>ERZ795030.1543-NODE-1543-length-30740-cov-6.316995_pt1 | contig 30740 bp, 29 predicted proteins | sample MGYA00375122_ERZ795030 | MGnify/ENA primary metagenome ERZ795030 (study PRJEB30165, sample SAMN05720146) | activated sludge metagenome | isolation source: anaerobic digester from wastewater treatment plant | place: Japan | collected 2015-04-20 ... | reverse complement strand
GAAGGGCCCGTAGGCAAAAGCGGGCAGTGCACACATCGACAATGCCACGATCCCACAGACGACGATGCTCTTTTTGTTCATGTTTCACCTCCGTTGTGCCCTCCTTACTTCAATGAACGTGCCAGATGCCTGGTTTCGTACTCAACGCTTTGATTCAATTACATTTGTCGGCTCACCGCCTTCTCTGAAGAACGGATATGCATACGGTTTTGTCTGAAATCTGTATAGAAGGTATACATTTGCTCGATACATCTGTATACTTACTATACATCTCACTGCGGGTTCCTGTGCAGAGGCGGCCGTCGCTGCTGTTTCGATCGCCTGGCACGGGATTTGTAGAATCGTTATCAAGACTGCGAAAGACTGATCGACTCCATGAAAGACAGGCATACCAATCAAGACTGGATCCGCATATCACCATGGGTGATCGTGGGGGCGTTCATCGTCCTTGTTCCGATCTTCGCATTCATGACCATGAAAAACGTGAAAACCCAGCAGGACAACATGATCATGCTCATGAGGGAAAAGGGGGACGCGCTCATTCGCTCCTTTGAGGCTGGCGCGAGAACAGGAGCGATGGGGCTCAACTGGAGCGGCATCCAGATACAGCGGCTCATCATGGAGACCGCCGAGCAGCCGGATATCCTCTACATTCTCATCACCGACCACAACGGCAAGATACTTGCGCACAACCAGCCCATGCTCATCGGGCGGATGCACGAAGAAAATCTCGACTATGCGGCTATCGATGAAAGGATCCAGTCGCGCCAGATCACCCGGTCCGACGGCAAGCCCGTGTTCGAGGTCTACCGGAGGTTCATTCCCTCTCAGGGCAGGGGGCTTTTCCGCCACAGGCGAATGACGCCCGAAGACATGCTCCTGTCGCATATGTTCCCGGAGAATTACCAGCAGCCGGCCATCACGATCTTCGTGGGGCTGGATATGGACCCCATTGTCAAGACCATGAGAGAGAGCACCAAACAGAGTATTCTGAATGCCGTCATTCTGCTTCTGATCGGTTTTTCGGGCATCATCTCAATTATCGTCGCATACAATTACCGTGTTGCGCGGGCGAACCTCTCCCGGATCAAGGCCTTCTCCGACAGCATCGTGGAGAATATTCCCGTGGGCCTCCTGTTCATCAGCGAGAGCGGACGGATCGTCACTATGAACAACGCATGCGAAAAGATGCTCAGGATCTCCTGTCTCGAATCCATGAGCAGGTATGCCGCCGACATCCTCCCCCCGCAGCTCGTCGCGCTTTCTCAGGAGGCCCTCCGGTCGTCGGAAATCCTCATCAGGGAGATCGATGTGCCGGTTCAGGGCAAAAACATGCTCTTCGAAACCAGTGCGAGCGTTCTGCATGATGACGACGGGCATTTCCTGGGATATATCATTCTCCTGCGCGACATCACCGAAATCCGTCATCTCAAGAGAGAGATGCAGCGCAAAGAGCGCCTGGCCTCGCTTGGAAGTCTCGCCGCCGGTGTCGCTCACGAGATCAGAAACCCATTGAGCTCCATCAAGGGCTTCGCCACCTATTTCAAGGAGCGTTACAAGGATGTTCCCGAGGACAAGGACACCGCCGAGATCATGATCCGGGAGGTGGAGCGCCTCAACCGGGTGATCGGGCAGCTCCTCGAGTTCGCCCGGCCCATGAACGTTCAGCAGCGGACAATCGACGTCAACGGCATCCTCCGCCATTCTCTCGGAATGATCAGAAAGCAGGCGGCTTCGCAGGGGATCACCATCGATGCGCAGGATCTTGCGGACGAGCCCGTCTATGCATATATCGATCAGGACCGGATCGGCCAGGTTCTCCTGAACGTTTATCTGAATGCGGTCGAGGCCATGGCAAACGGCGGGGTGCTCAAGATATGGATCGAGAGGGACGAGGTGAACGATACTATCGCCATCAACGTATCGGACACCGGATGCGGCATACCCGGCGCCGATATCGGCCGGGTGTTCGATCCGTACTTCACCACGAAACAGTCGGGCACGGGTCTGGGCCTGGCGATCGTCCACAAGATCGTGGAGGCTCACGGAGGACAGGTGAAGATTGCGAGCACCGAAGAAAAGGGAACCACGGTTTCCCTCATCCTACCGGCAAAGGAAGAGGAATGACGAACACTGCACGCGAAATACTTGTCGTCGATGACGACAACGGGCACCGCACCATGCTCAAGACTCTGCTCTCGGGCTGGGGCTATCGGGTTTACGAGGCGGATGACGGATCGAAGGCCATCGAATGGGTCCGCTCCAGGCCCTTCGATCTGATCCTCATGGACATCCGTATGGTGAAGGTCTCCGGGCTGGAGGCCCTGAGCGTCATCAAGGGCATGAACCCCGCCATCCCGGTAATCATCATCACGGCCTACTCCTCCGTTGAATCCGCCATCGAGGCCATGAAGAAGGGAGCCTACGAATACCTCATGAAGCCGCTGGACTTCGAAGAGATGCACATGAAGATGGAGCAGGCCATGGAGCACTGCAGGCTCAAGGAGGAAAACCGTATCCTGAAGGAAATTATCGGGGAGCACTTCGACACCCGCAACATCATCGGCAAGAGCCCGTCCATGATCCGCCTGCTCGAAACCACGTCCAAGGCTGCGGCCTCGGATGCGACCGTCCTGATCACCGGCGAGAGCGGCACGGGCAAGGAAATGATCGCAGGCGCCATCCACTTCAATAGCACCAGAGAAAACCATCCGTTCATCAAGCTCAACTGCGCGGCCATTTCCGAAGGGCTCCTGGAGTCTGAGCTGTTCGGCCACGAAAAGGGGGCCTTCACCGGCGCCGTCAGACGGAGAGAAGGCCGCTTCAGCCAGGCCCACCGCGGCTCGCTGTTTCTGGACGAGATCAGTGAGATGTCCATGGCCATGCAGGCCAAGCTTCTGAGGGTGATTCAGGAAAAGGAATTCACTCGGGTGGGCGGCGAAGAGGTGCTCACCGTGGATGTGCGGATCATCACGGCCACAAACCGCGACCTGCTCGCCGAGGTCCAGCAGGGAAATTTCCGCGAGGATCTCTATTATCGCCTGAATGTCATCAATCTCAAGGTGCCGCCGCTCAGGGAGCGCAGAGAGGACATCCCGCTTCTGGCCGAGCATTTCCTCAAAATGTTCTCCGCCAAGAACGACAAGGCCATCAAGGGCTTCACTCCCCAGGCCATGGACAGGCTCATCAGATACCGCTGGCCCGGCAATGTCAGAGAGATGATGAACGCCGTGGAGAGCGCAGTGGTTCTCTCGGATTCGGAGTATATCTCGGAGTCGGACCTGAGCCTGCTTCACGCGGAGCTCCCGTCCCAGGAAGCCGCTGCTCCGGTTTCAGCGGACCTCCCGCTCGAAGAGGTGGAGAAAACGACCATCCTCAAGACCCTGGAGATCTCGGGAGGGAACAAGAGCGAGGCCGCTCGCAAGCTTGGAATCACCCGGGCCACCCTGCACAAGAAGCTGAAAAAATATCGGGTTCAGTAGAGACGCCCGAGGTCCCGGGACAGCCCGGGGCAGAGCTTCGAGAGCCTTTTCAGAAAGTCTTCTCTGCCCCGGTAGTGTATGGTGACGAGCCCCACCTCCGCTGCGCGCCGGACGTGGCCTTCGGTGTCGTCGACGAAAAGCACGTCCCGGGGCGGCAGTTGCATGACGTCCAGGACATCGAGAAAGAGCGACTTCTCCAGCTTTGTCTTTCCGATGTGATAGCTGTTGAACACCCGCTCGAAGTGCTCGAAAAATCCCAGCCTGTCCTGGAGCTCGTCGAGCCAGTTCGTCTGATCGCTCAGGATGGCGAGTCTGACCCCTTGAGATTTCAGCAATCCGATAACCTCAAGCATCCAGCCCCGCAAGTTGAAACCCTTGAGGATCGTGTTTCTGAGCTCGTCATCGCTTCCCCTGATCCCTGTCTCTCCGCGGAGCGTTTCCCAGAAAAACGCCTCGCTGCCGGTGCCGGTTATGTAGCCTGTGCGGTGGATGATATCCCGTGTCTTTGCCGCGAAGCCCTCTTCGTCGAGGCCGTTGGTCCGGGCGATCTCGTAGAGCCCGTTTCTGAACCCTTCGTCCGCGATTACCCCGCCGAAATCGAACAGGGCCGCCTTTGGCGTGCAGGAGCTCATCTCATGCCTCCTCGGTCTGTTCTATATCCCCAGAATAGGGCCCTTGAACACAAAAAGCAAAGGAAGAACGCACAGGAGGAAAAACAAGGTGTTGATCACGAAGAGATTCGACGCGAGCGACTCGTCGAGATCGAAGAGCACCGATGCGATCACCGAATAGATCGCAGCCGGCATGAACGACTGGATAATGATCACGGCCTCCACCTTGGGATCGAGCGTTACCATCGCCAGAACACCGACAGTGATTGCAGGAACCGCCAAGAACTTGATGAAAGACAGAGCGGCGTTTTCCCGGAGAAACGAAAAGACCCGCGATGGGGTGAAGCTCATGCCCAGGCTGAAGTAATACACAGCGATCGAGATCATCATGAGGGGGTCGATTGGAAAGCTCACCCCCGGCCGGGGGACCCGGAACACGTGCAGAACGAGGGCTATAGCGACTGCAAGGAGAGGCAGGTTCTGGATGTCCAGAACATATGCCCTGATGCCCGGGCGGTCCTCCAGCGGGGACGACACGGACCTCGCATAGGGAAAGACCACGGTGAACACGTAAATCAGAAAATAGGAGACAAAGAGAAATGAAAGCCCCAGTCCTTCCTCTCCGAGGAAGAAAAAGCAGAGGAACGTACCCATGGTAAACCCGTGGTTGGCGATCGATGAGCTGATGAGAAAGGACGCCTTCGATCTCCCCTGAAGCGGCAATGCGGCGAGAACCACCCTTCCCAGCACCAGTCCCGTCACAGCGAGGAGCAGGCCGGATACCGGGAGCACCGCCATGTCCCGCCTGAGATCCAGCCCCCAGATGCTCCAGATCGCGATACAGGGTTCGATGAGGACGAGGTTGAGCCTGATGAGCCTGCGGGTGAGATCTCGGGCCGACGATATCCGCTTTCGGAAAGCCATCCCGGCGAGGAAGGGAGCGATGATCATGAGCTGGAACAGGAGAAACCGGGCCGCAGGGCTCATGTCATCCTCCCGTGGATTTTGAGCGGGATCGCATCAGCGGATGATCGATGCCTCGATCTCCTTGAGCCTGGCCTGATAGATGCCGCTGTTCTTCAGGCCGCCGAGAATCCTCATGTCCTCCTGAATCAGTGTCAGATGAGGCCTGATATCGATACCGTACGGGTTCATCTTTTCCTTGTCCGCCATGTCGAGGATGAGCACGGAATAGTACTTCGTGAGGGTCCTCGTGACAGAGTCGCGGCGGTAGAGATACGACTGGCCTCCCAGGGTGTTGAGGAAAAAGCCTGCATACTCGTAGAGCTGGCCGATGTTGACATTGAGCTTGTGCTCGCTGCTTCCCTTGATGAGATACTGAAAGAGGAGAGACATCAGGGGCTCGATCCGGTCGCGTTCATGGGAGAGAATGTCTTTGAGCAGCAGGATATCTTCTCTGCCCAGCACCCGGTAGAAGTGCGCAGCGTTGCTGAGCAGGGAGTACAGATCCTTTGTTTCGCCCGAAACCACGGGCGGGCGGTAAGCGAGCTTTTCGATCATGGCATCCAGCCGTGCATGGAGACCGCCTTCGATTTTGTACGCCTTGATGTAGTCCTTTGACTCGAGCTCCCGGCAGACCTGTGCAAGCTCGGCCTTCACCTCATCGAAGCTCCTGTCTCTCTCTTCCCGGGAGACGGGGATCTCGGTGATGATGACCGGCCGCTGGCCTGTCTGTTCTGACAGGTCCGCCTCCGGCTCCCGGGCCTGTCGATCGATCGGGTAGGACGTCTCACCGGGAATGACCGGCTCTTCCTTTTTCTGGAATATGCATGTGTCTGCGACCACGAATGCGCCGATGGCGACGATTATGACGGCTGCGATGATGATCCACCTCTTCATGGCAAATCCTCCTTGAAAGTAGAGCTGTCTGTTGCTGTGGAGCTCACTTTTTCCATTTCAGGAATTCCGCGCTCTTGAATCACCACTGGATGATATCGTGATTCAACCCCCAGCGTCAACCATGCGAAAGGCAAACAGGGCGCCGGTGTCATCCCGGTCATCGCAAACTCTGTGTGCATGCGGCGGGAGCCGGCCGCCTAGGTGATTGTCTCTTATTTTTTCTTGTCGAGCTCGGTGCGCACTGCCCTGGCTATCTCGTGGAGAAGATAGGGTTTTTTGACATATGCCCCCGCTCCCAGGTCGAGAGTGTCCTTCACCCGGTCGGATTCGGAAAAACCGCTTACGATTATGGCCTTCTGATCGGGCTTGATCTTGAGGATTCTCCGGTAGGTTTCCAGGCCGTCGATGCCCGGGTCCATGATCATATCCAGCAGCACCAGATCGACGCCATTGTCTCTGATATACGCAACAGCCTCTTCTCCACCGGCCGCCAGTTTTACCTCATACCCCAGCCGCTCCAGGAGTTTCCCGGCTATCTCGCGCTGGTCTTCCACATCGTCGACCACCAGGATGGTTTCCGTGCCCTTGAGCGCTTCGATCGGGCAGTCGGTGACGGGGTCCTTCAGCTCCCTTCGGGTGATCGGGAAATACAGCTCGAAGCAGGTGCCTTTTCCGACCTTGCTTCTCACGTCGATATACCCCTGGTGGTCTTTCACCGTGGACCAGATGACCGCCATGCCCAGGCCCGTGCCGCTTCTGCCCATTACCTTCTTCGAGTAGAACGGCTCGAAAATCCTTCTGAGATCCTCAGGGGATATACCGATACCTGTATCGGATACGCTCAGGACCGCGTATTCCCCCTCTTCGATGAGATCGTAGCCCTGAATGAGGGAATCGACATACCGGTTCTCCGTTGACACCCTGAGTGTGCCGCCGTTTCCCATGGCCTCCACTGCATTGGAGATGAGATTCATGAGCGTCTTGGACAGGTGGACCTCAGATCCGAGGATGTTCATGAGATCGGGCTCCAGCTTCACCTCGCAGTGAACGTCTGCGTTGTACTGCAGAATTCTGCCGCACTCCGGGCTCTTGAGAAATTCACGGACGACCGTGTTGAGATTCACCACATTGGATACGCTCACTCCTCTTCTCGCCAGGGTCAGCAGATCCTGCACGATCGCGGCCGCCTTCTCGCCGGATCGTTTGATCACTTCGAGCGATTTTCTCATGGAGCTTCTTTCCGGGAGCTCCATGAGGAGTATCTCGGGGTAGCTTACCACGCCGCTCAAAATGTTGTTGAGATCGTGGGCGACACCGCCAGCAAGCATGCCGATGGCCTCCATTTTCTGCGACCGCTGCAGCTGCACCTCGAGCTTTCGCTTCTCCTCCTCCGCGTTTCTCCGTTCGGTGATGTCGTTGCCCACGCACAGGATCTCGGAGAGGTTGCCCTTTTTATCGAATATGGCCTTGTTGCTCCAGGAAACCCACACGTTCCCGCCGTTTTTGAGAATATTCATATTGACGAAGTGAGGGTAATCCTCGGGGTTTTTCAAAAAGTCGGAAAACACGATCGAAAAGTCGTTCCCTTTGGGATCGACGGGCGGAAGAAGGAACCCGAGCACCGCCTTTCCGATCATCTCGTGCTCCTGATATCCGTAGAAGTCTTTGGCGAACGTGTTGACAAAGGTGATTCTCCCTTCAGTATCGAGCCTCATGATGATGCTGTTGGCGCTCTCAACGAGATCGCGGTAATTCTCTTCGCTAGCCTGAAGGCGTTCGAACGATCGCGCGTTCATGATGCTGATCGCGATCTGGGGGGCGATGCCCAGGAGCAGATTCAGATCGCTCTGTTTTGGAGGAGCGGATACTTCCGTATTATCGAGTGAGAGCACACCAAGGGATTCGTTCTCGTAAATGATGGGCACGCATATGAAAGAATGGGCGCCGGCTATCCCTACGAGACTTTTGCTTCTTTCCGACAGCTCTCCGATTATGTCATCGACATTATTCACCAGATACGGTTTCTGCTCATTGAATGCACGAACAAAGGGACCTTTCGATTCGGGCTTGTTCAGATGCAGGGCGGCGGAAGAGAAAAACGCCTCCTGCTGCGGCGAGTAGCCGAATCCCGCTTTATAGGTGAGAAATGTCTTGTCCTTGTTTGCAAGCAGGACCATGCCCCTGTCGTAATCGAAATATTTCTCGAGGGTAACCATCACGGTTCTGAGAAGCTTATTGATATCGAGTTCGGTGGATATAGCCTGTCCGATCTCCTGAATGAGCTCCGCATCTCTGAACCGTTTATCGGATTCGGCCAGCAGCTGCTCAGCAGCATGTCCCTGGTATTGAACCTGGCTCCTGAGACGTTCGACTTCAGATCTGTTGACGTAGTATGAGAAACAGTAGATTGCTGCAAGAAAAGCAAAAAACCAGGTGACAAGAGCCGGTGGGGACAACACAAGAGCAAGGAGAATACTTATGAACAACCCCGCGAGCATCAAGATATTCCGTATCTGCTTGAACTTGATATAAATCGTTTCTTCCCATGATATGATATACCTGCAATACGTGAATCCATCATGAATACATTCTTTGTGCTCGACCTTAGCGAATTCGCCGGTGAACGGGATAGCAACCGCCTCCATAAACCCATAGCGGTTCTGACATTGATACGGCTTCTCCTCGACCCCGGAATTCAGAGTGTATACGGCCTCCACAGAATTCGAAGACAGGCTCTTGATAGATATGTTTGTTCCTTTCGTCAATTTTGAGCCGATTTTCCCCAGAAGCGCATATGCCATTGAAGGGTTCAGCATGCTGAAGACATACTGCCGGATTGTACCGAGTGATGCTGAGGATGCCCCATAACGGCCGACTTCACGAGCGATGTTCCTTTTTCCTGTGAGCTTGTCGAGAATCTCATGAAACCGGTCGGACTGTTCCTGCGTGTACCAGAAACCGTCATCATCCACCTCGGATCTGGAAATGCCTGCATAATCGAGAAGCTGGTTTATATCGATATCATTCCGGTTATTCTTGATATACTCTAGGTAGGTCCTGAGTATTCTGATGTGATACAAACGATCCTGAGTTTTCTTGGCATTTTCCATAGTATCACGGTGTGCACTCTTGTATGACCCAATATTTTCTCACCATGTTCACTCAAGCAACATTACGCGAGAGCATATTGAGTACTTAAGAATACCCACCAGTGACTATCGGTTATTCCTGTGAAAAAAATTATTAAGAAATGTATGGAGTGATCTCAGTGCTCATTTCTCAAAAGCTTGGTCTTCAGATAATGGATGATGAATTTTGTCATGCGGAATTTTGCCTTTGCCTTGAGATGTTCTGAATAGTCATCGCCGTATTGAGAGCTGAGAGTCCAGAGGTTGTATTTCTTATCATAATTGATCTTCATGGTGTCGGCACAGGCGACGGGATAGACGAGTATGGGTACCGTTTCGGTGCCATATATCCTTCCGATCGAGTTCACCGCTCTGTCGAGAACCTCACGGGACATCTCCTCCCCATCGACCACGAGGATTTTTATGCTGTTCAAGAGATCGGAGAGATTTACTCCAAGGTCGGAAAGGTCGATAAGGAAGAAAGCCCGCGTCTTTCCTTCACGCACCAGTTTTTTGAGAGAGTACTTCCTCTTGAGTCCGGCTTTTGAATAAGCTTCTTCGAGAGATTTCGATTCGACAGAATGCTTCTCTAAGCAGAATGCCTTTATCATGAGCCCGCCCGAAACTTTGTCATACCATTCTGACAGTTCGTCAACGTCCTTATCAGATCCTTCCAGTATTTCCCATCCGGCGGGAAGAGCACAGTCCGAACCAAGCGGGAAATTATAGTAGGCGAACTGGTCCATTGAACATCCTTGCGGGTTCTTCAGATCCCTGCAGAACCCCCCGAAGAAATAGTCGGGGAATCGGTTATCCGGCCTGAAATAAAAGATCATGTAATCCATGCCGATAGAAGGCATGCGGTAGAGCCCGTCGAAGTAATTGAGGATATGATTGAGAACAAAAAGACCTGTGCGCTTCCTGCCCATGGGTTTTGCTGCGAGGTGATGTATCATCCATGTACGCTCATAGGCTTTGATGATGGAGACATGCCCGAAAACCACCCCGTTTCGTTGATAGGTGAAATTCGCAAACACTTCTGGGCTGTCGTGATACAGTGAATCGTATGTTTTCTTGAAAATTTCGTTGTACCGGCTCAGTGACTCGTATTTCTTGGGATAAATAAACCCTGACTCAAAGAAGAACTGCCACAGCGCCTCCATGTTGATTTCTCTCGACACGTTTGCATGGACGTCGCTTGCTTTGCTGAGGATGTCAAAAAATTTGTTATAGGTGACCATATCCATATCGATAATGGCTATGCCGAAATACTTTGCATTATTTTTCTGCTTCAGTCCGTAAACGACCCGTATATCGCACATCAACTTGAAATCGCCGGAGAAAAGGAGGCTTGCACCGTGGATTATCAGGCCGGGAATCAGAAGAGACTGATCCGCAGTTTCCGACACAGAGAATCCTGTCTGGGTTATGTCGAATATCTCATATGAAACCGTTTTGCCGTTCAGGGGGTACGAAAAGACTATTTTCGGCGTCGGTACGAGGTTCAATCTGGGATTGCGGTACTTCCGTTTCTTGTAAACTCTCTGCTGGTCTTGATAAGGAGACATGACAATCGAATTTTTGCTGCCGTCCACCCGCACCAGCCTGCATTTCCCGGAATAGATGATCTTTTTCTCCTTGCAAAGCTCGATCGTGAGATCCTTCAGAGGCTCAAAACGGTGTGCGTCACCCTCTTTCAGCACGATACGAAATCCGTATGGGCTGAAATCTTCCAGCACGCCTTCAGCCGTGTATACGCCCTGCTTCACCCTGGCGTCGACCATCAGTGAAAGGAATCTCCTCGACTGTCTCTCGCTGAAGACGAAACCCTGTTCGCTGATTTTTGCGCAAAAGTGCGTTTTCTCGATTTCAAAAACCTCTACCGGCATACAGAGTATCGATCTCCCATCGTCGATAATCAGGTTCCTGAAAGAAAAACCTTGGGAGTCAAAGACAGATCCTTCCTGATAATTGCATGTTATATCAGAGCCCTGGCACGGCTCTGGATAAACACGCAAAAGAAAGTCCTGACCGCCTTTCCGCTGGTTCACATGGGCATATATGTGACCACCGGCAAAATGAACGTAATTGATAGCATTGATGAATTTTTTCTTGCTTATCCTACCTGAAGACTGTTTCTGAAGATCGCTGCGATTGAAGGATATCGCGGAGAAGAGGCTTTGATCCAGTAAAGTATGAGAGTCTGTACTGACAAAAGCTTCCAACGTGCTGTCTTTTCCGTCCATAATCACCCCCAGGTATAGTAGGGTCCCATTCAGTCATTCCCGTGGCCCAACCTCCCGCATAATATTCATGAAATACAATTTTCCACATACTCCGTATCAGAACTACATACACCTATTCATCAGCGAACAGTTGATTTATATTATAATTTTACTAATATTTTACAAATATCGGTAAAGTAAGTGAACTCATTATACCGGACCGTCGTATGGAAGCTCACCCCTCACAGCACTATCGACCTGGACGGCAGTGATGGCTGCCGAAAAGCTTACGACACGATCTTCAAAGGGTCGTATTACCGGGGCTTTTTGCCTGTACATATAATCAACGGGGTATAGGTGAACCTCCTCGGGTCGCCGAAAAACCTGTTGAAGTCGTCGAAAAATCCTTCATACCCTCCCGGATACTCTTCGAAGAGGTCCCCGGCCTTGTGTGAAGCCATCTGGACCTTCTTTATCCAGTTGAAATCATCACTTGATCTGAGCTCGCCGTAGATGAGATGGTGCGGCATCATATGGGCCTGTATGTCCTTGAAGCCCATATCATAGAGGTAGGTGTAGAGCTTTCTTCCCACGAAGACGTCGAAGTTGTATTTCTCCATCATGCGCTCCACAAGCTTCCGGAGAATGCCTTCCATCCGCTCGGGCAGCGGATAATGGCTCAGGCAGTTGTAGTCGAGGTCAAGCAGGCAGATGCGTCCGTCAGGCTTCAGGTATTTCGCTGCATTGGCAATGATATCTACCGCGTCCCTGCGGTAATACTCCAGGACGAAGCGTATCCATATGAAGTCGAAGGCGCCCAGACTGCTCAGGTCGCCTCTGAGATCCATCTGATGAAACTCGATGCCGTCGCCGTTTTCATAATTCCGCCTGGCGAACTCGATTCTATCCTGCGCAAAATCGACGCCCACCGCCTGCCCGCCGGGCTGAACCAGCGAATGGAGCACGGTGGTGGTCTTTCCCGACCCGCACCCTCCGTCGAGCACCCGAGCCCCGGGCCCTATCCCGCACAAAACGCCCTGCTGCCTGACTGCATCGACATCGGTCTTGACGTCGAGCCTGACCGCCTCTTCTGGGTTTTCCATGAGATAATCGTTGGGATCACGCATGTTGCAACCTCTCTATTCAATGCATTCAGTTTCCGGAATACAAAAGCATTTGTACAGCAATTATCTCATAACATCCAGAAAATCAAGGTCAATTATCGTCACCACCTTCGGCTTTGGCGCACGTCCTCCTGCTCCGCTTCCTCTTCTGCTTGCGGATCTTCTCTATCTCCTTGGCTCGGGCAGACTTTCCGCCCGGAAGCGATTCTTCGATTTTATCGGACAGGAGACGGCGGGCGAAAAAACGGTTTGCTTCCCGTGAGCGTGATTCCTGGCACTTAACCTCGATCCCGGTCGGCGCATGTCTCAGATAGACACATGCCGAGGTCTTGTTGACCTTCTGCCCTCCCCTGCCCCGGGCGTGGATGAACTTCTCCTCGATGTCGGCCTCTCGGATGCCCAGAGAGGCCATGCGTTCCTCGAGCTGCCGGATCTTTTCAGGGCTGACAAAGGGATTGCTCACTGGATCCTCCGCTCCCGGACATCGCGATAGGCCGGAAATCCTCCGCGGACGCTTCCTTCTCAATGAATGTAGATGACATAGTAGACGGTGAAAAGCAGATATATGATCGCTACCCCCAGAATGAACGGCCACTTTCCGCTGAACGAAGCCGGGCCGAAAAGCCAGTATTGGCAATGGGCACAGCGGATAAACCATCTGCGGGGAACGAGGCCTTTGCAGTGCGGGCAATAATAGAGCTTCCTGCTTTTGTGCATTTCCCTGTCCTGGATGTTCTGCTTCAGAGATGTCCTGACATTGAGGTCCGCCCGGCAGTTGGGGCACTTGATGTCCATGGGCTGGAAATCGTCCCACACCACTTTCTTCCCGCACGATTGACACTTCATCACTATCATAGAAGCTTCCTGAGGCCCCCTTCAGTTCGTGAAAGGCTGCGACATCCACCTTCCGCCCGCGATGACATCGAGGGTGAGGCGTAATCTATCAGAACCGAGGTTCATCAGCAATGTTATTGTTTTGCCGTCCTGAATGAACCGGACGTCCAAAGGCGGATCGCCCCTGACGTAGAGCTCTCGCGGCAGGAGATTTCCATTCGTCGCAAGGGTCCCCCACGTATAAGTAATCGACTCGCCGCCGTCAAACGAGCTCCTCCAGAGATACCGCATGTCTGGAGGAGCCCCTGCCATGAGCCCGAGAAACTGATCCAGCGGGATGGAATACCGGCCTGCGAGCCTGCCCCACATATCGAGGAGCCGCACCTCTCCCTGCGTGACATCGACCGAGTAGGCGGCCAGACCGCCCGGGCCGTACACCTGGGCAAAGCCATGCTCGCGGGAGTTGATCGACAGGGCTCCTTCGAAGCTCATACTTTCTCCCGCGATCACAGCAGACCCTTCAAACGCGGCCCTGAAGGGATAGATCTGATCCGGCGGAACTTTGAGAGTCGCGCATCCGCTGAAGATCATGCAGTACAGAGCAAGTACGCGAGAGAGGGATCGTATCGTCATGACACTATTGTATAGAATACTCCCCGATGAACACAACAGATATTGACTCGAGGGGTTCACATGATTAATTTATACCATATGATAAGCCGAATCCTGATCCCCACGGATTTCAGCGAGTCATCACGCTATGCGGTGAAATACGCCATCGACCTGAACCGCATGCTCAGGCACAGGGCAAGGCTCTATCTCCTTCATGTACTTCAGGACTTCACCGAGTTTTCCGAGTACGACCTGAGCCCCACAATTCTTCCCCAGCTCTATCTCGAATTCGAGCAGAACGCCGTCAAGAGGCTCGAAGAAATGGTGAGTTCCCTGATTCCCCAGGAAATGCACTGCGGCACCTATCTCCTTCACGGCGTGCCTTTCCACGAGATCATCGAGTTTGCGGATAAGGAAAAGATCGACCTGATCGCCATCGGCACGCGCGGAAGAACCGGCCTCAAGCACATCCTGTTCGGTCACACGGCGGAGAAGGTCGTGAAGAAGGCCCCATGCCCGGTTCTTTCGATCAGGCACCCGGACACAGGTGGAGGGATAGGGGTCGATGGATAGGGGTCAGGTCTTGACATGTGACACATGTGTCACATGTCAAGACCTGACCCCCTCGATGACCCCTCGATAGATCCCTCGATGCCCCGCGAACTACCCCTCGATTGGGCTGATAGGTCCCTCCACGTCCCCGCTCAGATACTGCCTGACAAGAGCGTCGTCCGTGGTTCTGAACTTTTCCGGAGGACCTTCGAAGGCGATGCGGCCCTGGTAGAGCATGGCCATGTAGTCCGCCATATCCAGCGCGCCCTGGATATCGTGGCTGATCACCAGACAGGTGGCGGCCGTCTTCCTCTGGACGTCGCAGATGAGCAGATTGATGGCCCGCGAGATGACCGGGTCCAGACCGCTCGTAGGCTCGTCGAAAAGAATGAACTTCGGGTTCATCGCCAGGGCCCTGGCCAGACCCACCCTTTTCTTCATCCCTCCGGAGAGCTGAGAGGGCATCTTCTCCTCAATGCCTGAGAGGCCGACGTCTCTGAGCAGTCCGGCGACCTGCTCCCGGATCCTTTCCTTCGAAAGCTTCGTGTGGATGGTGTAGGGAAATCCGACGTTATCCCCCACATTCATGGAATCGAAGAGCGCGGCGTCCTGAAAGCATACACCGAACTCTTTCCTCACCTCCCCGAGATCGATCTCCTTCATGGTAGTAATATCCCGGCCGTTGATGAAGATATTTCCTGAGTCAGGCTTGATCAGGCCGAGAATGTGCTTCATGAGCACGCTCTTGCCCGTCCCGCTGGGGCCGATGATGACCGTCACCCTGCTCTCGGGGATGTCCAGATTCAGGTCGTTGAACACCCTCTGGCCTTTGAACGATTTGTTCAGCGACCGTATCCTGATCATGATCCCCCCAGCCATGACGTCGTGTAGAGATCTCTTCTCCTGTGGGCCAGAAGCGGAAACCTCTCCCGGATATCCCGGATCTCCGAAAGATCGATATTCACCACATCAGCGGCATCCTCCTGCCCCGCGTCGTACAGAATTCTTCCCCAGGGTGAAGATATCAGGGAATGGCCGTAGGGCACATATCTGAGCCCCGGGTTGTGCGCTGGCTGGACGCCCACCACGAAACCCTGTATTTCCAGAGCCCTGACACGCACCAGAATCTCCCAGTGGGCAGTTCCCGTAGAAAGGGAGAAGGCTGCCGGCACGAAGAGCAGCCGGATGTTTTTGTCCGCGAGGATCTGAGCGACAGGCGAAAACCTGATGTCGTAGCACACGATCACCGATGCCGGCCCCCAGGGCGTTTCGAACGATCCCAGAGCGTCTCCGGGCATGATGAAGTCGGATTCCATGACAGAAGGGCCTCCCGGAGGACTGCAGTCGAAGAGATGTATCTTGTCGTGTTGATAGAGATCTTCGCCGCTGCGGCCGAAGACGAACGAGCGGTTGAAGAACCGCCTGCCGTCGCCTCTCCAGGGCATAGACCCTGCGACGATCATGATGCCGTGCCGCGCGGCCCTTTCCCGGAGGCCCTCGGCAGCCCTCTCTGCCAGATAAGCGGCGGATCGGATCGAGACCGGCTCATATGGGGAAAAGAACATTTCCGGCAGGACCGCGATCTCGGCTCCCTTTTGAGCGGCGTCATCGATCATGCCGTACGCCCGCGACAGGTTGTCCTCGAAATCGTATCCCTGCCTGATCTGGCATATCCCCACAGCTACCGTGTCCATTGGCACTCTCCGCGACGCGGGATGCGCAAGAGGCGATCCCGGTTTTCACCAGTGATATCGGCAATCAGCGGGGGAGTCAATGGTATTCCTTTTCAGGAGTACAGCGATTGGAGCATGGTGGCGAGCCGCCTTGACTTGCCCTCTCGGGGAAGCCAGATGCTGATCTGGGTCCAGGGGGTCCGATTTTCCTTCATCCACGCTTTGACCGCTGCGGGCTGCATATGAAAGCAGAAAAGCTCGTTCCAAGAATTGATGAAGAGGAGGTCGATCTCCCGGATAGTGTCGTAGACGTTCGACGCCTCCATATTGCCGATGATCATCACCCGCTTAATGAACTTTCTGTCCATCAGGGATTCCCTGTCGAGCCCCATGGAATTGGCGTCGGGAATCAGGGTATTCAGCTCTCTGAGAAGCGCCTGGAGGTCGGAGAGCGCCACGCCGGTGGTATTGGGGATCATGTGAAACGCAGTGGATGCGTCGAACCGCTTGTTGTACACCAGCCAGGCGAGAATCTTCACGATTCTCTCGACGCTCATGATGGGCTTCTGTCTCTTTCTCTCGGGATACGACCCGTAGATATGCCATTTCTTTTTTTCGTATGCGAAGAAAATCTCCTCATACGCGGGCTCTTTTCTCTTGACCCTCTTCTCAGCCTCCACCTTGCCTTCCTTGGCGACATAGAACGCCTCCACCCTCCTGCGCAGCACCTCCATCTCGACGTCCTGGTCGAGCTGCGATTCGAGGAGGTACGACTTCGCCTTGCGGATCAGAAGTACTGTCGTCTTCTTGAGATAGTCGTGGAGTTCGTCGCCGAAGGCCCGGTACTTTTCCACGCTCCATTCGTTGAACCGGTTGATATCGCGGATATAGCTGATGGGCCAGTGCCACGTCCTGACGATCTCAACCATCATGGAGGTCTTGTCCTGACGGTTGACCCGGAGAAGGTCGTTGGCGGTGATGGCGGGAGAAACCTTCAGATAAAAACACTTTCTCAGCAGGTCAATGGTCTTCTCGTCGCCCCGGTCGCGATAATAGTTCTCCACCCGCTTGAATATCTCCACATAAGGATCGATGATCTCTTCCTGAGATGCCTGCATAACACGCCGTTTCAGCTCGTCGCACAAAAGAGCGCTTTTGCCCGACGGCTCAAGGTATGTTGCGGTGAGCGCCATCTTCAGCATCGACTTCAGCGGGTCGTCCAGCGCCTTGTGCATCTGCCACAGTGCGGCTCCGAGAAGCTCCTGATCCGGAATGGAGGTGATATCGCCCATGTCGATGAAATCGATGAAATCGAACATGAGCGACTGCCGAAGACAGTCTACGGTCTTTTTATAGGCGTCCTTGCCGTTATCGGGAGGCGACACCCACCATATGGGGGTCCTTCCCTCGATCAGAGTCAGGGTGCGATAGAATTCTTCCTTGAGAATATTCTTCAGGGCCGATCCAGCCCCTTCCTGAGAAACAATCCCGAAGTTGTTCTTTCTGATATCATCCACATCCATCAGAAATATATGCATGTCGATGATATACTGGCTTGTAATCCATCTCTGAAGCAGCTTCAGCTTGCGTTCCAGCAGCCTCAACCGAGGCTTGCCTATGGCCTGCGCGTCCACCACCACCCAGATGTCATAGTCCGACTCTCTCGTCTGCCCGAGGCTTCCCACCGACCCGATGGTGAATAGCCCTTCGATTTCCCGGTTTCTGGGCACCTGGTTTCGCACCTCTCCGGTCTTCAGACGGATGGGAGAGAAAGTGCCCAGACTCCTGATCGTGCTCACGGGCCACTCCATGCACTTGACTCCGCAAGGGCAGTCGTCATCTCCCGTGTAGCCCGGCAGCGCGGGGTGATTGATATGGATGCACAAGGGGAACAGGTCAAGGATGACCCGCGATCCGAGAGGATCGTTCACCCGCATTATCCGCTTCTTGTAGCGGTTGTAATGGGTGAACGCTCTGATGCCTGTTGCGACCCTTGATTCGAAATCCATCATCTATGAGCGTTATCGCTGGAAGTCCTGCCCGACTTTAATCGCCTTCATCAGCAGGATCACCCCGGCTCCGACCATGAGCAGAGAAAGGATCTGTCCCATGGTGAGCGGTCCGATGATAAATCCGAGCTGGGCGTCCGGCTCGCGGAAAAACTCGAGCATGAAGCGCATGAGGCCGTAACCCGCGAGAAACGTCGATATGAGCACGCCGCGGGTACGCACCTTCCTGCTCATGGCGAAGAGGACGACGAACAGAACGATACCCTCGAAGAAGGCCTCATAGAGCTGCGAAGGATGTCGGGGGAGATCACCGGCACCGGGAAACACCATGCCCCACGGCACATCGGTGACCCTGCCGTAGAGCTCTGCGTTTATGAAGTTCCCGATCCGGCCGAAAAAGAGCCCCGGTGTCGCCGCAAGCGCCCCCATGTCGGCGAGCATGAGGAGCGACTTGTTTTTTCTGCGGCTGAAGAGCCAGCCGCCCAGCACCAGCCCGATGAGCCCTCCGTGAAACGACATCCCCCCCTCCCATATGGCCAGGCACTTCAACGGATGTGAAAAGTAGAAGCCGAAGTTGTAGAAGAGGCAGTATCCGAGCCGAGCGCCCACGATAAGGCCGATCACTCCGTAGGCGAGCAGGTCTTCGATATCTATCCGGTCCATGTCGTAGCTCTCCCGCTTCGAGAGATTCGTCAGGAGGAAATATGCGCACACGAAGCCGATGATATACATGAGTCCGTACCAGCGGAGCTGCAGCGGCCCTATCTCGAAAAAAACCGGATCGATATGGGGATATCTCATGGGCCTCTGCTTCTCACAGAATCGACTGCCAAGTCAAGTTCGGCCAGAAAATCAGGAAAATCGAGAAAAAACCGACTGCGGAGTTTCCCCGCTCTCGATTCGCCATCCAAGCCCGTGCCTCCTGCCTATAATCACTCATCATTTTTTGTGAATGCACCGCCGCCAGCCTTGACTAAATTATATTGAATTGTTATTGTCTTATTTTAAACAAAGGGGATGAGTTCATGTTTAAAGTTGGAGACATCGTTGTTTACCCGGCCCATGGGGTTTCCGAAGTAGAATCCATCGAAACCAGGGAGATATCGGGTAATAAGATTTCCTTTTTCATCCTGAAGGTTCTTGATACTCAGATGACGGTCATGGTGCCTGTCACGAACGTGGAAAATGTGGGTATACGCGAACTCATCGATAAAAAAGGGATCGACAAGGTGCTGGGCATTCTCAAGGAGCGATCCGTGTCTGTCGATAACCAGACGTGGAACCGCCGCTACCGGGAATACATGGAGAAGATAAAGAGCGGTTCGGCTTTTGAAATTGCCGAGGTCCTGCGCGACCTCAACATTCTCAAGCGGGGCAAGGAACTCTCCTTCGGCGAGAGAAAGATGTACGACACGGCCAGGAATCTTCTGGTGAATGAGATCGCCACATCGAAGAAGATCGGCAAGAAGGACGTGGAAAAGATGCTTCTTGAGGCAATGGGGAAGATAGAGCCCCGGACAGACTCTTAAGACAGAGGGTTTACGATATGAAATGGTTCCTCCGTATTGCAGTGTCTCTCGTGGTCTTCTACGGGGCATTCATGTACGCCTCCCTGCAGATGGAAGGCGGCATCTGGCTCATTATCCTGCCTGCCATCGCCATGGTATCTCTCGCCCTGATTTTCATCGGAGAGATAAAAGGCCTGAAGTTCCACCCCATGGCCTATGTGGGAGGCTTCCTGGGCGCGATCCTCGGGCTCGTGATCGGAAGCCTGCTCGGGTACGTGCTGCTCAGGCTCGAAGGCGGCATCTTCCTCTTCATCCTCATCAACTCGCTCTTCGCCTATCTGGGATACACCGTGGGCCTTGCCTGGGGCAAGGAACTGGGCGATCTTCCCATGTTCCAGCGCAGGGGGAGGAGCGAGCACCCCAGGCGCAAAATCCTGGATACGAGCGTCATCATCGACGGCAGGGTTCCGGACATCTGCGATGCCGGGTTCATCGAAGGCGTGCTGGTCGCTCCCCAGTTCATCCTGAACGAGCTCCAGCACATCGCCGACTCCTCCGATCCCCTCAAGCGCGCCCGCGGCAGAAGGGGCCTCGACATCCTCAACAGGCTCCAGAAAAACCCGCAGGTGCAGTTCGAGATCCTGGACAAAGACTTTCCCAAGATCAAGGAAGTGGATTCCAAGCTCATCGCCCTCGCCAAGGAGATCGAAGCCGATGTTCTCACCAATGACTTCAACCTCAACAAGGTGGCGCAGATCCAGGGCGTGAACGTGCTCAACATCAACCAGCTCGCCAACGCGGTGAAGCCCATCGTTCTGCCCGGAGAAAGCCTTTCGGTCACCATTGCCAAGCAGGGCAAGGAAAAGGGCCAGGGCGTCGCCTACCTCGAGGACGGCACCATGGTGGTGGTGGAGCAGGGCGAGTATCTCCTCAACAAGAGCATCGAGGTGACGGTCACCTCCATCCTCCAGACCCCTGCAGGAAGGATGATATTCGCTGCACCCAAAACGAATGGCGGTTAGCGCGGTCATCGTAGCGGGCGGGAGCGGCACGCGCTTCGGCCTGAAAAAGCAGTTCATCACCCTGGGAGGAGTTCCGCTCATTCGCAGGGCGGTGGAGTCATTCGTATCGCACCCCGAGGTCGGGACCATCGTCGTCGTGGTTCCGCGGGAAGACATGGATCTCACCGGCCGGCTGCTCTCGGAGGTCTGCCCCGCCCTCCATATCGTCCAGGGCGGTAGGACCAGGCAGGAGTCGGTCTACAACGGCCTTAAGCATGTTCCCGGCGCCGGGACGGTCCTGATTCACGATGCGGTGAGGCCCCTGGTGACCGGAGAGCTCATCTCACGGGTGCTCGCCGGCATCGGCGACGCCGACGGATGCATCCCGGCCCTTGCCGTTTCCAGCACCATCAAAGAGGTCGATGGAGAAATGGTGAAAAGAACCGTGCCGCGATCGAACCTGTTCGAGGCACAGACGCCCCAGGCCTTCGGACTGCCCCGAATTCTCGGCGCCCACACCCGGGCCCGGCAGCGAGGGGTTCTGGATGCCACCGACGACGGCGTTCTGATCGAGAACGAGGGAGGAACGATACGGATCGTGCAGGGTGACCCCTACAACATCAAAATTACGCTCAGGAAAGATCTGGAGCTCGCGGAGGCGATGCTGGCATGCCGTACCGGGTCGGTCTAGGCTATGATATCCACCGTCTGGCTGAAGGCAGGGCCCTTGTTCTGGGCGGAGCGGCCATACCCTTCGAGAAGGGGCTGCTCGGACACTCCGACGGCGACGTGATCGTCCACGCCGTGTGCGACGCGCTGCTCGGGGCATGCGCGCTTGCCGACATCGGAGAGCTCTTCCCGGACACCTCGCCCGAGACAGAGGGCATGTATTCCCTGGACATGCTCAAAGCGATCCGGGAAAAGATCCGGCACCGCTTCCGTGTGGTGAACATCGACGTCAACTGCATCTGCGAGAGGCCCAAACTCTCGCCTTTCAGAAACGTTATGGTTGAAAATATCGCGAATGCGTGTATGATCGAGTCCTCCGCAGTATCGGTGAAGTTCCGGACGCATGAAGGGCTGGGTGAAATCGGCGCGGGAGAGGCGATCGCCGCTCAGGCCGTCGTCCTGGTGGAAAAACTCGACACGTGAAAAGGAGCACTACTATGGCCATATCCCTGTACAACACGCGCACGAAGAAAAAAGAGCCTTTCTCTCCTCGTGAGGGAAACAAGGTGAGGATGTATGTCTGCGGCGTCACCGTCTACGACATGTGCCATATCGGACACGCGCGCTCGCTGGTCGTGTTCGATGTCATCTCCCGGTTTCTCAGGCGCAAGGGCTTCGACCTCACTTATGTGAGAAACTTCACCGACGTAGACGACAAGATCATTGCCCGGGCCAACCAGCTGGGCACCGACTACAGGGAGATCTCCGAGAAGTACATCAAGGAGTTCAACACCGACATGAAGACCCTCAAGGTCAAGCCGGCGGACATCGAGCCCAGGGCGACCGAGCACATCGAGCAGATCATCGAGATGATCAGGAAGCTCGAGGAAAAAGGCCTTGCCTATAAAGCCCCGGACGGCAGTGTATACTTCGATGTCTCGAAGTTCCGGGACTACGGGAAGCTCAGCGGCAGAGACACCGAGGAGATGATCGCAGGCGCCCGGGTGGACATCGAGGAAAACAAGGACGACCCGCTCGACTTCGCCCTGTGGAAAAAGAGCAAAGAGGGCGAGCCCTGGTGGGAGAGCCCGTGGTCCAGGGGCAGGCCGGGCTGGCACATCGAGTGCTCGGCCATGAGCACCCATCTCCTCGGCCCCACGCTGGACATCCACGGCGGGGGGAGAGACCTCGTGTTCCCGCACCACGAGAACGAGACCGCCCAGTCCGAGGGAACCTACGGCATGGAGTTCGTGAAATACTGGGTGCACAACGGCTTCGTCACCATCAGCGGTGAAAAGATGAGCAAATCGCTGGGCAACTTCCTGACGATCCGCGAGCTTACCAAAGAGGTGCACCCGGAAACGCTCAGGCTGCTCCTGCTCTCACACCACTACCGCAGCCCCATCGACTTTTCGCGTGACGCTGTCCAAGCGGCGAACCAGGGCCTGGTGCGCTTCTATGAGATGCTCGACCGGGTCTGGAGCGCTTCGACCGCAGCCGGGGAGCCGCGCCTCAAGCCCCTGGCCGATGCGTTCGCCAAAGATTTCGACGAGGCTCTGAGCGATGACTTTAACACGGCCCGGGCCATAGCCCGTCTTCATGAGCTCACCACCGAGGTCAACCGGACGCTCGACTCAAACCCTGTAATCGCGGATGAGGACCGGACGGCGCTCAAGGCAGCCGTAGAGCTTGTCGCCGAGGTTCTGGGAATACTGGAAGAAGAGCCGAAGCGTTTCCTGGAGCGGATCAAGCGCTCGGGCATCGATGAGACCGGCCTTTCCGAACAGGAGATCGAGGATCTCATCGCGCAGAGAAACGAGGCCCGAAAGGCCAAAGACTTCAAACGCGCCGACGAAATCAGAGACACGCTCAAATCGAAAGGAATCCAGCTCAAAGACACCCCGGGGGGAACCCTCTGGGAGAAGACAGCATAAACAGGAACATGGGATTCAAGCTCGTTTCACCCTTTCAGCCCCAGGGTGATCAGCCCAGGGCCATAGACGTTCTGTCCGAAGGCATCGAGAAGGGCATCAGGGACCAGGTTCTCCTGGGTGTCACCGGCTCCGGCAAGACCTTCACCATGGCGTGCGTGATCGAGCGCATGAACCGGCCCGCGCTGGTCATCGCCCCGAACAAGATACTCGCCGCCCAGCTCTATGGCGAGTTCCGGGAGCTCTTCCCGGACAACGCGGTAGAGTATTTCGTGAGCTACTACGACTACTACCAGCCCGAGGCATATGTGCCGTCACGCGACCTGTACATCGAGAAGGACTCGGCCATCAACGAAGACATCGACAAGCTCAGACACCGCGCCACCCGGGCGCTGTTCGAGCGGGAGGACTGCATCATCGTGGCATCCGTGTCCTGCATCTACGGCCTGGGATCCCCCGAGGCGTACGCGGGCATGCTGCTGTATCTCGAAGAAGGAAGGGGCCTGACCAGAAACGACATCCTCAAGAAGCTCGTCGAGATCCAGTACGAGCGCAACGACTACGACTTCACCCGCGGCAGGTTCCGGGTGCGGGGAGACGTGATCGACATCTTTCCGGTGCACGAGGAGGACACCGCCGTCCGGGTCGAGCTCTTCGGCGACGACATCGAGTCGATCTGGCAGATCGACACCCTGCGGAACAGGAAGATCAAGAGGCTCAATCACTTCCCGATCTACCCCGCATCGCACTACGTGACCCCGCGCTCGCTGCTCGTCAATGCCATAGAAGGCATCCGCGCGGAGCTCAAGGAGCGCATTGCATATTATCGGGCGGAAAACCGCCTCATCGAGGCCCAGCGGATCGAGGAGCGAACGAACTACGACCTTGAGATGCTCATGGAGACCGGGGCGTGCAGGGGCATCGAGAACTATTCCCGCCACCTGACCGGGCGCCTTTCCGGCCAGCCGCCGCCCACGCTCATGGACTACCTGCCCAGAAACACCATCGTCTTTCTCGACGAGTCACACGTGGGCGTGCCGCAGCTCATCGGCATGTACCGCGGCGACCACTCCCGGAAGGCCACCCTGGTGGACTACGGATTCCGGCTGCCGTCCGCTCTGGACAACCGACCGCTTCGATTTGACGAGTTCAATTCCCTGGTGAACACCCTGGTCTATGTCTCGGCAACGCCGGGAGACTACGAGATCAGACAATCGAAAGGCAGGATCGTCGAACAGGTGGTTCGGCCCACCGGCCTCCTCGACCCGAAAATTGAGATCAGACCGGCAAGCTCTCAGGTGGACGATCTGTTCCGTGAGATCACCCAACGTGTCGAGGCAGGCGAGCGGGTGCTGGTCACCACGCTCACCAAGCACATGGCCGAAGAGCTCACCGACTATTACCAGCAGCTCAATCTCAGGGTGAAGTACATGCATTCCGACATCGACACCCTGGAGCGCATCGAGATCGTCAAGGGCTTGCGGGAGGGCAAATTCGACGTGCTCGTGGGCATCAATCTCCTGCGCGAGGGGCTGGACATCCCGGAGGTGTCGCTGGTGGCGATTCTCGACGCCGACAAGGAAGGGTTCCTGCGCTCCGAGCGCTCGCTGATCCAGACCGCGGGCCGGGCGGCGAGGAACGTCAACGGCAAGGTGATCATGTATGCAGACGTCATGACCGACTCGATCAGCAAATCCACTGCCGAGACGCAGCGCAGGCGGGAGAAGCAGAAGGAGTACAATCGCCTTCACGGCATCACCCCAACCACTATCAGGAAAAACATACGGGATATCCTTGCATCTATTTACGAGAGGGATTATGCAGATATGACAGCGGTTGTGGGCACTTCACTGGGCAATGTCGAGGTCGGAAAGCTGAAGGAGACCATAGCCGAGCTCGAAAAAAAGATGCACCAGGCGGCCGACGATCTGCGGTTCGAAGATGCAGCGTCTTTGCGCGACGAGATCAAACGCCTCACCAGGATCGCCCTGGTGACCGAAGGTTAGAGTGTGGACTGGGCAGCCATCGAAAATCTGGGATACGACGTGCGGGTATCGGCCCCGTACACCATCGTCCACAAGCGCTCCCTGCCCCTTCTGCCGGAGCTGATCGCAGGCGGTCCTGTTCTCGGCACAGATACATCCGTCACGGGCAGGACATCCATACGGATCATCGAGCCCGACCTGATGGTGCGCACTCTGACCCACGGCGGGGCGTTCAGGAACATTTTCAAGGCGCGGTTTCTCACCGTCGACAGGAGTCTCCGCGAGCTCGACGTCAGCGCCCATCTCATTTCACACCGCATCCTCACCCCTGAGATCGTGGGGCTGAGGATAAGAAAGCAGGGCTTCTTCCATTTCATCGAGGTGATCACGCGGATGATCCCGGATTCCATCGATCTGCTCGCCTATCTGGAGAAAAGCCCCGATGACGGGCTCAATGTCATCAGAGATACCGGAGCCCTCATTAGGGCCGTCCACGACGCACGCGTCTACCACGCTGACCTGCACGTGAAGAACATTGTCCTAGACCGCGGGAAAAGGCCGTGGATCATCGACCTGGACAGTGCATACCGGTTCATCGACCTACCCTTTATCCTGAAATACAAAAATACCAGGCGCTTCATACACTCTCTCAAGAAGTGGGACAAAAAAGAGCGCATCCGGTTGCCCCAAAACTGGAAACAAGCCTTTTTCAGCGGCTACGCGTCATCAGCCCCGGGGTCATCAGCCCCGGGGTCAGGTCTTGACATGTGACAAGTCTGAAGACTTGTCACATGTCAAGACCTGACCCCAACTGGACCCCAACGGTGACCCCTGACTGCTATTGCGCGAGCTCCTGGATCGATCTCCTCACGTCTTCCATGAGACGGTCTCTGGTTTCCAGGGTGTAAGTGGAGGCGTCGAATGGCCGGCCGATCGTGATGTGCACGTCCTGGTTCAGGCAAAAGTCCCAGGTGCCGGGCTTGAGGATTTTTTCCGAGTCTCTGATTCCCACCGGGATGATCGTGGCCCCGGTCTGGATGGCCACCATGAACCCGCCCTTCTTGAACTCGCCCAGGGCGCCGGTTCGGGACCTGGTGCCTTCCGGCGCTATCCAGAGCACGATCCCGCTCTTCATCTGCTCCTTTGCATACTCCAGATCTTTGATCGCCTGCGCGTGGTCGTGGCGGTCGATGGAGAGAAATTCGGCCGCTTTCAGCCCTCTCCCCCAGATCGGCACCTTGAACAGCTCCTTTTTCGTCAGCATGCGAATGCTTCCCGGGAGCGAGGTGAAGATCAGCGGAATGTCGTAGTGGCTCCGGTGATTCGACATGATGATGCAGGGAGTGCCGGGAATCACGGTGGTATTGTGAGGGTTGGAGACATGCACCCGCACCCCGGGGCTCTTGAGCAGAGAACGGGACCACCAGCGCAGGATTCTATCTGCGAACGTCCGTTCATATGTTCCTGTAAACCTCATGTACAGGCCCAGCACCGAGATGCCGAGCGTTATGGCGACACCCTGCGCCATGATCCAGAATTTCCGCAGAAATGATGCCCTCACCTGACGTATACCTCCTCTTGCTCCCCGAGGATTCGTGATCTCGAAAATAATGATATATCCCCTATGCAAAACGGCGGGATATCAAAAAATCTCTTTTCATTTCTCCCCCCCTGCATCCTTCCCCGCCTGAGGAGAGGAGAAGGAGGGGTCCCCGCTCAAAAAACGGCGGAGCGTCTTCTGGATGACTCCTCACCAGCGATTCATGAGAACGAGAGCTTCAATGTTCCGAATGCGGGCACGACTGATGCTTTTTCTGCCCATCCATCTTTTTCTTCACAAAGTCACGTTCCTTCACGAGATGCTCAGCGAGCTCGGAAAATGGCCATTCTATCGACTGCTTCGTGACCACCGCATAGATGGGCTTGGGAAGGTTCCACTCACCGGATTTGCGCATCACGGTGTGAATCATCTGGGGATCCACGTTGTAGAAGAGCATGATCTTCTCGTCGAGTGCATACTCCTTCTCCGATCTCTTGTCGGCAAACAGGATCTCCCGAACGGTCAGCTCCCCCTGGTTCTGCTCGATGGTCTGCACCTCGGGCGCTCCGACGGTCTGAAAGAACGCGTCGATAACCAGCATCTCCTCATAGGTATAATTCCAGAGCAGTATTCTGGGGCCGCTGTGCATGGGCAACTCCTTTTTTACAATGTTCTCTTCACTCTCGTTCTCGCTGATTTCCGCCTGTTGCGCTTTGTGACATAGTATAGCGGCGTGAAAACTGCAAGCTGCTCTTTTCCCCTTCCTGTAAACCCGTGGCCGAATTATGCTCCTGAATGCCCGGACACTCTTTCTCACAGAAAAGGGGCTGCGTTTTACTAATGATTTGGTTTCTTTTTTCCGATAGGATGAGGATACAAGACAGGAGGTAAGTCACGCATGAGATGCGCTAAATGTGGCTATGTGAGCTTCGATTATCTCGACCGCTGCAAGAGCTGCGGGGATGACCTCGTTCCCGCCAAGATAAAGCTGAACATCTACACCAGGCCCCCCGAGATCGACATCAATGACGAGGGCTTCGCCGTCGGAAAGGTCGAAGAGGAGCATCGCGACCTCCTCGGCGAGGCCGCCGCCGCTTCCAGAAGCGACGTCTCCATGGAGGATGTTCTCCAGGAAGATGGGGAAAAACTCGAAAGCTTCAGTTTCGATGAAGATGAAAACGCTTGACAATGAACCCCATTTTCAATAGACATTCTCCTGTTGCCGAGGTAGCTCAGTAGGTAGAGCAGAGGACTGAAAATCCTCGTGTCGGCGGTTCAACTCCGTCCCTCGGCACCAAGCCCCCGAGCCGATTCACAGGCAATCAAGAAAATCTCAAAAATCTTAGAAAGGGCATTTTGTCCCCATTTTGTCCCCATATCGGGCCTTGTCCCCATCCAGGCAATAAAAAAGCCGGGGTCATGCCCCGGCTCTGGTATCTGTCCTACTGCCCGCTATGCCTGCGAAGGCATGCACTCTTCCAACATGGCATCAAGCCCAACATCTTCATATCGACGTTCATTGATTGCCTTGCTGATAAGGTCCTGATCCGCACCGCCCCTGATTGCCTTGGATATCCTGAGAATGGTTGCCCTGGCAGAGTCGCGTTCTTCCTCGGGCAGTGTCAGAAGGTAAGCCATCATCTCGGCAACATCGGGATGCATACCCGCACTCAAGAAAGCCTCAACGCGCATGTCGTGCCGTATCCTCTCCGGTTCTCCATCCTCGAATATCCAGGCTCCATTCTTCTTTGTGGCCCTTGCTATGCCCTGGCTTGCCCACCGTGCGGCCGTGCGCCTGGAAACATACATCTTGTCTGCAAAGGTCTGTGTATTCATGCCTCACCCCCTGCCGGTGCCGCCGGGGTATCCCCGGCCTTCTCTGCCCCCTCCAGAATGGTATGGAAACCGCCCCATACCTCCAGGGCTTCACGCTCCAAGCGTTCAGCGAATTCCCTGGTACGGCTGATTAACTGCTCAAAGATAACGTGCAAGCCGTCTTCTTCCCCAGAGTATTCATTCTCACAAGAAAACTTATCTCGCACCGTTCGGTAAATCACATCGAATCCGTCCATCAGACGACTAATCTCGAAAGCTCCATCCTGAAGGTTTGCCATCTTCCGAAGGTGCTCGTCCGTGATTGTGACCTGTGCCGCCCTTTCTACTGCCCTTTTCTGTTCCATAAAACCCTCCTTATTGAGCCCATACGGGCTTGATTTCAGGATGCACACGCAGAGGTAGGGCATTCATGGCTTTAAGATTGATTCCAAATTGGAAAATAGGTAGATAGTTGATAGCCATTCAGTACCTCCGATACTGCGTGGTTAGAGCCTGCCGGGTGTTTGCGCACCTTGCAGGCTCGTTTTCTTGATACGCCCTTGTCGGTGAGAAAGCAAGCATAATGTCGAGTGCTCCCCTTTTGCCCAAATGGAAACCCCTATCCCCCCTGCCAGGGGGTTCTCGCCAGCGGGAGGATTGCTTTCTACTGATACCATCGGGCAGAGTTTTAATTGTGACATCGTGGGACAATTGCGGATTTCCCGGTTTTACAGTGGCCTTCAGCAACTCCCCGGCCCTTTTCAATCTCGGGCATCTGGTGCGGTTCTCTGCATCCTCTGTGATTCCATAAGACGTAGGGTCTTCCTTGCCCCTTCGATCAAGACCGGCAGAGCTGCGGGCATGACCGCCCCGGGGTGCTCCCGCCTCCATGCCCTCCACCAGCCTTCCAGCTTCCCCTGATAAGGCCAGGAGTAGGCGTAAACCGTGATACGCCGCTCTCCGCTGAACCATTCCTGAATCGGTTTGGGGATGCCGCCCAGACTGGTCTTTCGCCGTTTCCGATATGTTCCCTTCGGTGTTGTCATTATCCAACGTCCTCCGGTGCCAGTTTTAACGCTCGCAGGGCAGAAATCATCTGCCCCCGATTGTCTCGCTCTATGCTTATCGCCGGGTGTGGCTTCTGCTGACCGAAACGATCCACGATTACAGCCCCGTCCCGGTCAATCAGCTTCCGGGCCTCTGCCGCCCTCTGGGAGGCCTCACATGCAGCCTGGAGAAGAACCAAGCCTGCTGCATCGTCAATCTGATAGTCCGCTGTGAGCCGTTCCCACAGTCGCCGGGCATCGGCCTTTAAGTGTTTCGGTGGCTTCATTCGTCAGCCTCCAGAATTTTTATTTGAAAATCTCCCGCTGATTCTGCAAATGAGAACCAGCGCGGTTTCGGGAAACTCGTTTTTCGGCAAGAATGCGAGTACCCCCTTGTCGGTGTCATCAAACGGGCTCGCCATTCGTCCACCACTGCATTCTATCGTCCCGGTCCATGTCCGAGTATGGTCTAATTCGGGGATTCTGTGCATTCTTTTTCCTCGGCATGGGAATGAAGCCGCGCTTGATATCCCGCTTCCGGTCTCTCTTGTGCCTTGCCGATCTCGCCATCTCTTCATCCTTTCGATTGAAATCCCCGGCCGGGGCAGTTGGGACGCCCTCGCTGAGAGGTGAGAGACAGCAAGGGTACTGCCCCATAATGGCCGGGGTGCGGGTTCAAGGCTTCCAACCCCTTCCGCTGCCGGTGTTTTTCTGGAGGCAGGCACTACCGGCTCACCTGTCGCATTCTGCGGAATGGATGTACCGCCAGGCATGCGCAGCCTGTAGAGCGTCACTAGTCGTCTACCGTGCTCTGTGCGATATACAGGTGGTTCGGCTGAAGAACGTATCCGGCCATCCGTGCATAAGCCACAAGGATATGGCTGCCGTATGTCGGCTTACCCCACCTGACCAGCTCAAGCCGGAGTTCATGTCGCACCGCGATACCGAAGCCCTTGGAGAAGTCGCCCAGGATCGCCGTGCCGTCACTCATGCCTGTGGTTTCCAGGTCGAGCATGTCTTTCAGTGCCGGCGGAGCCCCGAGCCAAACGCCGGAACTTGATGCAACCTGACTGGCTCGACTTATGAAATCGCCGGGAGAACAGATCATTGCTTTCGGTATCTCCTGGTCGGCCTC
>ERZ795030.1536-NODE-1536-length-30808-cov-43.737814_pt1 | contig 30808 bp, 26 predicted proteins | sample MGYA00375122_ERZ795030 | MGnify/ENA primary metagenome ERZ795030 (study PRJEB30165, sample SAMN05720146) | activated sludge metagenome | isolation source: anaerobic digester from wastewater treatment plant | place: Japan | collected 2015-04-20 ... | reverse complement strand
CCTTTCCCTGGGAGCGACGCTGGCCGCCGTCGCCATCCTCATCAAGCAGGAATTCTTGATCTTCGCCGTGGGGGGCGTTTTCATCCTCGAAGCCGTCTCGGTCCTTCTGCAAGTGTCCTACTTCAAAGCGACCAAGGGGAAACGCCTCTTCAAGATGGCCCCCCTTCATCATCACTTCGAGCTTTTAGGCTGGCCGGAGGAGAAGGTCGTCGTCCGGTTCTGGATCCTCGGCCTCATCTTCGCTTTCTTCAGCCTGGCCACGTTGAAATTGAGATGACCATGAATTTGGACGGACGGAACGTGCTGGTGGTCGGCCTGGCCCGGACGGGCGAGGCGACGGCCGCGTTCCTTCTCCGCCGCGGAGCCCGGGTGACCGTCACGGAGAGCAAGTCCCGGGCGGAGCTCGGTTCCAAGGCCGAGACCTGGGTCCGGCGCGGAGTGACGCTCGAAGCCGGCGGCCACACGCCGGCCGCCTTTCTCGAGGCCGATTTGATCATCCCCAGCCCGGGCGTGCCCCGGCTTCCCGAGATCGCGGCCGCCCGGGACCGCGGAATCCCCGTCTGGTCGGAGATCGAGCTGGCGTCCCGTTTTCTGAAAGGCTCGATCGTCGGCCTCACCGGGACGAACGGAAAATCGACGACGACGACCCTTCTTCACCGCATCCTGAAGGACGCCGGCCGCCCGGCCTTCCTGGCCGGTAACATCGGCACGCCCCTGATCTCCTTTGTCGACCGGAGCCGTGACGATCATCTCTACGTCACCGAAATCTCGAGCTTCCAGCTGGAATACGTCCACGCCTTCCGGGCGCGGCTGGCCCTGGTTTTGAATCTGTCCGGCAATCATCTGGATTGGCACGGAACGATGGATGATTACGCCGCGGCCAAGGCCAAGCTCGTCCTCGGCCAGAAGCCCGGAGACGCAACCGTCCTCAACCGGGAGGACGCCCGGGTTTGGGCCTGGAAGGAAGCGGCGGTCTCCGACGTCTTCGCCTTCAGCGGCAAGCGGCCGGTCCGCCGGGGCGCGTTCGTCCGCGACGGCTGGGTGGTCGTCCGCGACGGCGGCGACGAGCGGCGGATCCTTCCCGTGTCCGAGATCAAGCTCCCCGGCCTCCACAACCGGGAGAACGTCCTGGCCGCGGCGGCCGCCGCCAGAATCCTCGGGGTCGCCCCTTCCCGGATCCGGGCCTCCGTCCGCGGCTTCCGCGGCCTCGAGCACCGCCTCGAGCCGGTGGCCACGGTCCGCGGCGTTTCCTTCATCAACGACTCCAAGGCCACGACCGTGGACGCGACCCTCAAGGCCCTGGCCGGCTTCACCCGGCCGGTCGTTCTCATCCTCGGCGGCAAGGACAAGGGATCCGATTTCCGGCCGCTCCGGAAGGCCGTCCGGCGGGGCGTCAAAGCGGTGGTCCTCGTCGGCTCCGCCCGGGAAAAAATCCGGGAAGCCCTCGCCGGGACCGTTCCCCTGATCGAGGCCGACACTTACCCGGAGGTTGTCCGGGCGGCCCGGGCCGCGGCCGCGCCCGGCGACATCGTCCTGCTCGCCCCGGCCTGCACGAGCTGGGACATGTTCCGGAACTTCGAGGAGCGCGGCCGGGTGTTCAAACGGGAAGTCCGCCGGCTGGCCCGGAGAAAGGGATAACGACGATGGAAACCTACCGCCGGCACTCCCTGGACAAGCGGATGCTGTACGCGACGATCATCCTCATGGTCTTCGGGCTGGTCATGATCATGAGCGCCTCCGGGGTCTACGCCGAGCAAACCTACCAGAAAAAGCTCTACTTCTTCCTTCAGCAGCTCGGCGGATTCGCCGTCGTCCTGGTCCTGGTTGCGATTCTTCTCAACATCCGCCGGCCGGTTTATAAGAGCCCGATCGTCATTTTCGGCCTTCTCGGCCTGACGTTCGGCCTGCTTCTCCTGGCCCTTCTCCTCCCTCCGGTCGCCCGGACGAACCGGTGGGTTCTCCTGGGCGGAGTCCGCTTCCAGCCGTCGGAGCTGGCCAAGCTCAGCCTGGTCCTGTTTCTGGCCTGGTACGTCGACCGCAAACGGGAAAAAATCCGCGAATTCCGAACCCTCCTTCCCCCCATGGGCGTGGTCGTTCTTTTCACCTTCCTCATCATCCGGGAGCCCGACTTCGGCACGGCCGTCCTGATCCTGGCCCTCTGCCTGGTCGTCCTCTTCGTGGGCGGGGTCCGGCCGAAGCATTTCGCCGTGATGAGCGCCGTGTTGGCTCCCCCGGTTCTTTTTTACCTTTTTTCGGCGCCCTACCGCGTCAACCGGCTCATGGCCTTCTTTTCCCCGCAAACGAGCGTGGAAAACCTCAACTTCCAGGTCGCCCAATCCAAGCTCGCGGTCGCCTCGGGCGGATTGTTCGGCGTGAGCCCCGGCGAGAGCGTCCAGAAAATGTTCTTTCTCCCCTGTTCCCACACCGATTTCATCTTCGCCATCATCGGCGAGGAGACGGGCCTGATCGGCACGATCATCCTGGTTTCGGTCTACTCCTTCCTGGTCTGGCGAGGGATCAAGATTTCGATGAACGCGCCCGATTTCTTCAGTCAGGTCGCGGCCGCCGGGTTGACCCTCTTCCTCGGCTTCCAGGCCCTGCTCAACATCACGGTCGTTCTCGGGCTCGCCCCGGCCAAGGGCGTTCCCCTTCCCCTGGTCAGCTTCGGGCGGTCGTCGCTTTTCTGCACAATGCTGGCCATCGGCATCCTGCTGCACATCTCCCAGCGGCGGGGCGAGGTCCGGAGGATCGTATGACCGCACGGCGGGTCGTCATCTGCGGCGGCGGGACGGGAGGACACCTGTTCCCGGCTCTGGTCCTCGGCCGGACGCTCCGGGAGAAGGATCCGGAGATCGAGGTGACTTTCATCGGCAGCGACCGGGCCGAGGAGCGGGCCCTGATGGCCCGCCACGGCGTGCCGTTCATCGCCCTGAGGGTCGAGGGTCTGAAAGGGCGGGGGCTCCGGAGCCTGAAAAGCCTGGCTCTTCTCCCCTTCGCCTTGGCCCGGTCCTTCCGCATCCTCCGCCGGATCCGTCCGGGCCTCGTCGTCGGCGTCGGCTCGTACAGCTCGGGAACGGTCGTGCTGGCCGCCTCGCGGATGAAAATCCCGATCCTCCTCCTGGAACAGAACGCCGTTCCGGGATTCACCAACCGGCGCCTGCTCGGCCGGGCCGAAAAAGTCGCGGCCGCTTTCCAGGCGTCCCTCGTCCACCTCAAGGGCAAGGGCGTTTTCCTGGGCAACCCCGTCCGGCCGGAATTTTCCCGCCTTCCCCGGAAAATCCACAACGGACGCTTCGAGCTCTTGATCTTCGGCGGAAGCCAGGGCTCGCATTTCCTCAACACCGCCGTGACCGCCGCTCTTCCCTTTCTCCGCCGGTGGAAAGACCGCCTCCGGATCGTCCACCAAACCGGGAAAGCCGATCTGGCCGAAGTCCGGAGGATCTATGCCCAGGACGGCTTCCCCGACGCCGTCGTCGAGCCGTTCTTCGACGACATGCCGGCCCGGTTCGGAGAAGCCGATCTCGTCGTCGCCCGGGCCGGGGCGACGACCTGCGCCGAGCTCATCGCCGCCCGCAAGGCGGCCATCCTCGTTCCCTTCGCCGGGGCGGCCGACGACCATCAGCGAAAGAACGCCGAGATCCTGGCCGAAGCCGGCGGGGTGGACGTCATCCTCGAGCCCGAGTGGTCGCCCCAGCGCTTCGTCGCGACCCTCGGCGGCTTGATCGACCGGCCGGAGCGGCTGACGGCGATGGAAGACGCCCTGGCCGGCTTGGCCGTGGAGGACGCGGCCGGAAAGACGGCGGATTTGGCCCTGAGCCTGATGGCCCGGAGGAAATAGGAGAATCGCATGGTGAAAACCGTCTATCGCAAGCTCAAGCATATCCATCTGATCGGCATCGGCGGCACAGGCATGAACGGAATCGCCGAGGTTCTCCACAACCTGGGCTACCGGGTGTCCGGCTCCGACCTCAACGACAGCGACGTCACCCGGCGCCTGCGGGACCTCGGCGCGACCGTTTCTATCGGGCATCGGAGCGAAAACGTCCACCGGGCGGACGTCGTGGTCATCTCCTCAGCCGTCCGGGAGGACAACATCGAGGTCCGGGAAGCCCGGCGGATGAAAATCCCGGTCATCCCCCGGGCGGAGATGCTGGCCGAATTGATGCGGATGCGCTACGGCATCGCCGTGGCCGGCTCTCACGGCAAGACGTCGACGACGTCGATGATCGCCGCCGTCCTGGGCAAGGCCGGCTTCGACCCGACGATCGTCGTCGGCGGCCGGCTGAACACCGTCGGAGCCCACGCCCGGCTGGGAGAGGGCGACTTCTTCGTGGCCGAGGCCGACGAAAGCGACCGCTCGTTCTTGATGCTCTCGCCCTTCATCGCCGTCCTGACCAACATCGACGCCGAACACCTGGACAAGTACAAGGGCGTGGACGAGATCAAAAAGGATTTCATCACCTTCGCCAACAAGGTTCCCTTCTACTGCCCGGTCATCCTCAGCCTGGACGACGCCAATCTCCAGTCGATCATCCCCCGGCTGGAGCGCCGGATCATCACTTACGGATTCTCCGCCCAGGCGGATTTCCACGCCCGGGACATGCGCTACGAGGCTTTCTCCAGCGTCTCCACCCTCCTCCACAAGGGGCGGGAGATCGGGACGCTCCGGCTGACCGTCCCCGGCCCCCACATGATCCTCAACGCCCTGGCCGCCGTCGCCGTCGGCCGCGACCTGGACATCCCGCCGTCGGTCATCCTCGACGCCCTGGCCGAGTACACGGGAGCCGGCCGGCGCTTCGAGCTCAAGGCCGACATCCGCGAAATCATGGTCATCGAGGATTACGGCCACCATCCCACGGAAATCCGGGCGACCCTGAACGGGGCCAAGCTCGGCTGGCCGCGGCGGCGCCTCGTGGCCGTCTTCCAGCCCCATCGCTATTCCCGGCTGGCTCATCTCCGGGACGAGTTCGCCACCTCGTTCAACCAAGCCGACGCCCTCGTCCTGACCGAAATCTACCCCGCCGGCGAGGATCCGATCCCCGGCGTGTCGGGCCGGAGCCTCTACGAGGAGATGGTCCGGTTCGGCCATAAGGATGTCCGGTTCGTCCCCGACTTCCGCGATATTCCGGCCCGGCTCATGGAGCTCGTCCGGCCCGGCGACATTGTCATCGTCCTGGGCGCGGGCAACATCAACCGGATCATCCCCGATTTGATCCGTCTCCTGGAGAAAGGAACATGAGCCGCGAAGCCGGATTCGTCGTCACGATGCAGTTTCAGCGGAACGCGGAGCCCGCTCGAGTCAAAAAGCCCGTCCGCACGTCCCCTCTCCGTTTGATCCACGTCTTGGCCGCCGTCGCCGCCGTGGGGGCTCTCTTTTTCGGAGTCGCCCAGCTGCACGGCTTCCTGCTCACCTGGGAGACGCTGGACGTCCGCTCGGCCGAAGTCGTCTGCTCCGACCCGGCCGTGAGGGAGATCGTCCGGCCGCTCGCCTCCCGGGCGGCGGCCGGCAACATTCTCCTGCTCGACGCTTCGCGGGTGAAAGCCGGCCTGGAGGCCTGTCCCTGGGTCAAGGAGGCGCGCGTCCGGAAAGTGTTCCCGTCGTCGCTGGCGGTCGATATCACGCCCCGGAGGCCGGCCGCCATCCTGGACGCCGGCCGCGGCTTCCTTCTTGACCGCGACAACGCCTTGATTGAGCCCGCCCGCCTCGGGGACCAGGAGCTCCTCCCCCTCTTTCATGACGACGGGATGTTCGCCGAGGGCCGGGACGTCAAGCTGGCCCTCGCTTGGGCTTGCTGGGACGAATTGGACGCGGCGGACCGGGAGCGCGTCCGCCGCCTCGACGTGACCCGCCCGGACGACGTCGTGGCGACATTCCGGGACGACCCCGTCAGAATCCGCCTGGGCGCGGAGGGATTCGCCCGGAAAATCGCTGAATACCGCGGAGCCCGCGACCGTTGGACCGGCGCCTTCGGCGCGCTGGAATACGTCGACCTTCGGTTTCCGGACCGCATCTATCTGAAAGCCGCCGTCGAGGAGGAATAATCATGGCCAAAAACGGATATATCGTCGGCATCGACATCGGGACGCGGACGGTCACCGTCCTGATCGGAGAAATCAACGAGGAGCGCAAGATCGAGGTCATCGGCATCGGCACGGCCGAATCGCGCGGCTTGCGCAAGGGCGTCGTCGTCAACCTCGACGAAACGTCCGAGGCGATCAAGAAAGCCCGGACGGACGCCGAGCTGATGGCCGGCCAGGAGATCCACGCGGCGTTCATCGGCGTTTCGGGCGCCCACATCAAGAGCTTCAACAGCCGGGGCGTCATCGCCGTCTCCGGACGAAACCGGGAAATCACCCAGGAGGACATCCGCCGGGTGCTCGAGCAGTCGAAAGCCGTTCCCATCCCCCCCGACCGGGAGATCATCCACGTCATTCCCCAGGAATTCATCGTCGATGAGCAGGACGGGATTCACGATCCGCTGGGCATGAACGGCATCAAGCTCGAGGTCAACGTCCATATCGTCACGGGCGCGGTGACCCTGCTCCAGAACCTCCGGACCTGCATCGAGCGATCCGATATCGTCATCCAGAGCCTCGTCCTGAACCAAATCGCCGACGCCGCGGCCGTCCTCTCCCCCGACGAAAAGGAGCTCGGCGTCGGCCTCATCGACATCGGGGCGGGGACGACCGAAGTGGCCGTCTTCGAGCGCGGAAGCCTCTGGTACACCTCGATTATCCCCCTGGGCGGAGACAACTTCACCAACGATATCGCCGTCGGCCTCCGGGCGGCCATCCCCGACGCCGAGAAGATCAAGAAAAAATTCGGCTGCGCCCTTCCGCCCCCGGGCGAGGAGCAGGAGACGATCGAGGTCCCGGTCGTCGGCCAGAACCGCAAGCCACGGATTCTCTCCCGCCAGCTCCTGGCCGAGATCATCCAGCCGCGGGCCGAGGAGATCTTCCGCCTGGTGGACAACGACATCAAGCGCATGGGATTCGAAAAATCGCTCAACGCCGGCCTCGTCCTGACGGGCGGGACGGCCCTTCTCGACGGCCTGGAGGTCGTGGCCGAGGAAATCTTCGACCTGCCGGTCCGGCGCGGCGATCCGGGCGGCGTGGCCGGCCTCATGGACCGGGTCCGGACGCCGGACTTCGCCACGCCCGTGGGGCTCCTTCTCCACGGATACAATATGACCGGCCCGGGCGGCCTGGGCCGGGATCGAAAACGAGGCCTGTGGGCCAGATTCAAGAATCTATTCAAGGAAGACTAGGAGGGCGACATGAACGCGGAAAAAAACAGCAAGCTTAAGTTTCAGCTGGTGGAGGAATCCTCCAGCGCCAACATCCGGGTCATCGGAATCGGCGGGGGCGGCGGCAACGCCCTCAACCGGATGATCGAGGCCGGGATCAACGGCGTCGACTTCATCGCCGTCAACACCGACGTTCAAGCCCTCAATTCCAGCCGGGCGCCCATCAAGATCCAGATCGGGCCGCAGCTGACGAAGGGCTTGGGTTCCGGCGGACGGCCGGAAACGGGCAAGGCGGCGGCCATGGAGGACACCGAGAAGCTCCTCGGTCTGCTGGAGGGATCGGACATGGTCTTTCTCACGGCCGGCTTGGGCGGCGGAACGGGGACGGGGGCTACTCCCATCATCGCCAACTTGGCCGCCGAGCTCGACATTCTCTGCGTCGCCATCTGCACCCTGCCCTTTGAGTTCGAGGGGCGGCTTCGGGCCAAGCAAGCCGCCGAGGGGCTGGCCGATCTGAAAGCGGCCGTCGACACGGTCATCGCCATTCCTAACGAGCGGCTTCTCCAGACCGTCTCCTTGGACACGTCGATGCAGGACGCCTTCCGCATCGCCGACGACGTCCTCCGGCAGGCCGTCCAAGGCGTTTCCGACCTGATCACGACGCCGGGCATCATCAACCTCGACTTCGCCGATGTCCGGACGATCATGAAAGGCATGGGCATGGCCTTCATGGGGACGGGCTTGTCGGCCGGCCAGAACCGGGCGGCCGAGGCGGCCAACAAGGCCATCAGCAGTCCGCTCCTGATCGACACGACGATCCAAGGAGCCAAGGGGATCCTGATCAACATCACCGGCGGAAAGGATCTCACCCTGCACGAGGTTCAGAAGGCCGCCCAGCTCATCCACACCCTGGCCCACCCCGAGGCCAACATCATCTTCGGGGCGATCATCGACGAGACCATGAAGGAGATGGTCAAGGTGACGGTCATCGCCACCGGCTTCGAGCCCGGTTTGTCCCAGGAAGCGGCCGCGGCCGCCGGCGAAACCGCGGCCGCCGCGTCGGCGCCCTTCTACCGGAAAACGCCTCCGCCCTTCCCCCTTCGGATGAACACCCCTCCGTACGAATTCGAGCCGAAGGGCGGCCGGGCTTTCGACGCCGTTCCGCCGGCGGCCCGGGCGGCGGCCAAGACGCCGCATCCGTCCACGTTCGCCGAGATCGATTACGAAAGCCTGGACACGCCGGCCTTCATCCGCAACAAGGGCCACCAATTCCGGAAATCGTCGTGATCAAGGCCGATTGCGTCGTCGCCGGATGCCGGGCGCTCGCCACGTGCCGCGGCCCGATCCCCAAGCGCCGGGACGCCCTCAAGGACGCCGGCGTGGTCGAGAACGCCTGGCTGGCCGGGCGCGACGGCCGGATCGTCTTCATCGGGTCCGAGGAGGAGTTCCGGCGGACGGTCCGCCCGGAGCCGGGGGCCGCGGCGATCGACGCCCGGGGGCTCGTCGGCTTCCCGGGCTTCGTCGACGCCCATACCCACCTGCCGTTCGCCGGCAGCCGGGGCGACGAGTTCTCGCTCCGGCTCCAGGGGTGGACTTATCAACAGCTCGCCGCCCGGGGCATGGGCATCCGCTCGACGGTCCGGGCGACCCGGGCCGCGACGAGGGAGGAGCTCCGCGGCTTGTGCCTGGCCCGCCTGGACGAAATGCTCCTCCACGGAACGACGACGGCCGAGGCCAAAAGCGGCTACGGACTGAACCGGGATGACGAAATCAAGCAGCTCGAAGCCGTGCGCGACGCCGACGCCCTCCACCCCGTCGACCTCATCCCGACGTTCATGGGCGCCCACGAAATCCCGGACGAATTCCGCGATCGAAAGGAGGGCTATCTTGACCTTCTTATTCACACGGTCGTGCCCGCGGTCCGCGATCAAGGCTTGGCCCGATTCTTCGACGTTTTCTGCGAGGAGGGCGTGTTCTCTCTGGATGAGACAGAAAGGCTGGCGGAGGCGGCCCTGTCGGCCGGTTTCGGACTTAAAATCCACGCGGACGAATTCGTCCCCCTCGGCGGGACGGAGCTGGCCGCCCGGAAGGGAGCCGTCTCGGCCGAGCACCTGATCGCGATCACCGAAAGCGGCATCGCCGCCTTGGCCGGAAGCGACACCGCCGCGATCCTCCTGCCCAACGTTCCTTTTTTCCTGATGCAGGACAAGCGGGCCCCGGCCCGCCGCCTGATCGAAGCCGGGGCGGTCGTCGCCCTGGCCTCGGATTTCAACCCGGGAAGCTCGATGACCTCGAACATGCAGTGGATCGTCCAGCTCGGCGTCTTCCAGATGCGGATGACGATCGAGGAGGCCCTCAACGCCGCGACCGCCAACGGCGCTTACGCCGTCCGGGAGCACGAGGACCGCGGAAGCCTCGAGCCCGGAAAATTCCTGGACCTGGTCCTCTGCGACATGACGACGCCGGCCGACCTGGTCTACCACGTCGGCCGCAATCCGGTGAAGATCGTCCTTAAGAAAGGCAAAGTCGTCGTCTCCGGCGGCCGGATCGTCCGCGGCGTCCAAGCCGCCTCCTCCCCCTAGGTCCCAATCCCTTTTTGTCCCAAGGGGGCGTCTCCGCAAGGAGGCGCCCCCGATTTTCGCCGCGCCCCAATAACCCTCCCCCGCGGAGGGGCGAACCTTCCCTCGCTTGGCTCGTTTCTTCCGCCTCCGAATGAACCGCGCCCGCGAAGGGAGGGTTCAAAGACCTGTCCCCGCCTGGAAGAACGCCCTCGACGAAACTCCCGGCCGCGTCGGGAGGATAACGCCGCGGATTCCGTTCAGGACCAGCGGAAGGCCGTTCGTCGCGACAATCCCTCCGACCATGCGGATCCTCGGATTCATCAGGTTGAACGCAACGAGGGCATCCCCGATTCTTTTCGCCGTCGGCCTGAGCGCAAGGTGGACGGCCGCGGCGGCAAGGGCCGCGGATCCGGCGATCATCGGGACGGCGACGGGGGGACGACGGTCCGGCTATTCGTTCCGCCTGAGCAGAACGACGGTGATGTCGTCGAACTGGCTGCCTTTCTGAAAATCGTCCAAATCGGCCGCAAGCCGGCCCCAGATCGCCGCCAGGGCGTCGTCCCGGCGCTCGGCCATGAAAGCGGCGAGCCTCTCCTCTCCAAAGAAGCTCCCGTCCGGAGCGACCGCTTCGGTCACGCCGTCGGTGTAGAGCACCAGGAGGTCCCCGGGCTCGAGACGGGCCCAGCCTTCATGGTAGGACACCCCCGTCTCGACGCCCAAGAAGACGTCGCCCATGGATTCGAGGGACCGGAGCGTCCGATCGCGCGAGACGATAAACGGCGGATTATGCCCGGCGTTGGCGTAAATAAGCTCGCCGGTCCGGACATTGAACAGGGCCAGGAACATCGTCGTGAACATGCAGGCGTCGTTATCCCGGCTGAGAATTTCATTGGCCGCCCGGAGCGATTCGGCCGGCCCGACTCCTTTGCGGCAGACGGTCTTCATCAGCGTCCGATTGACGGCCATGAACAGGGCGGCCGGGACGCCCTTGCCGGAGACGTCGGCGATCAGGACGGCCAAATGATCCTCGTCCAAGAAAAAGAAATCGTAGAAGTCCCCGGCGACGTCCTTGGCCGGCGCATTCTTGGCGTAGAGGTCGAACTCCGTCCGGTCGGGGAACGGCGGGAAAACCCGGGGCAGGAGGGATTCCTGGATTTGGCGGGCGATGCGCAATTCGCTCTCGACCGACTCCTTGGCCTTGGTCGCGGCCGCGAAGTCCCTGATGTATTGGTTGAGGTCGCCGACCATCTGGTTCAAGACGCCGGCCAATTCTTGGATCTCGTCCTTCCCCCGGATGCCCTCGATTCGGCCGGTTAAGTCGCCGGAGGAGATCCGGCCGGCGAAAGCCGCCAGCTTCCGCAGCGGGTTGGTGATGCCGTACGCGGCCCAGACGATGACGGCCAGGATGCCGGCCAGCCCCATCGCCATGAGGATGACCTGCCGGATCAACTGGGCCTTGACCGGCGCAAGGATCCGGTCCTCGGGGATCACGGCGGCGAACGTCCACCGGCAGGTGGGGATGGGGGTGTAGACCATCCAGCTCTTTTCGCCGGTGTCGAGATCCTTGAAGGCGATGACGCCCTGCCGCCCGCGGATCATGTTTTTCCCAATGGCCCGGATATCCGGCCGGTTCAGCATCTCGGCCAGGCTGAACAGGGACTCGCGCATGACGAAATCGGGATTAGGATGGGAGATGAACGTTCCGCTCCGGCCGACGAGGAACGTGTATCCAGAGATGATCTCGATGCCCCGCATCGTCTTATCGAGCTCGGCCAGGGAGATGTCGGCGGTCACGACGCCGGCGAACGCTCCTTCCCGGAAAAAGGGATGGGAAAACGTGCACATCAGGGCGTTCCCGCCTTCGGCGCTGTAGTAGGGCTCCGTCCAGTAGGAGCTCTTCAGGAGCTCGGGAATCAGGTACCAATCGGCCGTATGATAGGCCTCGAGGCCGGCCGTCCCGGCCCGCTCCAAGCCGCCGGCCGAGCGGAAAACGCGCGGTGAGCACCGTTCCCGGCCCGGATCCAGGGCATACGGCTCGAAGGAGATGCTCATGCCGAAAATGCCGGGATCGATCGCCAGGCGGCGCTCCATGAGGTCATAGAGGCGGGGCTCGTTGAGGAGGCGCATCGCCTCGATATTTTCGGCGATGATCAGCGGCGTCTGGGAGATGGCCTTGAAACGGGAATCCAGGACGGCCGCGTGATGGTTGGTCAACTCGAGGAGATAGGAATTCATCCGTTCGACGGCGGCCCGCGAGCTCTGGACATAGTTGGTCACGGCCACGGCCGCGTACACGAGGAGCAGCGGAAAGCCGATCCAGATGATCAGCCGCCGGACGATCGGCCGTTTCACGGCGGACGAGCGGCGGCGCATGACGGTCATTCCCTGGCGAAGTCCTCGTAGGCGGGAACAACCTGGATGAATCCCTGGCGCTTCAATTCCTCGGCGACGCGCCGGAAATCGTCCCGGCGGAGCACGCCCCAACCGGCCGGATCGGATCCAACGCCGTAGACGACGGCCTGCAGGACGACGGTCAGCATCCATTTCTGGTGGGCCCGGTTGGTCCGGACATGGTAGCTTGCGCAGTAATCCATCAGGACGTCCAGGGTCTCTTCCTGGTGTCCGGCGGCGTATTCCCAGCCCTTCAGGACGGCCCGCCTCATTTTCCGGCAGACGTCGGGCCGGGTTTCATACGTCTCGCGGGTGCAGTAGACGCCGTCCTCGGGAAAATTCAGCCCGTAATCGGAAAAAAAGAAGGGGACCAGCTCCTCCTGGTCGATCCCGGAAAGATAGATCTTATTGTATTCATTATAATACATCGCCGAGGTCACATCGCAGGCTCCGACCGCGAAAGCGTCGATGTTGTAGGATTGGGGGACGAGGACCGGCTTGATGTTGAATTTGCGGAAAAACGCCGTCGGCTGGATCGAGAAATCTCCGCCCCAGATGGCCACGGTCCGGCCGTTCATGTCCTCGGGCTGAAGGATCCCGCTTTCCGACTTGGCGACGAGCATGAGCGAGGATTTCTGGAGGACCTGGCAGATGTTGACCACCGGCCGGTCCAGGGTCAGCGTCTGGGAGATCCAGGCGGTGCAGAAGTCGGCCCGCCCTTCGAACATTTCGGTCAGCGGGCTGGCGTGCTCGTCGGAAAAACGGATCTCGACGTCGAGCCCCTCGTCCGCGAAAATTCCCTTTTCCCTGGCCATCAGGTAGCCGGCGAATTGGGCCTGGGGAAACCATTGGACCTGAAGAACGAGCGGGTCCGGAGATTCCCCGGCCGGCGCGGCCGCGGGAAGGATCCCCGGGGAAAACCCCATTCCCAGGAAGGAAACGACCGCGACCCGGCTCCAAAAACGAAGACGCATCCGTCCTCCGATTCGCGAAAAAAGGCCGGTCCCGCCTGGGGAAATTATCGGCCCGCCCTGCATCATATCGCCCGCCCCGGGCCCGGTCAAGGGCGGGGAATAAGATCGGTTTGAAATTCGGGCGCCGGGCGCGGCCGGGACTCTTGTCAGAAATGCCTAAATGCGTTATTATGAAGTACTCCGCTCCAGGGAGCGGACCCCCATGAGTGTCATCCCCTCGAATGGAATCAAGGTCTGCTTCATCGCTCCATCGACGAGCCTGGTCCCCTCAGACCAGCCCGTCTTGGAGCGCTCCGTCCGCATTCTGACCGAATCCTTCGAGACCTCGGGGATTTATCTCAGCCCTTATCTTTACTCCTCCGACAGCCGGATCGATCACGTGACGGCCGCCGCCTCGGAGAGGGCGGAAGAATTCAAAAGAGTCGTCCGGGAATTCGATCTGATCGTCTCGGTCGCCGGAGGGACCGGGGCCGAGGATATCGTCCCGAGAATCGACCGCCACGACCTGAAGGTTATCCGGAAGCGGCGCCCCCTGTTTTTGGGATACTCGGACTTCACCTTCCTCTTGTGCGAAATCTTCGCCCGGGCCGGCGTGCCGGGAGTCCTCTTTCCTTCGCTTTCCCTGGGGCGAGGCCATACCGGCCGGATCCTATCCCTGCTTTCCGGCCGCCGGGTGTCCTTCCGCGGATCCTTCTGGTTGACTCCTCCTCCGGACGGGCCGCTGGCCGGAATCCCCATCGGCGGCAACCTGACGACCTTCGTCAATTTCTTAAATCGGGAAAAACCGCCGCGCCTGCCGTGGCTCGAGCATATCCTGTTTCTTGAGGATCTGAGCATCGACGTCGAGGATCTCCATCGCCTCCTGGCCGCCCTCCGGCGTCACCGCGTTTTCTCCCGCGTCCGGGCCCTCGTCGTCGGATCCCTTTGCCTGGATGTCAATACTCCGGAAGGTCGGACCTTCCAAGACAGCACGTTAAAGTTCCTGACGGCGTTTTTAAACGAAATCCTCAAAACCCGCCGGAACGCCGGACGGCCGCTGCCGATCCTCGTGGCCGAGGATTTCGGCCACCTCGTCGGGCCCCGGGAGCCGGCCGTGCCGATCGGCGGGACAGCCGCGCTTTTCCCCGACGGACGCCTCGAATTCAAGCTGCCGGGCAAGGCTTTGGGTCCTTTCCGGAAACATCCGAATCCCGCCGAGCCGGCCAAGGACGTTCCGGCCGTTTTATCGCCCGTTCCCGAGGCGACTCCCAAATGAACGCCCGGGCGGAAGCGGCGCAAAACGGCGCCGGCCGTCGCGTTCTCGCCGTGATTCCCCACGCCGGCCTCCTCGTGCCCGAGGAGATCCGGCCTGATGATCTCGCGGAAAACTGGTCCGAGCTGGCCCGGAACATCGATTGGCATACGGACGCGCTGTACGATTTCCGCGATATCCTCGCAAACAACCAGGTCGTCTTCCCCTACTGCAGCCTGGTTTTAGAGGCCAACCGCGATCCCCGGAACCTGGAGGCGGCCGTCCCCTTGAAGGACGTCCGGGGGCGGCCGGTCTACCGTCCCGGCCGGGAGCCGGGGCTCGACCTGCGCCGGAGGATGGCCGCCCGGTATCTCGATCCGTTTCACGCCCAAATCGGCGAGGCGATCGCCAGCGGAGCGGGCCTTGTCCTGGAAGGGCACGCGACGGTCTCGGCCCGGGGGGTGTCCGGAAACCAGATCGACTTGATGAACATCCAGCTCTCGCCCGGAGAAGAGCCGCTTCGGTTCTGTCCCGACGCCCTGATCGAAGGCTATGCCGAAGAGCTGCGGAAGCGCCTTCCCGGAGTGAACGTCACCATCAACGCGTCCGACTACCTCTCCGTTTACGGACACATCGGCGCCCGACACTCGATCGATTCGCCGGATCGGGCCGGACGCAGGGCCCCGCTCATCCTTCAGGAAACCAACCAGGCTCTCTATCTCCGCCCGGACGGCGCGCCCGATCTCGAACGCCTCAACCGGTTGCGCCGGGCCTTCGCCGAGTCCCTCCGGGCGATTACGACCTCTTTTTCCGCTTGAGAAGAGCGTAAACGGCGACGATGATCGCCAGGGCCAGAAGAACGCCCAAGATCGTGATCCGCAGGTTTTTCCCGGAGATCGTTTTCGCCGAGGCCGCGGCCTCGGACGCTTTTTCCTCGTTCAGCCGGGAGATCTGCTGATCGCGGGCGGCCACGGTCCCCTCGAGGCTCGCTTGGAGACTCTTGAGGGAAGCGATCTCTCCGTCCTTCGCCGCGATCTGTTCGTCTTTTTCCGTCTGCTGTTTCCGCAGGGAGTAAATCTGTCCGTTCAAACGGCGGACTTTGCCCTCGTTTTCCTTGTTGAGGGCTTCCATCGATTTCGACAGATCTTCGTTCCGCGACTGCAGGGCCGAAACATCCGAATTCAGGGCGGTGATCTGCTTGTCCGCCTCCGCCCGGCCTTCCTCGGCTTTCGCGAGAGAGGCTTTCGTCTCGTTCAGAGTCCCGGTCAGGATCTCATTGTTCCTTTGAAGCTCGGCGATCCTCTCCTGGGACTGCTGGATCTCCGTTCCCTGCTGCTCGATCTTCAGGAGGTGCTTTTTCGAAGCACAACCTGCGCCGATCATCATCAAGGCCATGACCGCCGCGGCGGTGATCATGAGGCTGGGATTTTTTTTCATGGTCAATCTCTCCTTTCCCGTCGATACAAAAGGAAATTAAGCCATTCAAGGAAATAAATCAAGGTTTTCAATAAAGAGACTCCCTTGAGCGGAAGACCGATCGATCCGCCGGGCGGAACGGCGCCGCGCGCCGAGCGCCGCCCGGCGACGGCGCTTGGACGGCGGATGCGGAGGGGAAAACCGCTGGAACTCGGAGATTGAGGGAACGCCCCCTTTTACGGGGATGCGTCTCCTTTTTTCGCCCGCTTTCGGCCGAAGAAATAAAACGGCAGGCCGAGGAGAATGATCCCCAGGCCGGCCAGGGCTTTGCCGGGCTGGCTGATCAGGGCGCTGACGGCGATGTAAAGGGAGGCCAGGATGAAGACGACAGGCGTGACCGGGTATCCCCAGGTCCGGTAGGGACGCGGCAGGTCGGGACGCTTCCGCCGGAGAACGATGACCGCGGCCACCGTCAGGCCGAAAAAGAGCCACTGGCCGAAGACGACGTAGGTGAACAGCTGCTCGAACGTCCCGCTCAGGCTCAAGACGATGCTCCAGGCCGCCAGGGCGAGGATGGAGTTGTGGGGGGTCAGGAACCGCGGGTGGAGGGCGGCCAGCTGCGGGAACAGGAGACCGTCCTTGGCCATGGCATAATAGACGCGCGGCGAGCAGACGAAATTCTGGTTGGCCGCCCCGAGGATGGAAAACAAGATGATGAACGAGATGATCGAGGCGCCGAGCCCGCCGACGGCGGCGTTCATCGCCTCTGCCGCGATCCGGTCGGAAAGGGCGATTTCAGCCGCCGGGAAGACGTAGAGATAGGCCAGCTGGGCGACGACGTAAAAAACGACGCAAATCCCGCAGCTGATCAAGATGCCCCAGGGAAGCGTTCTCTGGGGATTCCTCATCTCCCCGGCGCTGTACGTCGCCGCCTCCCAGCCCTTGTAAGCCCAGAGCGAGGCCACGAGGGCGACGCCGAACGCCCCGAGAAGGCCGCCGGAAGGCTCCGCTCCGCCGGAACGGACGAAATGCGCCGTATCCCCCTCGGCGAACAGGAAGATGGCCCCGCAGACGGCGGTTAAGGCGACGAGCTTGAAGATCGTCAGGACGTTCTGCAGATCGGCCCCCCGGCGGACGCCGATATAGTTCATCACCGTTAAAAAGAGGATGAAGAGGATGCTGACCGCCTTCTGCACGGCCGGCGAGATCGCGAAGAAATGGGGCAGGTACTTGGAGGAGAAGGCGACGGCCAAGGTGGCGATCGCCCCCGTGTCGATGACCAAAAACAGGGTCCAGCCGAAGAGGAAGGCGACCGCCGAGCCGTAGGCCTCGCGGAGGTAGACATAAACGCCGCCGGCTTCCGGCATCGAGGCGCCCAGCTCGCCGAACGACAGGGCGCCGAACATGCTGAGGACGCCCCCGGCGACCCAGACCGCCAGGATCAGGAGGGGGTGGCCGACGGCCGCGGCCATGTCCTTGGGGACGAGAAAGATCCCCGAACCGATGATGCCGCCGACGACGAGGGCGATGACGTCCCCAAGGCCCAGGACGCGGGGAAGGCTTTGAGCCGACGCTTGGTTCATGGATTTTCTTTCCGGTGGATCCGCCGGTAGTATTCCCAGCCGTCGGCGACGGTTTGGGCGACGGGCCGATACGCGTGTCCGAACGTGCGGACGCTCTTGGCGTTGTCATAGTAAGCGCGCCAGCCGCTCAGCCGGCCGTAAGCGAAAGTCAGAAGCGGCCGCTTCCGCGACAGCGCTCCCGCCGCCTCGGCCAGGCCGCCGCCGGCCGCGATCACGGCGGCGGGCAGCCGAAAGGGGCGGGTTCCCCGGCCGCAAGCCCGGCCGATGAGCCGGATGACCTCGGCATAGGAGAGATTAGCCCCGACGGCCAGGTAGCGCTCGCCGTCCCGGCCCTTCCCCTCCAGGGCGTCGAGTATCAAATCGACGAGATCCCGGACGTCGACGACGGCCAGTCCGCCCGAAAACGAGGCGCTGATGCGGCTGCGCGAGATCATCCCGTAGAGGCGGTTGTGCGGCGTCCTTGGATCATGGTCGCCCGGTCCCATGATCGAGGCGGGATTGAGGATGACCGCCCGGAGGCCGCGCCTTCGGATGAGCTCCTCGACGGCCTCCTCTCCGGCGTGCTTGGAAGCCATGTAAAGGATCGAATCCGGCCAATTGTACGGCGTCTCCTCGTCGGCCGGCCGGCCGTTCTTGTGAAATCCGACCGCTCCCACCGAGGACAGATGAACCAGCCGTTCGACGCCCGCTTCCAGGCAGGCCTCGCCGACGGCGCGCGCCCCGTCCCGGTTGACCCGGAACAGCCTCTCCCGGTCGCCTTTCCAGTACGAAATCACTCCGGCCAAGTGGACGACGTGCGTCCGGCCCGCGACCGCGGCCCGGACGGCCGCGGCGTCGGCGATGTCCCCCTCGTGAATCCCGACGCCTCGTCCGGCCCAGGAGTCCGGGATCCGGTCCCGGGGAAGAACGAAGGCCGAGACGGCCGACGCCCCGTATTTGTCCAGGAGGCGCGGCAGGAGGACCGCTCCGACGAATCCCGTCGCCCCGGTGACGAGGATTCTCACCGGGAGGAGCGCTCCCGGGCCGCCCGCCGGTAGATGAAGGCGTCCGTGGCGATCCCGACGGCCGCATGGATCGGGATCACATAAAGAAAGGATCCGGCCGCCCAGGCGATGAGGCCGAAGACGAAACCCGCCCCAAGGGCGGCGATAATCTCCGTTTCCGGATGACCGATATGAAAAAGAGTCGAGGCGATCGTCGACACCGCCAGGGCGGGCAGCAGGCCGGCGGCGGCCGCGATGGGGAAAAACAGGACGCCGCGGAAGATGAATTCCCAGGCGGTGTAATAGAAAAGGAAGTAGCCCAGCTCGTAGCCGATGAACGTCCGCCGGCTCGCCAGGGCGCCTTTGGCGAAGGGATAGAAATCGCGAAGCCGCGGATCGCCGGATCCGATCGCTCCGGCGGCCAGAGCCGCCGGGATCCCCGCGGCGGCCAGGATCAGTCCCGGCCGGACGTTCCCGGCGCCCAAGCCCACGGCGCGGAAGACCGCGAGGGGATCGGCGGCCAGGCCGAACACGGCGGTCAGCGGCACGGCCAGGCCGAACGTAAAAACGGCCAGGAAATAGCTCCGGACCGCCGGCAGGTCGCCGCCGGCGGCGTTTTTCAGAAACCGCCTCCGGCTGAAGACCGTCTGAAGAAGGGTCAGGGCGACGGCCTCGTACGCCAGGAGAATCCCGGGCCAGGCGCTCGGCTCAACGGATATGGCCATGGGCCCGCTCCTCCCGATACCAGGCCAGCGTTTCCGCGACCTGGCGTTCGTAATCATCGTCGGGGACGTAGCCCAGCTCGGCCCGCGTCCGGGCGATGTCGTAGGTCGTGTCGGTCGTCACCCGCCGGATCCGGTAGATCGTCAGCTTCGGGTCGTAGGACGGACGGAATTTATGGAGGCCCTCCATCGCCCAAGCCGCGGCGAAGGCCGCCCAGGCGGGGACATACACTCTCTGCTTCTTTCCGAAGCCGGCGGCCACCGCCCCGAGATATTCCCCCCACGTCGGCAGGACGCCGTTGGTCACCGCGTAAGCCCGGCCGCAGACCCCGTCGCGGACGAGAGCCGCCTCGGCCGCCCGGCAGAGATTGCCGACGAAGGTGAGGCCGAAACGGCGGCGGCCGCGGCCGACGATCAGGGGAAGCCCCCGCTCCGCCTCGCGGAACAGGCGGGCCGACGTCGTCCGGTCGCCGGGGCCGACGACATCGGCCGGACGAAGGATGACGACGGGAAGCCCGCGCCGGGCATGCTCGTCGAGGAGATACTGCTCGCAGAGGATTTTGAAGCGGGTGTAGGGAAGAAATTCCGCGGGAACGCCCGGCCGCTCCTCGGAGATGTCCGTCGCCCCGTAGCCGAGGGTCAGGGCCGAGGAGACATAAACCAGCCGGCGGAGAGGAATCGTCCTCCGTCGAAGGAGCTCGAGGAGATTGCGCGTCAGGTCGAAGATATGGGAGCGGCAAGCCTCCGCTCCGGCCACGTCCGAGACGACCGAGGCGGCGTGGATGACGTAGTCGGCGTCCTCCGGGATCCGGACCGAGGACGGATCGCAAAGGTCGCCCCGCACCAGGTCAAGGCCGAGCCCGTCGAGAAGATGGAGATCGGAGGTCGGGCGGACCAATCCGGAGACTTTCCAGCCGGCCGCCAGGAAATGCCGGCAGAGGTTGGAACCGACGAATCCATTGGCCCCGGTGATGAAAACGGCGTTCATGCGGCTTCCTGGGATCGACGGCCGGCCTTTCGGTTCCAGGCCCGGACCATCCCCGGCGCCGCCAGTATAGCAATAATCCCGAGGGCGAGGCCAGCGACGGAGTCGGTGACATAATGGTAGCGGCAATAAACGGTCGAGACGTAGAGGCTGAGGATGACGGGGCCGAGGATATGGAACCAGGGGCGGACGTAGCGTCGGGCGGTCAGCCACATGACCGTGGCCACGGCGCAATGCGGACTGGGGATCGATCCGCCGGCCTGATGGGCGTGGGCCCGGATGAAATCGCCGAGAAACGTGAACAGGCCGCCTTGAAGCGGGACGGCGTAGGCCTCGGGCATGTACCAGAGCGGGCTGGCCACGGGAAAGAGGATAAATCCGAGATCGCAGGCCAGGTTGACGATTCCCAAGGTGAAAAGGTAATCCTCCAGGGCTCCCTCGCCGTGCTTGAAAAAGACGAGCCCGGCCACCAGGGGGTAAATAACCAGGTAAATCACGTAGGAAAACATCAGCCATTCGGTCAGCGGAGGCGAGACGAACCGCTCCATCCAAAGGGTCGGCTGGATCCCGAAGAAAGCCTGCTCGGCGGCCAGGACGGGCCGGTCCTGCCACGGCATCAGCATCAACTGAAGCGGATGAGTGGCGCCGTAGAGATACGCGAACAGAAGCTGGACCGAGGCGGTGCGAAGGAGAAAGAAAGGGACTCTCGCCTTGATTTTCGAAAGCAGGAAAACGCAAAGAAGATACAAGGCGGCCAGGCCGGCGTTTTTCGCCGCCAGGAAAAGGGGCCGGTCGAGGCGGCGGAAAAATAAAAGGAACAGGGCCGCCTGGACGAGCAGGCCGCCGAGGACGAGGGCGTCGGTGATTTGAAGGGGGAAGCCGAAAACGCGGATCCGCCGGCCGTGGAGCCGGGCGATCGCGCTTCCCCGAAGGCGGCCGCGGCCGTCCGTTCCATTCATCGGATCCTCGCCAATCCCCGCTCCGCATACCAGGCCACGGTCCGCCGGATCGCTCCGGCCAGGTCGTATTCCGGGACGAAGCCCAGCTCGTTTCGGATGCGGGAATCGTCGTAAATCCAGGAGTATTTCCAGGCGGCGTCGACCGCTTCCCGGGTCAGAAGAGGCTCTCGGCCGCGGATCCGGGCAGCCAGCTCGGAGACGGCCCCGACGGCCTTCTGCGCCGGATAAGGCACCGGAAGATAGACGCGCCGCACGCCCAGCTCGGCCGCGACCGCATCCGTGATTTCCCGCCAGGCATACGGCCGGCCGGACGTGACGAAATAGGTCCGGCCGACGGCCGCCGGATGGTCGGCCAGAAGCAGCAGCGCCCGGACGACGTCCCAGACGGAAGCGATGCTCGTCCGCGGCCGCCGGTCCCCCATCAGCGGCTTGATTCTCTTTCCGATCAGCGAGATGGAGCTGAACAGCTCCTTCTGCCTGGGGCCGAGGACGTTGGGCGGCCGGAGGATCGTCCAGGGGACGCGGCCGGAAAACGACCGGACGGCTTCCTCGGCCGCGACCTTGCTCCGGCCGTAACCGGAAACCGGCCGGAGAGGAGCGGATTCGTCGAGAGTCCCGCCGGCCGGAGAGGGCCCGGTCGCGCTGATGCTCGAGACATAAACGAACCGCTTCAGGGCCGGAGCGGAAGCGGCGCAGGCGGAAAGAAGCGCCCGGGTCGGACGGACGTTGGCCGCTTCATAAGCCGCCTCGTCCAGGGAGGTGATCAGGCCTCCCGCGTGAAAAACCACGTCCATTCCGGAAACGGCCTTGGCCAGGGAGTCCGGATCGCCGTAATCGCCCCGGATGAGAGCGGCCGCGGGAGGGAGCAATCCGGTCCCCCGGCTTCCCGGACGAATCAGGACGAAGGCTTCATCGCGGCGGGCGATCAAGGCTTCGACGAGATGTCCGCCGATGAATCCCGTCGCCCCGGTGACGAGCGCTTTCATCCGGCCGCCTCATGTCGCATGATGAAGGCGATTTTATCAGAGTCCGACGATTTGGGAAAACCCGGCCGGCTTGAATCCGCGTTTAGGACAGCTGGGATTCGGCCGCTTCCAGAAGCTCCAGGACCGCCTCCGGCGTGGCGGCCTTCAAAAGCTCCTTGCGCAGGCCGTTTTCTTTCAGCAGCCGGGAAAGCTTCCCCAGGACTTTGAGGTATTCGCCGGCCTTGTCCTCCGGCGCCCCGAGGAGGAAGACCAAGCGGACCGGCTCGCCGTCCTCGGCGCCGAAATCGACCCCGGGCCGCAGACGGGCCATGGCCATGACGACCCGCTCCAGGGTCCTCGTGCGGGCGTGGGGGATGGCCAATCCCCGGCCGATGGCCGTGCCGCCCTGCTGCTCGCGCTTGAGCACATCGTCCAGGAACCGGCCGCGGTCGGTGATCAAACGGCTTTCGGCCAGCCGGTCGGCGATGAGGGAGAAAGCCCTTCCTTTATCGGAGGCGGGCAGATCGAGCAGGATCGCTTGTGAATCGAGATAGTCGGTCGGACGCATGGGATTTTGACGTTTTATCGCTCAACAATACATCAAAGCGGTGGAAAAGGCCAGCCGTCGCCTCCTCATCAGCGGAGCTTGTCGATGTCGGCTTCCGTGCCGGCCAGGACCAGCACCTGGCCGTCCTTGATCACGAAGGGGGCCGGCGGGAGGGTGGTGACCTGGTCGGTCAGCACGTCCTTGACGGCGATGACCATGACGTTATAGAGCGAGCGAAGCTGCAGCTCGGCGATGGTCTTCCCCAGAAAGCTCTCGGGGGGGGCCATTTCGAAGATCATGCAGTCCTCGGAGAGCGGCAAATAGTCGAAGACGTTGGGCGAGATCAGGCTGCGGGCCACTTTGTGGGCGATCTCTTTCTCGGGAAGGATGACTTCCGTGGCCCCGACTTTCTCCAGGATGATCTGGTGCTCCTCGTTGGGAGCCTTGACGATGATCGACTTGACCTTCAGCTGCTTGAGGTACAAGGTGATCAGGGTCGCCGCGGCCAGGTCGTCGCCGAAAGAGATGATGACCGTGTCGTCCTCATGGATGCCGATCTGGTCCATGAGGTCCTTGTCGGTTCCGTCGGCGACGATGGCTTTCCCGGCCAGGTCGCGCACCCGCTGCACCGCCTCCTTGTTCTTGTCCACGGCGATCACCTCGAATCCTTTGTCCGAAATCTCGCGGACGATGTTTTGGCCGAAAATCCCCAGGCCGATGACGACGCAGCGCTTCATGGCTCCTCCTATCCGACCATTACGCCTTCCTCGGCATAGACCAGTCCCCGCCGGAACGTCGACCAGGCGAAGGCCAGGGTGAGCGGTCCGACGCGGCCCATGAACATCATGAGCACGATGGCCAGCTTCTGGATTTCGTTCAGGGCGGCGGTGACGTTCATCGACAATCCGACGGTTCCGAAGGCCGACAGCGTTTCAAACATGTATTCGACGAACAAGTGGCGGCTGTCCGGGCCGGCGCCGGGCCCGGCGGCCAGCAGCAGGACCGAGGCGATGACCAGAACCGATACGGCCGAGGCCAGTACGATGGCGATTGTCCGCCCGAGGATCTCTTGGGGAACGGTGCGCCGGAAGATGGTCACGCCGTCGCGGCCGCGGATGCGGTTGATGATCATCAGCCCCAGCAGGGCGAAGCTGGATGTCTTGATCCCGCCGCCGGTCGATCCCGGCGAGGCGCCGATGAACATCAGGATCATCATCAGCAGGATGGTGGGATTGGCCAAGGCGGCGATGTCGACGGTATTGAACCCGCAGGTGCGGGGCGTCACCGACTGGAACAACGAAGCCAGCACGCGGCCGGGTCCGCGGACTCCAACCAGGACATTGCCGGCCTCGAAGAGATAGAACAGAAGCGCGCCGCCCGTGATCAACGCCCCGGTGGTCAGCAGCACCACCCTGGCGTGCAGCGAGAGGCGCTTCTGCCGTCCGCGCCAGCGGTCGATGACCTCATACATGACGATGAAGCCGAGGCCGCCCAGGACGATCAGGGAGACGATCGCCAGGTTGACCACCGGGTCGTCGCGGTAGCGGGCCAGGTTGTCGGCGAACAGGGAGTAGCCGCAGTTGTTGAAGGCCGACACGGCGTGGTAGACCGCCTGGTACAGCGCCCGGCCCGGCGGAAAATCGGACAGGAACCGCAGGAAAAGGACCAGCGTCCCCACCCCCTCGATGACGAAGGTTCCCGACACGACGAAGCGCAGGATGCGGAAAAAATCACGCCGCGGCGTGTGGAGAAACGTGCTTTGCAGCAGCTCGCGGCCGCGGAACGAGAGGCTGCGGCCCATCAGTCCGAACAGCACCAGCGAGAAGGTGATGATCCCCAGCCCGCCGATTTGAAAGAGCATGAGAGTGACGACTTGACCGAAGACGGACAGATCCCGGCCGATGTCGACGACGGTGAGGCCGGTGACGCAGACCGCCGAGGCGGAGGTGAACAGGGCGTCCATTAAGGAAAGAGGCTCGCGGACGGACGCCGCCGGAAGGAGCAGGAGCAGGGCGCCGGTCAGGATGACCAGCAGGAAGCTGAGAATGAACATGCGCGCCGGGCTCAACCGGCGGGCGGCGGGACGGCGCGCCGTCTTAAAAAAACGCTTCATGGTCTCTCCCGTCTTCTGCGGCCGCGGGAACGCGGAAAGCGGCCCGGCCGATCCTCCTTCGGCTTGATCTTCCATCGCCCCGGAAGGGGAATGCCGGCTCCTCCCCGCGGAAACAATCCCGGAGACGGCCGGCTTGAAAGCGGCGGAGCCTCCTCAGCCCGGCCGCGATTTTCTCAAAGCCATTCTTCCTTACGCCGCAAAGAATAAATCGGGCCGGAAACGATGTCAAGGATTCGAAGATTCCCGGCGATCCGGAATTCGCGGCTCCTCTTTCCTCCCCTTCCCGCGGGCGACGCCCGGCGAATTTCGGAAGCGAGCCCGGCCGGAATCGGACCTCCTCTCGACGGCGGGTTCCGCTTAATCCTTCTCTCTTTTAAATATGGGCAGGCATGTCAAAACGACGGCGACCAGGGAATAGAGAGCCGCCCACGTCCTGATTTTCATCTTCGTCCTCTTTGCGCCCGCATTGAAGACAAGGGCTTATTGAAATCCTTCCCTGTTTATCGGTTTTCCCCGGCCGCGTCAACCGGCCGGCCGGACGCTCAAATGAGCGGGAACGGCCCGTCATCGCCGAAATCCGCCCCCGAGACCGTCCGCGGGCGCCGGCCGGCCGAAAGTCCCCTCGCTAAAACCGGAAAACCAGTCCGGCGGCGGCTTCCAAGCCCCCCAAGTCCACGTCCGGCTCCAAGGACGAGCCCTTGCCCGTCGGAATGGACGAGTACTCCGCCCGGAGCGAAAGCGCGAGAAAGCGAAAGACGGCGTATTCTCCCCCCGCCTCGGCGTACCAGCCCGCTTTTTTCCCGCTCCCGCCGAGGCCGGGGACGTCGACCCACCGCTCCTCATAGCGATCGGCGCTGCCCCCCGCGCCGGCGAAAACGGCGATCCGGCCGAGATCGAAGGCATAGCGCAGGCCGAGCCGGATCGAGGTCATCTCGAGCTCCAAGGCGTACTCTTCCTCGTTGAAGGCCGGCCCGGCGATCGAGGTCGTCCCCCCGGCCTTGAACGTCCGCCACCCGGCCGCGGCCCAGAGGCCGTCGAAAAGGCGGACCCGGATTTGAGCCGAAACGGCGGGCGTTCCGTTTCCGTACAGCCTCCGGAAAGCCGCCTGCTCCGCCCAAAACATTCCCGCCTCGATCGAAACGGCCGCGCGCGCCCTCCCGGAGGCTTCCGAAGCCTGAAGGCCCGCCGGCCCCGCTCCGAGGATCAATCCGCCGATGAGGAGCGCCGCCCCCGGGCCGGGCTTAATTCGGAAGCGTGTCATTGTTCTGATCATCGCGAACCTCGTCGGAGCCATCGCTCTCCAGCCCCTGGCCGTCGACGGCCGTGACCTCGTAGAAGTAGGTCGTCGCCGGGTCCAGCATCGTTTCGGAGAAACGGGGCTCGCTCAACAATCGGGAATTGATCTTCACGTGCCCCCCGCCGGACGTCGTCGTCCGGTAGACGTTGTAGCCGGCGACGGACGCCGGGCCGGCGTCCCAGGCGAGCGAAACACTTTTGACCGCGGCGAACAGCGAGCTGATGATCTCGCTCCGGGCTTGAAGCCCCGTCGGCGGAGCGGGCCGGACCACATGCGGCCGGGCCAGGTCGGCGGCCGAGGCCAGCGAAGCCCGGGTCACGGACGTGCAATAATTCATGTTCAGCTTGTCCAGGGTGTCGGTCGTCTCGTGATAGTAGGGATTCCGGCCGGCCGACTCCTCGATGGCGCACAGGGCGGCGAATCCCTGGTCCCAAAAAGGCGAGTGGTCGCTCCACGTCGCCGATGAGTCGGTGATCTTGGACGCCGCCAGCGGAGCGTAAGTCTCGGCCGCCTCGAGGTATTGATCTGCCAGCCAGCGGCTGGCCGGATTGACGTACACCTCGAGGAGGGGATCGTCCGAGTCCGTGTACGAGATCATGTCCATGTTGATGACGCCGACGATCCGCTCCCCGCGGGACTTGGCCCTTTGGGCATAAAAGGAGCTGCCGTAGAGCCCCCATTCCTCGGCCGAAAAGCAGATGAACTTGACGGTGTAGTCGAGCGGCGCGGCGGCCAGCACCCGGGCGATTTCCAGGACGGCCGCCGTTCCGCTGGCGTTGTCGTCGGCCCCGGGGGCGAGGGTTTCCGGCTCGTCGCTGATGGAATCATAGTGGGCGCAGACGATGACGACCCTGTTCGGGACGGCCTTTCCGGGCAGGGTGGCGATGATGTTCCGGCTTTGGCGCTGAGCCCAGGAAAAGGTGAACGTCTCGTACTCGCAGGCCAAGCCGAGCTGGACGAAGCGGTTATAAAGAAACGTCCCGGCGTTCTCGCAGGCGGCGGTCGAGGCATAGCGCGTCTGGAAATTCTGAAGGCTCTGAATGGTCTCGGTCAACTTGGACTTCGAAACGCGGGCGACCCATTCGAAGATCCGGGGATCCGGAACGACCGCCTCGACCGCTCCGGCCGCGGTTTCCCCGGCGGGCGCCCCCCGCGACCAGACGACGGACCGGTCGAGATCGAGCCGTTTCAGCCGGAAAGCCGGAGGAAGGATCTCGCGGGGGTCCCCGGAGGCCGGGGAAAAGAGCCAGACGCGCTCTTCGAGGGGAACCGCCGTCCCGAGCCCGCCGAGAACGTCCCCCTCCTCGGGCCGGGGCGTCCGGACGAGGACATAGCTCTTCCCTTCCGCCTTCCCGTCGAGGACGACCGCCGGAACGCCCGCCGCGGTCAGCTCCCCGGGGAGAGCGGCGGGGCCGGCGGCCAGGAGGCAGGTTTGAAGCTCCTGGACGACAAAGAGGCCGGCGGCCGCATCGGCCGGCAGGCGGTCCAAATCGGCCCGCTCAATCCGGAAAAGGACGGTGTCTTCGGGCGGGGCGGCGGAGGAAAAAACGAGGAGGACGGCGACCGCGGCGACGGCCGCGGCCCCTCCCCGCGGGCGATTGTTTTTCCAGGCCATGAATCCTCCCCGGGATGATTCTCTTCAGTCAGCCGATGCCTTTTTCTTTCCGCCTCGGTTCAAATCCCGGCCGGCTCTGACATCCCATGCCGCAAGGGTAAAAAAGAATTCGGGGCCTGTCAATCGTCGATTCGTCCCGCCAGCCTGAGCAGGCCGTCGAGGATCGTCAGCGGATGGGGCGGGCAGCCGGGAATGAACAAGTCCACGGGGATCGTCTTCTCGACTCCGTTCCGAACGTCCGGTAGATCCGCGAACATCCCCCCCGAAACGGCGCAGGCGCCGCAGGCGATGACGATTTTCGGGTCCGGCACGGCCTCATAGGTTTTGACCAGGGCCGACCGCATGTTTTCCGTCACCGGGCCCGTGACGAGCAGGCCGTCGGCATGGCGCGGCGACGCCTCGAATTGAATCCCGAACCGGCCGACGTCGTAAACGATGGTGGTCAGCACGTTGGTGTCCGCCTCGCAGGCGTTGCAGCCGCCGGCGGAAACCTGCCGCAGCTTCAAGGAACGGCCCAGGAGGCTCTTGAGTCTCTTGTCCAGGGCGGCGGCCCGCTTGATCTCCGGTCCGCTGACGACCAGGTCGCTTCTCGACCGCGCGGCCTGCCGGTAATCCCGGCCGAACCGGACCGCCCCCGCCGGACAAACCCGCTCGCAGCGGGAACAGAACAGGCATCGCCCGAGGTCGAGGCTCAACCGGCCGTCCGTTTTCGCCAGGGCGCCCGTCGGACAGGCCTCAAGGCACGCCCCGCAGCCGGCCTCGCAGACGGCCTCGTTCAAAATCGGAAGGCCGCGGTACCGATCCGGCAGACGGGGCTCCCCTTTCGGGAAAGAGATCGTCCGGTGTTTTTGCTGAAGCCTGGCGAGAAGGGCTTTCACTGCTCGATCTTCCTTCGCTTGACGTTACAGATCATGGCCGCAATAGGACAAGTTGAAGCTCTTGTTGCAGAGCGGAAAATCGGAGATTTGCTGGTTTCTCAAGGCCAGGGCCAGGCCCGTCCAGTTGTGAAACGAGGGGTCGACGATTTTATAGCGGCTGAAGCGCCCGCCGGAATCCGTGATTCCGACATGGCAGATCCGGCCGCGCCAGCCTTCGACGAGGCTGACGCAGAAGCGGTCGGCCGCCGGCGCCTTCGCCTCGACCCGGACCGGCCCCGGCGGGCATGTCCGGAGCTGTTCGAGGATGAAGGAGATCGACCTTTGGATTTCGAGCCAGCGGACGTACGCCCTGGCGAACACGTCCCCGCTGGGCCACGTGGACACGGGCATCTGCGAAAAACGATAGATGCCGGAAGGGAAATTAAACCGGCAGTCCATCTCCAGGCCGCAGGCTCGGGCCGGCACGCCCACCAAGCCGAGCGTCCGGCAGAGATCGGCTTCGAGGACGCCCGTCTCCTCGAAGCGGGCCAGGACCGAGGGCGTGCTCCAAAGCAGCTTGACGGCGACGCTCACGTCCTTCCCGGCCCGGGCGAGCTTTTCCGAGAGCGCCCCCCGGTCTTCCTCCGTCAAGTCGTCATGGACGCCGCCCGGGGCGACCACCCCCCGGCCGAAGCGATTGCCGCAGAGGGAGGCGGTCATGTTGAGAAAATCGCCCCGGATCCGGCCGCAGAAGGACGAGGTCGGTAAATAACCGACGTCCCCGGCGAGCGCGCCCAGGTCGCCGGTGTGATTGGCGAGCCGCTCCAGCTCGAGGGCGATTCCCCGAATCGACTGGGCCCGCGGGGCCGCCGGACCGCCGGACAGGGACTCCACCAGTTGACAGTAAGCCGTCGCATGGCCGACGGCCGTGTCGCCGGCGGCGTTTTCCACAAAATGAAGCGTCCGGACGTCCGGTCCTCCGATCAAGGCCCGCTCGATGCCCCGGTGCTGATAGCCGAGCGAGATTTCGAGGTGCAGCACGTCTTCGCCGTGGCACTGGAAACGGAAATGGCCCGGCTCGATGATGCCGGCGTGAACGGGGCCCACGGCGACCTCATGAATCTGCTCGCCTTCGACCTCGAAGAAGTCCATGACGGACGGAAGGATCGGCTGGTCTCCGCTCCGCCCGAAGGCGTCCCGGCCGGCGACGCACGAACGATGGAAGCGGACCGGCTTCAACCAGGGATGGCCCCGCGGAACGATCGCCCATTGTTCGGCGATTTCCCGTTCGAACAAATGGGCCTGGGGGCAATCCGGGGTGAGCGCGGGATACTCGTCCGCGACCTCGGCCGAGGACACGTGAAGCTTGCCCGTCTCGCCGTCCGCCAAGACCGCATAGAGACGGAACCGGCCGGGAGGCGAGGGGACGGCGAACAGGGACGCCAATCCCTGCCCCGAGGCGGCGGCTTCGATGACGAACGCCCGGAATTCCTCCACCCCGGCGGCCGGAATCTCCCCCGTTCCGACCGATTGGCCGTTATAGACCGCGACGGAGGGCCCGGCGTTCATCAGCGCCCTCCGAACGCCGCGGCGACGCCGTGAAGAAGGCGGTTGACCGCGGGCGGGATATGCACGCCGAGCAACAGAGTCGCCGCGCCGAGGGCCGCCGGAGGCAGGAGCTCGAGCAGGGACGCCGGCTTGGCGCCGGTTTCGATCCCGGCGCTTGTCCGTCCGTGGACCATGTTCAAAACGACGGAGGACATGGCCGCGAAGATCAGGGCCAGCAGGGCCAGGAAGGCGACGGCGAGGCCGATTCGGCCCTGGTCGATCATGGCCTTGGCGATCGTGAACTTGCTCAGGAAAATGCCGAACGGCGGGATGCCGGTGATGGACAGGAAACCCGCGGTCCACAACAAGCCGGTGGCGGGCATGGCGGTCAAAACGCCGCTGACCTTTCCGACCGACTTGGTTTTGTAGGCCGCCAGGATGTTGCCGGCGGCCAGGAAGAGCATCGCCTTGGTGAACGAGTGATTCACGGCGTGAAACACGGATCCGAACACGGCGTCGGCCCCGACGCCGACGCCCAGGGCCATGATGCCGACGTGCTCGACGCTCGAATAGGCCAGCAATCGCTTGAAATCGGCCTGCCCCAGCATGAAGACCGCGGCCCAGCCGATCGAAACCAGCCCGAACAGCACGAACAGCTCCCGGCAGAACCGGGCCTCTCCCGCGGCCGCGCAGACCTGGTAGCTTCTCAGGATCCCGAGAAAGGCGCAGTTCAGGAGCGCGCCCGACAACAGGGCCGAGACGACCGAGGGGGATTCGCTGTGGGCGTCGGGCAGCCAGGTGTGAAGCGGCGCCA
>ERZ795030.1535-NODE-1535-length-30822-cov-7.769136_pt1 | contig 30822 bp, 30 predicted proteins | sample MGYA00375122_ERZ795030 | MGnify/ENA primary metagenome ERZ795030 (study PRJEB30165, sample SAMN05720146) | activated sludge metagenome | isolation source: anaerobic digester from wastewater treatment plant | place: Japan | collected 2015-04-20 ... | reverse complement strand
ATTCCACCGCAAACTCGAAATACGTTCCCGGATACGGCTCCGGCAGAATGTTGTAATGCCACCACTCCTCCTCGTAGGCCGCGAATCCCGCCGCGGACATCGCCTCGCGCAGAACGAGGCGGTTCGCTTCCTGAAGGGGCGTCAAACCCTTCGCGCCGTGGTGCGAGCGCTCGTCCATATAATCGAATACGCTGCCCATGTCGAGCTCCTGATGCGTCGCGGCGTCCACAAGAGTAAGGTCAATGGCGCGGCCGCGCGTGTGGCCGGATTGCTTTGCGATGTAGCCCAATTCGAACAGTCGCCCTTTCTCCACGTTCGGATAGTGGACGGGTTTTCTTCTGTTGTCCGCCTCGTCCGCCGCCCAGCGCGCGAAATGGTCGACCGCGCTCTGCGGGCGGTAGCCGTCGAAGAGCTTCAACAAATACCCCCGCGCGCGCAGCGCGGTTGCCGCGCGGGCGAGCCCTTCGCCCACGGCGCGGGATACGACCACGAGCGGCTGATTGTAGCCGTCCGCGGGCGCGCCCATGAAGTTGTCCGTGCCCGCGTATTTCGCGTCCACGATGCAGTCCGGCACGAGCTCGTCCGCGTAGGCGAACCCTTCCGGCAGGCCCTTCTTCGGGATTCCGGCGACGCTGATGTTCATGTGGTTCCCATCTCCTCAATGCGCGCCCTTGAGCCCCGCCCCGGTCGCGGGCAGCAGGCACTCTCCGATCGGGCCGCGCTGATTTACATAATCGAGATACGCGGCGTAGGTCGCGGCGCTCGTGTATTCGACGAATATCCCTTCGCGCGCGAGCGCGTCCCGCGCTGCGGCGATGCCGTCCTCCGGCGCGGGGATGACCTCGACGTTATGCTTTCGGATATAGCCCAGTATTTCGGTCCCGCGCGCGGGCTTGCCTATGGCGATGCCCTCGGCGAGCGTCGGCAGGGGCTTCACGGGCGCGGGGGCTGAAAGCCCCAGGCGGCGCGCTTCGAGTATGGGCGCGCAGTTCGCGCTTTGCACGGCGAGTATGCGCGGCATATCCGATATGCGGCCCGAGGCGAGCAGATGCTCGAGGCCGAGCATCGCGCCGAGCAAAAGCGTGCCGTTGCCCAAAGGCAGCACGAGCGCCTCCGGCATGCCGCCGAGCTGCTCGTAGATTTCGTAGACGTATGTTTTCGTCCCCTCGTAAAAATACGGGTTGTAGACGTGACTCGCGTAGAACAGGCCCTCGTTTTCGACGCGCGCGCGGCAGACTTCGGCGCAGCGGTCGCGGTCGCCGGGGACGAGAATGCATGTCGCGCCGTGCGCGCGGATCATGTCGATCTTGCCGGGCGAGGTGCCCTCGGGGACGAAGATTTCGCACGCGATGCCCGCCCGCGCGCAGTACGCGGCGACGGAGTTGCCCGCGTTGCCCGAGGAATCCTGCACGGCGCGCGCGACCCCGAGCTCCTTCATGCGGGCGGCGAGCACCGCCGCGCCCCTGTCCTTAAAGGAGAGCGTGGGCATGAGAAAATCGAGCTTGAACAGCGCGCCGCCCACGCGCGCGATCGGCGTCGCGCCCTCGCCGAGCGTGACGGAGCGCCACGCCCCGCCCTCGAGCGGCAGGAACGCGCGGTAGCGAAACACGCCCCGCGCCGAGCCGTCGAAGAGCGCGGGGTCGAACGGGGGCGGCGTGAAATCGAGCTTCCAAAGCCCGCCGCAGGGACAGCGCGGCGCGAGCGAAGAGGCGGTTTCGCGTTTCCCGCATGAAGTGCAAACGAAGTTCATGGGAATATATTACCTCCTGTACGCCGCGCGTTCAAGCCCCCGGTCGGAAAGGTTGTGCGCTCCCGCTTTCTATGCTACAATATTTGACAAAGCGTTTGGAATTCTTTCGGAGAGGCACATGGTTTCCATACACGACTTCGAACCCCTTTGGGGAAGCTGGAAAATCGACAGGCAGCTCGGCCGCGGCAGCTACGGCGGCGTTTATCTCGCCTACCGCGAGGACTCGCCGGATTTCCGCTCCGCCGTGAAGCATGTGAGCATCCCGGCGGACGAGGCCGAGCTTCGCATGCTGATGAGCGAGGGCATCGCCGCCGATCTTGAAAGCGCCCGCAGCTATTATGAAAAATTCAAGGACGACCTGATCAGCGAGATCCGCTTCATGTACCGCCTGCGCGGCTGCCCGAACATCGTGGCCTACGAGGACCACGCGGTCATCGGCAAGAAGGACATGCCGGGTTACGACATACTCATCCGCATGGAGCTGCTCGAGCCGCTGACCGAGCGCGCCGCGAGCAAGCCGTTTTCACAGGGCGAGGTGTGCCGGCTCGGCATAGACATCTGCACCGCGCTCGAGGCGCTCGAGCGGGAGCGCATCATCCACAGGGACATCAAGCCCGCCAACATACTCATGAGCCGGGACGGCACGTACAAGCTCGGCGATTTCGGCGTCGCGCGCCAGATGGAAAAAACCAGCATGGTGCTGAGCAAAAAGGGCACCTATTCGTATATGGCGCCCGAGGTGTACCGCGGCGAGGAAGCGGGCAAGACCGCCGACCTCTATTCGCTCGGATTGGTGATGCACAGGCTCCTCAACGCGAACCGCGCGCCCTTCCTGCCGCCCGAGGGCGAGATCACGTATCAGGATACGGAACTCGCGCTCGCCAAGCGCCTCGCGGGCAAGGAACTGCCCCGCCCCGCTTATGCGGACGACGCCGTCGCCGCCGTGATCGGCCGCGCGTGCGCCTTCAAGCCTGCGGAGCGCTACGCCGCGGCTTCGGATATGAAGGCCGCGCTGCAGCGCGGCCTCGAGCGCGGCGTGCCTGGCGCGGGCGAACCCGACGGCGCGGAGCGCGCCATGCCCTGGGAAGCGCGCTCGATGTCGGACGCGGCGTCCTCCTCGGGAACCGGGCGGGACGAGCGCATCCGCACCATACAGGACGGGGACGCGGAGCTCGCCGCCTCGCTCAAGCGCAAATACGCGTATCGCACAAAACGCGAAAATAAGGAATATGTCATCACACTGATCATCCTCATATCCATCACCGTCGCGGCGCTCGCGATCATCTGGGTGCTTTCGAAAATGATTTTTCACTGACCGCGCGCCTTGGCGCAGTCGCAAACAGGTATAAACAGCCTCCTTAGCGTAAAGACTACGTGCAAAGCGTCGGCACAGCCGACACATCCTTAAGGAGGCAACTATGAAGAAAACAATCGCAATGCTCTTGGCGGTGCTCGTGCTGATGTCGCTTACGGCCTGCAAGAGCGGCAACGTGGCGTCGCCCTCGCCGAAGGTCACGGTGAAGCCCGCGACTTCGCCCACCGCCGGCGGCGCCGCGACGAACGCGCCGATGAGCCCCTCGCCGAGCGCGCCCGCGTCGCCCGCGACCACGGGCGGGGGAGATACCATCGAGGGCTTCAAGGAGGGCGAGAGCATCGAGGTCAGCGCCCTGCCCGGCGAGGTGACTTCGGCCGTGACCGAAAAGTATCCGGGCGCGACCATCACGGCGGCGGCCTACGCGACCTATATGGACGCGCAGATGTATCTTCTTACGCTCTCCGGCGCCGCGGACAACACCGAGAAGATCTACGTCAAGCCGGACGGCTCCATCGTTCCTTACACCGCGCCCACCGCGACATAAGGGAAAAACAAACGTAAACAATCCATAAACACGCCCGCCCGGCCTATGACGCCGGGGCGGGTTTGTGTTATGCTTTTTCCATGAAAAGGATTTTACGGCCTTCGCTTTGGGCTACCGCGGCGCTGTATGCCGCGGCGTTCGTCTACGTGCTCTTTTTCTGGAGCACCGCCATAGGCTACGATCGGAGCTGGCGCTCGTTCAACCTCAGGCCGCTGGCCGGGCTCGCCCACGCGTATCTCGGGGGCGACGGGCTCGCGCGCTCGCAGTTCATGCTCAATATACTGCTTTTCGCGCCTCTGGGATTCCTTTTGCCGCTGCTGTTCCCGCGCGCGGCGGGGAAGCTTTGGAAAACCGCGCTTTTGGCGCTGGCCGCGACGATCCTCGCGGAAACCGCGCAGTATTTCATCGGCCGCAGCGCGGATGTAGACGACGTGATCGCCAACTTTTTGGGCGGCGTCGCGGGCTGGGCGCTCTTTGCCCTCGCGCGCGCGATCCTGGGTAAAACCGCCTTCTGGCGCGCGCTCTCGAACAGCGCCGAGCGAACAAAGCCCCTCGCCGCCGTCGCCGCGCTGCTCGGGGCCGGGCTGATATTCGGCTTCCCCTTCGCGCTCGACGCGCTCGACGCGCACCGTCCGTACGGCCTGTTCCGCTATGTGTCGGCGTCCGTGCCGGCGTCCGCGTCGATTCGGTGCGACCTCGGCGGCGCGGGCGCGCAAGAGGAGCCGGTCTATCTCGCGCGCACCGGCCTTGCGCAGGAGACGGCCGAACGCGTGCTCGCGCTGTTCCCCGCGCCGGAGGGGGCCGAACGAAGCGAAACCTCCACGGACGGTTACGGAGGGGGGAACATGATCCGGGTGACGGCGCGGGACGGTTCATACCGATTGACCGCCCTGGGCGACGGAGGATTTCATATCAGCGTTTCGGGCGAATTTCCCGAGGAAGAGGAAAGCTTCGGAGCATGGGTGGAGAGCGTGTTGCCCCGGCTCGCGCCCGCGGGCGTAACGCTGTCGCTGACGGACGTGCGCGTTGAGGGAGGCGTTGCCGAGGCCGCGGGAAGCGCGCCCGGGGTGGCGGCGGAGCGCGTCGTGACGGCGCTCGCGGATGCGAAAACCGCGGACGAAACCGTTCTCGTACTCGGCCGGATGTCCTTTGCATACCGCGGCGGCGAGCTTTGGATCAGCAGTTCCGTCGCCCTCGCGGATCCGGCGGGCAGCGTGCAGACCATTTCCGCCGCCGAGGCGCTCAAGGCCGCGCGGGGCCCCGGCACAAACGATTCGTTCGCGTATACGGACATCGAGATCACGTCCGTCGAGCCGGCCTTCTTCGAGGCGCGCGGCAAGTATCTGCCCTGCTACCTGTTTTCGGGTACGGCAAAATACGAAGGGGAGGCCATCCTCTTCGAGTGCCTGGTCGACGCGGTCGAACGGTGATTACCCGAGCTCGCTCGTGCAGTGCGGGCAGCGCGTGGCGTCTATGGAGATTTCGCTCCTGCAATAGGGGCAAATTTTGACGGTGGGCGCCGCGGGCGCTTCCTCCTTCTTTTTGCTCGCGAGGGAGCTTGCCTTTCTGATGATCTTGACGAAGATCAGCAGCACGAAGGCGATGATCAAAAAGTTGATGATCGCCGTGAGGAACGCGCCGTAGCCGAGGTTCACGCCGTCCTTGAGGGGCAGTGCGAGGCTGCTCAGATCCACGCTGCCGAACAGGCCGAGGATCGGCGAGATGATGTCCCCGACGAACGAATCGACGATGGTCTTGAACGCCGCGCCGATCATCACGCCCACGGCGAGGTCCATGACGTTGCCCCGGTTGATGAAATCCCGGAATTCCTTCAAGAGTTTTTTCATGAGGATACCTCCATAGTATCATGTCGGATGCGGCGCCGCGGCCGAAATGCCCGCGGCTTCTGATCGCGCCGGGGGGGGAGCGCGCGATGTGTTACAGGAATATTATACCTGCCGCGCGGCAAACGGCAAGGTTATATATTCGGCGGCGGTAAATTGATTTCGCGCGCGGACGCCCTTATAATTGAAGCGTAGCAAAAAGAGAAGAAGGGCGGAGCATGATCGAACTCGACGGAGCATCCCTCACGATGGAACAACTCATACGCGCCGCGCGGGGCCGGGAGGCGGCGCGCATCGCGGATTCCGCGCACGCGCCCATGGACCGCGCCCGCGCCTACGTGGAAAAAAAGCTCGACGAAGGCTCGGTGGTATACGGCCTGACGACGGGTTTCGGCAAGTTTTCGGATACGTTTATTTCGCGCGCCGACGCGGCGAGGCTCCAGCGGAACCTCATCAAATCCCACGCCTGCGGCATGGGCGAGCCTTTGCCGGATGAAGCCGTGCGCGCGGTCATGCTGCTTCGCGCGAACGCTTTGTGCCGCGGCAACTCCGGCATCCGCAGGAGCGTCGTGGACGCGCTCCTTTGCATGCTCAATGCCGGCGTGCACCCGGTTATCCCCGAAAAGGGCAGCCTCGGGGCGAGCGGGGACCTCGCGCCGCTCGCGCACATGGCGCTCGCGCTCGTGGGCGAGGGCGAGGCGTTCTATGAGGGCGAGCGGCTTCCCGGGGCGGAAGCGCTTCGCCGCGCGGGTCTCGCCCCCGTGGAGCTCGCCGCGCGCGAGGGGCTCGCGCTCATCAACGGCACGCAGGTCATGACGGCCGTGGGCGGCCTCGCGGCTTATGACGCGAAGGAGCTTTGCCTCACGGCGGACGTCGCCTGCGCGCTCTCGAGCGAGGCGCTGACCGGCATCACGAGCGCGTTCGACCCGCGCCTGCACGCGCTTCGCCCGCACGCGGGGCAGGTCGCTTCCGCCGCGAATCTCATGAAGCTGCTTGCGGGAAGCTCCCTTGCCAAACCCGTGCAGCCCGGCCGCGTGCAGGATGCGTACAGCCTGCGCTGCGCGCCGCAGGTGCACGGCGCCTGCCGGGACGCGGTCGATTACGTACTCGGGGCCGTCGAAATCGAGATGAACTCCGTCACCGACAACCCGCTCGTTTTTCCCGACGAGGACGAGGCCGTTTCCGGCGGAAACTTCCACGGCGAGCCCATGGCGCTCGCGTTCGACTTCCTCGGCATCGCGGCGGCGGAGCTTGCGGATATCAGCGAGCGCAGGACCGAGCGCCTCGTCAACCCCGCGCTCTCGAACGGGCTGCCCGCCTTCCTCACCCAGAATGGCGGCCTCAATTCCGGCTATATGATCGCGCAGTACGCTGCGGCTTCGATGGTCAGCGAGAACAAGGTGCTCGCGCACCCGGCGAGCGTGGATTCCATCCCCTCCTCGGCGAATCAGGAGGACCATGTGAGCATGGGCACGATCGCCGCCCGCAAGGCCGCCGCCATACTCGACAACGCCGGGAAAGTCGTCGCCATAGAGCTCGCCTGCGCCTGCCAGGCGCTGTGGCTGCGCGGGGAGGAAAACATGTCCCCCGCGGCGCGCGCGGTGTATGGCGCCGTAAGAGGCGCCGTTCCTCCGGTCGGGGAGGACGCGATACTGTATCCTTACCTTGCCGCCGCCGAGGCGCTGATCAAATCCGGCGCGATCAACCGTGCGGCGCGTTCCGCCTGCCCGGGACTGCTTTGAGGAGGAGCGTATGGAAAACGAAATCATCCGCGGCGCTATGAAGATCAGGCTCGACGGGGCGTTGCCCGAGTATCCCGGGTTCCTGCCCGGCATTCGCCGCGCGCCGGACCGGGGCTTCCGCCTGAGCAAAGCGCAGGCCGAAACCGCGCTCAAGAACGCGCTTCGCTACGTGCCCGAGGCGCTGCACGAAACCCTTGCGCCCGAGTTCATGGAGGAGCTCATGACGCGCGGGCGCGTCTACGCCTACCGCTACCGCCCCGAGGGCAGGATATACGGCAGGCCCATCGACGAATACAAAGGCAACTGCGTCGAGGGGAAAGCCTTTCAGGTGATGATCGACAACAACCTCGATTTTGAGACCGCGCTCTATCCCTACGAGCTCGTGACCTACGGCGAAACCGGCTCCGTCTGCCAGAACTGGCTGCAATACAGGCTCATCAGGAAATACCTCGAGGAATTGACGCGGGACCAGACGCTCGTGCTGCTCTCCGGCCACCCGCTGGGATTGTTCCCCTCGCGCCCCGAAGCGCCGCGCGTGATCCTCACGAACGCCCTGATGGTGGGCATGTTCGACAATCCGAAGGACTGGGAGATCGCCGAACAGATGGGCGTCGCCAACTACGGGCAGATGACCGCGGGCGGCTGGATGTACATCGGCCCGCAGGGCATCGTGCACGGCACGTTCAACACCATACTCGGCGCGGGCAGGAAGTTCCTCGGCATCCCCGAAAACGAGGATCTGCGCGGCAGGCTGTTCGTTTCCTCGGGTCTGGGCGGCATGAGCGGCGCGCAGCCCAAGGCCGCCGCCATCGCGAACGCCGTGGGCGTGTTCGCCGAGGTGGACATGAGCCGCATCCAAACGCGGCTCGACCAGGGCTGGGTCGAGCGCGTGAGCGCTGACCTTTCGGAAGTGTTCTCCCTCGCGCGGGAGCATGTTCAGGCGAAAAAGAGCGTTTCCATCGCCTACTGCGGCAACATCGTGGATCTTCTCGAGTACGCCGTCGCGAACGATATCCATATCGACCTTCTTTCCGACCAGACCTCCTGCCACAACGCCTACGAGGGCGGATACTGCCCGGCCGGGCTTACCTTCGACGCGCGTACGCGAATGCTGCACGACGACCGCGCGGGCTTCGCGCGCCGCGTGGATGATAGCCTGCGCCGCCACTTCGAGGCGATCAAGGCGCTCGTCGCGCGCGGCACATATTTTTTCGATTACGGAAACAGCTTCATGAAGGCCGTGTACGACAGCGGCGTGAGGGAAATATCGAAAAACGGCGTGGACGAGCGGGACGGCTTCATATTCCCCTCGTACGTCGAGGACATCATGGGTCCGGAGCTGTTCGATTACGGATACGGCCCGTTCCGCTGGGTTTGCCTTTCGGGCAAGGAGGAGGACCTCGAGGCCACGGACGCCGCCGCCATGGAATGCATCGATCGGGACGGGCGCTTTCAGGACAGGGACAACTATATCTGGATTCGCGACGCCAAGAAGAACCGCCTCGTCGTGGGCACGAAGGCGCGCATACTCTATCAGGACGCCGAGGGCAGGACGCGCATCGCGCTTCGCTTCAACGAGCTTGTGCGCGAGGGGAAGATCGGCCCCGTCATGCTCGGGCGCGACCACCACGACGTTTCCGGCACGGACTCCCCCTTCCGCGAGACGGCCAACGTCAAAGACGGCTCCAACGTCATGGCGGATATGGCGGTTCAATGTTTCGCGGGCAACGCCGCGCGCGGCATGAGCCTCGTTGCGCTGCACAACGGCGGCGGCGTAGGCGTAGGGAAAGCGATCAACGGCGGCTTCGGCCTCGTGCTCGACGGGAGCGCGCGCGCGGACGAGATCATCCGCTCCGCCATGATGTGGGACGTCATGGGCGGCGTCGCGCGGCGGAGCTGGGCGCGCAACCCCAACAGCATGGATACCGCGGTAGCTTACAATAAAAAGAACGAAGGGCGCGCGCAGATCACGCTGCCCTACCTCGCGGACGACGCGCTCGTCGCACGGATCATTTCCGAAAGGATGAATTGACATGGAACGGATCGTCGAATGCGTGCCCAACATCAGCGAGGGCAGGAACAGGGAGATCATCGAGGCAGTCGTAAATGAAGTCCGCGCCGTACCCGGCGTGGCGCTGCTGGATTGCGAGAGCGACGGGAGCCACAACAGGAGCGTCATCACCTTCCTCGGCGAGCCGGAAGCGGTGCTCGAAGCCGTGGTGCGGCTCGCGAAGAAGGCCGTTTCGCTCATCGACCTCACGCGCCATCAGGGCGAGCACCCCCGCATGGGCGCCGTGGACGTGATCCCGCTGATCCCGATCCGCGGCGTCACGAAGGAAGAAACCGTCGCGCTCTCAAAGAAGCTCGCCGCGCGCGTGTGGGAGGAGGCGGGCGTGCCCGTGTTCCTCTATGAGGACTCGGCCTGCGCGCCGTGCCGCGTCAACCTCGCGGAGATCCGCAGGGGCCAGTTTGAGGGCATGGCCGAGAAGGTTAAGCGCCCCGAATGGGAGCCGGATTTCGGCGGAAGATGCGTCCACCCGACGGCGGGCGTCGTCGCCGTGGGCTGCCGCATGCCTCTGGTCGCGTTCAACATCAACCTCTCGACGGACGACGTTTCGATTGCCTCGAAGATCGCCAAGATCATCCGCCGTTCCTCCGGAGGGTTCGACTGCGTCAAGGCGCTCGGCGTCACGCTCGAGGAGCGGAAGCTCGCGCAGGTGTCGATCAACATGACCGATTTCAACCGCACGCCGCTCTACCGCGTGCTCGAGCTCGTGAAGGTCGAGGCGAAGCGCTGGGGCGTGACGGTCGTTGGCACGGAGATCGTGGGGCTCGCGCCCATGCGCGCGCTCGTGGACAGCGCGGAATACTATCTCCAGATCGAGAACTTCGACGCCGACAGGCAGATATTGGAGAACTACATTGTCTGAAGCCCTGCTCGTCAAGAACATCGGCCTGCTGCAGACGCCCGAGGGCAAGGCGCCCCTTCGCGGCGCGGCGCAGGGGCGAAACAGGAAGTACCGTAACGCCGCCGTGCTCGTCGAGAACGGCGTCATCTGCGCCGTGACCGAAAACGGCGTTCTGCCTGACTGCCCCGCGGGCGCGGACGTGGTCGACGCGGGCGGCCGCCTCGTAACCCCCGGCCTCGTGGACGCGCACACGCACCTCGTGTTCGGCGGCTGGCGGCAGCACGAGATCCCGTTGAAGCTCGCGGGCGCGGGCTACCTCGATATCCTCGCCGCGGGCGGCGGCATCCTCTCGAGCGTGGACGCGACGCGAGCGGCCACGGAGGATGAGCTCTACGAAAAGAGCTTCGGCTTTCTGGACGAACTTTTTGCCCAGGGCGTCACGACGGTCGAAGCCAAAAGCGGCTACGGGCTCGACACGAAGAACGAAATCAAGCAGCTTACCGTCATCCGGCGGCTCCGGGAGACGCACCGCGCGGACGTGATCCCCACGTTCCTCGGCGCGCACGCGGTGCCGCGCGAATATCTCGGCCGGGCGGACGAATATGTCGCCCTGCTCTGCCGGGAGACGCTCCCCGCCGTGGCGTGGGACGGCCTCGCGGAATACTGCGACGTGTTCTGCGAAAAGGGCGCGTTCGACGTCGCGCAGTCCCGCCGCGTGCTCACAACCGCGCTTTACCACGGCATGAAGCCCAAGCTCCACGTCGACGAGATCGAGGAGATCGGCGGGACCGCGCTCGCGAAGGAGCTGCGCGCGGCAAGCGCCGAGCATCTCGCCGTCACGGGCGGGGCGGGCATGGAGGCGCTCGCGGCCGCGGGCGCCGTCGCCGTGCTGCTGCCGGGCACGAGCTTTTATCTGAACAAGGGCTTCGCGAACGCGCGCGGCATGATCGAACACAACATCCCCGTCGCCGTCGCGACGGACTTCAACCCCGGCTCCTGCCCGTCGCTGAACATCGGGCTTTGCATGACGCTCGCGTACCTCAAATACCGCATGACGCCCGAGGAGATACTCACCTCCGTCACGCTCAACGCGGCCTGTGCCGTGGGCCGCGGGGAGGTTTCGGGCTCGGTCGAGGCCGGCAAGCGCGGCGCGCTCGTCGTGTGGGACGCGCCCGATGTGGAAACACTGTGCTACCGCTTCGGCTCAAACCTCGCGAAAACCGTGATCACGCCATAATAAACCTCAGGAGAAACAGCATGAAGCTCGTGGACATGAAAGTAACCGAATACCTCGCCTGTGTCGCCTCCGACGCGCCCGCGCCGGGCGGCGGGAGCGCCGCGGCTCTTTGCGGCGCGCAGGGCTGCGCACTCGCGGCGATGGCAGCCAAGCTCACCCTCGGCAAGAAGAAGTATCCCGACGATCAGGAGCTTTGCGCCCGCGTCGCCGTGGACGCGGAGGCGCTCGCGAAGCTTCTCGAGGCGCAGGTCGATTGCGACACCGAAGCGTACAACGGGATCGCGGCGGCGTACAGGCTCCCCAGGGACGACGAAGCGCAACTGGCGGCGCGAAAGGCCGCCGTCGCCGCGGCCACGCTCGCCGCGACGAACGTCCCGCTGCGCACGCTGCGCCTCGCGCTCGAGGGCCTGACGCACGTATCCTCGCTCGTGGGCCATTCGAACGCCAACTGCGCGAGCGATCTTGGCGTCGCCGCGCTCAACCTCGTCGCGTGCGCGCGCGGCGCGTGGCTCAACGTGCTCATCAATCTGCCCGGCGTCGCGGCGGAGGACCGCCCCGAGCAATGCCGCGCCGAGGGCGAGGCGTTGCTATCGCAATGCGAGGCGCTCGGAGAAGGCGCGTACCGCGCGCTCCTCGCCCCGATCGGAGGGTGACATGGAACTCGCCGGCCTTCCCGCGGCGCAGGCGCTCGCGGAGCGCGTCCGCCCGGAGATCGAATCGCTCGGTTCGCGCGGCGTGACGCCCCGCCTCGCCGTCGTGCGCGCAGGCGCGCGGCCGGACGACCTTTCCTATGAAAAGGCCATCGCCAAGCGCTTCGCCGCGGCGGGCTGCGAAATCAGGCACGCCGTTTTGCCGGAGGACTGCGGCCAGAGCGCGCTGGTCCGCGAAATCGCGCTGCTCGACGGGGATAAAACCGTCCACGGCATACTCGTGCTGCGGCCGCTGCCGCCCCAAATCGACGCGGCGCGCGTCGCCTCGCTCGTCTCCCCCGAAAAGGATGTGGACGGCATGAACCCCGCGAGCCTCGGGCGCATACTCCTGGGCGAGCGGGACGCCTTCGCGCCCTGCACGGCGGAGGCGGTGGTCGCGCTGCTCGATCATTATGAAATCCCGCTCGCGGGCAAACGCGTCACCATCGTCGGCCGCAGCGCGGTCGTGGGCAGGCCGCTCATGGCGCTGCTGCTCGCGCGCGACGCGACGGTAAGCGTCTGCCACACCAAAACAGCCGACCTCGCCTGCGCCTGCCATGAGGCCGACATACTCGTCGCCTGCGCGGGCAGGCCCGGCCTCGTCACGGCGGAGCACGTGGGCGCGTGCTGCACCGTCGTCGACGTCGGCGTCAACATGGTCGAGGGCAGGCTTACGGGCGACGTCGCCGCGGCCGCGCGCGCAAAGGCCCTCAACTTCTCGCCCGTGCCGGGCGGCGTGGGCGCGCTCACGGGCGCGGTGCTGCTCGCGCACACGGTGCGGGCCGCGGGGAAGGCGGTTTAAGGTAACCGAAAATACGAAAAAGGCTGCCGCCCATAAAACGGAAGCCTTGATGTTATTTTGCCGGCGGCCGTTATTCCTGCCCGTCCTTCCCCCGCGCGAACCGTCCGCGCAACCTCCCGGCCAGCGCGATCAGTGCGTTCCGCTTGACATACACGATTACGACCGCCGCGACGAAGACGGCGCCTATGATGCCCACGATCAGGAAATCGCCCTGCAGGAGGCGGTTGCCGAGCGCGCAGAGCATCATGAAGGTCGGCGTGCTGCCAAGGAACACCGCGAGCGCGAAGCGGCCGGGCCTGATTTTCGTTCGCGCGGCCACGTAGGGGACGATGCCGTTGGGCAGCACCGGCGTGACGCAGCCGAGGAACACCATAAACGCGGGGTTTTTCGAGTTGCCGATGAAATTGAGGCGCGACTTGCCGCCCTCGCCCACGGGGAAAAGCCGCTCCATGCCGGGCCCGAGCCTGCGCGCGGCTGCGAACACGGCCGCGTTCGCAGCGAGATATCCGGCCTCGCACACCGCGTACCCTCTCCAGAAGCCGAACACCACGCCCGCGGCGATCTGGATGGGCCCGCCGGGGCATATGATGCTCACGACCTGTATGAACTGCAACAGGAACGCCATCGCCAGGCCGCGCAGGCCCGCGAACGAGCGCATATAACCCTCGATCTCCTGCTCGTCGCCCTGCTCGAGCACCTCGAGGAAGCCCGGCAGCACGCTCTGTATCGCGAAATAGATCAGCGCGCCGAGCAGCGCGAACAGCAGCGCATAGACGCCGGCGCGCAGCAGCAGGTATTTGACGTTCCTCTTGTCCATCGCGCCCTCCGCGGTTTGATTCCGTTATTTTAATCCATACGCCGTGGAGCTGACAAGCGGCCGCGCGCAAAAAAATCCGCGGCGCCCCGGAAGCGTTATCCTATTAATGGTACAACGATTGCGTTTTTGCCGATTCAATGCTAGAATGTCTATGCCCCGCGTGCCGATAATGCGGGCGGAAAAACATGGAAGCCAACCCCAACCAAGATAGGAGCACTCTATGAAAAAGACCCTCGCGATCCTCCTTGCCGCCCTTCTCGCGCTCGGCTTTGCCGCCTGCGCGAAGACGACGGAGACCAAATCCGCAAACCAGATCACGATATTCGCCGCGGCCGAGCTTGAGAACGCGCTCACGGAGATCGCCCAGTGGTATACGGACGCGGAAAAGAACCCGAACGCGAAGAAGGACGCCGTGGTGCTCTTCGACTGCGGCGAAACGGACGCCCTCGCGGCCAAGCTCGCGGACGGCGCGTACTGCGACGTGTTCATCCCCGCGGGGATGGAAGCGCTGGGCAGCCGCGATCTCGCGGGCCCGAGCGCGTTCAGCATCAAGGGGACGGCTTCGGACGGCTCCGAGGTTTCCTATCCCGCGGCGCAGCTGAACATGAGCGACCGGCAGGACGCGGCCGGGGCATTTCTCGATTATCTCAAGGGCGACGACGCCAAAGCGATTTTCGAGAAGCACGGCTTCACCGTCAACCCGTAACCGGCGGCTTTGCAGGCATACGGCGCGGCATACGCCATGAAGCTGATTGAAAAAATCAAAACCGGATTTGCGAAAGAGGAGATCCTCTCCTTCATGAAGCGGATGCTCCTCATGTGCGTCGCCAACGTCGGCTACGCGCTGACGCTTCGTTTTTTCCTCTCGGGCAACCGCATCGCGGGCGGCGGGCTTACGGGCCTTGGCGTCATCGTGGCGAGCTTTGCGGATATCCCCATAGGCGTGTTCGTGCTGCTGGTGGATATCCCCATATTTATCTGGGCGGCGTTCGTGAAGGACCGCGCATACATTGTAACGACCGTCGTCGCGGCCCTGGTGTACTCGCTGACGACGGATCTGTTCGCCTTTTTGCCCACGCTCACGGACAACCTGCTCATCGCCTCGATCTGCGGCGGCGTGAGCTACGGCGTTTTCGTCGCCGTCATGGCGCGGGCGGACTGCTCGACCGGCGGCACGGACCTTCTGGTCAAGCTGCTCGTGACCAAGCTCAAAAGCGTTACGCTCGGCACGGCCTACCTGCTCGTGGACGGGCTTATCGTGGTCACCTCCATGGTCGCGTTCAAAAGCTTCGAGCTCGGCATGTACGCGGCCGTGGTCATCGCGCTCTACTCGTATGTGAGCGACCTGATCATACGCGGCTTCAACCGCGCGAGCATCTTCTACATCGTCACGGACAGGCCAGAGCCCGTCGCCGACGCCATCATGGCCGAAATGGACCGCGGCGTCACCAAGCTCTCGGGCATGGGCATGTACGCCAAAGCCGAGCGCGCGGTTTTGATGACGGTCGTCCGCCCGCGCGAAGTCTATAAAATCAAGGATATCGTCAAGCGCTGCGACCCGCGCGCCTTCGCGGTGCTCTGCTCGGCCAACGAGGTCATGGGCGAGGGCTTCTCGAAGATCGACTATACGAGGAGCAAAAAGGACGCCGCGCTTGAAAAACAGAGCGAACGCGCGCTCGCGCCGGACGGGGACGGATGATCCGCGTGCTCTGCGTGGGCAGGGTCCGGGAGGAGCATTTCAGCCGCGCCCTGGCCGAATATGAAAAGCGCCTCTCGCGCTACGCGCAGCTCGAGATCATCGAGGCCGCGGAGGAGAAGGCGCCGGAAAATCTGAGCGCCGCGCAGCGCGATCAGGTGAAGCGGCTCGAGAGCGCGCGGCTCACCGACAAACTCCGGGAAGGGGAGCTCGCCGTCACCCTCGCGCCGGAGGGGACGCAGCTTTCGAGCGAGGAGCTCGCGGGGAAACTCGCTGGCTGGCAGAACGCGGGCAAAAGCAGGATCGCTTTCCTCATAGGCGGTTCCCTCGGCCTTTCGGACGAGGCGCTCGCGCGCGCGGACTTCAGGCTTTCCTTCTCGAAAATGACGTTCCCGCACCAGCTTTTCCGGGTCATGCTGCTCGAGCAGCTCTACCGCGCGTATAAAATCATCGGCAACGAACCGTATCACAAGTGAGGATTGCACGCTTTTCCTGAAACGCCGCGCGCTTCCTGCGGCAGGGATTCCAAAGGATGATCCCCTTGGCGGGAGCTCGAGGGCAAAGCCCCCGGAAAGCGGGGTTGTCGTCAGCCTGCCGCGCCCGGCGGGCGCCATGTTTGAGTTTGGAGGCCGCAGCATGCGTTTCTGTCCGCTTTACAGCGGTTCCTCGGGCAACACGGCCTACGTCGAGGGCGGCGGGGTCAAGCTGCTCGTGGACGCGGGGCTCCCCGGCCGGACCGTCGCCGGGGCGCTGTGCGCGCGCGGCGTCGCGCCCGGGGAGATCGACGGCCTGCTCGTCACGCACGACCACAGCGACCACATCGCGGGCGTGGGCGTGTTCGCGCGCAGGTACGGCGTGCCCGTCTACGCGAACGAGGGGACGTGGGACGCCATGCTGCCCTTCATCGGCCGCATGGAGCCGCGGCTTATGCGCGCCTTCGAGACCGGGCGGGATTTCTACATCGGCGGCCTCAACGTATATCCCTTCCCCACGCCGCACGACGCGGCGGAGCCCGTGGGGTACTCCTTTTCGGACGGGGGCGCCAAGCTCACCGTCATGACCGACATCGGCTGCTTCAACGACGATTTGCTCGCCGCGGCGGCGGGCAGCGCGCTGTTGATGATCGAATCCAACCACGACGTCGAAATGCTCAGGTGCGGGCCGTATCCCTACCCGCTCAAGCGCCGCATACTCGGCAGCGAAGGCCACCTCTCCAACGACTGCTGCGCCGAGGCGCTGATCCGCCTGTACTCCACGGGCGTGCGCCGCGCCGTGCTCGCGCACCTGAGCCGGGACAACAACATCGAGGCCCTTGCGATGGAAACCGTTCGGCAGGCGCTTCGCGAAGCGGACATACCGGACGGGGAATTCCTCCTCTCCCTGGCGCACCGCGACGCGGTCGGGGAAATGTTCGAGTTTTGATTTTATAAATAACGCGGGCGGATACCCTCCGCCCGCGCCCGGTCAAACCGTGCCTATCTCGCTTCGTTTACCTTGAGTTTTGCCGCGATCCTCTCGAAAATCCCGACGAAGAACCCGGAAATCTTCTTATGCCCTCCGACGAACCACGCGAGCTCCGCCGTCAGCACGCCCGTGGGCACGTCCACAAGGACGTGCTGCTTGACGAGCAAAGTCGTTGGCAGCGTGACGAGCGCGAAAAAGAGCGCGACGGCGCGCAGCCATTTGGGCACGGCCGTCTGCTTATGAACGAAACGCCAGTTGAGCCAGCCGAGGAAGCAGTGCAGCGAGGGCATGCAGCGCGAGGGCTGGTCTATGCCGAAAATCTGCTCCATGAGTTTGGCAAAGAAGCCGCCGCCCTCGATTTCCGGCCGCGTGTAGGTCGTGGGGTAGAGCATGTACACCGCGAAGCACGCGGCGAAGCCGACGAGCAGCGCCGCCGTGTAGCGCGCGAAACGCTCCCTTTCCAGCAGGGGCGCGAGCAGGTAGCAGTAGCCCCACTCGAAGAACACCAGCACGTACGGGATCACGAACGCGGGCCAGAACGGGATGAGCGCGTCCACGGGCAGCGCGATGTCGTGCATGCGCACCATGGGCATGAAGATCGTCGGCACGAGGTAGACGAACAGCTGCGCCGCGAACACGAGCGCAAAGTAGAGGGCGCTCCTTTTGTTGAAGGGGCCGAAGAAGGCGATCCGTTTTTCCATAGGGCTATCTTACCATCCCGCGAAGCTTGGCGCAAGACGGCGCTTTATCGCGAATCAAGCTCAACGTATGCGTTTTTCCCATAGAACGCACGCACGGTCTTCGCGCGCGCGAGCCGGTTCTTCGGCTGTTCCATGCCGCGGGCGTATGGCAGTTCCATTTCATCGTAGATGCGGTACTGCGCGCTCAGCCTTCGCACGAAGCCCGCATAGTCCGCCGCCCCGGGCGCGCTCCAGAAGATTTCACCCGCGGCGGCGAGGCGGGGCAGCAGGTTGAAAAAGAGCTTTTCCTCGTCCTCGATCCACTCGGTCCATATGGCGCACTCTCCCCCGAGCACGCGCGATTCGGCCTCCCGCGTGAGCCCGCGCGGGAGCATCCTGTATTGATACGTCTTTTTGAGCGGCGTCATGGCGTAAGGGTAATCGAAATAGAGGCGGAAGAAGTCGCTCATGATCGCCCGCCCGCCCGCGTTGAGATGGCGCACGGTGCGCCTTTTGCCCTTCCCGAGGCCCGTGAGCCAGTGCTGGCAGACGAACTCCGTTCCCGTCGTGTCCGCGAGCCCGTCGTTCCAGATGATCGCCTCCCGGCCGCGTTCCCTGAGATGCAGCCGGAGTCTTTCGAGCAGATATCCCTGCAGCGCGCGCTCGCCCGAAAGGCCGTGTTCGCGGATGGCCTGCCGGCATTTTTCGCACTTCCTCCACTCGGTCTTGACCGCTTCGTCCCCGCCCAGATGGAAATACGGCGCGGGAAAAAGCTCCAGCATCTCGTCGATGAGGCATGCGAGGAATTCATAGACCCTCCCGTCGCCCCCGCAGAGTATGTGCGCGGAGAAATCCTTTATGCCGTAGGAGGTTTCGACCTCGGTTTTGCGCCCGTCGCAGGAAAGCTCCGGATAGGCCGCGAGCATGGCCGTCGTATGCCCGGGCACGTCGAACTCGGGGATGACGCTGATGCCGCGCGCCGCGGCGTACGCGACGAGCTCGCGGACCTCCGCCTTCGCGTAGAAGCCGCCGTGGGGGATTCCATCCTGAACTTCGCCCCTGCCGCGCTTGACGGCGCTGCTTTTGCGGAATGAGCCGACGGAATTGAGCTTGGGGAACCTCTCGCTCTCGACGCGGAAGCCCTGGTCGTCCGAGAGGTGCAGGTGCAATGTGTTGAACTTATAGAGCGCGAGCGCGTTGATGAGCTTCCTGATCGTATCCGCCGGGAAGAAGTGGCGGCACACGTCCAGGCTGATGCCGCGCCACGGGAAGCGCGGCGCGTCCTCTATGGCAAGGTACGGCGGGTCGTTTTCCCCGGCAAGCAACTGCCGCAGCGTCGCCGCGCCGTATACCGCGCCCGCGACGCCCGAGGCGGCAATCCCGACGCCTTTCTCATCGCATACGAGGCGGTATGCCTCGCCGGGAATCACGGCGTCGTGCGAGAAGCGCACGTCCGCATCCTCCCTCCCCGGGCACAGCCCCGGCAGCAGAGAGAATATGCCTTCGCGCGCGTCCGCGAGCGCGGGATCGATCCAAACGGCGGCGCCTTCGGGCAGGGGGAAGCGTCCCTCGCGGGAAACGGCGGCTTTGGGCAGGGGGATCATGGCGCAATACCTCCGCAAAAGGATGTGTTACGCCTATTATAGCGCACTTCCCGCGCGCGTGATATACTCAAACAAGGGATTACACGCTTCGGAGGCGCATATGTTCACTTTTCTTCTCAAACGCCTGCTCCCGCTGCCCAAGCTCGAAAGCCTTGAAAGCCATCTTTTTATCGGCCCCCATCCGGACGACGTCGAGGTCGCCTGCGCGCCCACGGTCAAAAAGCTCGTCGAGGCGGGCAGGCGCGTGGCTTTCCTCGTCGCGACAGACGGGCGCATGGGCACGGACGACCCCGCGCTCCGGGGCGAGAAGCTCGCCTTGCTTCGCCGGGAGGAGGCGAGGGCTTCCGCGGCGCTTCTGGGCGTGAAGGAAGTGATCTTCCTGCCTTTCGAGGACGCGGGGCGCTACACGGCGGACGATCTCGCGCGCGCCGTCGCCCGCGAAATCGCGCGCGTCAAGCCGGACGCGGTGTTCGCGCCCGACCCGGACGTCGTCTGCGAATTTCACGGGGATCATCTCAAAACCGGGCAGGCCGTGAAGCTTGCCTCCTGCATGGTCCCCTTCGCTTCCGTTATGGAAAGCCTCGGCTGCGCGGAACGTCACGCGCCCAAGGTCTACGCCTTTTACAACACGGACCGGCCGAATTCGTTCGTGCGCATCGGCAAATACTTCCGCTTTCGCGAAGAAGCGCTTCGTTGCCACAAAAGCCAGTTCAACGAGCGCGAAGTCAAAACCATAGCGCTTTACTATAAGCTGCGTTCCGTCCGTCTAGGCCTCTTTCGCAAATTCGGCCTGTGCGACGGCTACCGCGCGCTGACCCCGGCGCGCACGCACTGTTTTCCGGAAGCGTCCCGCTGGTAAAAAAGCCCGATTCTGCGCCGATTTCCTTTGACAAGCGCGGGTTTCTGGAGTATTATAATCAATGGTCATAAGCTGGTATAATTGCGGTTAATGATGTCATAATAAAGATTTATATATACGGAGGAATTATGAGAGGCGAGTATGACGTGATCATCGTGGGCGCGGGCCCGGCGGGCATCTTCACCGCGCTGGAGCTGCTCGACAGGCGCGAGGATATGAGCGTGCTGCTCATGGACAGCGGCAAGGCCATATCCAAACGGACATGCCCCGCGCGCACGACCGGCAAGTGCGTCCGCTGCGACCCCTGCGCCATCATGAGCGGCTGGGCGGGCGCGGGCGCGTTTTCGGACGGCAAGCTCTCGCTCTCCCACGAGGTCGGCGGCAACATCACGCAGTATATCCCCGAGGACGAGGCGCAGAAGCTCATCGACTACGCGGATTCAGTCTACGTCGGCTTCGGCGCGCCGGATACCGTGCACGGACGGAACGACCCGCGCGTCTCGGAGATCGCCTACGAGGCGAGCCGGCACAACATCCACCTCGTGCGCTGCCCCGTGCGCCACATGGGCACGGAGCACGCGGCGCAGGTTTTGGGCAACATGTACGACCATCTGATGGAAAAGCGCGGCTTCACATTCCTGCCCTCGACCACGGCGCGTGAGATCATCACCGAGAACGGCGTTGCCGTCGGCGTAAAATATGCGTCTCCCGAAGGCGAGGGCGAGGCCTACGGCAAGGCCGTCGTCGCGGCGCCCGGCCGCGGCGGCGCGCAGTGGCTGCAGACGGAGGGGAAGCGCCTCGAGATCGGCATGTCCAACAACGAGGTGGACATCGGCGTGCGCGTCGAGGTGCCCAACTCCATCATGGACCACCTGACAAAGCCCCTGTATGAGGCCAAGCTCGTCTATTACGCGGACACGTTCGAGAACCGCGTGCGCACGTTCTGCATGAATCCCGGCGGGCTCGTCAGCGAGGAGCATTACGAGGGCGGTACGGCCATCGTCAACGGCCACAGCTACAACGACGAGGCGCTTCGCACGGAGAACACCAACTTCGCCATGCTCGTGAGCACGCGCTTCACGCAGCCTTTCGGCGAGCCGATCAAATACGGCAACTACATCGCGCAATTGGGCAACATGCTCACCGGCGGCGGCGTCATGGTGCAGCGCCTCGGCGACCTGCTGATGGGCCGCCGCACCGACGAATCGCGCCTTCGCAAATCCACGACCGTGCCCACGCTCAAGACCGCCGTGCCGGGCGACCTCTCCTTCGTTTTGCCGCACAGGCACCTGACGAGCATCATCGAGGCGCTCCGCGCCATAGACAAGCTCGCGCCGGGGCTGAATTCGAGGAACACTTTGCTTTACGGCGTGGAGGTCAAGTTCTATTCCTCCAAGGTCAACGTCGATAAGCGCTTCCGCACGCGCGTGCCGGGGCTCTACGCCATAGGCGACGGCGCGGGCATCACGCGCGGGCTTATGCAGGCGAGCGTCACGGGCATCTGCGTGGCGCGGGACATTTTGAATAATTGACAATCAATCGAGAGGGCTTCCGCTCGCGGCCCGCCGATGCCCGGCGAGCCGTTTTTCCCTGATTCCGTTGCGTCAATCCCGCCCGGAAGGCGTCCCGAACCTCAGTTCTTCTCCGCAGAACCTGTCGATCACGACGATCTCGCCCGAGGCGGAATCGACGAGCATGGTCGCTGCCGTGGGGAACGCGTCGAGGGCGGGGTCGCTGTAGACTGAGCGCAGGCGGTCCTCGCCGTCGGTATAGTCGAGTATCGCCCGTATGTCGGAGAGCGCGCAGCGCGCGGGATCGAGCGGGGCCAGCATGCGCCGCGCGGACGCGAGGCGCGGCTTGGTGTCCCAGCCGGGGCTCGCGTAGCCCGTGCCGAGGCGCAGCAGGTGGTTCGTGTGGGCGTAGCGGTCGGTCACCTCGAGTATGTCGGTTTGCTCGAAAAGCTGCTCCACGGAATACGCGCGGCAGGATTTTGTGTCGAACACGTTGAGGTGGAACGCCGAGGCGCAGCTTTTGCCCGCGAGCCGGCCGCGGATTTCCTCGATGCAGGAAGCTTCCGCCGCGTCCCGCAGCAGGAAATGCGCGCTCGGTTCCTCCGGGCGCATCTCGTCGTGGTGTATGTAGTTGACGGAGGTGATAAGCCCCGCGTCGTTCCACAAAAACGTGTAGCCCGGCATGGACCCGATCGCCGAGAACTCCGTGAAGCCGACCTTTAGCCCCGAGTAGCGCGCGAGGGCGCAGTTTCCGGGGGTATATTCTCCGTCCTCGTTGTGGCCGTAGAGCATGGAGCCGTCGGCCTTTCGGATGAAAATATCCGTGCAGCTCTCGAGCTCCTTCACGCCGTCGAGCATGGCCGCAAAGAGGAGATCCCCGTTTGCGCCCGCGCCCGCGGCCCTGTCGTAGATTTCCTTGCAGTAAGCGGGATAGCGCGCTTCGGCCTTCTGCTTCATGCGAAGGAACGAGGGCCTGAGCGGCCGGTCGGCCGAGAAAGCGCGGATCGCCTCGCCGAAGGCCTGCCCGTAGCGAAAATGACCGTCCGGGCCGGAAAGATCAAGACAGCGCAGCTTTTGCATAAAACCTCGCTTGTTTTTCTTTTGATTATATCACGCGCATGGGCTATAATGATACCAATCCGCACTTATCTGCCATATTCCATCATATTTCGGGAGGCGAATCATGCTTTCAATCGTCATCATTATCCTGATGGTACTCTTCGTTCCGCGCCTGATGGTGCTCCTGAGCGACAGGTTCAAGTTCCTCAACATGCTCGGCCCCGTGTTCCTCTGCTACATCATAGGCTTCGCGGCAAGCTTTTTGATCGAGGATACGTCGATCGCCACGACCGTCGCCGAGGTCTGCGTGCCCGTGGCCATCCCGCTGATACTCTTCTCGGCGGACCTCTCCTCGCTTCGGCGCCTCGCCCGGCCCGCGCTCACCTCGTTCCTGGTGCTCATCGTCGCGGTGGGGCTCGTGTGCGCGGCCGCGATGCTCATCTTCGGGAACGTCGTCGCGCTCGCGGGCGACATCAACGGCATGCTCATGGGCGTTTACGTCGGCGGCACGCCGAACCTCATCGCCATAGGCCTCGCTTTGGGCGTGAGCGAGGATACCTACATGCTCGTCAACACCTGCGACATGATCGTGGGCGGAATCTACTTCCTGCTGATCCTCACCGTCATGCCGCGGCTGTTCCGCAGTTTCCTGCCCAAGTTCGACCCCGGCAGGAACGCGGCCAAGGACGAGAGCCTCGAGGGCGCGCTCGGGGCGAAGTTCATTGCCAAGAAGGTGCCCTTCTCGCTTAAAATGCTGCTGGAGCGGCTGCCGAGCTTCCTGCTCGCGATCGCGTCCGTGGGCGCGTCGCTCGGCGCGTCCTACATCATCACGGGCAGCTTCACCAACATGATGGTGGTCATGCTCGGCGTCACGACCTGCGGCGTCGCGCTCTCCTTCGTCAAACGGGTGCGCGCCATACCCGGCTCGTACGTCGCGGGGCAGTATTTCATCTATATGTTCTCGGTCGCCATAGGCCTGACGTTCGACCTTTCGATGGTCGATCTGTCCTCGCTGATGCTTTTGTTGATGGTGGCCTTCGTGCAGTTCGGCTCGGTGCTGCTGCACATGCTGCTCGTCAAGCCCTTCAAGATCGACGCGGACACGGCGCTGATCACCTCCACGGCGGGCATCTACGGCCCGGCCTTCATCCCGCCGGTCGCCAACGCCATGAAGAACAAGGAAATCATACTCACAGGCCTCGTGTGCGGCATACTCGGCATCGCGCTGGGCAATTACCTGGGCATCGGCATCGCGACGCTGTTCAAGCTGATTTTCTGACACAGACGCATATGGAAACGGGCGGCCGCGGGACGCCTGTTTCTTGCTGCAAATGAATTGGGGATTAAGGCAAATTGTGGTATAGTAAGTGCAAATTGTTTAGCGAAAAAAGATCAAGAACGGAAACCTGAAAAGGAAGTGCTTTTTAATGAACATCGAAATCCGCAAATTGGCTCCCGTCCTTGCAGAAGACTATGCGCGGTTTTTTGACGCAACGCCCCACGGCGACTGCACAGAGGAGCAAACATGCTATTGCGTGACTTGGCGTAGCGACGAGTCCTATGCCGGCAATGGCGACCACTGGTATCCTTCGAAGGAGGAAAGAAGGGAGCGCGCCATACAATTTGTCAAAGCCGGCTGCATACAGGGCTATCTTGCTTATCGCGGCAATGATATTGTGGGATGGTGCAACGCCAACGCGGATTGCCAGGACGGAGTAAATTATCTGCGCTCTTATTGGCCGATAGAGAAATACCGCGCGGATATAAAGGTAAAATCAATATTTTGCTTTGCCATCGCGCCGGATGCGCAGCGAATGGGCGTAGCCGCGCAATTGGTGGAGCGCGTCTGCAAGGATGCCGCCGCCGACGGTTTTGACTTTGTTGAGGCCTACGCAAACAAGCGGTTCACAGATGCGCTCAATGAAATGAGAGGACCGCTGTCGATGTATGAAAAATGTGGATTCGATATAGGCGCGGAACGGGAGGGCAGGGTCGTTGTGCGAAAAGCGTTGAAACAATGACCGGGAATCCTGCGCGATTACGAAGCAGAATCCAATTCGACAATCGTATAAAAATAATTTGCCTGTTCTCGTAAAATAGGCGTTACTCAAGATAAGGAAACGATCAATTCGCTCGCCGAATCCCCATTGTCCCCGATGATCTCCGACACCACGTTGGTCACAACGGCATCGAAACACGCCTCAAATGATTCCGTGTCGTCGAGCGCGGCTTGAAGCCCGGCTTCGTCCCGATATCTTCCGACACTCAGATGAGGGGCGTAATGATTGCGGCGGCTCATGAATTCGCGTAATATCCCGGAATACAGCCTGTCGTGCAATTCGATGATGTTGTCGTTTCCTTTTTTGATGTTCAGAAACAAGTATTTATCCGGCGTGGCGGTGATCCCTTTCAATTGAATCGGAAAGGAACCCGCGCCAAGCAATGCGGTTCTTATATGCCGCTCAAGCGTCGATGTCCGAATCCCGCTTTCAAACGGAAACACAAGCGTGATGTGCGGCGGCACCAATCCATACAAAGGGTCGAACTTTTTCCTGAGTTCTTCTATTAAATGCCCGTTTTTGAATTCCGGCAGGATCAGGATCGCCCTTTGCATGATTACACCTCGCATCGATGGACCGCAACGCTTTTTGACTATCTCCTTCTGGCTCTGTTGGCGAGCATCAAAAGCCTGAGGAACGTCACAAACGACGCAAGCGCCGCGACGACGTAGGTGGCCGCGGCCGCGTTCAATACCTTGCGCGCGGCGGCCTCCTCGTCGTAGGTGTCGAGGTAGCCTCCGGAGGTCAGCATGTCGAGCGCGCGCCGCGAGGCGTTGAGCTCGACGGGCAGCGTCACGAGCTGGAAGAGCAATATGCCCGCGAACAGCCATGCGCCGAAGCTCGCAAGGCCGAAACTGCCCATGAAAATGCCCAGCAGCACCAGCCACGGCGCGACGCCGGAGCCGATTTTCGCCACGGGCAGCAGGGAATTGCGAAGCCGGATGGGGCCGTACCCTTCCTGATACTGCATGACGTGGCCGATTTCGTGCGCCGCGACCGCGAGCGCCGCGACGGACGCGTCGTTGTAAACGGTTTGCGAAAGGCCGACGGTGTTGTTCTTGGGGTCGTAATGATCCGTGAGCTGGCCGCCGACCTGCGTGAGCGCAGCGTCGCTGCCGCCCGCGTGAAGGAGCCTCTGGGCCACGTCGCTGGCGGGCAGGCCGATGCGCGCGCGCATCTTCGCGTATTTTTTGAATACGCTGTTCACGCGTGCGCTCGCGATCATGCCCAGTATCGCCACCGCGATGACCGCGACGAAAAGTATGCTGTCCGTCCCGTAATAAAACAAAGAATACAGCGAATTTCCAAACATATATTTCACCCCTTTGAGCGCATTATAGCAAAAACTTCCGCCGTTGTGAACGGCGTTCACCGTATTGTCGCACGAAGTTTGCGATTCTTATGTGTCTTGCGCATGAATTTATCGATATTCAATAAAATAATATTGAAATACAATAACGGCCGTGCTATTCTATATGCGATCGAAACGCATGGGAGGGCAAAGTATGAAGAAAAACCCGCTCGCCGTCGCGCTGCAGGCGCTGCTGTATCTGCTTGCCGCGTTCGTGCTCTTCTGCCTGGTGAGGATATTCACCTCGCCAAGCGTGGCTCAGTTTTTCCGGGAATATTACGGCGCGGGCGAAGCGTTCGCGCTGTTCTACGGCTTCCTGGTGATCGCGGGGCTGCTCGCGCTGTGGGTACTCTTCGAGCTGCTGCTCGTCGTGCAAACGGTCGCGACGGACCCCTTCATCGAAAGGAACGTCAAGGCGTTCGTGCGCATGGGCGTCGCGGCGGAGGCGGCGGGCGCGCTGTTTCTCGCCAAATGCTTCGTATTCTTCACGCCCATGACCGCGGTGTCCGCCGTCGTGATGCTGCTTTCGGGCCTGTTCGCTCTGGTGCTTGCGGAGGTGTTCGGAAAGGCCGTCGCCTACAAGCGCGAGAACGAGCTGACCATCTGAGAGGGGAGGGGGGAACGGCATGATCCGGGTCAATCTCGACGTGATGCTCGCCCGGCGCAAGATGTCCTCAGGCGAGCTCGCGGACGCGCTGGGCATTACCCAGGCGAATCTCTCCATATTAAAAACGAACAAGGGCAGGGCGATCCGATTTTCGACGCTGGACGCGCTCTGCCGCATACTCGGCTGCCAGGTGGCCGACATACTCGAATATCTGCCGGAGGAGGAACGGGGCGCATGAACGGGGAAACGGGTTATTACGAACCGCAAGGGGCGCGGGGGCCGGAAAAGCGTGTTTACACGCCCGCGCAGAAATGGCTGCTGCTCGCCGTGCTGCTGCTCGGCGCGGTGTTTTCATGGGTGCTGTTCGGGGATGGGCTCGGCGAAGTCTCGCTCCGTATGGAGGGACTGCGCTACGCGGCGTTCTGGCTCACATACCTCGCCGGGTTCTACGCCTTTACATGGAAAACATCCTCGAAAAAGCCCGTCGCGTGGCTGCTCGCGTGTCTCGCGCTGTGGTTGATGGCGCGCTATCTTGTCTACGAGGAGCAGAATCTGAGCTTCGTCAACTTTCTCGCGATACCGCTCGTGCTCATGCTCCACGCCGTCGAATGCACGGCGCTCGTGCCCGAAAGCAGGCAGGGCGGCTACATATCCGCGTATGTGAGCGGCTTCTTCGTGGCGCCGTTCACGAGTCTCGGGCGCTTCTTCGGCGCGCTCGGCGGCGCGCTTGGCAAGAAGGAGGTCGATGAAAAGCGGCGCGCCGTGCGCGCGGGCCTGTTCGTCGGCTTGATGCTCGCGCTCATCGTGGTGCCGCTTTTGATCTCCGCGGACGCCGCCATGCGCGCCGTTCTGGAGGAAGTGTTCCGCGACATCCGCCTCGGGCCGACGGTGCTCCGCATCATATTCGCGCTGGTGGTCGCCGCGCTGTTCTACTCGTTCATCTTCCACCACGCGTACGAGCAGAAGCCGTATAAAGCCGAGCCTTACGAAAAGCGCTTCAACGGCGCGGGCGTCGCCGCGGCCGTAGGCGTGCTGCTGGGCATCTATGTGATCTTCGCCGCCTTCCAGTTCACATACCTTACGGGGCTCGCGGGCTTGCCCGCCGCGCTGACCTATTCCGAATACGCCGTGCAGGGCTTCTCAGAGCTGTGCGCCGTCGCCGCCATCAACCTCGCGGCCTTCGCGCTTTGCGTCACGTTCACGCCGGAGGGCAAATCCCTGCGCGCGCTCATGCTGGGCCTTCTCGCGGCGACCGTCATGCTGCTCGCGAGCGCCATGGCGCGGCTTGTGATGTACATCGGGGCTTACGGCCTCACGATCAACCGTATACTCCCGTTCTGGTTCATGCTCTTCCTCTTCGTGCTCATAGGGCTTTGCGCGGCGAAGCTGTATGTTCCCAAACTGAAGCTGCTCCGCCTCGCGGCGGGTACGTTCGCGGCGTTCTACTTCGCGCTCTCCCTGCTGAACCTCGACGCCATCGTCGCCAAAAGCGTGCTCGCGCGCGCCGGGGCGCGCGGTTCCCTCGGAGAGGGCGACGCGAACCTCCTGCGCTACACGCTCTCGGGCGACGCGGCGCGGGTGCTGTACGAAAGCCCGTTCAAATATGAGATTTACTACGACGTCGATAAGGCGGATGTGGATAAGATGATCCTCGGCGCGACGGGGCAGGCTTCCCCGGCGATTTATCCCGAATACGCGGTCACCGAGAACAAGGAATTAAATGTGGTTGAGCTGAACCACAACGGAACTGTCTTTCGCCCGTATGGGATCGTGCCGGACAATTCTCTCAGGGGAACTCAGATCGGCGTTCGGGATGGCGTCCCGGAGAGTAAAATCTGCGAGGTGAAGGGTTATCCGTCCGACGAATGGATCATCGAATATCTCGACGTGTTCATGGGCGGCGGAGATATGCTGTTCAAAGCGACCGGGATAACCGATGTTCCTGCCGAACTGGAGCAGTATAAGGAATACGAATAGCCAAAAACGGGGGCAATGGTGAAGATCGGCGGAATCCGGGTATCGTCCGAAACCAAGGAATCAGGGACAGCTTCCAATTTGCCGGCAGGCGGGATGCGTTTTCCCATTCAGGCCGCAAACTACGGGCTGCATCGCGTTCTTCTGCGATGCAGCCCCTGGTTCTCTGCGGCTGCCGTCTAACGCCGGTCTTTTTGCTTCAGCACCCCGGATTCGTGCCGCCTGAGCCTCCGCCGCCCGTGCCTCCGCCGGGGCCGGGGTTGCCCGGATTCGTGGAGCAGCTGTTCACCGGGATGTAGAACACCTCGCCCGGGTAGATCCTGTTGGGGTCCGCGCGGGGGTTGAGCTTCAATATGTCGCTCACCGTCGTGTGGTACGCCGCCGCGATGGAGTAGAGCGTGTCGCCCGCCTTCACCGTGTAGGGGACCACCTTGCCCGTGATGTAGGGCTTGAGCGCCGCCCAGGTCCTGGGGCCGACGATGCCGTCCGCGGTCAGGCCCTTGGCCCGCTGGAAGGCGAGCACGGCCGCGAGCGTGTTCGCACCGAATACGCCGTCGATCACGCCGGGATTGAAGCATGCGTTGACGAGCGCGCTCTGGAGTATCATCACATACATGCCCGTGCTGCCGCGCCGGAGCACTACGTTCGTATAGTCGATGTACGGCGCGATGACGAGCCATGTGATCGCGTCGGCGACGCCCGTCACGGGGATGCCTTTGGCCTTCTGGAAGGCCTCGAGCGCGGCCTTCGTCCTTGCGCCGAATATTCCGTCGATCGCCCCCGGATCGAAGCCCGCGGCCTTGAGCGCCGTCTGGAGCGCCCGCACCATCTCGCCCCGGCTGCCGATGCGCAGCACCTCGGGGTTCGGCTCCATCGCGAAGGGTTCGAGATACGCCCATGTATTGGGACCTATGATTCCATCCTGCGTCAAGCCCACCGTGCCCTGGAACTGGATCACGGCGCTCTCGGTTCTGGCACCGAACACGCCGTCGACCGCGCCGGGATCATAGCCCGCGCGGACGAGCGCCGTTTGCGCGACCCTCACGTCGCTGCCCGTATCGCCGCGTCTTAATATCCTCATATCATTCTACCTCAGCCGTTATTACGCGACAAACCGCGCTATCTATACATAAGTTATGATACCCGCGCGGCAAAGGTGCGGGACGCGAAACCGGGTTGTTCCGCGCCGCCCGGTTGTGTTACAATAGCTTGAAACGATGTTTGGGAGCCGCGCATGAGTTTTCGCGACGTTTGGAAGAGCCTTGTCATCGCAGCATTTTTAGCGGGTGCGGCGCTGCTTTGCGCCTGCATGGGATACGCCCGGACGCCGGGCGAAGCTTCGCCCTCCCCTTCGGCCTACGTCGAGGTGACGCGCGCCGCCACGCCCGATCCGACGCCGCGGCCCAGCCCGACGCCTTCGCCCACGCCCACGCCGGAGCCGACCCCGGAGCCGACGCCCACGCCGGAGCCGACGCCGTACCGGAGCGAGGCGTATCCGCTCGCGCCCAAGAGCCTGCGCACGCGCGAGGGTGGGCGCTATCCCGAGGAGGAGAAGCTCAATTCCGATCCGGACAAATTCCTCGCCGTGGTCGATCTTACCAACCAGGCCGTGATGGTCTACGAGCGCGGCGCGGACGGCGGCTACACCGTGCTCGTGCGCGAGATGATCTGCTCCTCGGGCATAGAGGAAACCAGCCGCAGCCCGCGCGGCACCTTCAAAATGGGGGAGGATAAAAAGCGCTTCGCCTATTTTGTGAATTTCAATTTGTACGCGCAATATTGGGCGCAGATCAGAAACAGGATTTATTTCCATTCCGTACCTTATCTCGAGCGGGACGACCGCACGCTCATCGAGGAGGAGTTCTGGAAGCTCGGCACGCCCGCCTCGCACGGCTGCATCCGCCTCGCGCCGGACGACGCGCAGTGGGTCTACCTGTATCTTTGCCCGGGCACGACCGTGACCATCACCGACGAACTGCCCGCGGACGAGCAACTGCGCGCGCGGCTCGTTCCGAAATCGACGCCGGAGCCGGACTGCTACGAGATCGCGCGCTAAAAAACACTTGACCCGGCACACTCATTGTGATATTATCATCTTTGCCGTAAAGCGGCAGCGTCGCGGGGTAGAGCAGTTGGTAGCTCGTCGGGCTCATAACCCGGAGGTCGTAGGTTCAAGTCCTTCCCCCGCAACCAAATTGATGCGCACACCGCAAGATGTGCGCATCAGCTATGGCGGCGTAGCTCAGTTGGCCAGAGCATTCGGTTCATACCCGAAGTGTCACCGGTTCGAATCCAGTCGCCGCTACCA
>ERZ795030.1532-NODE-1532-length-30837-cov-7.736274_pt1 | contig 30837 bp, 25 predicted proteins | sample MGYA00375122_ERZ795030 | MGnify/ENA primary metagenome ERZ795030 (study PRJEB30165, sample SAMN05720146) | activated sludge metagenome | isolation source: anaerobic digester from wastewater treatment plant | place: Japan | collected 2015-04-20 ... | reverse complement strand
GGCGCGTGGACGCCTCCCTCGCCGCGCTTCGCGAGGAGTACGACAAGTTCAACCGCAGCCACCTGAGCGAGCTTGCGGAAAAGGAAAACGAGCTCGAGCAGCTCAGGCTCGAGTATGCCGGCGACGCCGGAGCCCGCGAGGAGCTCGAACGGCTCGTGAGCGCCCATGCCGAAACGCTCGCCGTCAAAGAAAGCGAGCTCGAGCAGCTCAGGTACGCCATGCGGGAAGCCGCCGCCGCCAGCGAAAACGAGCTCGAGCAGCTCCGGCGCTCCATGCAGGAAGCTGCCGCCGCCAGCGAAGGCGAGCTCGAGCAGCTCCGGCACTCTATGCAGGAAGCTGTCGCCGCGAAAGAAAACGAGCTCGAACAGCTCCGGCGCGCCATGCAGGAAACCGCCGCCACGAAAGAAAGCGAGCTCGAACAGCTCCGGCGCGCCATGCAGGAAACCGCCGCCGCGAAAGAAAGCGAGCTCGAACAGCTCAGGCGCTCCATACAGGAAGTTACCGCCGCGAAAGAAAGCGAGCTCGAACAGCTCAGGCGCGCCATGCGGGAAGCCGTCGAAGCCCAGGACGAGGAAATCGCGCGGCTTCGGGAGTACGCGGCCTCCGCGAACGGCAGCGCGGAGCAGGCCGCGCGGATCGGGCAGCTCGAGAACGCGCTGGCCGAACGCGAAACGGCGTTTGCCGAGCTCAAGCGCATCAACGCCGCCGCGCTCGCCGACAAGGAGCTCGCGCTCGAGCAGCTCAGGCAGGAGAACGCCTTCGCCCTCGCCGAGAAGGAGCAGAAGATCGAGGAATTGCGCCGCGTGAACGCCACGGCTCTCGCCGAGAAGGAAGCGCGCTTCGAGGAACTCAGGCGCAACAACGGCTCGCTGCTCGCGGGCAAGGACGCCGAGATCGAATCCCTCAAGCGGGAGATCGGCAGTCGGGACGAGCGCATCAATTCCTACACCTTTGTGCTCGCGGGCAGCGACGCCCGCGCCGCGGAGCTGGCGGCCTCGCTCAACGCGAGGAAGGAGGAGATCGCCTCCCTCAACGAGCTCATCGAAAAGAAGAACGCGGTCATCGCGGCCTTCAACAGCGAGCTTTCGGAGATGCGCACCGACGTGCGCGACGCGCGCGCCGCGCTCGCCCGCGCCAGGGAACGCAGCGAGGCGCTTGAGGGCGAGCTCGCCGCCAGACGTAACGACCCGACGCCCGAGCTCCTCACACGCAAGGAAAACGAGCTTTCCCTGCTCAACGAGCGGCTCGCCCGGCGCGAGAGCGACGCGCGCAGGAGCGAGGACGAGATCATCCAGCTTCGCACCGCGCTCGCCGAAAAGGAAAACGAGATGAACCGCCTGCGCAACGCCATCAACGACATCGCGCGCATCAAGGAGCAGCTGGATATGCCCGCGGAGGACGAGAAGGCGGAGGCCGCCCGCAAGGAGAAGGAAGCCTGCCGCATCATCGTGCCCAACTTCAGCAACGTCACAAGATAACGATAAGCTGGCAGCCTCTAAAAACCCAAGCTGAAACAGGAAACGGGGAATTCTCGCAAAAGCCAGGGAATTCCCCGTTTAAGCCGCTCCCAAGAAGGAATGTTATCCCGAAGCCGCGGCGCGGCTAGATCAGCGTAAACAACGCAACCTCGAATATATTGGCTGCCGATTGACAATTATCAACTCTCCATCGCCTCGTCCTCGCTCTCGAGCTCCGCGCCCGCGAGCACCCTGGGCGCCTCGGCCTCCGGCAGGGATTCCACGCCGCGGAGCGTGCGCTTGATGCTGCGCGTGCGGCGGCCGATGAGCGTGTCGAGGTCGCCGTGCACGCGGTCGAGCCGCTTCTGCGCGCTGTCGAGCACCTCCTCGAAGCGGTCGAACTCGGTTTTGACCGCGCCGAGCACGCGCCAGACCTCGCCGCTTCGCCTCTGTATGGCGACCGTGCGAAAGCCCATCTGCAAGCTGTTCAGGAACGCCGCCATGGTGCTCGGCCCCGCGACGTTGACGCGGAACTCGCGCTGCAGCGTTTCCACCATGCCCAGCTTCACCACCTCGGCGTAAAGCCCCTCCGTGGGCAGGAACATCACGGCGAACTCCGTGGTTTCCGGCGGGCGGACGTATTTGGTTTTGATGTCCCGCGCGAAGCCGCGCACGCGCGATTTGAGCTGTTCCTGCGCGGATTTGACCGCCTCGGGCCTGCCGCTCTCGTAGGCGTCGTTGAGCGCGAGGTACGCGTCCATGGGGAACTTCGAGTCGATGGGCAGCAGCACGCTCTCGCCGTCCTCGGCGGGCAGCCTGACCGCGAATTCCACGCGCTCGCTCGCGCCCTTTTTAACGGGCGCGTCGGTCAGATACTGCTCGGGGGTCAGTATTTCGGAAAGGATCGCGCCGAGCTGGATCTCGCCGAGCATGCCGCGCGTCTTGACGTTCGAGAGCACCTTGGAAAGGTCGCCCACGCCCGCGGCGAGGGTCTGCATCTCGCCCAACCCCTTGTAGACCTGCTCGAGCCGGTCGCTGACGAGCGCGAAGGACTGCGTGAGCCTCTCCTCGAGCGTCTTTTGCAGCTTCTCGTCGACCACGCCGCGCATTTCGTCGAGCCGCCTGCCGTTGTCCTCCTGCAGGAGGCGAAGCTGCCGCTCGACGGTCTGCCGGATGTTCTCGAGCTTCTGCTCGTTCTCGAGGGAGAAGGTCTTGAAGCGCTCCTCCTGCGAGAGCGCGGCGCGGTGCTGCTCGTTGAGCAGCGCCTGGCCGAGGCCGTGGACGCTTCGCTGCGTCGCCTCGGCAAGCTCCGTGCGCATCAGGCGAAGGCTCTCCTGCGTTTCGCGGCGCGCTTCAACAAGCGCTTGCGCCTCGCGCGCGCGGCGCGTCATCAGCGCGGCGAGCAAGGCCGCATTGAGCAGCGCGAGGAGGATCAGGATGATGAGCAAGATCGTATCCGGTCCCATACGCCCTCCTTTATTCGGTTGATGGCGAAGCCGTTTCTATGACTACTTCGCGTCGAGGCGCAGCTTCTCCATGAAGGTGATCAGCACATAGCCGAGCGACGCGCCCACGGCGGCCTGCACGAGGTTGAAGGGCAGGTTCACGAGCGCGGCGGCGAGGCTGCCGCTCACGAACACGCTCTCGAACACGAGGTAGCCGCCCGCGATGAAGACGCCGCAGCCCAAGAGGCCCAACAGGCGCCAGCCGCCCTTCGCGCGCCTTAATATAAGCAGCGCGAACAGCGCCGCGAGCCCCTTGATGAGGAACGTCGCCGGGGCGTAGAGCGTATAGGCGAGTATGACGTCCGCGAGCGCGCTGCCCAGCGCCGCCGCGGCGACGCCCCAGACGCCGCCCACGGCGGCGGCGGCCGCGTAGACCCCCGCGTCGCCGAGGTTGATGTAGCCCTGGCTCATGGGGATCGGGAGAACGATGAGCGTCAGCGCGAGCACGATGGCCGTCATCAGCGCCGCGCGCACAAGCCGGGAGGTATTCATTGGATTGCGTCCTTTCCGCCGTCGTATTTGTCGAGCCGGTAGCCCGTTTCGGGATTGACGAGGTTGATCAGGGGCTTGCCGGCGAGAAGGCGTTTGATGTTTTCGCAGGCGATCATCACCATGCGGTCGTGCGTTTGCCGCAGGTGGAAGAAGCCCGATACGTGCGGGGTGATCAAACAGCCTTCGAGCGCCCAGAGCCGATGCCCGGGCGGCAGGGGCTCGGGGTCCGTCACGTCGAGCCCGGCGCGGATGCCGCGCGCTTCTATGGCGTCCGCGAGCGCGTCCTGGTCAATGGCGCTTCCGCGCCCGACGTTCAATACGATCGCGCCGTCCTTCAACAGAGCGATGCGCCGCCGGTCGAGTATGCGCGCCGTTTCCGGCGTGCCGGGAAGGGCCAGCGCGAGCACGTCCGCGCGGGGGAGCACCGAGTCCAGCGCGTCCGCCAGCACGAGCTCGTCCACGCAGCCGGGCTTGTTCGCGTCCGTTCGCCGTACGCCTATGGTGTACGCCCCGAGCGCCCTGCACTTCCCGGCGAACGAAGCGCCGATGTCCCCGAGGCCGAGCGCGACCACAATCGCCCCTTCGAGGGAAGTCACGCCACCCATGTCCTTCCATTCGCGCTTCGCCTGGTTGTCGCGGTACTGGTGCAGCCGCTTCATGAGCGTGAGCGCCGTCGCGAGCAGGTGCTCGCCGATCGCCAGGCCGAACGCGCCCGTGGTGTTCGCGAGGGCGCAGCCCGCGGGAAGAGCGGGAAGATATCCGTCCGTGCCCGCCGTGAAAAGCTGGAGAAGCTTCAGCCGTCCGGCCGATGCGAGCAGCGCGGGCTTCACGTTGCCAAAGAGGATATCGACGTGCGCGAGGTCGGCCTCCGTCGCCTGCTCCGCTTCTTTATAGGCGATGTCCGCTCCGGGCGCGGCTTGTGAAAGCATGTTTTTATGCGCCTCGTCGCAGGGCACCGTCACCAGTATGTTTGGCATGGTATAAACTCCTTCGTGTCGAAATTCCTGTATTCCACGCGCGTCAGCACGAGCCCCGCGGCGGGGGCGGTCGGCCCCGCGTCGCTGCGCAGACCCGAGGCGAGCGCCTTTTGCATGGAGGAAACGCCGCGCCTGCCCATGCCGATCTCCGCCATGGTGCCAGCGAGTATGCGCACCATGTTGTAGAGGAAGCCGCTGCCCGCGATGTCGTAGGTTACAAGCCTGCCCGCGTCCGTCCAGCGGGATTCGTAGATCGTGCGCACGGTGCTCTCGGGCTCTATGCCGCTCGCGCGGAACGCCGCGAAATCGCGCTGCCCGAGTATCGCCCGGGCCGCTTCGTTCATCGCTTCAACGTCGAGCGCGCCGTATACGTGCAGCGCGGTGTTTCGCGTGAACGGGTCCGCGTGCGGGCTGTGCTGGAGCCGGTATCGGTAGTGCTTTTTCAATACGTCGAAGCGCGCATGGAAGCCTTCGGCCTCATCGCTGTACGCGACGCGGATGTCCCGCGGCAACCCCGCGTTGAGCGCGTAGGCGAACTTTTCCGGCGGGATGCGCGAAGCCGTATCGAAGTGCGCCACCTGCGCGAGCGCGTGCACGCCGCTGTCCGTCCTGCCCGAGGCGTGGACGACGGTTTTTTCGCCCGTGAGCCTTTCGATTTCCTCCTCCACGACCTGCTGCACGCCCAGGCCCGTGAGCTGCCTCTGCCAGCCCTCGTAGCCCGTGCCGTCGTATTGGAGTATCATGCGTACGCGCGTCATTTGAGCGGCAGCGCCTCCCCGTTTGCGCCCTGCAAAAAGCAGAGCTCGATGGTCCCGTCCCGAAGGTAGATCGTGACCACGCCCTCGTCCGCGTTCGCGAGCAGCGCCGTGATGTCGCCGGCGGCGTTCACATCCGACGGGAAGCCGCAGGCCTTGCTCGCCGCGATTGCGTCCGCAAGATCGGCCCCTTGTTCGCCCAGCAGCGCCGCGATGGACGTATCCTGCGCGCCGCCGAGCACATAGAAGTCCTCCGCCGTGAAATCATACCCGTAGGCATTGATCTGCTTTGCGAGATCGGCGAGCGGGTCGTTGCGCGCGATGTCGAGGCTCAAAAGTATCGCGAGCGCGAGCAGCGCCGCCGCGGCGATGAGTGTGACGTTGCGCGCCCGCGCGCTCAAAACAAAAGCCTTTGGCCGATGATGATGGCGGCCGACATCAGGGCCAGCGCGAGGCCCGCGAGCCCGTCGGCCCACTGGAGCTTCAGGATACGCATGCGCGTACGTCCCTCGCCGCCGTGGTAGCAGCGGCTCTCCATGGCCATCGCCAGCTCGTCCGCTCTGCGGAACGCGCTTACGAACAGCGGCACGAGCACCGGCACCATGGCCTTGGCGCGTTTGACGAGGTTGCCGGATTCGAAGTCCGCGCCGCGCGCCATCTGCGCCTTCATGATCTTATCCGCCTCCTCGATGAGCGTGGGGATGAAGCGAAGCGCGATGGTCATCATCATCGAAAGCTCGTGCGCCGGGAAGCCGAGCTTCGCGAGCGGGGTCAGCAGCTTTTCCATGCCGTCCGTGAGGGCGATGGGGGTCGTGGTGAGCGTCATCAGGCTCGTGCCGAGCAAAAGGAGTATGAGCCGCAGCGTGATGAACGCCGCCTGCCACACGCCGCCTTGGGTGACATGGATGAACTTCCAGTCGAAAAGCGGATCGCCCGTTGTTACCATAAACAGGTTGATGACGAACATGAAAACGAGCAGCAGCGCGATGGGTTTAAGCGACTTTATCAGATAGCTCAGCGGCACGCGCGCAATCAGCGTCGTCATCAGAACGAACAGCGCGGGCAAAACGTAGAGCGGCAGCTCGGTTACGAGGAACACGATGGCGATGTAGGCGATCATGCCCACGAGCTTCGTGCGCGGATCGAGCCGATGTATGGCGGAGTTTCCCGGGAAATATTGACCCAATGTGATATCCTTGATCACGCTTCGGCCCCCTTCCCGAAAAGCCGCAGCAGCGCCTTTTCCATCATGGCCCTGTCGTAGATGCCGGAGGGGATGTCCGCCCCGCGCGCGCGAAGCTCCATGCAAAGGCGCGAAACCTGCGGCACGTCGAGCCCGACGGAGACGAGCAGCTCGCTCTGGGCGAACACGTTCTCGGCGCTGTCCACCATCAACAGGCTCCCCTCGTTCAATACGGCCACGCGCTCGGCGCGGTCCGCGAGGTCGTCCATGGCGTGCGAAATCATGACCACGGCGCAGCCGAGCGTCGCGCGCAGGCTGTCTATCGTAGCGAGTATGGCGCGCCGCCCGAGCGGGTCGAGGCCCGCCATGGGCTCGTCCAATACGAGGTACTTGGGCTTCATGGCGATGATGCCCGCGAGCGCCGCGCGCCGCTTCTCGCCGCCCGAGAGCTCAAAGGGCGATTTATCCCGGAAGCGCCCCGGCTCGAGGCCGACGAGCGCGAGCGCCTCGTCCGCGCGCGCCATGGCCTCCGCCTCGGGCACGCCCATGTTCCTGACGCCGAAGGCGACGTCCTTCGCGACGGTTTCCTCAAAGAGCTGGTATTCGGGATACTGGAACACCATGCCCACGAGCCTTCGCCCGAGGCGGCGCTGCTTCTTGTCCGCCATGTCGTAGCCGTCCACCGTGACCCTGCCCGAGGTCGGCTGCAAAAGGCCGTTGAGGTGCTGCACGAGCGTGCTCTTGCCGCTGCCCGTGTGCCCGATGAGGCCGAGGAACTCGCCGTCGCGCACGGTGAGCCCGATGTCCTTCAAGGCCGCGTCGGTGAGCGCGCTGCCCTGCATGTAGGTGTAATTCAGCTTTTCGACAACGATCGGCATACCGCTTGCGCCATATCCTCCACTGTGAGTATATCCTCGCCCAGATCCACGCCGTTTTCCCGGAGCGCGTCCGCGAGCTCCTTCATCGCGGGCACGTCGAGGCGGTGGCGGCGAAGCTCGTCCTTTTGCCGGAACACCTCGCGCGGCGGGCCCGCCATGAGCAGTTTCCCCTCGCTCATCACGGCGATGCGCGAGGCCGCGAGCGCCTCCTCCATATATTGCGTGATCATCACGACCGTGATGCCTTTTTCCCTGTGCAGGCGCGACACGGTCTCGATGATCTCCCGCCTGCCGCGCGGGTCGAGCATGGCCGTCGCCTCGTCGAGCACGAGCACCTCCGGCTCCATGGCGAGCATGCCCGCGATGGCGATTCGTTGTTTCTGCCCGCCCGAGAGCATGTGCGGCGCGCCGGTCGCGTATTTGGTCATGCCCACGGAAGCGAGCGCCGCGTCGACGCGCTGCCGGATCTCCTGCGGCGGCACGCCGAGGTTTTCCGGCCCGAAGGCGACGTCCTCCTCGACGACGGTGGTCACGAGCTGGTTGTCCGGATTCTGGAAGACCATGCCGACCTTCTGGCGTATGGCGAGCGTCAGCTTCGGGTCGGCCGTATCCATGCCGTCCACAAGCACCTTGCCGCCGCTTGGCAGCAGCAGCGCGTTGAGGTGCTTGGCGAGTGTGCTCTTGCCGCTGCCGTTGTGGCCGACCACGGCGAGGAACTCGCCCCTTTCTATGGAGAGCGCCACATCCTCGAGCGCGGGGCTCGCCCCGTCCTCGTAGCGGTAGGTGACGTTTTGCAGCTCGATCATGGCGCGCGGAATCCCCTCACAGTAATATCCAAAATAATATTATAGACCAAGGGGAAGGGAAAAGCAAACGGAGGAGGATGAAAGGCAGTTGCGTCCCCGCTGCTCACGCGAACAGCTTTTCCATATCCTGCGGCCATCCCGCCCCGGCCTCCACGACCTCCCCCGTCATCGGCTGCCTGAACCTTACAAAACTCGCGTGCAGCGCGGGCCTTTCGATGAGCGCCTGATTCTCCTCCCCGTAGAGCCAGTCGCCCGCGAGCGGGCAGCCGATATGGGCCATATGGACGCGGAGCTGATGCATGCGCCCCGTGCGGGGGATAAGCCGCACGAGCGAGATGCCGTTTCGCGTTTCCAGCGTTTCATACTCGGTGCGGGAAGGGACGCCGTCCGGCCGGACGGCCCTTTTGTAGCGCGAACCCTCCGCGAAGCCCGTCGGCGCGTCGATCGCGCCGTAGGGCGGATCGGGCGTCCCGACGCAGATGCCGGCGTATTCCTTATAAAAATCCCCGGTGCCGAGCTGCCGGCGCAGCAACTCGTGGACGTAGCCCGACTTGGCGAAGGTCATCGCGCCCGACGTGCCGCGGTCGAGCCGGCTCACCGGGTGCGGCACGACGTCCGCGGGAAGGTACCATGCGAGCGCGCCTTCGGCGTCGGGCATGTCCGGCGCGCGCGTGGAGGCGTGGCTCGCCATGCCCGCGGGCTTATCGATGACGACGACGTCCTCATCCTCATACAGGATGCCGAAATCCGCCTTGCGCGGCGCGGGGCGGGGCGCGGGGTCGTCGGAAACATCGACGCGCAGCACATCCCCCGCGCGGACGCGCGCCGTGGTGAAAACGCGCTCGCCGTTGAGCGCGATGCCCTCTTCGCGCCGCTTGAGCCTTCGCATGAGCGTCCCCGATACGCGGAGCTCGCGCGCGAGCAGGCTCTCGACACTCCTGCCCTCCATGCTTTCATCGATTGTCAGCGTCAGCGCCTTCATGGCGCTAGGATATCATCCGCGCGCGATTTCGTCCAGCGTGCCGAGCGTGATGCCCGTATAATAATGCGCGAGTATTTCCTTATAATCGCTTCCGTCCAGCGCCATGGCGCGCGCGCCGTACTGGCTCATGCCCACGCCGTGCCCGAAGCCGCGCGTGTCCACCTCGACCCCGTCGGAGGAGATGTCTATGGTGAAGCCCGCGCTGGGCAGGCCAAGCGCCGAGCGGAATTCGCGCCCCGTGATCGTGACCTCGCCCAGCCTCAGTTCCGTGACGCGCCCGCCCTCGGAGCGCGAGAGTATCTCCACCTGCTCCTCGAGATCGTTCGCCGTGAGCCCCGCCTCGGGAAACGCGTTGTTGAGCGCTTTGGCGAACTCCTTTCTCGTGTAGGAGAAGCTGTCCTCGTAGTGAGAGGCGTCCTCCTCGCCGGGGCTTATGACGCTCACGAGATACGGCACGTCGGCGCCGAACACATCCGCCGCATCCTCCGTCCTGCCGCCGGAGTTCGAGAAGTACAGCGCGTCGATGGGCTTCCCGCCGTAGAGCGCCACGACGCCGAGGGTTTCCTCGAGCGCGCGCTCGATCTTGTCCGCGTAGAACTGCGCGTCGTCGCCCCAGCGCTCCATATGTTCCTCGCGGGAGCGCCACGCCTGGCAGCAGGAGCTGTCGGAACACAGGTCGGCGCCGTGCCTGCCGCAGGGCTTTCCGCCGAAGGCCGCGAGCCTTTTGGCGGTATATGTGCGCGCGGAAACGGCCTGCGCCTCGAGCGCCGCGGCCGGGAAGGAAGCCGGCATTTCCGAGGCGACCACGCCGAAAAGGTACTCCTCGAGCGGCAGGTCGAGCACCTCGCCGCGCTTCGCGTCGTAGAGCGCGACCGTCGGCGCCTCGGCCGGAGGGGGTTCCTCCTCCCGCAGCGCGCGCAGCGCGAAGCAGCCGCGCACCGACGCGACCGCGACGAGAAGCGCGAGCGTCAGCGCGGGGAGGCGCAGCGCCACGGGAAAAACGGTTTTTCTCATGCTATTATGTTTATTGAATAAATTGCGGCGTATTCACGGTTACAGTTTATATATTTTCATTTATACGATTGATATTGAATTGAGGATGCGCGAAAAGTATAATAATATGCGTATAGTTAGAAGTATCTGTCGGAATAGGCTCATTTTTCTAGATGGGGGAGGTGCGGCGGAGTGCGCGACAATCGCCCTGAGTCAGCCCCTTACGCTTTGTCCTCGAACCAGATGAACATCTGGAACGCGGAGAAGGCTTTTTCGGGCACCTCGATCAACGCCGTCTGCGCGACCATCCGCGTGCTGGGCGCGGTGGATATACCCGCGCTGCAAAAGGCGCTCGACGCCGTCGTCAGCTCGGAGGCTCAGCTTCGCGCGCGCATCGCGCTCGAGGACGGCGCGCCCAAGCAGTACGTCTCGCCCTACGAGCACAGGCTGTTCCCCGTGTTCGACTTCACCAAGACCGACAGCACGGGCCTTTCCCACTGGGAGGATACCGTCGCGCGCGAGCCGATGAAGCTCATCGACGCGCCGCTTTACGATTTTCGCATCTTCCGGCAGAGCGAGTCCGAGGGCGGCATACTCGTCAAGCTGCACCACATCATCTCCGACGGCTGGTCGCAGATGCTTTTGAGCAACCGCATCGCGGAAACCTACCTCGCGCTGCTCTCCGGGCGCGAGGCGAAGCTCGTTCCCGGCCCGTCGTACGAGCTGCACGTCGAAAAGGAGAACGCCTATCTCGGCTCCCCCGCGCGCGGGAAGGACGAGGCTTTCTGGCGCGAGCGCCTCGAGGGCTTCGAGGGCGCTTCCGCGGTCAAGGACTGCCTTTCGGCGGACGTGAGCCCCGTGGGCAGGCGCAAGACCTTCCGCCTCTCGCACATGCTCAACCACCTGATCCGCGACTTCTGCGAGAAGTACAGGGTCGCGCCCTTCGCGGTCTACTACATGGCGCTCGCGATCTACCTCAACCGCGCCACGGGCGCGCGGCGCTTGGCCATAGGCGTGCCGGTATTCAACCGCATCGATTATCAGGAAAAGTCGACGCTGGGCATGTTTGTGAGCACGCTGCCTTTCCTCGGCGAGATCGACGAGCAGTGGAGCTTCGCGCGCTTCAACGAGGAGCTGATGGGGCAGTGGCTCGAGCTGCTGCGCCACCAGAGGCTGCCGTTCACACAGATCAGCGGCATTTCCAAGAAGCTCAACCCCGACGCAGGAGGCCTGTTCCACATCGTGCTCTCGTATCAGACGAGCCGCATGTACAAGAGCGAGAACGCCTCCGTCGCCTTCACGGGGCGCTGGCATTACAGCGGGTATCAGGGCGAGCATCTTTTGATCCACCTGAGCAGCATGGAGGACAATTACCGCTTCTCCGTCGATTACGACTACCTCACGCAGATCTTCTCGGAGCAGGACATAGACAAGCTCCACGAATATCTGACCAACATACTGACCGACGCGCTCGCCGACCCGGACATGCCCGTCTGGAAGCTGCCCGTGATCGGCCTCGAGGAAAAGGGCAAGGTGCTCTTCTCGTTCAACCAGACCGCGAAATCCCTGCCCTGCGCCGACGTCCCCGCCATGCTGCGGCAGGCCGTGAAGGCGCACCCGCGGCGCGTGGCGGTCATACACGAGGGCCGCCGGCTCACCTACGAGGCGCTGTTCTCGATGGCCTCGTCCTACGCGCGCGCGATCGACGCGCTCTGCCCCGACGGGGGCGGCGCAGTCGCCGTCTGCCTCGAAAAGGGCTTCCCGCTCGCGGCGGCGGTCGCGGCGGCGGCCGTCTCGGGCAGGACATGGCTGACTTTGCCCGAGGATACGCCGCCGGGCAGGCTCAACGAAATACTCGAGGATTCCGGCGCGGCGGTGCTCGTCTGCGCGCCGGGGGCGGAACCTCCGGGCTGCCGCGTCCCCGCGCTTTATCCTGAAAAGGCGGCCGGATACGATGCCTCGCCCTATCCCGAAAAGCCCGGCGCGAAGACCGCGTACATGGTCTATACCTCCGGCAGCACGGGCAGGCCCAAGGGCGTGCTCATCGGCCAGGAGAGCCTGGTCAACCTCGCCTCGGCCGCCCGCGCGCTCTACGGGCACGGCGCGGTGCTCTCGCTGTGCTCGCAGGGCTTCGACGTGTTCGTGATGGAATGCGCCGTATCGCTGATGAACGGGCGCACCATCGTGTTCCCCGAGCCCGGCGAACAGGAGGACCCGCGCGCGCTCGCGGCGCTGATTCGCGGCTTCGCCGTAGGCAACCTGTTCCTGCCGCCCTCGCGGCTTGAGGCGTACATGCGCGAGCCGGAGTTCGCAAAGGCGCTGTGCTGCGTGGAGAGCATCGTCTGCGGCGGCGAGCGCTTCCCCGGCGAACTGACGCAGGCCGTTCGCCAATACTCGGAGGCTGCGGTCTACAACCAGTACGGCCCGTCGGAAACGACCATCGCCGTGAGCTACAAGCGCCTCAACGACGCCTCTGCCGTCACCATAGGCAAGCCCATGGACAACTGCCGCCTCTATGTGCTCGACGCGCATTTGCAGCCGCTGCCCATCGGCGTCGCGGGCGAGGTGTACATAGGCGGCCTGTGCGTGGGGCAGGGCTACCGCAATCTGCCGGAGCTCACCGAAAAGAGCTTCCTCCCGAGCCCCTTCGAGCCGGGCGACACGCTGTATCGCTCGGGCGACGCGGGCGCGTGGACGCCGGACGGAGAAATCGCGCTCGGCGGCAGGCTCGACGACCAGGTCAAGCTCCGCGGCCTTCGCATCGAGCCGCGCGAGATCGCCATGCGCCTCTCGGCGCACGAAAGGGTCGCCCAGGCCGCCGTGCGGGTCGTCAGCCGCGGGAGCGGTACGCTCATCGCCGCGTATTATATCTCCGATTCTGAAATTCCCGAGGCGGAGCTCACGGAGTTCCTGCGCTCGTACCTTCCCGTTTACATGCTGCCCGGCGCATACGTGCGCCTCGAGCGGATGCCCGTCACCCGCAGCGGCAAGATCGACTATCTCGCGCTGCCCGAGCCGGAACTTGCGGCGGGCGGCGCGCCCGCACGGGACGAAGCCGAGGCCGAAACGCTCGCGGTGTTCCGCGCAACGCTTCGCAACCCCGAGCTCGACGTCGAGAGCGATTATTTCCTCTCGGGCGGGGATTCGCTCACCGCCATGGAAACCGTGCTCGCCCTCGAGGCGAAATTCGGCGTCAAGCTCGCCGTGAAGGATCTTTTCGTATACCGCACCGCGCGCAAGGTCGCCGCGGCGCTCGCGCCGGAAGGCCGCGCGGACGCGCCGGCCATGCCGGCCGTTCCCGCGAGGGACGATTCGATTCCTGTCGCCGCGCCCCGCGCGACGTATCCGGCCACGCCCACGCAGGTGGGCATCTACCTCGACTCGCAAGCCTCCCCGCGCTCGCTCGCCTACAACATGCCGGGCGCCTTCCGCCTGCCCGAAGGGGCGGACAGGGGCAAGCTGCTCGCGGCGCTGCGCGAGCTCGTCGCAAGCGAAAGGCTGCTGCGCGCGAGCTTCGAGCTCAGCGAAAACGGCCTCGTGCAGCGCGTGTGGGAAAACGCCGCCTTCGGCCTCGAGGTACTCCCGCAGGAGAGCTTCGAGCGGGCGATGCTCGCCTTCGTGCGCCCGTTCGACGTGACGCGGCCGCCTCTCATGCGCGCGGCGCTGTGGGATTCGCCCAACGGGGACGCATACCTCTTCTTCGATACGCACCATCTGATCGGCGACGGGCTCACGAGCCCCCTGCTGATGAAAAAGCTCGGCGCGCTCTATTCCGGCTGCGCCTTAGGCGCGGGGGCGGACTTCCTCGACTACGCGCTCTGGCAGGCGGAAAAGGGCGACGACGCAAACGCGCGCGCATACTGGGAAGCCCGGCTCGCGGACGCGCCCGAACCACCCGATCTGCCCTTCGACCGCCCGGAGACCGCGCCCGGCCCGTATCCGGGCAAAAAGCTCGCCTTCGCGCTGTCCGCGCGCTTTGCCGCGCAAGTCGAAGCGTACTGCGCCGCGCGCTCCGCGACGCCGTTCATGCTCTTCGCCTCGGCGTACGCGCTGCTTTTACATAAGCTCACCGGCGCGAAGGACGTCCTCCTGGGCACGACGGCTTCCGGCAGGACCGCGCCGCAGTCGCGCGACATACTCGGCCCCTTCGTTCGCACGCTTCCGCTGCGGCTCCAGCTTTCCCCGGAGGGCAGCGCGGCGGAGCTCGTCGAACAGGTGCGCGGCCGCACGCTCGAATTGATCGCCCATCAGGATGTCGACGCCGCCGCCGTCGCGCGGCAGGCGCGCGGCAAGGCCGGGCGCGTCTTCAACGCGCTCTTCTCCATGCGTCCCTTCGGGGAGGAGGAGTTCGCCTTCCTCGGCGAAAAAGTCGACCTCGTCCCCGCGGACACGGGCTATGCGAAGTTCCCGCTCTCCCTCGAGGCCGCGAAGGCCGGGGGGGGATACGCCTTCACGCTCGAATACGCGGCCAACCTCATAGACGACGACGCGGCCGCGCTCTGGACGCGAAGCTATACTGCCATCGTCGGCGCGCTGCTTTCGAACGACGCGGTTTCCATAGCGCAGCTCGACCCGCTGTGCGAGCAGGATCGCTACGATCTCATAGACCGGCCGGACAGGCTCAATACGCCTTTCGCGGACATTCCGCTCGACTATACCATCGCCCACGCCGCCCTGGTGAGGGCGGACGCGCCCGCGGTCCGCTTTTGCGGGGAAACGACGAGCTACGCCGCGCTCATGGCGCGCGCGGAGCGCGTCGCGCGCGCGCTCGCCGCCAGAGGACTGGGCAGGGGCGACGTCGTGGGCGTCGTGCACGCGAGGACGCCCGACCTGCTCGCCGCCCTCGTGGGCATCATGCGCGCGGGCTGCGCCTACATGCCCGCGCTCGCGAGCTATCCCGCCGAGAGGCTCGCCTATATGGCGAATACCGCCGGGGCGAAACTGATCCTCGCGGACGACGCTTCGGCCGCCGCGCTTGCGGGCATGCCGCTGCCGTGCGAAGTTTTGGCCGTGAACGCGCTCGGGGAGCATCCCGGCGCCGCGCTTCCCACGCTGCGCGAGCGGCGCGGGGAGGACGGGATCTACGTGCTGTTCACCTCCGGCTCGACCGGGCGTCCCAAGGGCTCGGTCAACACGCACGCCGCCATAGCCAACCTGCTCGAGGCCATGACGCCCGTCATCGGCGACGAGGAGCGCATACTGTGCGCGACGAACGCCGTGTTCGATATCTTCATGACGGAATCCCTCCTGCCGCTGGCGCTGGGCAGGTGCGTCGTGCTCGCGGACGAACAGGAGATGCTCCTGCCGCAGGCGCTCGCGGAGCTCATCGTGCGGGAGGACGCAACCTTATTGCAGCTCACGCCCTCGCGCCTTCGCATGTGCCTGGGCAACGACGCCTTCCGCGCGGCGGCCGCGCGCCTCAACGTCATGCTCGTGGCCGGGGAGCCGCTTTCGCCCCAGCTCGCGGAGCGCTTCCACGAGGCGTCCCGGGCGAGGCTCTATAACTTATACGGCCCCACCGAGGCCTCCGTTTACGCGACCTTCACGGCATGCGAGCCCGGCGCGCCGCGGATCTCCATCGGTAGACCCGTGCGGAACTGCCGCGTCTACGTCGTGGATGAAGAGCTGCGCCGCGTCATGCCCACCGCGCGCGGGGAGCTGTGCATCGCGGGCGTCTGCCTCGCCGCGGGCTACATCGGCCGGCCGGATCTTACCGCGGCCGCGTTCGTGGACGATCCCTTCTTCCCCGGCAAGCGCATGTACAGAAGCGGGGACATAGGCCGCCTGCTGCCCGACGGCACGCTCGAATACATTGGCCGCCGCGATTCGCAGATCAAGCTCAACGGGCAGCGCGTGGAGCTCGGCGAGATCACCGCCCGCCTGCTCGAGCATACGGGCGTAGCCGAGGCCGCGGCCGTCGCCGTCGGCGGGGAGAACGGGGAGAAGCGCCTTCGCGCGTGCGTCGTGCGCGCGCCCGGCGCCCAGGCGGACGCCGCGGAGCTTGCCGCGTGGCTGAAAGTAACGCTGCCGCCGTTCATGGTGCCCGGCGAAATCTGGCTGATCCCCGCCATGCCGCGCAACGCCTCCGGCAAGACGGATGTTCTTTTGCTCGCGTCCGCCGCCTCGCCCGGGGAACTTCCGGACGCCGCCCGCGCCGAACCCGCGTCCGCCGCGCGGGAGGAAAAAGCCCCCGCGAACGTCCGGGTGGAAGCGCCGCCGGCTCCTGCCGGCCATGCGGCCGAACAACTGCTCGAAATCTGGAAACAGGCGCTCGGCCGGGACGAGATCGACCCCGACGCGACGTTCTTCGAGCAGGGGGGAGGTTCCCTCGGGGCGCTCGACGCGCTCTCGCGCCTTTACAACGCGGGCATACCTATGACGCTCGAGCAGTTTTACGCCAACTCCACATTTGCGGCGCAGGCCGCGCTGGTGTCGGGCATGCGGATCGCCCCGCGGGAAGCCGCGCGCGTCGTACCGCCTGAACCCGCCGAACAAACAGCGCCGGAAGCGGCGCCCGCCGCGCAGCCCAAGCCCGCCGAACGGCCCGCGCCCGTTCCGGCAATCCCGGCGAAGCCCGCGATCCCGGAAAAACCGGACGCCGTGCTGCTCACGGGGGCGACGGGATATCTGGGCGCGCACCTGCTCGACGAGCTTGCCGCCAGGCGCGGGGAGAACGTCGTGTGCCTCGTGCGCGGCGGCGATCCCGCGCGGCTCGCGCGGACGACGGAGGTTTACTTCGGGAAGGACTGGTTTCAAGAAAACGCCGCGCGCGTGCGCGTGGTTGCGGGCGACGTCGGCGAGGTGGACTTCGGCCTCGCGAACGCCGAGCTGAGCGCGCTCACGGGGCGCGTAAAGACGCTGCTGCACTGCGCGGCGGACGTGCGCCATTTCACGGACAATCCAGACGCGTCGCTGCGCTCCAACGCGGGCGGCACCGCCAACGCCGTGCGCCTCGCGGCCAGGCTCGGCGCGGGGCTCGCGTATATTTCCACTTTGAGCGTCGCGGACGGGCGCGGGGAAGCCTTCACGGAGCAAAGCCCTCCCGCCGATCCCGAGGGCGTGGCGAACGTTTACGTGCGCGGCAAGTGCGCGGCGGAGCTTCTGGTGCGCCGCTGCGTGAACCTTTTGCCCTTCGCGCGGATCTATCGCGTGGGCAGGCTCGTGGGCAGGCAGAGCGACGGGGCGTTCCAGACGAACCGGGAAGCCAACGCGTTCTACGCGCTCATGCGGGGCGCGCTCGCGCTCGGGTGCTATCCGGAAAGCATGGCCGCGCTCCCCGTGGAGATAACCCCGGTGGACGCGTGCGCGCAGGCCGTCGCGCTGCTGCTCGACGGGCGCGAGAGCGTGTATCATCTGTTCAACCCCGTCATGCCGGCGTTTTGCGAACTCATGCGCGTCCTCTCGAACGGGCGGGCCGTAAGCCTGCCGGATGCGGAGTTCGACGCGCGGCTCGCGCGCCTGATGGCGGAGCGCCCCTCGATGGGGCTCGTGATGCTCAGGGAGCTTTGGGACGGGCTTCGCCTCGCCCCCGCGCCGCCGCCCGTTCCCCTTGCGGGGCGCACCGTCGCGGAGCTTGCCGAAAAGGGCTTCGCCTGGCGTGAGCCGGACATTGGGAGAGTGCTCGGCGAATTCGCGCGCGGCTGAGGAAGGAGGGGGTTTCGCTGGTATCCGACGGCACCATATTCATCATGTTCGTCGCGATCATCGCGATGCTTGTCTTCCTGCTGCGCGGGCTTCGGAAGGGCAACTATAAGCTCATCCACAGGCTGTACTTTTTCGTGACCGTCACGATCATCATCTGGATGCTGGGCGTCATCGCCGCCAACTTCGTGGACCCTTCCAACGAGGAGATGCTCAGGATCTGCGACGCCATCACCTACGTCGGCGGCGCCTTTGCGCCCGTGTTTTCGCTGCTCATAGCGCTCGCGTTCACGCTGGGCCTGGAGAAGCTGCCCAAGAAATACTACCTGTTCTTCATACTGCCCGTGGTGACCAACCTCATCGCGTGGACGAACCCGCACCATTTTCTTCTTTATAAGCACTTTTCCGTGTACGGGGGCGCCGTGATTTTCGGGCCGTACATTTACGTGACCGGCACGTTCAGTTACGTGTGCTTGCTCTTTTCCATCTATTTCATGGCGCGTTACGCGCTTGAGATGAAAAAGAAGCTCATCACGCAGCAGGCGGTGCTCTTCTGCCTGGGGAGCCTCATCCCGAGCGTGGTGAACCTGCTGGCCACCATCAAGGCGTTCGACCTGAGCATCGCGGCGACGCCGCTTGGCTTCATCGCCACGGTCGCGCTGCACGGCTACGCGATCTACCATTACCACATGCTCGACATCAAGCCCATCGCCATGCAGAAGGTGCTCGACTGGATCAGCGACTGCTATCTGGTGACGGACGACCGCGGCATGATCATCGACTGCAACCGCCCCTTCGAGAAGATCTTCGCGCAGTACGGCATGACGCGCGGAAGGAGGCTCGAGGAGTGCGTCAACGCGGAGGACATCGAGAACAAGACCGTCGTCTACAACCTGCTCGCGGCGGCCGCGAGCTGCCGCGAGAGCCTGTCGGTCATCTCCTTCGAGCAGTCCGCCTTCATGGGCAAGCAGAAGCTTTATTTCATGGTGGACCTCACGCCGCTGATCGTCGACGGCATGCTCGAGGGGTTCGTCGCCATATTCAAGGACGTCACGAAGCTTCGCGACGGCATGCAGAGGCTGCACGACTCGCAGGCGCGCCTTATGGAGCAGGAGCGCCTCGCCTCCCTCGGCCAGATGGTGGGCGGCCTCGCGCACAACCTCAAGACGCCCATCATGAGCATATCCGGCAGCAGCGCCGCCATAGACAACCTCATCGACGAGTGCGTGGCGAGCATAGGAGACGGGGAGGTCACCGAGGAGGACTACCGCGAGATCTACTTTGAAATGCGCGACTGGCTCTCCAAAATGCGGGACGCCTGCGCGTACATGAGCGACATCATCAGCGCCGTCAAGGGGCAGGCCGCCAACATCTCCGCGGACGCGCAGGTCGACTTCACGACGGATGAATTGATGAAGCGCGTGTCCCTGCTGCTGCGGCACGAACTGCAAAAGACGAGCTGCAGCCTCGAGGTCGTCAACCAGGCCGGGGAGGAGATCCGCGTGCACGGCGACGTGAACAGCCTTGTGCAGGTGATCAACAACCTCGTGTCCAACGCGGCTTTCGCCATGCAGGACAAGGGCGGGGGTACGATCATCGCGCGCTTCGCCGTCGTCGAGGGGAACCTTCGCATCACTGTGGAGGATCGCGGCACGGGGATCGCGCCGGATGTGCGCAACAGGCTCTTCCGCCAGATGATCACCAACAAGGGTACGCACGGGACGGGGCTGGGCGTGTACATCTCCAACACCGTCATCAAGGCGAAGTTCGGCGGGCGCATGTGGGCGGAGGATAATCCCGGCGGCGGGGCGGTGTTCGGCCTCGAGATACCGCCCGAGTATTACTCGAAAACGGAACGGATTCGGCAGGAGGCTTCAGCCCAGTGAGAAAGAACAAGGTTGGCGCGCAGCAATTGGATTTTTCGATCATGACGCTGGATGACGATCCCATCATGACGGCGACATTGCAGGCGTATTTCACAACCTCGGGCTATATGGTGGATGTGGAAACGGACCCCTACCGAGGCATCGAGCGCATGCGCGACAGGCATTACGACATACTGCTGCTGGACTTTCTGATGTCTCCCATCATGGGCGACCGGGTCATCAACGAAGTCCGCACCTTCGACAAGGAGATCTACATCATACTCCTCACGGGCCACAAGAGCATGGCGCCGCCGGTGCGGGCGCTGCGCGAACTGGACATACAGGGCTATTACGAAAAAAACGAGCGCTTCGACCAGCTCGAGCTCCTGGTCGAAAGCTGCGTAAAGTCCATTCGGCAGATGCGCATCATCAAGGCGTACCGCGATGATCTCGACGAGAAGAACAAGCAGCTCGAGAAAATGTACGCCTCGCTGGGCGACAGCTATGTGGACGTGATCAAGACCCTTCGCCTCGTCGTCGACGCGAGGGACCTCTACACGCGCGGCCACTCGGACCGGGTTTCGCACTACGCGCTGCGCATCGCGCGCGCCATGGGCCGGGAAGAGGGCTTCTGCGAAAGGGTCCGCATCGCGGGCCTGTTCCACGACGTGGGCAAGGTCGCGGTGCCGGACAGTATTTTGCTCAAGCCCGGCAAGCTCAACAGCGCCGAATATGAGATCATCATGATGCACCCGGAGAAGGGTTACCAGATACTCAGCGCGATCTCCGCTTTCGACGACATCGCCGAGATCGTGCTCGAGCATCACGAGCGCTACGACGGCTCCGGCTATCCGCGGGGGATCGCGGGGGAGGACACGCGCGAGGAAGCGCGCATCATCTCGGTCGCGGACGCGTTCGACGCCATGACCTCCAACCGGCTCTACCGGGACAACCTCACCTTCGACTACGCGCTCAACCAGCTCGTCACGGGCAGGGGAGGCCAGTTCGACCCCGAGGCCGTCGACGCTTTTCTCGGGGTACTCAAGGAATACGACACACTCAAGCAGGAGGTCGCCTGGACCTTCGGCCAACAGACGGAGGAGCAGATGCCATGAAGAACAAGGCCTATTACGAAACCCCGGACTATCAGGAACTGGGAAGCGCGCTCCAGGGACTCGTGCCCATGGGGGACGCGCCCGCCGTCACGTGGTACGACCGCGCGGGCAAGGAATCGAGCAAAACCTACGCGGAGCTTGTGCGCGACGCGGCGGCGTTCGCCGCGGCGCTCGCGCGAAACGGCCTCGCGGGGAGCCACGCGGCCATCGCCCTGGACAACACCTACGAATGGCTCTGGGTGTTCTTCGGGATCACGGCCGCGGGCGGCGTCGCCGTGCTCGTGGATGTCGAACAGCCGGAGGATATCCTGGTTTCGATGATCGCGGGCGCGGACGCGAAGCTCGCCGTGCTCTCGGCCACGGTCGCGCCCCTCGTGCGCGACAGGCTCGTCAGGGAAGGCGTGCGCGTTGTGACCGCCGGCGGAGGGAACGAGCGTGAAACGCTCGAAAGCTTCACCGCGCGCAATCCCGAGCGCGATGAGGAGAACCTCAAAGCGCTCGCCGCGAAGCTCCCCTCGCCGGAGGACGTCGCGGTCATCGCCTTCACCTCGGGCACGTCGAGCCAGCCCAAACCCGTCATGCTCACGCAAAAGGGCATCGCGCGAAACGCCTGCGGCTCCATCTCGATGGTCAAGCCCACGCCGCGCGTGTTCACATCGCTGCCCCTGTACCATACCTACGGGCTGACTTGCGGCGCGCTGTGCATCCTGTTTGCGGGGAGCGAACTGGGCATCTGCGGGGACATCAAGCGCATGTCGCGCGACTTCGTGCTTTTCGATGCCGAGATACTCATGGCCGTGCCCCTCGTGGTGGAGATGATCTACCGCCGCCTCACGCACGGCATGGAGGCCAAGGGCTACAAGCGCGTGCTCGACGGGTCGCTTGCGCGCTACAACATACTCAAGGCGTTCGGCCTCGCGCGGCCCATGAAGTGGCTCGTCAAGGCCAAGCAGAAGGGCGTGGGCAAGCTCGCGACCATCGTCTGCGGCGGCGCGCACCTGGCGCATTCCGTGGCGGACAATATGTACGCCTTCGGCATACTCGTGCTCGAGGGCTACGGCATCACGGAATGCTCTCCGCTGGTGAGCGTCAACCGCCTGTGCTGCCGCGAGCCGCACAGCGCCGGGCTTCTGCTGCCGGGCTACGAGCTGAAATTCGACAACGAGGAGATACTGCTTCGCGGCGAAATGCTCATGAAGGGCTATTACAAGGACTCCGAGGCGACCGCGGAAGCGTTCGACGGCGATTGGTTCAAGACCGGGGATATGGGTTATATGAGCCCGGGCGGCTTCCTGTATATCACCGGGCGCAAGAAGAACCTGATCGTGCTCAAGAACGGCAAGAAGATCGCGCCGGAGGAGATCGAGAGCTATCTCGCCGACGTACCCCTGATCCGGGAGGTGATCGCCCACGGCGCGCCCTCGGGCGAGTCGACGGACGACGTGCGCGTCGCCGTGACCATCTATCCCGACCCGGACGCGACGCAGGGCATGAGCTCCTACGAGGTGCTCGAACGGCTGCAGCGGTATGTGGACGAAATCAACGCGAAGCTTCCCACATACAAACAGATCCAGATGGTAAACCTCAGCTCGGGCGAATTTGAAAAGACCTCGAGCCGGAAGATAAAGCGATAGGGAGGACACGGCGTTGCTTGAGCTTGTTTCGAACATCATCTACAGCATCACGGGCAAAAAGGATATCACGCTCGACACCGATCTTGTGAAGGATCTGGAGCTGACCAGCTTCGACATCATGAACCTGATCTGCGCCTTCGAGGAGCGTTTCGATACCACCATACCCACGCGCGACGTATGGAACATACACTATGTCAGCGACATACTCGAGTATATGAGAAAGAGGGGCATCACCGATTCGTGAGGGAATACGACGGCGGGCGTTTCCTGCTCTGTCTGAGCGAGGAATACGACGGGAAAAACGGCTCCGCGCTGCTCATGGAGTGCGCGCGCCGCTTTTGCGGGGCGCGCCGCGCCGTCTGCCCCGGCGAGGAAACGCTGCGCAGGACCCCCGGCGGCAAGCCCTATTTCGACTTTCCCGGCGCGCCGCGTTTTTCGGTGAGCCACAGCGGCGGCGTCTGGGGCTGCGCTCTCTCGGCGCAGCGCGTCGGCTTCGACCTCGAGCGCGTGCGGGAGCGCGACTGGCAGGCCGTCGCCGCGCGCTTTTTCCATCCGCATGAGCGCGATTTCGCGCTCGCGGGCGGCGAGGCCGCGTTCTTTACCCTCTGGACCGCCAAGGAGAGCTATGTCAAATACCTCGGCACCGGTATCGACGAGAGCTTTTCCTCCTTCTGCCTCGCGCACGGCGGCATGATCTCGGGGGACGCGCTGGGCGTTTCCTTCGTCTGGCCGCCCGCGCCCGAGGAGTATTACGCCTGCGTGTGCGTGGTGGCGGAACGCGCGGCGATCTTAAACGTCCATCAAAACCTGAGCGCGGCAATGCCCTGAACGATAGACGGCGAACAAGCGCAGCAAAATAAAACGGCATCCGCCCCGTGAGGCGGATGTTCTTTTCTCTCATTATAATTGTCAATTGCTAATCGTCAATTATTTCTTCTACGTGCCGCATGATCCCGTCCGCGATGTCCACGCCGGTCGCCTCGCTCAGGCCCGCGAAGTGCGCGTTGGAGTTGACCTCGCACAGCAGCGGGCCGTTTTCGCCAAAGAGCAGGTCCACGCCCGCGAAGTCGAGTCCGAGCGCGGCGCACGCGGTTTGGGCGATGCGCAGCGCCTCGCCGTCCGGGGAGAAAGCAAGCGCCCTGCCGCCCTGCGCGACGTTCGCGCGGAAGTCGCCCGAATCGTTTTCGCGTACGATCGCGGCGACGCAGCGCCCGCCCACCATGTAGAGCCGCGCGTCGCGCCCGAACGAGGCGCGAATGAACTCCTGCGCGACGATGGGGCTGCCCGCCGTTTTTTCGAGCAGCGCGCGCGCCTCGGCCATATCCCGCGCGAGGTAAACCTGCTGCCCGAAGGAGCCGAAGCACTCCTTGACGACGAACGGGAATCCGAGGTAGTCCGCGATCCTTTCGAGAAACGCCGCGTCCGTATATCCCACGCGCGGGAAGGTCAGCGGCACGAGCACGGTTTTGGGCATGGGAACGGCACCCGCGAGCGCTATGTGCGTGAGCGCCTTGTCGTCGCACGCCTCGACGGCCGCGGCGGGATTAAAAAGGCGCATGCCGCGCGCCTCGAGCAGCCGCGCGAGCCGCACGTCCTTATCCCAGAACACGGCGAAGGAAGGGAGGGCCTCCCCACTCAAGAGGACGTTGTTCGCGGCGTCCGTCATGAGCTCGACGTTCGTGCGCCGCGCGAGCGCGAGGCCGTGGCGCGCCGCGCGAGAGGAAAGCGCCTCGTAGAGCGCGTCGAACTTTCCGCTTTTCAAAAACCCGTTGGTGACGAGATATCCGGTCTTTGCCATAGCGAAATGATAGCACAGCCCGGCCGCGAAAACAAGGCGCATTGACGCGGGGCCGCGGCCGAGGTATCATGTATGTAATTCACGAAGGAGCGAGAACATGTTCGGCAAAAGGAAAGCAGAAGGTCAGGCGCCCGCGGAGAACATCGAGAGAAAAGATCCCGCCGGGAGCAACATATACCGCGTCCCCGCGGCCGCGTATTACGGCCGCCGCAGGCGCATCGACACGAAGAAGGCGGACAACCGCACGCAATTGCTCGCCTTCTGGGAGGAATGCCGGGAGGACGGCACGCTGGACAGGCTCCGGGCGCTGGCCTCGCCCGACGCGCAGCGGTTCTCGGCCGCCTGCACGAATTTCGAGACGCACGCCTACGATTACTGGATCGCCGTCGAGCCCGCGCCCGGCGCGCAGCCGCCCGAGGGCTTCGAGCGCCTCGAGGTCGGGGAGAGGCAGTGCGCCGTGTTCCCCTGCGAGGGGCCCGCGCACGAGGCAATCGCGAAGCAGTGGCGCTACATCTACAACACCTGGTTCCCCCGTGCGAAGTATGGCTACGACGCCGCGCAGGGGGTCGAGATCGAGAACTATCCCTTCGGCGATATGGAAGCCCCGGATTATCGCTGCGAGATACTCGTGCCCGTCAAGCCCGTTGAGCTGCCCGAGCTGCCCAGGAGGCGCGATCCCACGCTCGCGGTCCTCTTCGTGGCTGTCGGCGCGGCGGCGGGCATGCTGCTCGCCAGATCGTCCGATAAGGCGCTCATGTTCACCCTCATCGGCGGCGCCGTGGGCTATTTCGTTTACGCGTACGTTTCAAAGCGCCGGGAGGAGATCAAAAAGAAGCGCGAGCAGGAGAAAGAGGACGAAAACAATTGAAAATGGACAATTGACGATCAAACTCGATTCGGAACGCCTTTTGCTTTAAGCGCAGAGGGCGTTTTTATTTTCCGCTTGACGTAATAATAATTATTACGATAGAATGAATGTAACGACAGGAGGCGGAATATGAAACGCAAAAAGATCGAGCTCGCAACCGAACGGGAGCTCCGCATTTTTATGGAACCCCTGCGCCAGCGCATCCTGCGCGCGATGGAGCGCGCGGGAGAGCCCGTCACGCCCAAAAAGCTCGCGGACCTGTTGGGCATCACCCCGTCGTCCGCCAAGCACCACCTGACGCGGCTCGCCGAGATCGGGCTCGTGGGCATCGACCATACGGAGCAGATACACGGAATCACGGCGGTGTTCTACGCGCTTCTGCCCGTTGACGTGAGCATCGGCCTCGAGCGGGAGGATTTGACCAGGGAGCGCGGCATCGTTGCCGAAAACCTCGTCATGTCGGCCTGGGCGGGCTTCCGGGAGGCGGCGGCGCGGGGACGCGGGCTTGCGAACGGCGCGCATTTCGCGGGCGACGTGCTCACGGGCTTCGTGCATTTGACGCAAGCGCAGGCGGATGAACTGTACGCGAAAATCACGGGTTTTATCGCTGAAAACGGGACGCAAAGGGAAGGGACGACGCCCTTTGAGTACGCGCTCGTGCTCTACAACGCGGGGATGGGCCATGAAAGCGAGGCATAAGCTGATTTTCCTCGCGCAAAGCTTTTCGCTCGGCCTGCTGCTGCCGGTGCAGAGCCTGATGCTGCGCGCGCGCGGCTGCACGCTGCCCGCGCTCGGCCTCGCCGTGGCCGCGTATGCAATCGCGGTCATCGCGGCGGAGGTGCCAAGCGGCATCTTCGCCGATCTCTGCGGAAGGAAGACCGCGTACCTCGTTTCCTGCGGCCTGTCGGTCGCCTCAAGCGCCGTGCTGCTGTTCGCGGCCTCGTTTGCGGCGGCCGCCGCAGGGCTCGCGCTCGCGGGGCTTTCGGTCGCGTTCGCATCCGGCAGCGCGGAAGCGCTCATCCTCGAGGAAGAGGCGGAACAATCGGGCGCGGAGGGCATGAAGCGGGCGATATCCTCGCTCCGCGTCTGCGAGGGCGCGGGGCTGACGGCGGGAGCTGTTGCCGGCGGCTTTTTGCCCGGCGGGAATGGCTATGCCGCGCATCTTCTCGCGCGCATGGCGCTCGCGATGGCTCTCGGCGTTTTCGCGTGCTTCGCGCTGCGCGAAAGGCCGGACGCACGCCGGGAAGGCCCCGGCTTTCGGCAGCACGTCGCGCGCATGGGCGAAATGCTCGGCAAGCGTGAGCTCGCCTTCCTCCTCGCCGGCGTCGCTGCGATCGCGCTGCCGCAGTTCCTGCTCGAAACCTACTGGCAGCCGCGGCTTGGCGCGCTTCCGGGCGGCGGTATACAGGCGTTGTTCGGCCTGCTGTGTGCGGCGGGCTTCGGCGCGACGGCTGCGGGCAGTTTCTTTGCCGGGCGCATCAAAGCCCTCGCCAAGCGCGGCGTGCCCGCCTATTTCGCCTCGGGCGCGGCGTTCGCGCTGCTGCTGGCTCTTCTCGCGACGCAGGGCAAAGCCGCCGGGTTCGCGGCGGCGTATCTCGCCGTTTATCTTGCCATAGGCGCAATGTCCGTGCTCGAGCAGGTCAACGCCAACGCGCTCGTCGAAAACAACGTGCGTGCCTCGATGCTCAGCCTCGTTTCGTTCACGGCGCGCGCGGGCGGCGTCGCGGCCGGCTTCGCGGGCGCGGCGCTGCTGGGCGCGTTCGACGTCTCGTCCATATGGAGGCTCGGCGCGCTCTTCACGTTGGGCGCGCTAAGCATTATCGCGCTCAGCCGGAGGCTTCGGATGAAAAAGCAGGGCGCGTCCGCGTCTCTGCCCGATCAAACATAAATAAAATACGGCTTTATGGGGACGCGCCGTTTCACGCCTTTATCAGCCTTTCCAGCTCGTTTTGCGTCGCCTCCGGACAGAGCTCCCGCGCCCGCGCGAGCAGGCGCGCACGGGCCTCCTCCGGCGGGATGCGCTCGGCCGCGCGGACGAATTCCTCGCCGAACACCTGCTCGACGAGCGCGTAGCGCGCGAGGCCCCAGCCGTACGGGCGGCCGGATTTGTCCAGAGCATACTCGAAGCCCGCGACTGTCACGAAGGCGCTCATCTGCAGGCGCGTGATCTCCGCGTCGAAGCCGCTCTCGCCGCCCTTATAAAATCCGCAGGCGCGCCGCAGCTCGGTGCTCAACGCGGGCCCGCGCTCCGCCAGCGCGTCGACGATCCGCTTGGCCTTGTAGGAGGCGTGGCCGTCCTCGTAAAACCCCTCGAAGTCGTATCCGTCGCGCCTGAGGCTGATGAACAGCGGCAGGTACTCCCGGCTGACGAAGCCCGCGTAGCCGCGGAACAGCTTGCCGTAGGCGTAGCGGCCGATGTTTTGTCCCTTCCATTCCCACGGGCCGTCTACGCCCTCGGAAAACCAGCGCTCGCGCGATACGTAGGGCCTGAGCGTGAAGCCTTTGACCGGGCTTTCGAGGAACGGGATGAACGAGAGCTCCTCAACGAGCGCGGCGAGCTCGTCCGCGGATTCGATGGGCTTACGCTCCGTAACCGGATTGACCTTTGCGTTCATTTTCTCCTCCCGTTCGCGCCGGAATCAGGCTGATCAACATCGCCGACCTGAAAAAGATAACACATATGCCCAAAATCCGCAACTTCCGCGCGGAAAAGCCGTCCCGCGGGCAAAATGCGTATTTCATTCCGCGCTCTGGAAATGTTATAATAAATTGGATGAAAACGTAAGCTTCATCGCGGGGGTTCGATTGCGAAGGGTTTGTATCTTTGCGGCTTCGTCCGCCACGCTGGACCGGGTCTATACGGACGCGGCGTTCGAGCTTGGCGCGCTGCTCGCGCAAAACGGCATCGCCCTGGTGTTCGGCGGCGGCCGCACGGGCCTGATGGGCGCGTGCGCGCGCGGCGTCAAAAGCCGCGGCGGCCGCGTGACGGGCGTGATACCGGAAAAGCTCAACGTGCCGGGCATCGCCTTCGAAGGCTGCGACGAGCTCATCGTCACCGCGGACATGCACGAGCGCAAGGCCGTCATGGAGCGCATCGGCGAGGCGTTCGTGGCGCTGCCGGGCGGCATGGGCACGCTCGAGGAGCTCATGGAGGTGCTGACCCTCAACCAGCTCGGCTACCTTTCCGCGCCGGTGGTGATACTCAACGTCGCGGGCTTTTACGACGAGCTGCTCGCGCAGCTTCACACCTTCGTCGCGCGCGGCTTTATGGACGCGGCCTGCCTTTCCCTGTTCGCGGGCGCGGACACGCCCGGCAAGGCCGTCGAAGCGCTGCATTCGTTCCGGGCGCCGCGTCTGCCCGACAAGATAAGGGACGCGATTGAGAACAATGAAAAAGGCAAAGGGCATTGACATCATGGTATGCGTCACCAACCAGCGTTCCTGCGACAGGCTCATGGCGCGCGCGGCCGAGCGCGCTGCGGAAGCCGGGGAAGGCGCGCGTCTGCACGTTGTGCACTGCGTGGAAACGGGGCGCAACTTCATGAACACGGCCTACGAGGCGGACGCCATCGAGTATCTGTTCACGGCGGCGCAGCTCGCCGGGGCGGATCTTTCCCTGCTTCGCGCGGAGAACGTCGACGACGCGCTCGTGGGCTTCGCGACCGAGCACGGCGTGGACCTCATCATACTCGGCGCGGGAAGCCCGGGCGCCCAGTTGAAGGACCACATCTCGATGCGGCTGCAAAGGCGGCTCCCGGGCGTGGGCTTCGAGGTCGTGCCGGGCAGATAGGCAAAAAAGCGACTTTGCCGTTTTTGAGATTGCGCGTTTGGCTCAAAGCATTACCTGTTTCCGGGCGGCTGAACGCGAAAGGTACGAAAGCCCGCGGTTTTCATCCGTTTTGGCGCACATGCCGTCAAAGCCGGAATGAAAGTCAAAAGGGCGGCGGCCCCGCCGCCAATCAGGCGGGCCAAAGCATACAAAAGAAGGACGCAAGACATGATAATCGTGGGCATATGCGGCGCGAGCGGCAGCGGCAAGAGCACTCTGGCAAGGGAGATTTCCGAATCCCTCGCGTGCAGGACCGTCATCGTCGGACAGGATTGCTATTACCGCAACCATGCGGAGCTCCCCTTCGAGGAGCGCGTGCACATCAACTACGACGAGCCGGACGCCTTCGATTACGACGAGCTCATGCGCGACGTGACGGCCCTCTCCGAAGGCCGCGCCGTCACGCGCAAGGGGTACGATTACGCCAACCACCTGCGCGCGGATACGCGCGAACCCATCGAGCCGCCGGATGTGCTGATCCTCGAGGGCATCCACATGTTCCGCGACCCCAGGCTCAACCGGGCGATGAGCCTCAAGGTTTACATGCATGTGGATAAGGACATCTGCCTTTTACGCCGCATCAAGCGGGATATCCGCGCGCGCGGCCGCTCCATAGAGAACATCGCGGAGCAGTATCTGGCTACGGTCAAGCCCATGTACGAGGAGCACATCAGCAAGTATATCGACGACGCGGACTTCGCCGTCATGCGCGGCGGCAAGAACCGCATGGCTATAGACGCCATATGCGCCTACATCACCGCCAAGCTCCTCGCCGAATCGTTCGAGCGCGAGCAGGGAGGCGACTCTGTTTCGGGGGCCTGACATGCCGGAAAACGGAAACGGGAACGGAAAAAAGAAGCTGAACGAGCTGTGGAGCAACTCGCGCCGCGTGCTACTCATCGTCGCTTTCGGGGTGACGCTGTTCGTCGGCCTCGAGCACCTGAGCGACGTGATGAGCGCCATCAACTCGTTTTTCAGGATACTCGAGCCGGTGTTCCTCGGCATCGTGATCGCCTTCCTCGCGAACATGCCGCTGAGCTTTCTCGAACGGCGCGTCTTTCGCAAATGGAAACGGGCGAAGCTGCGCCGCATGGTGTCCGCGCTGCTCTCGTTTTTATTGATCGTCGCGATACTCACGGCCTTCCTCGGCCTGATCATACCGCGCGTGGCGGACAGCGTGGTTTCCCTCGCGGACGGCTTCGACGGGTATCTCGGCTCGCTCACCGTCTGGGCGGACGGGCTGTGGGGCCGCGTCAACCTCTCGCCCGAGACCGAGCAGAAGATACAGGAGTTCGCCTCGAAGCTGCTCTCCGGCTTCGACGAGGTACTCTCGAACGCCGTGAGCACGATACTCAAGGCGACCATCAGCGTGCTCGCGTTCGTGGTGGACCTGCTCATCGCCTTCATCATCGGCTTCTATGCGCTCTACAATAAAGAAAAGCTGGTGTTCGGCTGCAAGAAGTTCGTCGTCGCGGCCTTCAATGAAAAGCGCGCCGTGCGCATCATGGACGTGGCCTCGCGCACCTACGATTCGCTGCACGACTACTTTTTCGGCATGATCACGGAGTGCACGGTGCTCGGCTGCATGACCTATCTGATGATGCTGATCTTCGGCTTCCCCTACGCCGTGCTCATCAGCGTGATCGTCGCCATGAGCCAGATGGTCCCCATACTCGGCCCGTGGTTTTCCGGGGCGGTGGGCGTGTTCATCATATTCGTGACGAATCCGCCGCAGGCGCTCTGGTTCGCTCTGGCGATGTTCATCGTGCAGCAGATCGACGACAACCGCGTCTATCCGCGCATCGTGGGCAGGGCCGTGGGCCTTTCGGCCATCTGGGTGATGATCGCGGTGATACTCGGCGGCGGGCTGTTCGGCATGGTGGGCATCGTGCTGTGCGTGCCCATCATGGCGGTGATCTACACGCTCGTATCCGAGTGGGTCAACCGGCGCGTGGAGGACAAGCGTTACGAGAAGGGCATGCGCCCGACGCCGCCCACCGAGGAGGAAATCAAGAACATGACGGAGCCCTGAGGCTCCGCCGCCTGTTTGCATCCGACG
>ERZ795030.1527-NODE-1527-length-30917-cov-20.621379_pt1 | contig 30917 bp, 32 predicted proteins | sample MGYA00375122_ERZ795030 | MGnify/ENA primary metagenome ERZ795030 (study PRJEB30165, sample SAMN05720146) | activated sludge metagenome | isolation source: anaerobic digester from wastewater treatment plant | place: Japan | collected 2015-04-20 ... | reverse complement strand
ATTGTTCCAGCAGGGAAGGCTTGCCCGCATCGCGTGGCGCACTGCGCACGGGCGCGGTTACGGGAGCGGGCGCCGCCGCCACCGGCTCCGCCACGCGGGCGGGATGAGCGCTCACCTCGGCGACTACCTGCGGCACGCGCGCCCGGACCACACGGCGCAGCGACTCCAGTGCCGACTCCGACACCGGCACGGTTTTCACCCCGGCGGCCTTCAGCCGGCGGAGTTCATCAGTTAAAACTTGGAGCGTCGCCCGCATCGGTGCGTTTCGCCGGTCAGGAGGTCCGCAGGCTCAGCAGTTTTTCCACGTATTTGCCGAGCATATCGAACTCCAGATTAACCGATTCGCCGGCTTTGCGCGTCTGCAAATTCGTCACCTCGCACGTGTGCGGGATCAGCCAGACGGCGAAGCTGTCGCCGTCCACCTCGGCCACGGTCAGCGAGATGCCGTCGATGGCGATGCTCCCCTTGTGAATCAGGTAGCGGCCGCTGCCGGCCGGCACGCGCACCTTCAGATAACGGTCGGCACCGCGCGGCTCGAAAATCTCCACCACGCCCTGCCCGTCGATGTGACCCGTCACGAAATGCCCGCCCATCTTGCCGTTGAAGCGCACACTGCGCTCCAGATTCACCAGCGAGCCGGATTGCAACGCCGCGAAATTCGTCAACCGCCGCGTCTCCTCCAGCACATCGAAAAACAGATGTTGCGCGTCGAACTGCACGACCGTCAGGCAGCAGCCGTTGATCGCGATGCTATCGCCCAGCGCCAGGCCTTCGAGCACGGCCGCCGCCTTGATCTGCAGACGCCAGGCCTGCGCCTCACGCGTAAATGCCACCACCCGTCCCGTTTCTTCCACGATACCGGTAAACATGCGCCGCACGCTAGGCAGTCCGCCCGCCGCAGTGCAACCCTGCGTGCAACGTTTTCATTCCGCTCGTTCGAGCGCCCCCGCCGCCCCCGCTTTTCTGGATTGCTTCACGCTGCGCCCGGCTCATTCACTGGCCCCTCTCTCGCATGGCGTTTAACCTCAAGAAAGTCCTCCGGGCCTTGCTGTTTTCCACCAGCCAACCGCTGTCGGTCAAAGACATCCAGGCCGCCTTCACCCGTTTCCACGAACAGGCAGCCCTGCCGCAAGTGGAGAGCGAGGACTCCGCCGACGCGCCCGCCGTCGAACCGGCTCCGGCCGCCCCCCTCCCAGACGACGCCCCATCAGCCATTGATCCGCTCGCCCTCGCCCCCGAGGACCCGGAGCTCTACGTCGATGTCCCCTCGCTCATCACCTCCACGCAAATCCGCGAGACGATGGACGAGATCGCCAACGAGTTGCGCGAGGCTGACCAAGGTCTCGTGCTCATCGATGGCAGCAACGGCTACCGCATCGCCACCGCCCCCGTGTTTGCCCGCTGGATTCGCGTGCTGCGCAACGAGCCGCCGCCGGTGAAACTCTCCCAGACGGCCCTCGAAACCCTCGCCGTCATCGCCTACCGACAGCCGGTCACGCGCACCGAGATCGAGCACATCCGCGGCGTCTCCGCCGAAGCCGGCCTCAACAAACTCCTCGAACGCGAGCTCGTTTACATCGTCGGCCGCGCCGACCTCCCCGGCCGCCCGCTCCAGTACGGCACCACCGACAAGTTCCTCGAATTCGTCGGCATCAAATCCCTCTCCGAGCTGCCCGCCTCCGACGTCCTTTCCAACCGCCAGATCGACGAGTGGCTGCAAAAGACCACCGCTGCCAAGCCGCCGACCGATGCCGAGATGGGCCTGCCCCTTGAGCTCGGCGAAGGCGAGTCGCCCAACCTCGCCGGTGTCGACGTTCCTGCCGCTGAGGCCAGCCCGGCCGCAGAGCCGCCCGCCAGCGCAGGCGATGCCCCGGCCACCACCGAGCCAACTCCTTAATTTCTGCCCATGGATCTCACGCCCTACCGCGAAAAAATCGACGACCTCGACCGCCAGATCGTGGAGCTGCTCAACCGGCGCCTCGGCCTCGCCGCCGAAATCGGCAAACTCAAGCGTTCCCAAGGCGGCCAGATCTACGTCGCCGAGCGCGAAGACGCCGTCTTCCGCAAGGTCGCCGAGATGAACCAGGGGCCGATCAAAAACGAAGCCCTCCAGGCCATCTACCGCGAGATCATGTCGGCGGCCATCGCGCTCGAAAAGCCCCTGTTCATCGCCTACCTCGGGCCCGAAGCCACCAATTCGCACATCGCCGCCATGCGGAAATTCGGCGCCAGCGTGGATTACCACGCCATGCCCACCATCGGCGACATCTTCACCGCCGTCGAAAAGGGCGAGGCCGACTACGCCGTCATCCCCATCGAAAATTCCACCGAGGGCAGCGTGCGCGAGACCCTCGACCACTTCGTCGATAGCGACCTCAAAATCGTCGCCCAGACCTACGTCGAGATCACCTACGCCTTCATCGCCAACTGCCCGCTCGATCAGGTCAAAAAGGTTTACTCAAAAGACCAGTCCCTCGCGCAGTGCCGCCAGTGGCTCGCCCGCCACGTGCCGCACGCCCAGCTCATCGAGGCCTCCAGCACCGCCCGCGCCGTCCAGATCGCCAAGGACGAGCCCGGCGCCGCCGCCCTCGCCAACGAGCTCGCGGCCCAGCACTACGGCGTCGCCATCCAGGCCCGCAACATCCAGGACAAGGCCGACAACACCACCCGCTTCTTCATCCTCGGCAAAAAGCCCAGCGGCCCCGTCGGCGGCGGCCGCGACATGACCAGCTTTCTCGTCTTCCTCGGCGACGAAGCCGGCTCGCACTCCGGCTCCCTGCTCAAGATGCTCATGCCTCTGGCCGACCGCGGCGTAAACCTCACCAAGATCGAGTCGCGCCCCAACAAGCGCCGTCCTTGGGAGTACTACTTCTTCATCGACGTCACCGGCCACTATCAGGACGAGTCCACGCAGGCCGCACTCGCCGAGCTCCGCAAATTCTGCCCGCTCGTCAAATGGCTCGGCAGCTACCCGGTCGCCTCCTGAGCGCGCCCCGCGCCCAGGTCGCCTCCGCACGGACTTGACCGCCTCCGCCCTCACGCGTCAGCGCCTTCGCTGAGTCACGATGCTGCGTCTGCTCCTCCCGCCCAATCTTCCGGCCGCCGCCGGCCGCGACGCCATCGCCGTCAAACTCGAGCTCGCGCCCGACTTCGTGCCCACGCCTGCGCTGCTGCCCGCACTCGCGTTGCTCCAGCGCTGGTGCGCCACGCCCGAGCCGCCGAAGTTTCTCCAGCTCACACGCGCCCAGCTCCGCGACCTCGCCACCGCACTTCAGGGCCAGCCCGTCTTCTTCTGGGTTAACCAGCCTGCCGTCTCTATCGCCTGGCAGAGCGACCGGCTGACCGGCGTCAGCGAACACCTCGCCGAGCCCGAAAAAGCGCCGGCGGTTTCGCTCGGCAAGGCCGTCACCGAGCGCCTGCGCGCCAGCCGCCCGCGCGACGACGACTCCACGCCGCTCACCCTCGACGGCTCGGAAAACTACCTCGCCATCGCCCTGCCCTCGCGCGAGCACCCGAGCTACCCGCGCCTGCTCGACCTGCTCAAAAGCCACGGCTTCAACCTGGAGCCGTCCAACCGCAAGTGGTGGCTGCGCGACCGCCACAAAGTCCTCAACTTCCTCGCCGAGCACGGCACCGCCCTGCGCACCATGCCCGGCGCCGAGTGCACGCCCAACTTCGAGCGCAACACCGCCAACCTCCGATCCGCCGAAATCGTCTGCGACGCCATCGAGGCGCGCGACGGCTTCAACCTCACGCTCGCCCTGCGCGCCGGCGGCGCTAGCGAGGAGCAGGTCCGCAGCGCCATCGCCGGCAACCGCGGCTACATCGAGCACGCCGGCAAGGTCTTTCTCATCGAGCCCGAGCGCATCCGCCGTTTCGCCGAGGCGCAGCGCGCCCTCACAGGCAACCTCACCGCCAACCTCGCCCCCGCGCGCACCGTCCGCGTGCGCGCCGCCGGCATCGCCGAAGCGCAGACGATTCTCGACGAACTCTCGCCCAACTTCCAGCCGCCCGCCGCCTGGCGCGCGCGCAGCGAATCGCTCCGCCAACTCTCCGCGCTGCCGCCGGCGCCGATGCCCGCCGCACTCTCCGACCTATTGCGCCCGTATCAGCGCCTCGGCGTCGCCTGGCTCTGGTACCTCTACAACCACGAGCTCGGCGGCATCCTCGCCGACGAGATGGGCCTCGGCAAAACGCTCCAGGCCCTCGGCCTCGTCTCCGCGCTCCACGCGCAGCCGGGAAAAACGCCGTGCCCCACGCTCGTCGTCGCGCCCGCCTCGCTGCTCGAAAACTGGCGCCGCGAGGCCGCACGCTTCGCCCCGCAGCTCCGCGTGTTCGTCCACCATGGCGAGCGCCGACTCGCCTCGCCCGCCGATGCCGCACAGGCCGACGTCATCGTCACCAGCTACGGCACGCTCACCCGCGACCGCGCGCTGTTCGGCGAACTGGAGCTCGGCTGCGTGATCGCCGACGAGGCCCAGCACATCAAAAACCGACGCTCGCAAAACGCCCAGGCGCTCCGCGCCCTCTCGGCGCGCGGACGCTTCCTGCTCACCGGCACGCCGCTCGAAAACTCGCTCGACGACCTGCGCTCGCTCTTCGAATTCCTCATGCCCGGCTTCCTCGACGCCGTGCCCGCCGGCACGCGTCCCGACGAGCGCCGCTGGTACGACGAACGCCTCCGTGCGCGCACCGCCTCGTACATCCTGCGCCGCACCAAGGAACGCGTCGCCCCCGAGCTGCCGCCCAAGATGGAGCAGGTCATGTGGTGCGAGTTTTCGCCCTCGCAGGCCGCGCTCTACCGCGAGACGCAGGAGCGCACCGAGCGCGAGCTGTTCGACCTCGAAGCCGGCGGCGCCAGCGAAAACAAGCTGCGCTTCGCGATGCTCACTCAACTCCTCCGGCTGCGGCAGATCTGCTGCGATCCGCGCCTCGTCGCCCAAGCGGCCACGGCCGCCGACTCGGCGAAACTTGCCGCCCTGCGCGAGCTGCTCGACGAAGCACTCGACGACGGCCACCGCGTGCTCGTCTTCTCCCAGTTCACCTCGCTGCTCGGGCTGTTGCGCGCCGAGCTGGAGGAGCAGGGACTGGCCTGCTGTTACCTCGACGGTTCGATGAGCCCGCGCGCGCGCCAGGCCGAGGTGGACCGTTTCCAGCACTCGCCCGAGATTCCCCTTTTCCTGCTCTCCCTCAAGGCCGGCGGCACCGGCCTCAATCTCACCGGCGCCGACACGGTCGTGCACTTCGACCCATGGTGGAATCCCGCCGTCGAGGCGCAGGCGACGGACCGCGCGCACCGCATCGGGCAGACGCGCGCCGTCACCAGCTACAAACTCATCTGCTCGGGCAGCGTGGAGGAAAAGGTGCTCGCGTTGCAGGAGGAGAAACGCGCGCTGCTCGCCGACGTCTTTGAGGCGAGCGACGCAGCAGCCGCCAAGCTCACGCTCGGCGACCTGCGCAGCCTGCTCGCCCGTTAACACGTCGCGCATGCGCGACGTGACGGGCTTGTTCAGGACTTAGTGACAGCCACAGCCGTCGCCGCAGCAGCAGCCCGACTTGGGCTCCGGGTTCTTGCACTTGTGGAGCATGAGCGGATTGCCGTCCGGATCGCTCAGGAAAAGCATGAAGCAGACCGGCGTCTCGGTCGGCGGATGGAAGGTCACCCCCGCCTTCTTCAGCGTCTCCACCGCCGCATCGATGTCCTCGACTTCGAGGCTCAAGCAGACGCCGCCGGAGGTGGACTTCCACTCGGGCGCGACGTTGCCGATCGCAAGTGTGCCGGAGCCGATGCTGTACTCGATCCAGGCCGTTGTTTCGTCGCCCCAGAGGAACGAAGGCGTCAGCCCCAGCACCTCCTCGTAGAAATGGCGCGCGCGTTTGATGTCGGTGACCGGATAGCCGGTGAAGGCGATGTCTAGGATTTTCATGTTTGGAAAGTCTCAGTCCACATCGATGGCGCGGCCGCCCTCGCGTTTATCGTAGCTGCGGAAAGCGAACATCGTCTCGCTGTCCATGATGCCGTCGAGCTTCAGAAGCTGATCGGTGATGAGGCTCTCGATGCGATCGAGCGACTCGCATTTGACCATGACGAGCAGATCGTAGCGCCCGGAGACGGAGTACACCTCCGACACGCCGGCGATGTCGAGAATCGCCTCGGCGGTACCCGTGACTTTGCGGTGGTCGATTTTGAGCAGGAGGATGGCGGTGTTCATGGGATGGACGGCTTAATGGCCGTCTTTTCCCATCTTTTCCAGATCTTGCTCCAACTGTTTTTGCCGGCGGTTGGGCTTGCGCATCTCGGATTTGGTAAGGGGCACGCTCGGCAGGGATCGCATATCGGCATCGACCTTGCGCTGCGCCTGTTTTCGAGCCTGTTCGCGGCTCATATCGGGGTTCTCAGCTTGGAGTCGGCGAGACTCGGCACGCACCCGCGCATCATACTCGGCACGCGAGTATTGGCCCGGGACAGATGACGGGCCGGGGTGCGAACGGCTGGAGGTGCAGCCGGAAAATGCGCCCGACGCCATGGAGACGAGGGCCAACGATACCAGAACGGGGGATATTTTCATAAAGGGGAACGGTCCCCGTGGCTGGCTGCCAAGGGGTGCGGGCATAACAACGCCCGAGGCGATTCCCCTTCAAAAAATCAAAGAATCAGGTCCGGCGGCACGTTGGCGAGGGCCTCCTCCATGGTCGTGACGCCCTGCTTCACCTTGAGCATCGAGTCTTGATGAAGCGTCTTCATGCCGGTGCGCATGGCGATGCGCTTCAGCTCGGCGGTCTCGATCCCCTTGTTGATGCCGGCCGTGAGTTCCTCGCTGTTGGTCATCAACTCGTGGATGCCCACGCGGCCCTTGTAGCCGTTGCCGCCACATTGCGGGCAGCCCTGCGGGTTGGCGCGGAAGATGGGGCCGTCGAGCGGCCCGCCGAGCGCTTTTTCGATGATGCCTTTCTCGCGCCCCTCCGGCACGTAGGACTGCTTGCAGTTTTTGCAGACGCGGCGGAGCAAACGCTGCGCACAGACGGCGACGAGCGAGGCAGAGACGTTAAACGGCTCCACGCCCATCTCGGCGATGCGGGCAATGGTCGAAGGGGCGTCGTTGGTGTGGAGCGTCGAGACGAGAAGGTGGCCTGTCAGCGCAGCTTCGATGGCGATCTCGGCCGTCTCCTGGTCGCGGATTTCGCCGACGAGGATCACGTCGGGGTCCATGCGCAGGTAGCAACGGAGCGCGCGGGCAAACGTGAGCCCGATCTGGCGGTTCATCTGCATCTGATTGATTCCGGGAAGCGTGTACTCAATCGGGTCTTCCGCGGTCTGGATGTTCATGTCCGGCGTATTGATCTCGGAGAGCGCGGAGTAGAGCGTCATCGACTTGCCGGAGCCGGTCGGGCCGCAGTGCAAAATCATGCCGTAAGGCTGGCGGATGCACTCGCGGTAGCGGGCGAGATTCTCCTCGGAAAAACCGAGTGCGGGCAGCGGCAGCGTGGACTTCTGTTTGTCGAGGATGCGCATCACGACTTTCTCGCCGAAGTTCATCGGGCCGGTGGCGACGCGCAGATCGACGTCGATGTTCTTTTTCGTGAATTTCTTGAAGACGATGCGGCCATCCTGAGGCAACCGACGCTCGGCAATGTCGAGGTTGCACATGATCTTCAGGCGGGTGACGAGCGCGTTGGCGGCGGTCTTCGGCAGGCGCAACTTTTCCTGACACAGGCCGTCGATGCGGTACCGCACCATCAAATCCTTTTCCTGCGGCTCGATGTGGATATCCGACGCGCCGCAGATGTAGGCGTCCTCGATGATGCGGTTGGCGAGCTGGATGATCGGTGCGGACTCCTCATTTTCGAGGTCACTGGCGGCGACCTCGGACAAGGCATCGCCGGTGTACGCGTCGTTGACCACGTCGGCGACCCGACTGATGTCGATGCCGCCGTCGGGGTGGGTTTCCGTCCGGAAGTATTTTTTGGTGAGCGACTCGATCAACGAGGCCGGTGCGACGTGGACCTCCTCGATGGTCAGTTCGGTGGCACGCTGAAAGGCCTCGCGCTTGGTGTAGTCGAGCGGGTTGGCCATCAGCGCGACAACGGACGACGGCGACAGGCGTTTGTAGGGGAACACCCCCTCGCGACGGATGACCGCATCGCCGACGACCTCGACCAGCTTTTCGTCGATCTCGATTTCCTCGGCCTTGGTGATGAGGGGCTGGTCAGTGAGCTTGGCGACGAAGCGCGCAGTGTCGTCGGCCCCGATCTGAAACTTCGGATCGAGCATGCGGTGCAGGAGCGTGGCGGAGTACTCGGCCACCTCCTTGAGCAACTCGAGGTCTCGCTCGGTGAACAATCCATCGGTGCCGGCGCCGAGTTCCTTGTTGAGCACCTGGATTGCGCCGATGACGACATCGGTCTTCAGCGGCACCGTGAGCATCGAGAGAACCTCGAAGCCCGTGCTCATGTTTTTGAGCGACTCGGCATCCGAGCCTGTCTTGGAGAAAAAGAGCGGTTCGCCCGTCGCAATGACCTTGCCCACGTTGCCCGTGCCCAGAGGCAACTTCATCGCCAGAAGTTTCTCGGAAGTCTCCCGGAATTTCTTCTCCTTGGCCGGGTCCTTCCCCCAAAGCGTTGGCGAATAGTAGATCTGTTTGAAGGCGATGTCGTTCCCCTCGACGAGGTAAAGCGTCATCGACTGCGCCTGAAGCGCCTCGACCACCTTCGAGGCCGTGAGCTCGATCACCGAGGCCACATCGTCACGGCTGGGAGTCGGCTTGGAGATGATCTTGATGAGAAGGGATCGGCGCAGGGTATTTGCAACGGTGAGGGTAGCCATGATTAGAAAGCTTAAAGGCTTACTCATGAGTTGCCAGCAGATGCACATAGGCGCAAAGAGAAAACCCGGCCAGCCCTCCCCATGACCTCGTTCCTGCTATCCTGGTGGCGCCGTCTCCGTGGCACCGATTCGCTCGGCGCACGCGGCGAACGCCTTGCCGCGCGCTGGCTCAAGCGTCGGAAAAACTTCCGCATCCTCGCGCACAACTGGCGCAGCCCGCGCGACCGACGCGACGAGCTCGACCTCGTCTGCCTCGACGGCGCGGTGCTCGTCTTTGTCGAAGTGAAAACGCGCGCCGCCTCCGCCCTCGTCCAGGGCTACGACGCGATCGACGCACGGAAACGCCGCGTGCTGCGCCGCGCCGCCGACGCCTACCTCGCCGGCCTCCGGCCCCAGCATCGCCCGCGCACCGTGCGTTGCGATGCCGTCGAAATCGCGTGGCCCGCACCTGGGCAACCAGGCGAGCCGGAGGTGCGGCATTTTGAAAACATCCCGGTCTTCGGGCCAGCGCCGCGCTGCGGCGAGTAAAGGCCCCTGCGCGCCGTCCCCCGCCTTGGCGCGACGCCCACGCGCGCTCAGCGCGCAAGATGCCCTGCACGGACGGCCGCCTCGATCATCGCCGTCGTATAATTCCAGAGCGCCGTGGAGCCCTCGCCGATCTGCTGGTTGCGAGCCATCACCTTGGGAAACGTCACGCCATGCTCGCGCCACGCGTGGCCCTGCGTACGGGCGTTGAGCAGCATCGGCTGGAGCCGGTCGACCGCCGCGGCAAACTTCGCCTCAGGCGTCTGCTTCGCCTCAAACTCGTCCCACAACGTACGAAACTCCACCGCCTGGTCCTCCGGCAGCAACCCGAAGATGCGCGCGGCCGCCCTCGCCTCGCGCTCGTGTTGCCCCGCCATTCCCGCCGCATCGTAGGCGAACGTGTCGCCCGCATCGATCTCCACGAGATCATGGAGGATCACCATCTTCAGCACACGCAGCACATCGAGCGTCGGACTGTTCGCATGCTCCGCGAGCACGATCACGCACAAACAAAGGTGCCAGGAATGCTCGGCGTCGTTTTCCGCGCGCCGGCTCTGGGTGAGGATCGTCTGCCGGAAAATCTCCTTCAATTTGTCCACCTCGACGATGAACTCGATCTGCCGGGCGAGGCGCTCGGCGGACGGGCAGACGGCTTGCGGCGTTTCCATGTCAACAAAACGCACCGTGCGCCCGCGCGCCGCAACCGCCAAATTGCCCCGGCGCCGGCACGCCGGCGCACCGATCACAGATGGGCGATCACCTCGGAGGCCGGGAAACGCACCTTCGGCAGCGCCGCAGTCTTGTCCTCGGTGGATCGATAGCCGGCTGCGCACGCACACAGCGTGGTGAGCCCCTGCGGCGCGAGGTTCAGAATCTCGTCGTAGCGCGCCGGCTCCAGCCCCTCCATCGGGCACGCATCCACGCCGAGAAGCGCGGCCGCCGTCAGAAATTGCCCCAGGGCGATGTACAGCTGACGCCCCTGCCACACATCCAAAAACCCGCCCGACCGGGCCTGCTCCACGCTCGTCATCACCACATCGTGCAGCCCCTGGAGCTGCGCTTTCTGTCCGCCGCGCACCTCGACGAGTCGGTCGAAATGCCGCTCCACCTGGTCCGTTCCCAGATTTTTACGCAGGGCAAACACCACGAAATGCGAGCACTCGATCGGCTGCGTCTGGCCCCACGAAGCCGCACACAACTGCGCCCGCAGTCCAGGATCCTGCACGACGATAAACTGCCACGGCTCCAGGCCGAAAGCCGACGGCGTCAACACGAGCGCCTGCTCCAGCGCGGCCCAAGTCTGCGCCGGGATCTTTTTTGTCACGTCAAAGCGCTTCGTGGCATACCGCCAGTTCAACGCGTCCAGGAGGGTGTCGGCCGGGATCGTCTGCATACACCTGCAACGAGCGCCGCTTTCCGCCATTGTCAAAAGCCCCGCCACGTGCTGCCGCACCGAAATCCGGGTTGATCGCCACCCCGAATTCGGGCTCAGTGCCCCTGCCCCTCGCGTGGAGCATTCCCGCCAGGTTCCACCAACACCGCATGAACAAGATCTTCACCCTCGCGCTCGCCGCCCTCGTGGCCGCCAGCGCTGCACAAGCAGCCGCCCCGTCGGTCGAAGCCGGCGTCGCCTACGTCAACATTTCCGGTGTCCGCTCCTACGCAGCAGGCGCCAACCTGAGCAAAAACGAAACCACGGCCAAAGCCGCCCCGTTCATCCGCGCCACCTACGGCCTGGGCAACTGGGAGCTCGGCCTCGGCTACTCCTACTACGGCGACCTCAAGGGCAGCGGCTTCGCCGGCAGCTCCGACATCTTCAACGATGGTGGCCTCGCGATTCCCGTCATCACCGAGGTCGTCAGCCACGAAGACATCCACGAGTTCAACTTCGACGCCCGCTACGTGCTCGATCTGAAAAACGGTCTCTCGCTCGGCCTCGGGCCAACGCTCTCGCTTTTCCATTCACGTGCCAAGATCGGCACACGCGCGACTCCGCGCATCCGATCGTTCTCCGACACGGACCTGAGCCTGGGCGGCGCGTTGCGCCTGAACTACCAGATCAACGAGCGCTGGAGCGCCGGTCTCGGCTATCGCTACGCGGCGCCGACCGACCGGCACTTCCACATCGTCAGTCTCGACGCTTCCTACAAATTCTAAAGCCCCCGGCGCGCGAGCTCAGGCCGACGGCGGAGCCTCGCGCGCCCAGCGTCCGGCCAGCCACCCGCACAACAACAGTTGCAGCGGGTGGTAGATCATGATCGGCAGCAAAATCACACCGAGCCCCGCGTGCGCGCCGAAGAGCAGTTTCGCCATCGGCACGCCCGATGCCATCGACTTCTTCGAGCCGCAGAACATCGCCGCGATGCGGTCCTCACGCGAAAATCCGAGCGCCCGCGCCACGCCGCCGCTCGCCAGCATCACCACGGCAAACAACGCCGCCGAGCCGAGCGTCACCGCGACCAGCAGCCCCCAGCCGTGACCCGCCCAGATGCGCTCCTGAAACGAGTCGCAAAACGAGGTGTACACGAGCAGCAGGATCGTGCCGCGGTCGGCGCGGTTGATGCCGGCCTTGTTGCGCTTCGCCCACTCGCCCAGCCACGGCCGGCAGAGTTGGCCCACGACGAGCGGCAGGATCAGCCAGTAAACCAGATCGAGGATCACCGGACCGAGCGGCATCGTGGTGCCGCTGGTACGCATCGCCCACGCCATCCATAGCGGAGTGAGGAACACGCCGAGCACGCTCGAAAGCGTGGCGTTGAAAAGCGCGCCGGGCACATTGCCGCGCGCCGCCGCCGTCAACGCCACCGACGACGACACCGTCGAGGGCAGCGCGCACAGGTAAAAGACGCCCCATTGCAGCTCCTGCGACACGCGCCCGTCGAGCGCCGCCATGAGCCCGACGCCGATCAGCGGGAACAAGACAAACGTGCACAGTTGCACCACCAGATGCAGCGGCCAGCGCAGCGTGCCGGCCTTGAGCGCCGCAAACGACAACGCCAGTCCGTGCAGGAAAAAGATCAGCGCGATGCCCGCCTTCGTGAGCAGCTCCGGGTGCGTCCAGCCACCCGCCGCGCCCGGCGCGGGAAACAGCCACGCGAGCGCCACCGCCACGCCCATGCCGATGAGAAACCAGTCGAGTTTGAACTTCATTATACCCTTTTCGGTTGATCATCTGGCGCCAATTGAGACTGCCACCGATTACCAAACCGCCGTGCGATCTGATGAGAAGGACGCTCGACCAACAAAAACAGCAAATACGCCCCCACCATCGCCACGCCCAAGGCCAAAAGAACGGCAGCGCCTCTGTACCCGAGGGTCATAGGCAAACGCTCCGCGAGATTGATGATCCGACTGCCTAGGGGAATGTGCAGCAAATAGAGCGAGTATGAGAAGCTCCCGACAAAGAGTAGCCCGCGCAGCCGGACCGCTGGAGCACACGACAAAACCAGATAGCTCACCAACCCCACCAATGCGCTCCCGATCCCCCTCACCCAAAACAGCGAAACAGTCGCCGCACCCACCCAAAACCATGAGGCCCGCCCGGACTCACATCCTGCAGTCCTAAGAAAGAGCGTGATGCCCAATCCGAAGAGCGCCCCATATGCCAATACCAAGTTCCCAGAAGGTTCACACCACACTACACCGACCCATGCAGCCAGTGAGATAAACCGCACGATAGGCCTCCGGTGGACGAGCAAGGGAAACATCACCGCCACCAACACATAAAACTGCACTTCTATCGCCAATGTCCAAAAGACAGGAACCAGCCACTCCGTCCCGTTAAACGCACACGCAAGGGCCAGATTTCCCCAAAGCTGCCCATGCTCCAGATGCGGCGCCGCCCCGCGAAACCCAGGGACAAGACTTGACGCATACCATAGCCCAAGCGTTAGCACTCCAGTGACGACATAAGCGGGATAAAGTCGCCAAAAGCGACGGCTAAGAAACCCGAATAGCTGCGAAAACTCATAGCGGGACTGGTGCAACGACCATGGGATAACAAAGCCCGAGATGACAAAAAAGGCATCAACGCCCAAGTATCCCTGTCGGCAAATCTGCGAGAGGATATTGTCTCCCAGAAATCCACTGCGTGTAAAATGAAACAGGCATACGGCAAGGGCCGCCAGCGCACGCAACGCATCAATATTGGCGATCCGACTCCCAGCACGCCCCTGTTGATCCGTCACTTTATTCATTCAGTTTGAGCCACGGCGCACGGTCAGCCGGCCCAGCTTGGCTTTGAACTTTTCTCCGAGCGCGGCCAGCTCCTCGCGTCCGCCAATGCGCATCCGCCACAGCGCCACGCCGTACACGAGCACGCCCGCCGGAATGAGGCCGCCCAGCGCCAGGCAGTCGCCCAGCCGTCCGTGTCCGCGCAGGCCGAGCCACCAGCCGCCGCCCACGACCGCGCCCATCGCGAGCGTGGCCAGCAACACTTTGCCGAGGTCGATCCAGAGCGGGCCAAACGCCAGACCGGGGAGCTTGGCGCCGAGCGCACGTTGCAACAGCCACGTTTGCACGACGACCGCCCCGGTGCTCGCGACCACGAGTCCCGCCACGCCCAGCCAGTGCATGAGCGCGAGGCTCAGGACCACGTTGACCACGAAACTCACCGTCGCCATGCGCACCGGCGTACCGGTGTCCTTCACGGCGTAAAACGCCCGCGTCATCAGGCTGACCACCGAGAAAAACGGCAGGCCGATGGCAAACAGCGCGAGCAGCGGCGCCATGAGCGACGTGTCCGCGGCGGTGAATTGGCCGCGCTGGAAAAGCAGGCGCACGATCGGCTCGCCGAGCAGCGCCATGCCGGCGGCCGCGGGCACGTTGATCACGAGGATCAGCCGTACGCCTTTCAGGTAGTCGTGCGCCATCGCAGCGAAGTCTTTTTGCGCCGCGTGCTGCGCGATCAGCGGGTACACCACCGTCGAGACTGCGATGGCAAACACCCCGATCGGCAGCTCCATCAGGCGGTTTGCATAAAACAGCAGCGACGCCGCGGAGTCGTTGAGCGAGAGCGCAAACTGCTGCGCCACGAAAAGGTTGATCTGATAAATCGCCGTGCCCCACAGGCCGGGCGCCATCAGCCGCGCGATCTCACGCACGCCCGTCGAGGCTTGCAGATCGAAACGCGGACGCCAGCCCTCGCGCGCCAGCGCCGCCGCCGGCACCGCCATTTGCAAAAATCCGCCCAACAGCACGCCCGCGCAAAGCCAGTGCATCTGGCCCATCGGCGTGTCCGCCCAGTGCAGGCCGGCGCCGCCGAGCGAGGCGATCATCGTGAGGTTTAGCCAGATCGGCGAAAGCGCCGGCTCCGTGAAACGCTGGAGCACGTTGAGCGTCGCGCTAAACACCGCCGCCACGCACACGAAAATCAGATACGGGAACAGGATCACCGTGAGGTCGGCGCTCAGGTACCAGCGCGCCTCCAGATTCGGCACCTGCCGCGACTGGCTGTACAGCAGCATGCCCAGCCCCACCAGCCCGAGCGACAACACCAGCACCCAGCTCGCCACCTGGTTGACCAAGCGAAACGCCGCCGGCCGGCCATCGCGGTGGAGCGCATCCTGCAACGTCGGCACAAACGCCGCTGTCAACGAGCCCTCGCCGAGCAGCCGGCGAAACAGGTTGGGCAGCCGGAAGGCCGTGACGAATGCCGAGTTGAGCAAACTCGTACCAAAGATCGCCGCCCCCAACTGATCGCGCACCAGCCCGAGCACACGGGAAACCACCGTGAGCCCCGCCACCACACCGATGTTTTTCAACTGTTTCGACACGGCGTTTTTGTCAGTTTCCCGACCGGGCTTAGCAAGCCCTTTACCCGGTGCGGCATTGACGCCCCGCCGGAAGCGCGCACCGTAGGCATTCCCCATGCCGCTCCTCGCGAAACTCACCGAAAGACTCCAGCGCCATCCCAAGCGCATCGTCTTCGCTGAAGGCGCTGATCCGCGTGTACTTCAAGCGGCGCGCCAGTGGGTCACCCGCCGCATGGGCGCCCCGATCCTGCTGGGCAGCCGCCGTGCTATCAAGGAGTCCGCCGCCCGTCTCTCGCTCGACCTCAAGGGCATCCGCATCATCGAGCCCGCGACCAGCGAAGACATCCCCGCCTTCACCGCCCAGCTCGAACAGCTTCGGCAGGATCACGGCCTCAAAATCCCCGACATCCGCGAGGCCCTGCGCGACACCGGCTACTACGCCACCATGATGCTGCTCAACGCCCAGGCCGACGCCCTCGTGAGCGGCGCGACCGTGGCCGACACCAGCGCCCTCCGCCCCCTTTTCCAGATCATCCCCCGGTTGGAACACGTTGAGACGCCCTCATCCCTCATGATCCTCGATTGGGACGAGCGCAAAATCGGCACCGACGGCAGCCTCTTCCTCGCCGACTGCGGCATCATCCCCGAGCCGACCGCCGAGCAGCTTTGCGACATCGCGCTGGCCACGGCCATGATCGCCCACCACCTCACCAACGACACCCCGCGCGTCGCCATGCTCAGTTACTCCTCCAAGAGCAACTCGCAGCACCCCTCCATCGTCAAAATGCGCCGCGCCACCGAGCTGGCCCGCGCCAAGGCCGCCGCCGCCGCCCTCCCCATGGAAATCGAGGGCGAACTCCAGGTCGACGCCGCGCTCGACGCCACCTTCGCCGCCGCCAAGCACATCGAAGGCCCCGTCGCCGGCCACGCCAACGTCCTCATCTTTCCCGACCTCAACAGCGGCAACATCGCCTTTAAACTCATCCAGTTGCTCGCCGGCGCCAACACGTTCGGCCAGATCATCACCGGACTGAGCCGCCCCGCCGCCGAGGTCAGCCGCGGCGCCAGCGCGCACGATGTCTTCGGCGCCGCCGCCGTCGTCGGCTGCCAGGCCATCGACCGCCGCCTGCTCCACGCCACGCTGTAAACGCCCGGCCCTCGCGCCGCGTTTCCCCGCGCCATGCTCGACGCCTCCGACCTGCCGTTGATCCAAATCGCCGGCGTGATCGACGAGGACGAAGCCCGGCTGCTGATCGAAACCGGCGTCCGCTGGCTCGGCTTTCCGCTGCGCCTCACCGTCAACAAGGAAGACCTCTCCGAAGACGCCGCGGCGGCGCTCATCCGCCGGCTCCGCGCCGAGTGCCGCAGCGTGCTCATCACCTACCTCGACCGCGCCGATGCCATCGCCGCGTTTTGCGCCAAACTCGGCGTGCGCACCGTGCAACTCCACGGCGCCATCTCCGTGGACCAACTGCGTCAGCTCCAGCAGATCGCGCCGGAGCTGACGGTGTTCAAAAGCCTCGTCGTGCGCGCCGGCAACGAGCCGACCCTGCGCCAGATGGTTCTGGAAACCGCGCCGTACGTCGACGCGTACATCACCGACACCTTCAACCCCGCGACCGGTCAGGAAGGCGCGACCGGCCTCACGCACGACTGGAGCATCAGCCGGCGCCTCGTGGAGCTCTCGCCGCGCCCGGTCATCCTCGCCGGCGGCCTCACCCCGGACAACGTGGCCGAGGCCATCCGCGTCGTCGGCCCCGCCGGAGTCGATACGCACACCGGCGTGGAAGGCCCCGATGGCCGCAAGTCCGCCGCCAAAGTCCGCGCCTTCGTCGAGGCCGCGCGCCAGGCTTACAGCAAAAGACCGCCGACCCGTTAAGGTCGGCGGTCTTTAAAGTGGTGGCTCAGCCCGGGATCGAACCGGGGACACGAGGATTTTCAGTCCTCTGCTCTACCAACTGAGCTACCGAGCCACTTGAGAAAGGAGTCGGAGAAAAAGTAGTCCGAGGGGCGCCGTCAACGGGATTTTTCCGCTCTTTTCGCAGCGCCATCTTCCGCCAGCACCCGAGAGCAAACTGCGCCGACGAAAAAACCCGTAGAGGACTCTTTCGACCGTCTGACTCCTATCGGGAGCGTTGAGGAGTGTCCTGATATACGGGTTTCTTAAATAAGTTGGCCCCGACGTGAGCGGCGTCAACCGGCAGGGCCGATTGTTTAGGAGAAAAAACCGGGACGAAGGCCCTGCACCGGCCACAGGCTTAGGGTTTCCGGCGATCCGACTTGGCGGAGCGCGAAGTTGCCGCCACAACACGCGCGTGGATTCTCCCGCGCCGACCAAGACCGACAAGCTCGTCAACCGCATCACCGGCTGGCGGCGCATGCTCGTCTGGCCGCTCGGACTGCTCGTACGCGTGTGGGGCCGCACCCTGCGCTTCGAGATCGCGCCGGAGGATTACCGCACGTTTCGCAAGATCGACGAGCCCGTCGCCTTCGTGCTCTGGCACAACCGGCTGTTCCTCGTCGCCGAGATGGTGCGCCGCTACCGTCAAGGCAGGCCCATCCACGCGCTCGTCAGCGCCAGCAAAGACGGCGCCTGGCTCGACGCGTTTTTCTCGCTGGTGGGCATTGCCACCGTGCGCGGTTCGAGCAGCCGGCTCGGGCGCGAGGCGGCCTCCGCGCTCATCGACACGCTCCGCTCTGGCCGCGACATCGGCCTCACGCCCGACGGTCCGAAGGGCCCGTGCTACGACTTCAAAGCCGGCGGCCTGATCGTCCCACGCCGCGCGCAAGCCCCCATTCTGCTCGTCGGTGCCGAGTTCGGCCCGGCGCGCCAGTTGAAAAGTTGGGACCGGTTTTATCTGCCCCGTCCGTTCTCGACCATCCGCATCCACTGTGAGCTGGTCAGCCCGGAAACCCTCGCTGGCGACCGCGACGAGGTCGCCGCGCGCCTGCGCCAACGCCTGCTCGAGATCAATCCCGACCGCGGCTGACACCGCCAGCCGCGCGGCTCTCCGGGTTCGTAGCCTCAGCACGGATGCGTAAAAACGCATATCCACTTCCTTACCAACACGCGCACAGCAGATGACAAGCCGTGCGCAGCCCGACGAAGGCTTTTAGTCTAATCTGTGGTAATGGTCGGCATCCGCGGACCAAACATGTCGCGTGGCTCATCTCCTCCAGTCTTCGCGGTTGTTCGAGCAGGCCTCCGGGGCTCACCCACCGGCCTGACGGCTCTTTGTCGGTAAACCTCTCCCCAAATCCTAGACGAACTATGCACCGGACTCTCATCCAATGGCTGCGACAGCGTCGCAGTGCCACCATGCCCATGGCCGGGCTCGCCGGCCTACTCGCGACGGCGTTTCTCGCCCGCCCGCTCTTCGGCCAGACGGCCGCCGCGGAGGCCGCCGTCCCGCACGGAGGGGAACACGCGTTCGCCTTCTTCAGCCTGTTCTCCGACCCGAAGTATTCGCAGATGGAGATCGTGGCGCTGATGGTGGTGCTCGTGGTCGCGGTGCTCGGTCTACTCTACGCGCTCATGCTCGTGAAGCAGGTGAAAGCCGCCGATCAGGGTACGCCCCGCATGCAGGAAATCGCCGCCGCCGTGCGCGAAGGCGCCGACGCCTACCTCGCGGCCCAGTTCCGCAAGATCGGGCCGCTCATCGTCGTGATCACCCTCGTGCTTTTCTTCACGACGCAGAGCGACCTGATCGCGTTCAAGCTCGGCCGCGCCGGCGCGTTCCTCGTCGGTTCGCTCTTCAGCTGGTGCGTGGGCTTCGTGGGCATGCGACTGGCCACGACGGGCAACCTGCGCGTCGCCGCCGCCGCCACCCGTTCCTACGGCGAGGCGATGCAGCTCGGCTACCGCACCGGCACCATCACCGGCATGCTCACCGACGGCCTCGGCCTGCTCGGCGGCACCTTGATTTTCATCGCCTACGGCGAACAAGCCTATGAGGCGCTGCTCGGCTTCGGCTTCGGCGGCACGCTGCTGGCGCTGTTCATGCGCGTGGGCGGCGGCATCTACACGAAGGCCGCCGACGTCGGCGCCGACCTCGTGGGCAAGATCGAGAAAAACATCCCCGAGGACGATCCGCGCAACGCCGCCACCATCGCCGACAACGTGGGCGACAACGTCGGCGACTGCGCCGGTATGGCCGCGGATATTTTCGAGAGTTACGAGGTCACCATCGTGGCCGCGATGATCCTCGGTCTGGCCAGCTTCGGCCACAAGGGCGTGATCTTCCCGCTCCTGGTGCGCGGCATCGGCGTGCTCGGCTCCATCATCTCGACCTACACCGTCAAAGCCGGCCCCAACGACACCTCCGACACCGCGCTTAAGAGCGTGCACCGCGGCTTCTGGATCGGCTCCGCCATCTCCGTCGTCGGCTTCTTCGTGCTCGGTCTTTTCTACCTGCGTTTCGACGCTGCCTACCTCGCCACCAATCCGATGGCCAAGGCCGGCTTCCCCGGCGGCGATCCTGGCGCCCTGCCCTTCTGGGCGACCTTCGGCATCGAGCACGGCGACATGCGCCCGGTGCTCACCTGCTTCATCGGCGTCGTCCTCGCCATCGCGCTCAACAAGGTCACCAGCTACTACACGCACACCACGCACGAGCCGGTGCAAAGCCTCGCCAAGAACTGCCAGACCGGCCACGCGACCAACATCATCCAGGGCTTCGCGGTCGGTTATGAAAGCACCGTGGCCACCGTGGCCGTGATCGCCGTCGCGATCGTCCTCTCCTACCTCTGCTACCTCGGCACGCCCCCGCTCTTCGTCGCCTACGGCGTCGCCATGACCGGCATCGGCATGCTCACCCTCACCGGCAACACCATCTCGATGGACGTCTTCGGCCCGGTGGCCGACAACGCCAACGGCATCGGCGAAATGGGCTACGACAAGGACGCGATGGAGAAGGCCGAGCCCGGCTCCTACAAACGCTCCCGCCAGATCCTCTCCGACCTCGACGCGGTGGGCAACACCACCAAGGCCGAGACCAAGGGTATCGCGATCGGCTCCGCCGTCATCGCCGCCGTCTCGCTGTTCTCCTCGTTCATCGCGGTCATCGCGGTGGGCAGCGAGGAGAAGATCAGTCAGATGACGACCGAGCAGTACATCGTGGAGGCAGGCAAACTCAGTGTCTCGCACCCGATGGTGTTCATCGGTTTCCTCCTGGGCGGCGCCGTGCCGTTCCTCTTCAGCTCGATGCTCATCCGCGCCGTCGGCCGCGCAGCGTTCCTCATCGTGAAGGAGTGCCGCGAACAGTTCCGTGACGCCGACATCTGGTCAGGCAAGAAGAAGCCCGCCTACGGACGCGTGGTGGACATCTGCACGAGTGCCGCGCAACACGAGCTCATCGGGCCGGGCTGCCTGGCCATCCTCGCGCCGATCGCCGTGGGCTTCCTCCTCGGCACGCAGGCGCTCGGCGGCTTCCTCGCCGGCATGATCCTCACCGGGCAGCTTCTGGCGGTCTTCATGGCCAACGCCGGTGGCGCCTGGGACAACGCCAAGAAATACATCGAAGACGGCAACTACGGCGGCAAGGGCTCCGAAGCCCACAAGGCGGCCGTCACCGGCGACACCGTCGGCGACCCGCTCAAGGACACCGCCGGCCCGGCCGTCAACCCGCTCATCAAGGTGATGAACATGGTCAGCCTCATCGCGCTCGGACTGGTGCTGAAGTACAACCTCATCACGGGCACGGAAGGCCGCTGGATCGGCCTGTGCGTCGCGATCGTCTGCGCGATCGTCATCGGCTGGTCGCTGCGACAGAGCAAGCGCGAGTCGAAAGAGCTCAAGGAAATGGAAAAACATTTCGAGCAATCGTAAGCGTTGCCCCAGTCTCCGACTCTACCGCCGCCGGCCTCTTCCAGGTCGGCGGCTTTTTTGTGCCGTGCGCGTCGGGTTCAGGCGCGGACGGTGCGCGAGCGGGCAAACTTGCGGATGCCCGCGATCTCGGCGGCAGGCAGACCGAGCGATTCCAAAAAATCCTGATGCGCCTCGGGTGACTGGCGTTCAAACACCGAATGCCAATCCATCATCTCCTTCTCGCTCAGCCCGCACGAGCGCAGGAGGGCGACCCACTTGTCCTTGTTCATCACGCGAGCCAGGCGATCGCCACCGCGTTTGCGCAGCAATCCGATCACGACCTGCTGCTGGCGGCGCAGCCCGGCGATCTCGGCGTTGAGCTCCGTCAGGCGCTGGTTCAGCGCGGTGCGCACGGCAGAGCGCGGCGACTCGCCCGTGTCGAGCAGTTCGCGGATGGTTTCCAGAGCGAGTCCGGCAGCTCGGTAGCGGCAGACTTCCTTCAGCCGCGCCTCGTCATCGGCCTGATAGAGCCGGTAGCCCGCCGCCGTGCGATACGAGGGGCGCACCAATCCGAGCCGGTCATAGTACAGCAGCGTGCTCCGCGAGAGTCCGTATTTTTGGGCGATCTGGCTGATGGGGATCATGGGAAAAGGAAAAACGGCCCGGTGACCCGTGCCGCGGCTGGCTGCACGTTGGCCAAGGCGCACCGGGCCGGCGAGGGCTTATTGGTTGCGGGCGTACTCGCGGATCGCGTTCACCTCTGCGGCAGGCAACCCGAGGTATTCAAGGAACGCCTGGTGCTGCTCGGGGAAACGTGCCTCGAAACGGGCATGCAGCGTCTTCTTCTGGGCATCGGTCACGCCTGCTTCGTTGAGGAGGGCGACGAACTGATCTTTCGTGAGGGTCTTCATGTTAGGATTTGTTTCGCCGCCTCGTACATCGAGCCGGCCCGCACAGCCTGCACTATGAAGTCATAGACGACTCCAGTCGGCACCTCCGCCTGCCGCCACAAAAACACGCGCGGCCTGAAGGGATGCCGCGACCTGTGGTGTTATGGTGCACGGTTCATTAACTGGTATATTTGGGTAACAATGCCCGCCGCGTCAGGCCTCGCTCACGAGCCGGCGCGGCGGGATTTTTTCTTGCCGCAACCAGGCTCCCCCAGACCTTCGCGCCATGCCTCCGCTGCGCGCGATCTTCTTCGACAACGACGGCGTCCTCATGGACACCGAACGCCATTATTTCGCGGCGACAGCGGCGGCACTCCAGGCCCGAGGGGTACCGTTCACCCGTGAGGATTTCATCGAGTTGCACATGCGCCAGGCCAAGGGCGCGTGGCACCTGCTCGCCGAGCGCGGGTACGATACCGCCGCCATCGACGTCGCCCGGCAGGAGCGCAACCGAATCTACGAAGGGCTGCTCGCCTCGGAGCCCACTCCCTGTGCCAGCGCACACGAGGTCGTACGCGCACTCCGGCGAAAGTACACGCTCGCCATCGTCACCAGTTGTCACCGTCGGCACCTGGAGCTTATGCACCGGCGCACGGGGCTACTGGAGCAAATGGACTTCGTGCTCGCACTGGAAGATCAGGAAGAGACCAAACCCTCGCCCAAGCCCTATCTGCAGGCACTCGCGCGGGCAGGCGTGCGCCGCGAAGACGCGCTGGTCGTCGAAGACAGTGAGCGCGGCCTGCGTGCCGCCTCCGCCGCGGGCATCCGATGCTGGATTGTCCGCACCGAACTCGCCGCGGGAGGCGATTTCGCCGGTGCCGAGCGCCTGCTCTCGAGCCTCGCCGAACTACCGCACCACCTTGGGCCTCATCCGTTGGAGGATATACCCTAATCCTTTGCGCAAAGGATTCGCCGAAAAAGTTTATTAAGAAACACGAGCCATTCCCGATAAAGCGAAACACCCCTACTGCCATGTCGCTATCTCTCCAGAAAAAACTCATCATCGGCTCGCTCGCGCTTGTTTCTATCCCTTTGATTGCGCTCGGATTGTGGAGCTACAGCTACATGAAGAGCTCGTCCGAGAGCCTCGCACGCCAACAGCTCACCCAATCCGCCGCCCAGCTGGCCGACATGATGACTTTGGTGCTCACCCAACAAGTCGATGCCGCCAATGGCCTCGCCGGGCTGGAAAAAGCCAAGGTCGCTGTGACCGCACGCAAAGCAGGCACCCCCGATCCCGCCACCGAAGAAGCCCTCCGCAAGGAGCTCCAGAGCATCGTGGCCGGCTTCGGGAAACGCCTCCAAGGGCTCTGGGTGGTCGATGCCACCGGCACGATTTTCGCAGGATCACTCGTCAACGGCGACGTCTCCCCCTACCTCGCCCTCGACATCCGGGATCGCGACTACTTCAAAGAGACCACCCGCACCAAAAAACCGGCCATCGGCGAGGCCACCATCTCCAAGGTCGGCAACGTGCCCATCATGGTGTTCATCTCGCCCATCCTCAACGAACAAGGCGAATTCATCGGTGGACTGGGCCTCTCCCTTGAGTTGAGCTATCTGATCAAAACCGTCGGTGAGATGACCTTTGGCGAAACCGGCTACCCGTACATCATCAATCGCAAGGGCATCATGGTCGTCCACAAAGATCCGGCCCGACTGCTCAAACTCGACTTCACCCAGGTGAAAGGTGCCGAAGCGCTCGCCCAACGCATGCTCGCCCTGGAAACGGGCAACATGGACTACCGTTCCTCGCAAGGCGTGGCCAAGCTCGCCGCTTTTGCCCCCATCCCACTCACCAGTTGGAGCCTCGCCGTATCGCAAGACCTGTCGGAATTCCAAACCACCGCCAACAACACCCTCCGGCTCGTCCTCATCGCCCTGCTCATCATGATCCCCATCGCGGGCACGATTGCGGTGATCTTCTCGCGCCAACTTACCAAACCGCTGCGCAACTCCATCCTCGGTCTCCGGCACGGCGCCGCGGAGGTCGCCCTCGGCGCCCAGCAAATCGCCCAGAGTGGCAACGCCCTCGCCGAAAGCGCCACGCGCCAGGCCGCCAGCTTGGAGGAAACCTCGGCCAGCTTGGAGGAGATCACCTCCATGACCCAGCAAAACGCCGGCAGCGCCGCCCAGGCCCGCGGACTCGTCCACGCATCACGCGATAAATTCGCGCACTCCGGCGAGCTCATGAAGCGCCTCAACGAATCGATCGAATCGATCGCCCAGGCCAGCCAGGACACCCAGCGCATCATCAAAACCATCGACGAGGTCGCCTTCCAAACCAATCTCCTCGCCCTCAACGCGTCCGTCGAAGCCGCACGCGCCGGCGAAGCCGGAGCCGGATTTGCAGTCGTGGCCGGGGAAGTCCGCGCACTCGCCCAACGCGCCGCCGAATCCGCCAAAAATACCGCCTCCCTCATCGACAACACCGTCAAAAAAGTCACCGAAGGCAGCACCCTCGTCAAAGACACCCACCTCGCCTTTGACGAAGTCCGCACCGCCGCTGAGAACATCGGAAAACTCGTCGAAGAGATCGCCGAGGCCAGCCAACAACAAGCCGACGGCCTTCGCCAGATCAACACCGCCGTTTCCACCATGGACAAGGAGGTGCAAAACCACGCCGCCGCTGCCGAGGAATCCGCCTCCACCTCCCAGGAGTTGCAGGGACAGGCCGACTCCATGCAGCAGATCGTACGCACGGTCGAACACGTCGTCGAGGGCACCGGGACCACAAAGCCCAAAACCGATCGCAATTCGGACGGAGGGCATCATCCCTCCGAACATTCCGATACCCGCCAGCACCACACATCGCCGGCACACGCCCACGCGGCAAATTGAGTTGCGACCATGGAGGCGGCGCACTTCCTCGCCTGCATGATCCAAGCGCAGGCAGAGGTCGTCGTCCGGTATGCGGAAACCGACATGATGGGCGTCGTTTACCACGGCAGTTACCTGCCCTGGTTTGAGGTAGGCCGCACCCACCTGCTCCGGCAGCACGGCGTCGTTTACCGGCAACTCGAAGCCGAGGGATTTCTTCTCCCCGTCCTCGAAGTTGGCGTCCGCTACCTGCGCCCCGCGCGCTACGACGACACGATTACCATCGTCACCACGCTGCGCGAAAAACCCGTCCTCCGCATACGCCTCGACTACGAGGTGCGCCGCGGCGACGAGCTTCTGGCCACGGGACAAACCACCCACGCGTTCATCGATCGCAACGGCCGCCCCGTCCGTCCGCCCGCCGTCTTCGCCCAAAAAATGGACGAGCTTTTCCCAAGCTCCCCGTAATATCTCGCCGCGATAAAAACGGCGCTAAGCGCCATCGCCGCTTGCCCGACCGGTGAACGGCTATAAACTGTTCTCAATCCCCATGAAAACAGTCTTAGTCCCCATCGACCTTTCCACCACAACCGACAGCGTGTGCGAAGCCGCTGCAAGCCTGGCCGCCGGCCTCGGTGCCAAGCTCATCCTCCTGCACATCGTACAGCCGCCCGTCATCACGAGCGACTACGGCATCGCGATCGAAAACATCGAAGAGATCGTCGCCGTCAGCGAGAAAACTGCCACCGAGCAACTCGCCCGCCTCCAGGCAAAGCATCAAAACCAGAACCTCACGGCGGAAATCGTCCAACTCACCGGAGCACCGGTTCCCCTCATTATTGAAGAGGCGAAAAAACGTGCGGCCGACTACATCGTGATGGGCTCGCACGGGCACACCGCCTTCTACGACCTGCTCGTCGGCACCACCACTCATGGCGTCCTCAAAAAAGCGCCGTGCCCCGTCCTGGTCGTCCCCAAGGCCAAACAAGCCAAGTAAACCGACGCGCAGCCCAAGAGGTCCGGCCGCCGCCTCGCGCGACGGCACCCTCCGTATGCACGACCACCTCCATGATCGCCGCCGGCGCATCGCGCCCATGCTCGGGCTGCGCGACGAAATCTTGTTGGTGTACGCCGGCCGGCCCATCCCGCTCCCGGAGGACAGCGATCAGTTCTATCCATTCTTCGCACACGCCGACTACTACTACCTCACCGGCCTCAACTGCCCCGGCGGCGTCCTTGCCTACGATCCGAAGGACGACTGCTGGCTGTCCTTCGTGCCGCCGGTCTCGGAAAGCGAACGTATATGGGAAGGCCGCCCCGCATGGCCGGGGCTCCCCGCCGCCGAACTCGACACCTGGTTTGCCGTGCGAGAGGGCCGCACGCTCGTCTGCCTCGGCCGTCCGCCCGCCTCCATCGCCTTTGATCCCGCGCTGGCCAGAATCGTCCAGGCCAGACTGCACCACGCACGGCGCACCAAGGACGCCAACGAGCTCCGCCTCCTCCGGCAGGCAGTTTCCGCCACCGCCGCCGGATTCGCCAAAGCACACGAGATGCTCCGTCCCGGCCTCACCGAGCGGGAAATCCAGATAGAGCTCGAATCCGAATTCTTCCACCACGGCGCAGAAATGACCGGCTACGAAACCATCGTCGGCACCGGCCCACACAGCGCCATTCTCCACTTTCCACCGGGCCCGCGCGAAACTCGCCCCGGCGACCTCGTCCTCATCGATGCCGGAGCGAGCTGCTCCCGATACACGGCCGACGTCACACGCACCTACGTCGTCGGAAAACCCACCCCATTCCAGCGCGAACTTCATCAGGTCGTCCGCGAAGCGCAGCATCGAGCCATCGCCCGCTGCCTGCCCGGCGTTGAGTGGAAGGACATCCACCTCGCTGCCGCCATCGATCTCGTGGCCGGACTCGTCGAGATGGATCTCATGCGCGGCACACCTGAAAGCCTCGTCGAGCAGGAGGCGCACGAACTTTTCTACCCGCACGGGCTCGGCCATATGGTCGGCCTCGGCGTGCGCGACGCCAGCGGCCTGGCCCCCGGCCGAATCAAAGATCCACGCCCGAGCCTGCGCTCCCTGCGCATGGACTTGCCTCTGGAGCCCGGCTACGTCGTCACCGTCGAGCCAGGTCTGTATTTCATCCGCCCGCTCCTAGAAACCCCCGAACGCCGCGCACGCTATCGCGACTGCGTGAATTGGGACCTGGTCGACCTGCACCTCGACTCGGGCGGCATCCGCATCGAGGATAACCTACTGATCACCGAGGCCGGCCCCGAAGTCCTCACCGAGGGTATTCCGCAATCGCTTTGACGAACACCGGCGATCACGCGCCTGTGCGCAGCGTTTTTTCCAGGTAAACAAGCGTCACCGTCGACGTCGCCACCTCGCGAAAACGGACATAGCCGTGCCGTTCGTAGAGTCGAAGATTACCCACACTGCGAGAGCCGGTGAAAAGTTCGATCCGCCCCGCATCCGGCCAGACATCCTCTGCCGCGCGTAGAAGTGCGCTGCCGATCCCCTGCCGCTGGCACGCAGGCTCCACGCTCAGGCGCCCCAGCAGCACCGTCGCGCCCTGCCGCTGGAGCCGCACGGCGCCGACCAAGCGCCCGTCCACGTCGCAGGCCTTGAGGCAAATCTTCGAGGCGAACTCCCTAGCGAGCTCGTCCAGCGTCTGCACGAGCGGCGGAATCCGATCATCGCCGTACAGCTCGGCCTCGGCGCGAAACGCCGCGCGTTGAAGTCTCCACACGTCTTCGGCGTCGGCCAGTCCGGCGTGTGAAATGAGCACTGGAGCCGTCGGTTTCATCGGACCAAGCCCGCACTCAGCACGCCTCTTCGTTGCGGCTGGGACAATCCGGGCAACGCTCGTGCGTCTCGCCATGGCCGCCGTGGCAGCCACCATGCGACGATTTCTTCGGCATCCGCCCACCGAGCGATACGACGACGGCGGCGCCGTCATCCGCGCCACAGTTGCAGCGCCGCGCGCCAACCCGTGCCGACCGGCTCGCGCGCCCGTGCAGAAAAAACACCAGAAACGCGAACGCCAGGCAGAGTCCGATCGTGATCGTGAGAGGAAGAATGGTCATGTGCAGGAGGACTGAGGCCCGACGGTCTCGCGCCGATCAAGCCATGTGGCAAGGCTGCACGCGCCTCAGTTCAACGAAGGCTCATCCGGCTCCATTGCCAGCAACATCCACTCCGGGCCAACGTGCCCGAGCGCCAGCCGCCACAGCCGCTCATCCGGCGCGTGTGTGAGCAGCGGCTCGCCCATCGTCCCAACCACCCAGGTGGACTGGGCCATTTCCGACTCCAACTGCCCGGCCGACCAGCCCGAGTAGCCGCAAAACGCCCGCACATGCGTGCCTGGCACGCCGACCAGCTCGGTGGCCTTCTCAGGATCGATCCCGAAAAACAGCCGGTAGCCCTCCGGGCGCATCTGCCACACGACGAGCATCAGCTGCTCCGGCTGCACCGGCCCGCCGATGAACACAGGCACCTCGGCCAGGGGCGTGTAAGCAAAGCTACCGTTCACAGTGCCCAGCGTGCGCCGCATCGGACGGTTCAACACCACCCCCATGGCTCCCTCCGCGCTATGCGTCGCCATGAACACCACCGTACGCCGGAAATTCGGATCGCGCATCGCCGGATGAGCCAAGAGCAGCGAACCCGCGAGATTCTCCGGATGGAGTGGCTTGGGCGTCGGCATGGGCACCTCAGGCGAGTTTGGTGACACGCACCCCCGCGTCCGTCAGCAGCGGCTCCACGAGAGGGTCGTTGTGATAATCCGCCCGATAGCGGATCTCCGCGATGCCCGACGACGCCAGAATCTTCGCGCAGTTGATGCACGGGAAATGCGTCACATACGCCACGCAACCCTCGACACTCGCACCGCGCCGTGCCGCATCGGCGATCGCGTTTTGCTCCGCATGCACCGTCGCCTGCTCGTGGCCGTCGCGCACGCGCGAGACATGCGGCGTGCCCGGCAGGTAGCCATTGTAGCCGGCGGCGATGATCCGGTTTTTGCGATCTCCGCCGCTCACGATCACGCATCCGACGTGCAGCCGGTCGCAAGCAGAACGGGTTGAAAGCAGCATCGCCGTGGCCATGAAATAATCATCCCACGACGGGCGTCCGGCAAACTGCGCCGTCGCCTGCTCGATCAGATCCACCGGAGAAACCACATTGTCGCTCATGCCACTCCAGCGGTAGCGCCACGCGGGGAAAAATCCACCTCGAAACGCGGCCCGTTTTGCCACTCACTGCGCACCATGCACGCCACCCTCGACGACCTCGTCCGCTACTGCGACGCCCGCACCCGCCGCGCCGCCTATCAGGATGCCCCCGGCGCCTTCAACGGCCTGCAAGTCGCCAACTCCGGCCGCGCGACGAAAATCGGCGCCGCCGTCGATGCCGGGCTCGTCACTTTCCAACGCGCCGCCGCCGCGAAGATCGATTTTCTCATCGTGCACCACGGGATGTACTGGGACATGCCCCGTCCGATCACCGGCACCACCTACGCCCGCCTTGCGACGCTCATGCTATCGGAGTGCGCCCTTTATTCCTGCCACCTCCCGCTCGACGGGCATCCAGAGATTGGCAACAACGCCCTCCTCGCCCGCCAACTCGGGCTGGTGCCGCAACGTCCGTTTCTCATGCGCGGCGGCGACGAGCCCACCGGCTGGATCGCGCCCGCTGCCACCGACCGCGCCGGCCTCCGAAAGCAGCTCGAATCGCTCTACGGCCGCGTCGTCGCACTCGAATATGGCTCGGCCGCGCCCGCCGAGATCGCGTTTTGCAGCGGCAGCGGCAACAGCGCCGTCAACGAGCTGCGCCCCGCCGGCGTCGATACCCTCGTGACCGGCGAGCTCCGCGAGGAGTGGTTCACCGTCGCCCAGGAACAGCGGCTCAACCTCTACCTCTGCGGCCACTACGCCACGGAGATGCACGGCGTGCGCGCACTCGCCGCCGAGCTCGCCGCCAAGTTCAACCTGCCCTGGGAATTCGTCGCCTCGGAAAATCCGCTCTGACAACCGAGAAGAGGTTTTGCCTTTTCGCCGCGCCACGGTTTCCCTCCGCCCCACTGCGCCATGAAAAAAATCGCCATCCTCAACGGCCCCAACCTCGACCGCCTCGGCAAACGTGAGCCCGAAGTCTATGGCCACGCCACGCTCGCCGATCTTGAGGCCGCGCTGCGCACCGAGTTTGGCGGCGCCGTGCAATGGGAATTTTTCCAGAGTAACCACGAGGGCGCGCTCATCGACAAAATCGCCGCGCTCGCCGACGCCAAGTTTGACGGCCTCGTCTTCAACCCCGGCGCCTTCACGCACACGAGCGTCGCCCTGCGCGACGCCCTCGCTGGCGCGGGCCTGCGCACTGTCGAGGTCCACATCTCCAACATCTACCGGCGCGAGGAATTCCGCCACCACTCGTACACCGCCGCCGTCAGTCAGGCGGTCATCACCGGGCTCGGCTTCGAGGGCTACCACGCCGCCGTCCGCTTTCTGTTGAAAGCCTGAGTCGACGCCATGCCGTCCCGCCAGCCTCCCGACGAGCCGCAGTGGTTCGTCTGCCACACGATGGCGCGTTGCGAAAAGAAGTTCGCCGCGCTGCTCGAACGCGAATCGATCCCGCACTACCTGCCGCTGATCCGCAGCGCCAAGCGCTACCCAGGCAGCGGCACCAAACACTTCGAAAAACCGCTCTTTCCCGGCTACGTCTTTGCAGAAATCCCGCCGGCGAAAAAGAACCGCATCTACCAGCGCGATCTCGTCGCACGCGCACTCTGGGTGGAGGATCAGGCGCTGCTCCTGCGGCAGCTCGACGAGGTTCGCACGATCCTCGCATCCGGCGTGAAAATCACCCTGCAACCGCTCCTGCAAAAGGGCCGCCGCGTGCGCATCAACGCCGGGCCGCTCATGGGCGTCGAAGGCATCGTGGACAACCCGGACGATCCGCGCGGCATCGTCGTGTCGGTCGATGTGATGCGCCAGGGCATCCTCGTGCCCATCGATCCGGAATACCTCGAACCAATCACCTGAGCGCCGAGGGGAACCAAGCTCCGCGCGTGACGCGCGGAGCGGCCGGGCCATCACTGGCGGAGTTTGCCGGTGGCCAGTTCGGAGAGAAACGCGGCGTAGGTGCGCTGGATGCCGTCGCGTAGTCCGATGCGGGCACGCCAGCCGAGCGAGCCGAGCTTGGAAACGTCCATGAGTTTGCGCGGCGTGCCGT
>ERZ795030.1516-NODE-1516-length-31080-cov-5.368122_pt1 | contig 31080 bp, 24 predicted proteins | sample MGYA00375122_ERZ795030 | MGnify/ENA primary metagenome ERZ795030 (study PRJEB30165, sample SAMN05720146) | activated sludge metagenome | isolation source: anaerobic digester from wastewater treatment plant | place: Japan | collected 2015-04-20 ... | reverse complement strand
CTTCGACAAAGCCGGGACTGCATTCGCGCATGCAATCGGAGATGGCCTCGATGTAATGATCGCGAAGCCAATCCGCGAAAAACTGACTCGGCACTCCTATGGTCAACGATCCGTTATCGTAGGAAACAAACCGGGTCTGAGAAAACCAATTCTTGTAGCTATGTTCATCGAGTCGTTCTTGCAAGCGGGTCTGCGCCAATTCCCAAGGATTATGTTTATCCGATACCATAGCCGCTCCCTGCATCAAGCGTCTGCCTCGTCTCCGAGAAGATTAAAGAATAAGCGCAGGCTGGGCGTCTCTTCCGGACATTTCGAAAGCGAAATGTTGCGTGCGAGCAGTCTTCCCAACCGCAATTTGAATCGCTCCCCCTGCCGGCGTTCCGTTGGTTTCTGTTCCTGCGTTACGTCTTGCATTCGTGCACAACGCGCCGCGCACCCCACCCTTGGGAACGCCTCCAAACGCTACGCCCCCGTCGTTGCGCGAGCGTTATCCACACGTTATTCACAGGTTATTCACATGTTGTCCACAGGCCTATAAACAGGGCCTTTTCGCAACATCAGGGGAGCGAGTTTGCCCCATCATCGGCCCCTTTGTCAAGGGGTTGATTATTCCCCGTACCGCAAAGGCCGCCGCTTCGCTTGATGCGCTGCCAGATCGCGTCTAACTCGGCAGGTTGGTAATCGGTCACAACGCGTCGCGAACCGTCGACTTCCGCCTCGAGTCGGGCAAAGCGATGCTGGAATCGTCGCGCAGCCGCGGCAAGCTCGCGTGCAGGATCGACGCCAAGAAAGCGGGCGAGGTTCACGGCCGTGAAGAGCAAGTCTCCTAATTCAGCCGCGGCCTCCACGCGAGCAGAACGGCCAAGGGCCTCCTCAATTTCAGCGATTTCTTCGTGGATTTTCTCGGTCACGCCGGAAACATGGTCCCAATCGAATCCTGCGCGCGCCGCGTCCGCTTGAACGCGCCACGCCGTCTTGAAGGGTTCCGGCAGATCATGAGGAATGGGAACGGCGGCCCCGCACACTGTGGGTTCTGGCAATGCGACGCCCTCCGCTTGTATGTGTCGCACCTGAGACGAGAGCCTTCAATGTTTCTCTTGGGACGGCGGCAATGGGAACTGCACGATACGCGCCCCAACGCAGTATAGCAATGAAAGAGAAAATGCGCAACTGGAATGTGGGGCGCGTTTGGAGTCAGCGCGCGAGAGGAGTATGATTCCGTGACTCTCACGGCATGGCTGCGCGAAACCAGGTTTTCCGGTCTCGGCATCACAACGTCGATTCTCGACTGCGTCGAGCGACGTGCGGCAGGGCGCGTAACGCGCATATCACCATGGAGGAAAGCGACGCATGAAAAAAGGATCTCAATGTAGGATTGCGGCAGCGTGTGCCGTTGCCTGTCTGGCAGCGTTCGGAGCGTTTGCCCAGAACGACTCGCCGGTCTTCGATATCCCGTACGTTGGCAAGATGGAAGTGGATGGCCTTGGCGATCATTGGGGGGGGAAAGGCTTCAACGTCAACGTGATGGTTGGCAAGACTGGCAACTACCAGACGCCGGGCAACTTCGATCCGCGTTTCCGTCTCGGCTGGAACGAAGAGGGGTTGCTGGTTTTTGTCACGGTGGTCGATGATATCCGTGAAGAGACGAAGGACGAGACTCTCCTGTGGGATCGCGACTCGATGGAGATCTTTGTCGCCAAAAAGCGCGGCTCGCAAGAACTGATGCACATCGTGTTGACGCCCGGACAGATGCCCGAATTCCCGGGCGTTCGCTCCAAGCTCTTAGGGTTTCGCACCAGCGCGCCGCCGAAGCCGTTCACCGCAACCATCGTCAGTGCGCCGGCGCATGACGGGTTCGCGTACACCGTCGAGGCCATGATCCCCTGGTCGAATCTTGGCATCGACGCCAAGCATGGAACGGAGTTCGGTTTTCAGGTTTTTGTGAACGATGGCGACAAGACCCCGGCCCGGTTCCAGGCGGTGTGGTATCCGAAAACGCGCACGCACGAGAACCCCGATGCCATGCACCGCGTTCGTCTGGCCGCTGAAGGCAGCCCGGACATTAACGCCAGCATCCGCGGCGACTATGACAATTTCGGGCGTTTCCGCATCGGCGTCGTCACGGCTGCGCCCATGGCGGGCAAGGAAGTCACGGTCACGGACGGGCAGAAGTTGCTCGGTTCGGGCCCGTTGCTGCTGAACAACGAGCGCGCTTCGCGCATCGTATACGCGCCGCTGCCGAAGATTGGCGAAAAATCCGGTGTCGCGCTTGTCCATGTTGATGGCAAGAAGGCCGCCGAACTGCCTATGCCGAGCCCGGATGATCTACGCACGCGGTTTTTGTTGACGGCGCAGATCGTGTTTGACCCCTTTGTCTTCAGGGGCACGGCGTTTCCGACGCCCGACTTTGCCGACCCTGTGACCGCAGCGAACTATCTCGGCAATTACACGATCAGCACGAAGTTCTATGACAAAGACTTCAACCTTGTGACCGCCGCCAAAGAGCCGGGCCGCTACGGCGCGGTTGTCGAGATTACCCCGGAGAACGGCAAGCCGTTTCACCGTTTTCGCACGGTCTATCGTATGCCCGCCGCGTTTGAAGACGTGAGCTGGGGCTTTTTTAACAGCGATGCGTCGGTCGCGCTTCCGCCGGAGTTGGGGATTGAGCCTGCCGTCGAGGAGTCCAATTCCTGGATGCTCGATAACTACATGCATCGCTTGTTCGAGGACGCGTTCACCAACGATCCGCGGTGGGCCGGGATCTTGGCTGGGCTTGCGGATTCGCAGGCCCCTGCGACGCCCGGCCCCTTTGTCGCCGGGAACAACGCCAAGGCTGTTGAGCGGCAGTGGTGGGTCGATTTCAAGCGTCATTACTACGGCACGGACAAAGAGTTCGCGAAGCCGTTCGAATGCCCTCGCCCGATCGAAGGGCCGCCTGCCCCTGTCGTGAAAAAGGGATCGGCGAAACAGGCCGGCATGAAGAAGGACGTCGTCAAGAACATCGACGCGATCTGCACGGAATGGGCCAAGGAAAGCAAGGAGCCGTTCGGCGTGTGCATCGTGCGCAACGGCGTCATGTTCTTCCACAAGGCGTACGGCGAGAAATACGGCAAGCCGATGACCACCGAGACGAAGACCTGGATGGCCTCGATCTCGAAGATGCTTGGCGGCACGCAGATGATGATGCTGGTGGACCAGGGAATCGTCGATCTCGACGCGCCGATTGACAAGTACCTTCCCGCGTTCCGCAACATCCCGGTCGAGACGCCGATCACCACGCGGCATTTGTTCACGCACACCGCCGGCACCTGGATGGGCCTCACGCAGAAGGGCTACTATCCCGACCATTGGGGCGACGAGTGGAACGACTTGGAAGAGCTGATGTCGGAGGCGTATCCGAGCTTGAAGGTCGGCAAGATTCAGGCATACAACGGCTTGGGCTATGCGATTGCGGGCAAGATCATCGAGACGGTCACCGGCGAGGCGCAACCTTGCTACGCGAAAAAGCATTTCCTCGATCCGCTCGGCTGCACGCATACCGACATCGTCGACATGTCGGCGTATACGCGCAGTGTGCCGATGGATATGGCCAAGATCGGCCAGATGCTCCTGAACAAGGGCGCATACGGTAACCAGCGCTTTTTCAGTGAAGAGACCTTCAACAAGATGATGCCGGAGAAACAGACGAAACTGTTGGGCCCGAACACGGACCTGGTGTGGGGCATCGGCACGGTGTGGATGCCCGAACCGGGCCTCAGCCCCAAGACCTTCGCGCACGGCGCGGCGTCATCGGCCACGCTCCGTATCGACCCGGAAAACAAACTCGTCATCGTCATGACGCGCAACACCGCCGGGCCGAAATACAACGACTATCACCCGAAATTCATCAAGGCCATCGTGGACGGCATGGTGAAGTGAAGACAGTGGGGGAACCTCCTTGAAAAGAGGTTCCCCCAACCCCTCCAGGAATTTTTGTGGGTTTCGCTCATGACGCGCGAGGCGCCAACAAAAGTTCTTGGGAAGGGGCCTGGGGAAACCCTTCTTCCCCAAGAGGGGTTTCCCCAGACTCGTAACAGCAAGGAACTCTGAATGATGCAACGGCAGTCCCTGGCGTTGATCGGATTGCTTCTCCTGGCGGCGGCGCTTTTTTTGATCAACCTCGGCGGCTACGACCTGTGGCCGCCGGATGAACCGCGATTCGCGCAGATCGCCCGCGAGATGCTGCAGTCGAGGGACTTCATCGTCCCCCACATCAACAACGAAGTGTACAGCGAAAAGCCTCCGATGCTCATGTGGGCCATCGCGGCGGTGTCGGCGCCGTTCGGCGACGTGAGCGAATGGACCGCGCGTTTCCCCTCCGTGGTGTCGGCGCTGGTCACGGTATTGTTCACGTATCTGTTGGCGCGGCGTCTCTACGGCCCGCGCGTGGCGATCTGGTCGGGCCTCGTGTTGACGACGATGGCCCTGTTCTGGTGGGAAGCGCGATCGGTTCGCACAGACATGATGCTCACCGCGTGTTTGACCGTGTGCCTCTATGCGTTCTGGCGGTGGCATCGCGAACGCAGCGCTGGCATGTTGGTATTGTTCTATACCGCGCTCGCCGTCGCGCTCTTGGTGAAAGGCCCGCCCGCGATCGTCTTCACCACCCTGCTTGTCTTCGCCTTCTACTGGAATCAAAAACACGAGCGCATTCAATTCCACTATTTCATCGGTCTAACCGTAGCCGCCGTGCCCGTGCTGATTTGGTTGACCTTGAAACACTTCCAGGCGCCTGCCGTAGCCGAAGGCGATGTCGCCATTGGCGATAATCTTTTTCGCCAGACCATTGGGCGCTTTTTTCTCGGCGTCAGCCATGCGCAATGGCCTTGGTATTACTTCATAAACCTGCCGATTAACTGGTTGCCATGGTCGTTGCTGTTGCCATGGACCCTGCCGTGGGTGTGGAAGAAGCGTCACGAAGACGAACGCATGCGCCTGTTGCTTGCGTGGATGATTCCCGCGTTTATTTTTTTCACCCTTTGCATCGGCAAACGCCCGGTGTATCTGATCCCCATCTATCCTGTCGCCGCGATCTTGTTCGCGCGGAGCGCGTTGGAGTTGGCAAAGAGTTCGCGGAAACGTCTACAACAAAATATAGAGATATCATGGATGCTACCGTTGGCCATAGTGCCTGTGGCGTGTCTCGTTGTCCTTGGAAGCTCGTACTACTCAGACATAGTCCCATTCATGAGACCGATAGCCGATCGCAGCGAGAACATAATGATGGAGATAACGCTGTTTGGCCTTATAGTAAGCGCTATGGGAGTGGCTTGGGACATGACGCGTGGCAGGCGACGGGTATCCAACGAGGCAGGTGGTCCGCACAAAGTGTTTGCACTCACATCGGCGCCACTGCTGGCTCTAGTTGCCTTGCTTTTTTTTCCTGCCCTCGACGAACACAAAGGCGCGAAGGATTTCTGTGCGCCGCTGCGGCAGCTTTCGGAGAAGCAAGTCGATTACCGTCTCTACTCGGTCGGGGTATCGCGCGAGGAGTATGTTTTTTACAGCAAACACGCGCACGTACCGGTCCTGATGGACTTGTTGCCCATCCCGCAGCAACCCGGCATGAAGCCCATGGACATGGTCAAGCTACAGCGCACCTTGCGCAAACGTATTGCCAAGGCGGTTGAAAGCCACCCCATCGACGCTGGCGTCGCGCTCACCGACCAAGACCTTTTGGCGTTGCGCGCGGTGGTGCACGAATCTGTGGTAGACGCGAAGATAGACCCTGTGCTGACGTCCGAATTCGAGAAGGCGCTTGGCGACACGCTCAACGCGTTTGCCGACACGATGCTCGATCCTCGCCCCGCGTTTTTCTTTGTGCAAGAAGAAGACTGGCGCTGGATACTGCCGTTGTGTCCGCGTTTGCACGCGTTGACCGTGCTCAAGTATGCGCCCGTCGGCAGTCGCAAGATGCTTATTGTCGCCAACGACGCAGGCGACCGGGCGATGAATCCGTGAGCACATGTTGGCGGAACATTGGGCCTATTGCGTGAACGAGTTCGACGTGCTGGTTTTCGACCAGACGGCATAGCCGAGCGCTTCCAGAGTGTTTGCCGAGGTGAAGTTGGTATAGGTTCCGTACAAGATGTTGCTGGACTGGCGCAGACGCCACACGGTGTCGCCGAAAATGCCCGAGCCGCGCCATGTCCACGTGATCGTGTTGCCGGTGACCTGTCCGGTCACGGTAAACAATCTCCGGCTTCTCTCCCCGGCGTACAGGAAGGCTCCCACGCCCGTCAGCGTTCCGTCGGGGGACTGTCGGCTGATGGTTACCTGCGCAAACTGATCGGCTTGGGGCGTGGAGGCCGTCACCGTGTCAAAATACGCGGCCGTCCACGTGCCCACCTGACTCGGAATCGACTCGTACGTCCATTGCGCAACGCCGCGGCTGGCATATCGGCCATTGACGTCAAAGAACTGGTAGGTTCCCAGCAATGCCGACCCCGTCACCTCGAGGTTCCACTCGTAATGGCTGGCATTTCCGCGATCGCGCAAATCCAATCGCGCTTGCGAACCCACAAAAGATCCGTTCGTCACATCATAGATGCGATAGACGGGCTGACGGGCCGATTCATCGAGAATCTGAGCCGTTCCCGTCACCATGCCGTTGCTTTGCGCTTGAAGCGACATCGTCGCGAGGTAGGCGCTTCGCGTCTGATTCGCCGGATTGGCGACCGACGTGTCTTCGAACGCAGCTGTCCACGCATGCGTAATCGTGGAAGGGCCCGTGATAGAGGCCCGGTGCCAGGTGACCGTGCCTGCGCTGACCAACGAAGCGCCCTGCGCGCCGCCAAACAAGGCATACGAACTCAATATGCGATTGCCGTCAAAAACGGCGAACCAATCCATGGGCGTGGCGTCCAGATCGCCTCCCCCGAACGAAAATCCCAGTTCGGGCAGGCTGAGTGCGCTGCGTGTGATATTGAACCCCTGGGGCTGTGCGACGTCATTCTCGCGCACGACCAGCAGATTCCCCGTGCCGTTCAGCGATTGTCCGCTCACCGCCAGCGCGAGTTCCGCAGTCCGATCCCTCTTGTTGGGCGGACCTCCGGGGATCGAGTCCGTGAAGGCGGCCACCCAGGAATCGTCCAGCGCTGCGTTGACGATTCCATACCACCGCGCCACTCCCGACCGCACGATCTCCCCCTGAGCGTCGACTGCGGCATACATGCCTACAATCTGACTGCCTGCGCGGCGCAGATGCCAGGTCGGCTCGAAGTCGAAGGGGCCGGACAGGCCCGAGCGGAAGACCAGCGTGGCGTCGTCCCCAGAAGCCGTTCCCGTGACGGTGAAAGTCTTGGGCTCCGTATCGTAGGCAGTTCCGCCCACGCTGAATATGCGCACCACGCGGCCCGAACCGGAAATGGTTGTGCCGCTTTGCGTAAGCGTCAGGCGCGTGACATACTGATTTTTCCCGGTCGCCGCGGAAGCATTCACGATATCATCGCCATAGCTGGAGGCCCAACGCCCGCTGAATCGCGTATCCGGCGTGGAAGGCGTGCCTCCGCCTCCTCCTCCGCTCCCGCCCCCGCTGCTATCTCCGGACGGCTGGTCCACGCCGACGATGTCGCTTTTGCTCCACACATCGCCATCGCCCCCGCAACCGGAAAGCAAAACGCTCGCCGCGATCAACACGAGACCCAACGCCACCGCGGTTATCCATTTCGCAAGCATACTGTCACCTCTATGGCTATTCCACCGTTCAGCAAAAAAACGCGCACGGCCGCGTCGCCCATTACACGGACAGTTCAAAGTTTTCCCGGATCACGCTGGTCGATCCAATCTGCCGCAGGAGTTCTGTGCGATTGCCGCGCACCGTTTCCCGAATGGCGCCCTTCAGCATCTCGCGCGTTTCCTCGAGGGACGCAGCCTGGCATGTCACATGGGGTATTTCTTCCACCGTGCCCACCCACACCGAGCCGACCTGCCTGAAAACGCCTGTGAATTGGTAGTGCATACCCTTCGCCTCCTGGCTTTGGACTCGCCTGTCTGGGGCGACGCCTCGGCGACAGGCATGCTGAACTATATCGCCACCATTTTACCCGATCGGGCGGACGCATACGCAGCGACCGTCACCTCGACGGCGCGCAAGCCGTCCTCGCCGGTGATGGCGGGCTCTCGCCGTTCTCGAACCGCGTCAACAAAATCGCGCACCAGGCCTTGATCGCTGTCTCCGCCCCAGTATGCCCAGAAACCCTTGCCGACATCGTCGCTGTAAACGCCAATCTTCTGATTAAACGCATCCACTGCCACGACCCCTTTTTCGGCGACGATCTCGAGGGTTACATCGCCCCAGATCGGAAAAGTGCGCGCGCGGTTCCAACTCGCGATGTGGGAGACGATGATGCCGCCTTCCATCTCGAGGTGCAGGCTTCCCGTGTCGTCTGTGCCGATGCCCTTGTGGATGACGTTGCCGCACTCGCAATAGACCTTCGTGAACTCCTTGCCGGTCATCCAACGAACCAAGTCGATCACATGCACCGTGTGGTCCATCACCGCGCCGCCGCCGGAAAGGTCGGTCTTCGCGAACCAGCCGCCCGGGAACTGGCCATGGTTCGTGCAGGACATCGCGTAGATATCGCCCAGCGCCCCAGAGGCCGTTTGCGCGCGCACGGCCTTGATCGCCGGGATGTAGCGGCAGGGGAACGCCGTGCCCAAACCAACCTTTGCCTTGCGGCACGCGGCTATCATGGCCTTTGCATCGGCTACGGTCGTCGCCAAGGGTTTCTCGCACAGCACCCACTTGCCTGCTTTGGCGGCGGCCTCGACCATCGCGCGATGCTTGACGTTTTCCGACGTGACGATCACGCCCTGCGTGTCCATCGCGAGAAACTTGTTCATGTCCTTCACGAACGGCACGCCCAACTGCTCCGCCATCGCGCGGCCACGTTTGGCGTTGTCGTCCCAGATCGCGGTCAACGCGACATCGGTCATGCCCTTCAGCGCGTGCGCATACGACCACGCATGCATATGCGCAAAACTCATGATGCCGATTTTCATCGCGGGAATGTCTGTCATGCTCATAGTTTCACCACCTTGCCCGTCTTCGCCGATTCCAGCGCGCCCAGAGCCATTTTCACCGCTGCCATTCCGTCTTCCGGCGTCACGCGCGGCGTGTTCTTCCCTTCGATCCAGCCAATGAAATCGCGCCACTCGAGTTCATAGGGGCTGACGTCCACCGGACTTTCCGGCACGATCATCGTCGCCCCCTCGCCCGGTTTCGCGCGCATCATCGTCGAGATCGGAGCCTCGTTGCTGTCGAACGACACCATGCCCTTCTCGCCGCAGACCTCCGCACGCACGCGAAAACCGCCAGGATGCGCCCATGTGCCCACCACATTCGCAATGATGCCGTTTTTCATGCGGAAGGTCGCCAGGCTATAGTCCAGCTTTTCCGGCTCGCTGCGTTGAATGGCTTGGCAGAAGACGCGATCGGGTTCGCCGAAGACATACCGAATCCAATCGAAATCATGGATGATCGTGTCCATGGTGACCCCGCCGCTCTGCGCATAGTCGTGGAACCAGGCCTTCTCGCCCAGCGGAAAAATGCCGCCGCGATAGGTTTTCACAAAACCGGGCTTGCCAATCACCCCCGCCTGGACCTTCTCGCGAATGGCCTCGAACTCCTGGAAATAGCGAACGACGTGTCCGACAAACAGCTTGATTTTTGCCTTCTTGGCCGCCGCGATGGCTTCCTTGCACTCGGCGATCGTCCGGCAAAATGGCTTCTCGCAGAAAATGTTTTTCCTCGCCTGCGCCGCGGCCGCCACAAACGGAAAATGGTTGGGCGTCGACGTGCACACCGCCACGATGTCCACGTCTTTCCGCGCTGCCGCCTCGATGCCGTTCGGGGTCGCGTCCGCGCCAAATGTCGTGGCCAGCGCCTCGGCTTTGGCCGCAGCCGTATCCGCGCACACCACGACGTTCAAGCCGATCGCCCGGACGATGTGGGCGTGCATCGTTCCCATTCCCCCGCAACCAATCACCGCTACGTTCATGTCATCTCTCCCTGACCCGACTCGATAAACGCCTTCCGACTCATGAATCCGTCCGGATCGTACCCTCATTTACACACTCCGATCAATCGTTTGTGTCCGGGGGCAACGAAGCGACCCTGGCAGGGACTGACCTCTCGATACCGTACCTGAAAGAGTTACATAAAGTCTTTTCGGCTGCCTTCCTGCTGTCCCTGTCTGAATGCTACAATGCGCGCATGCATCTGGTTGAGCTACAGGCGTCAGGATTTCGGAGCCTGACGGGGATTGATTTCCGGCCCACTCCAGGATTGAACGTCATTCGGGGGCATAATGCCCAAGGGAAGACGTCGCTCTTGGAGGCCGTGCTGTTTTTGGCAACGTCGAAGAGTCACCGGACAAATATCGAGGCGGAACTGGTGCGCGACTCCGATGTGGGGTTTCAACTCCGGTGCCGGGTGCAGCGCTGCGACCGCGAGGTGGTCACGGAGGCGAACTGGTTCAAGGGCGTCAAACGCTTCAGGGTCAACGGCGTCTCGCAACCGCGCACGAGTGATATCCTCGGCAAGGTGAATGTCGTGTTCTTCTCGCCGGAAGACGCGGCGCTGGTGCGTGGGTCGGCGTCGAACCGGCGTCGCTTCCTCGACATGGAACTGTCGCAACTCGCCCCGGCGTATCTGTTTGCGCTCCAGCAATACCGGCAAGTCCTCAAACAGCGCAACGAACTCCTGCGCGCGTTCAAGCCCGATCCGGCCTTGGTCGATGTATGGGACGATCAACTCGCGGCACATGGCGAGGTGTTGATCCACGAGCGCATGGCGTTCGTGCGCGAACTCAGCGCGTTCGCGGCGAAGGCGTACCGGCGCATCGCGGAGACGGAAGACCTCGAGGTGCGGTATCAGCCGGACATCCCGCTGGATTCGCCCATCATCGAGGTGCTCAATGAAGCGCGTGAGAGCGACTTGCGCAATCGCGTGACGACGCGCGGGCCGCATCGCGACGAGATCGTCTTGTTGGCGGGGGGGCGCGCCGCACGGCAGTTCGCATCGCAAGGGCAACAGCGCACGGCGGCCTTGGCGCTGAAATTGGCGGAACTCGAATTGGTCAAGGATCGCGTCGGCGAGTATCCTGTCTTGATGCTCGACGACGTGTTGTCGGAACTCGATCTAAAACGGTGCAAACGGCTGGTCGAGGCGATTCCGCGCGAGGCGCAGTGCCTGTTGACCACGACCGACCTCGAACGCTTAGACTCGATGTTTGGCGTGCCGTGCACGAATTTCTTCATTCAGGGTGGACGCCTTGAAACGAAATAGAAAAAATGATCCCGTCGGCATTGGCGACATCATCGCGGGTCTCAAGAAGACGACGCCACTGGGCAAGCAACTCGAACTGGCGCAAATCTGGGATCGCTGGACGGAAATCGCCGGGCCGAAATTGGCGCCGCACGGGCGTCCGTATACGGTTAAGAAAGGGACGCTGCATATCCATGCCAACAGCCCGGTCTGGGTGCATCGGTACGACTACGTAAAATGGGAGCTTCTCAAAAAAGTGAACCTGATGGCGGGCCACGAATTGATCTCCGATATCTTTATTGGGCTGGCCTCGGATAACCCCAATCCTGCACAAGATAAAGTGGACAAATGATTTAGATGCCCCAAAATATTGCGATTCCCTCCAGGGCCGACGTTGTATTTGCCTTCCGAATTTGATATACTCCGCTGTTCCCAAAACCAAGTGCAACGCACGGTAGAGCTTAGCTGAGGTAACTGTAATGCCCCAAAAGACTTATGATGCCGGCAGCATTCAAGTCCTCGAAGGACTTGAGGCGGTTCGGAAGCGCCCCGCGATGTACATCGGCGACACCAGCGCGCGCGGATTGCACCATCTTGTGTACGAAGCCGTCGACAACAGTATCGACGAGGCCCTTGCCGGCCATTGCTCCAAAGTCCAGGTCATCGTTCACATCGACGACAGCGTATCGGTCATCGACGACGGACGCGGCATTCCCGTCGACAAGCACCCCGACCCCAAAATGCGCGGCAAGAGCGCTCTCGAAGTGGTGATGACCATATTGCACGCGGGCGGCAAGTTCGACGGATCCTCGTACAAAGTCTCCGGAGGGCTCCACGGCGTCGGCATTTCGTGCGTAAACGCCCTTTCCGAATACTGCGAAGTCGAAGTGAAGCGCGACGGGTTCGTGCACTTCATGCGCTTCAAACGCGGCAAACCGGAAGGCCCCATTGAAAAACGCGAGCGCACAAACAAAACAGGAACCCGCGTCACCTTCCGGCCCGATCCCGAAATTTTCGAAGAGACCAAATTCAGTGCGGAAACCCTGCTGACGCGCCTGCGCGAGCTTGCGTTCTTGAACAAGGAAGTCAAAATCGTTTTCGAAGACGAACGCGTCGACGACGAGCCGGTAGTCCTGCAGTACAAAGGCGGCATCGGCGAGTTCGTGACCTACCTGAACCGCAACCGCGAAGCGTTGCACCGCAAGCCGATCTACCTTGAAGCCAAGAAAGACATGGTGGAATGCGAGGTGGCGCTGCAGTACACATCGTCCTACTCCGAGACCATCGCGACGTTCGCCAACAACATCAACACCCACGAAGGCGGCACGCACCTCAGTGGATTCAAGGCCGCATTGACCAAGGCTCTCAACGACTGGGTGAAAAAAAGCGGCGGATCGAAGAAAAACGAGATGCAGATTTCGGGCGACGATTCGCGCGAAGGTCTCACCGCCATCGTATCGGTGCGCATCCCGCAGCCCCAGTTCGAAGGCCAGACGAAGATGAAGCTGGGAAACAGCGAGGTGCAGGGCATCGTCAATTCGTTGGTCTATGAAGGCCTGACGACGCACTTCGAGGAAAACCCCTCGACCGCCAACCGGATCATCCAGAAGGCCGCCGAGGCCGCGCGCGCCCGTGAAGCCGCCCGTAAGGCTCGCGATCTGACGCGTCGCAAGAGTGCGCTGGACACGATGTCGTTACCGGGCAAGTTGGCGGACTGTTCCGAGAAAGACCCGGCCCTGTGCGAGTTGTACCTCGTCGAGGGCGACAGCGCCGGCGGTTCGGCCAAACAAGGGCGCGACCGACGCTACCAGGCCATTCTGCCGTTGCGCGGCAAAATCCTGAACGTTGAGAAAGCCCGCGCCGATCGCATGCTCAAGAACGAGGAAATCCGCGCGATGATCACCGCGCTGGGCATCGGCTTCGGGCAAGACGAGATCAAGATCGAGAACCTGCGCTACCACAAGGTCATTATCATGACCGATGCCGACGTGGACGGCGCGCACATTCGCACGCTGTTGCTGACGTTCTTTTTCCGGCAGATGCCCGACCTCATTCGGAAAGGGCACTTGTACATCGCGCAGCCGCCGTTGTTCCTGGTCAAGAAAGGCAAGAAGGCGCGTTACCTCAGCACCGAAGACGAGATGGAACGGTTCATGTTCGAGACCGTGCTGGACGCGATGAGGGTGACGTCGAGCGACGGCAACGAGGACCAACGCGGCAAGGTGACCGACAAGACGATCATCCGCGCCGTGCGCGCCGCTCAGGAACGCGAACGGATGCTCTCGCGCCTGCATCGCATCTATGGCGTTAGCCGCGAGGCCGTCCTAAAATCCCTTCGGTTGCCGCGCGAAAAGCAGATCGAACCGGGCACATTGAACCCCGCCGAACTAGCGGACCTGTTGGGCGATGGGGCGGAGATCATCAATACCGCCGAGACGCAGGCCGAACTTCTGGAAAACGGAAACGGAAATGGAAATGGAAATGGAAATGGAAATGGAAATGGAAATGGAAAGCCTCCGCGACGTCGCGACGGCCAAATCGATATTGCCTTTTTTAAAAGCCACGAATTCACCCAACTCCCCAAACAGGACGAGCCTATCGCCGCGCTTGGCTTGCCGCCATTCCACGTGCTCAACAGCGCCGGCGACGTCGAGTTCGAAACCGAAGACGTTCTTGAATTGCGAAATTACCTGATAGAAAGCGCGCGCAAGGGGATCGACGTGCAGCGCTACAAAGGTCTGGGCGAAATGAACCCCGAACAGCTGCGCGAAACGACCATGGACCCTGCCAAGCGCACGATGTTGCAAGTGAGCGCCGAAGACGAAGCCGCCGCGGACGACATGTTCATCACGCTCATGGGCGATCTCGTCGAGCCGCGCAAGGCATTCATCGAGAAACACGCTCTCGATGTGAAGAACTTGGATATCTAGTCATTACCGGAGCGACACAATGGCGGACGCAAGGGTTACAGTAGATAGCGAAAAGCTCCAAACTTTTTGTCGAGAGCATCATATTCGCAAACTCGCGCTATTTGGTTCGGTGTTGCGGGACGATTTCCGCGTGGATAGCGACGTGGATGTATTGGTTGAGTTTGAAGAGAAAGCGGAACCCGGCTTCATGCGATTGGCCGCGATGGAGCGTGAGCTAACCGCCCTCGTTGGACGGCAAGTCGATCTGCGTACCCCGGAGGACCTGAGTCCGCTTTTTCGCGACGAAGTGACCGGTGAAGCCAAGGTGCTGTATGCCGCATAGGCACGACTTGAATCGGCTTGAGCATATGCTGAAGTCGGCGATTGAAGCTATGGGGTACATCCAAGGGCGTTGTCGCGAAGATCTCGACAACGACAGCATGCTTGTTCACGCGATTGTGCGGTGCTTGACCATCATCGGCGAAGCGGCCGCACGGGTTACTACTGAGTGCCGAAAAGAGCTGCCAGACGTCGCGTGGGATGAAATGATTGGCATGCGAACCATTTGGTTCATGTGTACTTCAATGTGAACTTGAACATTGTCTGGCGCACAGTGACGGAAGAATTGCCGGCGTTGGTTGCGAGGCTCAATGAACATGTCGGCAAGAACGACTCGGTTGATTGAAATGTAGTGTCCGCACAATAGAATCTGCGCGGTTGAGGGAGAGATGGAAACACCGAACGAACGTGTAGTGCCGATTGCGATCGAGCAGGAGATGAAGACCTCGTTCATGGACTATTCCATGAGCGTGATTGTGAGTCGCGCGTTGCCGGATGTGCGCGACGGCTTGAAGCCGGTGCATCGCCGCATTCTGTACACGATGCACGAGATGGGGCTGGTGCACAATCGCGGGTTTCGCAAGTCCGCGGCCATCGTCGGCGACGCGATGGGGAAATACCACCCGCACGGCGACTCGGCTATTTACGGCACCCTCGTGCGCCTGGCGCAGCCATGGAACATGCGCTATCCGCTCGTGGACGGTCAGGGCAACTTTGGGTCGGTCGACGGCGACAGCCCGGCGGCGATGCGGTACACCGAATCGCGCATGGCGGCGATCACGTCGCAGATGCTGGCCGACATCGAAAAACAAACGGTTAACACGCAACCCAATTACGACGGGCGTCTGCAGGAACCCGTCGTGCTGCCGTCGGCCATTCCCAATCTACTGGTTAACGGCTCGTACGGCATTGCCGTGGGCATGGCGACGAGTTGCCCGCCGCACAATTTGCGCGAAGTCTGCGACGCGGTCGTGCATCTCATTGACAATCCCAAGGCGACCGTCGCAGACATGATGCGCTTCGTCAAAGCGCCCGATTTCCCGACCGGCGGCATCATCTACGGGTGCGAAGGCTTGCCCGAGGCATACCGCACCGGACGCGGGCGCATCACCGTGCGCGCCAAGGTCGCCATCGAACACGACCAGCGCGCCAATCGGGATCGCATCATCGTCAAGGAATTGCCGTACCAGGTCAACAAAGCGCGCCTGATCGAGAACATCGCTGAGTTGGTCAACGCCAAGACGGTCGAGGGCATCACGGACTTGCGCGACGAGTCTGACCGCGAAGGGATGCGCGTCGTCATCGAAGTGCGCAAGGGCGACGAGCCTCAGGTCATCCTGAATCAGCTCTACAAACACACGCAGCTGCAAGAAAACGCGAGCATTTTGATGCTGGCGCTGGTGAACAATCAGCCGCGTGTGTTGTCGCTGCTGGAAATGGTCGGCTACTACGTCAAGCACCGCGCCGAGATCGTCCGCAAGCGCACCGAATACGACCTGCGTCAGGCCGAGGCCCGCGCGCATATCGTCGAAGGGCTGCTCAAGGCCATCGACCATATCGACGAAGTGATCGAGATCATACGTTCGTCCGAAGACGCCGATCAGGCCCGCGTGCGATTGGGCGATCGCTTCGGTTTCACCGAGATTCAGGCCAACGCGATCCTCGCAATGCGCCTGCGTCGATTGACCGGTCTCGAACGCGAGGAGTTAGAGAAGGAATACGCCGACTTGCTCAAACAGATCGAGCAGTTCCAACGCATTCTGTCGAGCGAGCGCACGATTTTGGCGGAAGTCCGCCGCGAGATACTCGAAGTTCGGAACAAATACGGCGACGACCGCCGCACCATTATTTTGGGCGAGACATCGGAGTTCGCCATCGAAGACCTCATCGCCGACGAGAACATGGTCGTGACGGTGTCGAACCAAGGCTATATCAAGCGCGTGCCCGTCAGCACCTACCGCAAACAGCGGCGCGGCGGCAGGGGCGTCGCCGGCATGGAGACGAAGGAAGAAGACTTCGTGCGCGACCTGTTCATCGCGTCGGCGCACCAATACATGCTCTTCTTCACAAACCTCGGGCGCGTGTACTGGCGCAGGGTGCATGAATTGCCCAAGGCCAGCCGCACGGCCCGTGGTCGCGCGATCGTGAATGTGCTTGACCTCACGGGAGACGAACGCGTGACGGCATGCTTGCCAGTGCGCGACCTCAAGGAAGAGGGCAAGTTCGTTTTCATGGTGACCGCCAACGGCACGATCAAGAAGACCGAACTCACCGCTTTCAGCAATCCGCGCGCGGCGGGCATTATCGCGATCGATCTCGACAAGGGCGACGATCTCATCGACGTGCAGATCACCTCGGGCAACGACAACATCCTGATCGCCACGTACAACGGTTTGGCGATTCGTTTTCCCGAAAAAGACGTCCGCTCCATGGGGCGCGGCGCGCGCGGCGTGATTGGCATTCGCCTGGAAAAAGGCGATCGCGTGATCGGCGTTTCCATCGCCGAGGACGACATGACGGTGCTCAGTGTAACAGAAAGGGGCTTCGGCAAACGGACAAAGGTCGGCGAATACCGGCTGCAACACCGAGGCGGACAAGGCATCATCAACATCAAGACCAGCGACCGCAACGGCAACGTCGTGGGCATGCTCACCGTCGACGACGAAGACGAGATTGTCGTCGTCAGCACGGACGGCATCGTGATCCGCACGCCCGTCAAGGACATCCGCACGATAGGCCGCAACACGCAAGGCGTCAAGATCATGTCCCCGACCGAAGGCGCGCAGGTCAGCGCCGTCGCCCGCGCATTGGCCGAAAGCAAGGAAGAACACCTGACGGAAACCGCCGCGACCTTGGGCGAAGCGCAGCAAATTTCGCCCGGTTTGTCGACGCAAGACGATGAGAACGGTCTTTTTTCCGAAACGGACGAAGACGAAAACGCGTGAGTCTTTTTCCCTTGCGTCCGCGCAATGTTGGACTTTGACGGACGAGGTGTGATAGTCTAATCATGTTTGGCATAGCCGAACGAAACGAGGGCGCTCGTAGCTCAGGGGATAGAGCACTAGCCTCCGGAGCTAGGTGTCGCAGGTTCGAATCCTGCCGAGCGCGCCATTCTCTATGCCATTCCCCAGAACGAGGGGAATGGCAGGAACATCGGAAACGTTTTTCGAACGGCGTGGTATTACTTATGACTATGGCGCGCTGATCCCCTGCACGCCATTGACGCGAGAGCGGGGGGGCAAAGACAGTCTCGGATAGGGGCGTGTTTCACGGCGGTGGCTCTGTTTGTCACCAGAGACCGTGGCCCCTTTGTAGATAAAGCGGAAACGAAAAGAAGAATAGTGCGGAGGAGACCATGAACAGCAAACGCGGTTTCGTATTCACAGTCCTTGCGGCAAGCCTGATTTTGATGCTGGCGTTGGGAACGGGTTGCGCCAGCAAAAAACAGCCCAAAATCACGCCGACCCCTGGCCCGGCAGTCGAGCAGCAAGGAAGCGCCGATGGACAGCCGAACATCGACGTAACCAGCAAAATGTGGGTGCCTTTTGAAGGCCTGTCGACGGTGCACTTCGATTATAACAAATACGATCTGCGCGCCGACACCCGCGCCAAGCTCAACAAAAATGCGGAGCTTATCAAGGCCCAGCCGGACGTCCTGGTCCAGATCGAAGGCCACTGCGACGAACGCGGCACCCAGGAATACAACCTGGCCCTCGGCGAGAAACGCGCCCTGGCCGTCCGCGACTACCTGGTGAAACTTGGCATCTCCGGCGATCGCATCGTCACCATCAGCTACGGCGAAGAAAAGCCGGTCGACGGCGGCCACGACGAAGCCGCTTGGTCGAAGAATCGTCGGTGCGAGTTCAACAAGGCCGCGCGGTAAGCGTCTTTCGGGCCAACGTGGCTGACGAAACGAGGGGAACAAGATGGACGCGTGGATGAAAAGAGCGGTGACGACTCTGGCCGTGCTCGTTCTGGCGGGATGCGCCACCGACAACCGGGAAGTCATCAATAGCACGTACCGCAGCGTTAGGAACCTTGAGAAAAACACGTCAACCTCGGTTGACCAGTTGAACAAGGCCACCGCGGACCTGTCGACGCGTCTGGATTCGAGCGACCAGGAGACGCGCGAACTAAAGGGCATGGTTCAGGAAACCCAGGCCAAGCTCGATAAAATCGACGCCAAGCTCAACGAGTTGACCCGAAATCTTTACAAACTCAGCGGGTTGACGCCTCCCCCCGGGGCGGCGTCAACCTCGCCGCAGAGCGTCCTCGTCGATTCGATCAAGGTGGAAGACCAGCCCGCGCCCCTTTCGTCCGTGCCGACCTCCGCCCCGCCCGTCCAAACGAGCCCCCAGGCGGCCCCTGCTGCGGTTCCGACCGTTCCCGAGCCCAGCGAGGAAAAAATCCTCGCGGAAACTCCTACGCCGTCGGCTCCCGCCGCACAGCCCGAAGCGCCCCTTTCAGCGGACAGCGCCGTGGCCGAATACAATCAGGCGATGAAGTCATTCAAAGCCAATGACTTTGGCGCTGCCGCGCAACAATTCGGCGATTTCGTGAAAAAGTACCCGAACACCGAAAATTCGGCCAACGCCCAATTCTGGAAGGCCCAGAGCATCGACAAGCTTGGCAAAGCGGAAGAAGCCATCCGAGAATATGAAAAAGTCAAGGCTTCCTATCCGACAAGCCCCAAGGTTCCCGTGGCGATGTACAAACAAGCTGGCGCCTACCTCAATCTTGGCCAGAAGCAGCGAGCGATAGACCTCCTGAAACAACTGGTGGAAAACTATCCCATGCACAACGCAGCCGTCCTGGCTAAGAGCGAATTGCAAAAGCTTCAAGCTCAGAATTAGACGTTTCCGGAAGCCATTGAATCCATGGCGACCCACGCGCGCGGGAGTGTACCTTCCGCGCGCGTTTTTCCAATACGGGCAGAACTGTGCCTAGAACGACCCCGGGAGGCATGCACCCCTCATGCGGCATTACCTAGGATTGGACGCGGGCGGAACCAAGACGCATTGCCTCGTCGCCAACGAACGAGGCGACATACTGGGATTTGGCGCCGCTGGATCAGGCAATTACGAATGCCTCGGCATTGAACCCGCCGCTACGGAAAACCGCAAGGCCGTCCAAACGGCCCTTGCCGAAGCCCAATGTGCACTGCAAGACCTCTCAAGCATCGGCATGGGCATTGCCGGAGCCGACTTGCCCGAAGACTACGACATGCTCGAACGCGAGATATACGCCCCGCTTTTCGGCGCGACCCGCCGGACATTTCGCAACGATTCAATGGCAGGACTGCGCGGCGGCACTCGCCACCCCAGCGGCATTGTCATCGCCTGCGGAACAGGATGCGTGTGTGCAGGCCGCAATCGCAGCGGACAGGAAGTCCGCGTCGGCGGACTCGGCGACAAATCGGGGGATGAGTGCACAGGCTCCGAAATAGGACGCATCGCCCTTCGCCGAGTTTGGCAGGCCCGAGAGGGAATCATTCCGCCCACGATCCTGACCGACAAGTTCGTCGCCCGGGCCGAATGCGCCCATGTCGACGATCTGTTCTATCGCATGTACCGCGGCCAACTCGACGAAAGAGCCCTCGAGCCCATGGCCAAGCTCGTATTCGACGCCGCGCTTGAAGGCGACGCGGCCTCCTGTGATATCCTAGAACACGGCGGCCGGTACCTCGGGATGATGGTGAACGCTGCGGCGCGCGCCCTCGGCGTAACCCAGGAAGCTTTCGAAGTGGTTATGGCGGGCAGCGTGTTCAAGGGATCAAGCCCCATCTTGATCGACGCCATGCGCACGGCGATTCATCGGGTCTCGCCCCATGCCGCGCTGGTCATGCCCTTGTTCGAGCCCGTGGTGGGCGCTTTGTTGATGGGCATGGATATGGACGGAGCCGTGACGGACGAGGTGTACGACAACCTCGCCAGGAGCCTCGGGGAAGCCGAGAAACGCTATCACGTCCGGCTGAAGGCGGAATAACAACATGAAGACGCAATGTAGGCGCAAAATGCATTGGACGTGGGCACTGGCCGGGGCGATCCTCGCCCTTTACGTGACCGGTTGCAGCCCGCAGCCCTCCCCCAAGAACGATGACGACTTCCTCGAACGCATAAAGAGCGAAACATCGGCGAATCCTTCCATCGCCCAGGAAGGAGTGGGGGCGTTGCCCCCGGCGGCGGCCAGTCCTTCGAACGCCGCGCCATCTATCGAATTGAACGCCTCCACCGTCGACCTAGGCGTCGTTCCCAACGACAACTACTATGTGACAACCGTCCCCGTATACAATCGCGGCGCAGCGGACCTGGTGATAGGCGATGTGCAGACCACCTGCGCCTGCACGATGGGAAAAATGAAAGAGGCCACGATCAAGCCCGGTTCCCAAGGCGAACTGGAGATCACCATCGTTCCCTACAAAATCCCCGGATTTTCCTCGCAGAAAACCCTGATTATTCTCTCAAACGATCCCAAACACCCCCGTCTGAGCTTGGAAGTGCATTGCAAAGTCGATCCCGAATTCGAAGTCGAGCCAAGTGAAATCGTGTGGGGAAAAATCCAAAAAGGCGAACGCGCGGAATCCATTCTCCATTTCCGCGCCCTCCAAAACGTCAAAATCGCAGGACAGCCAGACCAGCCCGTCACCGTGGGCGGAGTCACCGCCATTGGACAGCCCCGCGGTTTGTCGTCCGAGATCGAACCACTTCCCGAAGACGCGTGGACCGCTCCGGGCCTGCCGGAATACCGGATACGCCTTATGCTGGATACGACCGAACTGCCGTTGGGCGCCTACGCGGCGTCCTTTCAAATCGTCACCTCCGCGCCGCGCGTGCCGCGTTTCATGAGCGGCGTCAAGGCCGAAATCGTCTCCTTCTACGCAATCGAACCCTCCACGATCACCGTTCAGAAAATACAACCCGGGGAGACTATCAAGGACGCCGCCGTCATTTCCTCGCAAAGCCAAGCGTTCGAGTTGAAGGACGTCGCCATTGGAGGCGATAGCTTGACCGTTGCGACCCGTCCCGGGCCTTCGCCCAACAGCGTTGCGATCGATTTGACCGCGGCGCCAAACGCCCTGGAAGGGCACAAACAGGAAACCATTACATTCACGCTGTCGTCAGGCGACGAGACCTTGAAGGACTCCATCCGCGTTTTCGCGATAGTCTCGAAATCGCCAACGACCCCATAGTCGTTATCTCAGCCAACGCACAATCGCAGGAGATCCACGCCATGGCCTTGTTCGGACGGCGAGACAAAGATGCCGCGAAGACCGCTGCGCCGGCAGGTCTGCGCCCCACAATGGGCCGGATCGCCTACTGCCGCGTCTGCGCCAAGGACCAACCGATGACCCGCTGTTGGATGCGCACCGCCTATCTTGTCCAGTGCATGTGCTGCGGCCTCGCCTTCGAGGATCCGGCCGCGTTGTATCGCCGCAATCAGCCGGCTTGTCCCCGTTGCGGCGAATTCCTGGAACACCCCGGTTTTGAATACGGACTGTGCGACGGGTGTGGATCGAAGTACGAGCTCGTGAGCGGCGCCAAGCCCGGCCTGCTGCCCAATAAGCGCCAGCGCGATGAAATGAGCAAACAAGGGAAAGCTTGGAGCAGATACTGACATGCTGACGAACGAAATCAGGGAGCGCCTTCAACGACACGGGCAAGAGCGAGTGCTTCGGTTCTGGGACCGCCTTGACGACGAGGCCCGCGGGACGCTGGGTGCGCAGCTGGCGACCATAGATTTTGAACTTATGGATCGGCTCATCGAGAAATGGATTCGCAACACGCCGTCCGCGGAAAGATTCAACGCCATCGATCCGGTGCCGCTGATTCCCGAAGCCGATCTTTCGCGACCGGATGCCCGCGAGGCCCGGGCCGCTGGCGAAGACGCCCTGTGCCAGGGACGCGTAGGGTTGATCCTCGTTGCCGGCGGACAAGGAACCCGTCTGGGTTTTAACGGCCCCAAAGGTTCTTACCCCATTGGCCCCATCTCCGGGCGCAGTCTCTTCGCGTACCATGCGGAGAAGATACGCAATCTGCAACGCCGGTATGCCTGCACGCTGCCATGGTACATCATGGTTAGCGCCGCCAACCGCGCCGCCACCGAGGCTTTTTTTCGCGAACACGACTATTTCGGCTTGCGCGTCCAAGACATCCGCTTTTTCCAGCAACGCATGATCCCGTGCGTCGACGACAATGGCGCCTTCATGCTCGACGCTCCCGGGCGGCTTGCCATGAACCCCAACGGCCACGGAGGCTGCATTCCCGCGATGGTCGAGAGCGGAATCACGAAAGACGCCCGGGAACGCGGCGTGGACACGCTCAGCTATTTCCAAGTCGACAACTGGGCCGCCAAGGTAGCCGATCCATTTTTCATCGGCTACCATGTCCTTCGCGGCGGCGAAATGTCCTCGAAGATCAACCGTCGCAACGGACCCCGCGAAGCCGTCGGCGTCCACTGTCTATGCGACGGCGAATACCGCGTCATCGAATACTCCGAACTCGATATCTATCCGCAACTCTTGGAACTCGATGCTCATGGGAAGCCGGTCTACCTTGCCGGCAACCCCGCGATTCACATCCTTTCCGTGCCGTTTATCGAACGGGTATCGCACAATTTCCGCGAATTCCCGTGGCACTTGGCGCACAAAAAGATCGCCTGCATCGATGACGCCGGCGTGCGCATTGTCCCGGACAAGCCCAACGGCTACAAGTTCGAGACCTTTGTATTCGACGCACTCCGCTTCATCCGCCACGAGCCAATCGCATTGCTGATCCGACGTGACGGCGAGTACACCCCCACGAAACAGTTCGAAGGAGACAACAGCGTTACGGCTGCGCGCGCGAGCATGGCCCGCTTCTGGGGCGAATGGCTCGACGAGGCCGGCGTCGCGACGCCGCGCGACGGACAGGGCAACGTCGCCGTGGACATCGAGATCAGTCCCGACTTCGCTTATTCGAAAGAGGAATTCATGGATCGCATGAAAGGCTGCACTCTGGACATCAACGGCGGCATTTCCATTTCCGCCGACGGTTCCATCGAATACGCCGGCAACAGGCGCGCGTGACGGCTACGGAGAGGAGACGCGACGGGGACGCTTGCGATCCGAGACAGTCTTGAACAATCCTTCGGAACGCGTGCAGACCCATGTGCACGAAAATGCCGCATCTCCCAAAATGTCCGCCACGTCCCTCAATGGCTTCCGGCCAAGACGCCACGCATCGTTGCTGACCGCATACATGGAATCCCCCTTTCCTCGGAGAAGTCCGTCCGCTTCCACCCGAAGAATCCCGCCGTCCGGAGCGGGCGCCTGAAACGACCACGGTTGTTTGTCGATGTAGAGATCGATGACGGCATGGCCGACTTCACATCGAAACGAGGTTGCTTCCATCGCCGAGGTTCTCGCCCAGATCGCGGGCCGGCCATCGACGTCGTTAAAAACGCGCACTCGCTCCACGCCCCGGATCCTGTTTTTCTCGTCGCCGATCACGAGTCGCGCCTCCCGCAACGCCTGTTTGCCATCCTCGCGCCACGGCAACAGGAGGATGCCGCCCAAAGAACCCACGGCTACGCATTCCGAATCCGGGAGCATGGCTGCCGAAGTCAATACATCGAACGCCAGTGCGCGGCGATCTCCCATGTCGATCAGCGCCGCATAATCCGCTGGGGATGCCGTGAACGGCGCGGACGCGAGATCGCTCCAGGCATACCGCGGCTCCGACGACCATGCCAAGGACGGAGCTCGCAACACGACCGTATCTCCAACGCGAAAGGCGTTCCCTGTGGTTTGGGCATCGATCTCTTCCCAAGCCAGGGGACCGTCTTTCCACGAACTCCGATGAAACCGCCACGAGACAGTCTCGCCGATTTTCGCCTTCTGGGCCGTAAAAAAGCTTCCGGCCTCCGCTTCCCGGATGAGATCGATGCGCCGAGAGCAGGGTTTGATGTCGCGAAGAACGAGACGATTCTCCTCGATTGCATTCAAACACAGGAAGGAAGAACCGCCATTTTCGGGGTTTTGACTGTGGGTCGCGAGAAGCCACAGTTTCTCCTTTCCCGGAAAGGATTCCAGCGCGCATCCTGCGTCGGCAGCATCGAACACGAAGCGACCATCCGCCAGCAGGCGATCGTCGGAGATATCCGGAATTCGAGAACGGAGCAGAGGGGCATTCTCCGAAAGCAGGTCGCGCGGAATCCAGCTTTGGGTTAGTTCGAGGCGGCGTTTTCCCAACATGCCGTCGTCCTGAAACGCAACCGTCAGATGCGCCACGCTGCGCAACGACGGAGACGCGTCGATGCGCTCCAATCGCCACGGCCCTTCCATGCAAGAGACATGATACTGAGGGAATTCGGCGTCGCCGCCCACAACCACTCCCGTGCGCTTCCCATTTGCTCGGGCGACATCGCACCGTGTTTGCCCGCGCAACACGGTCAACGTCATGGGGTATTGGCCTGCCTGAGCAAGATCAACCCGCGCCAGCCCTGCCTGCGTCACCAGGACTCCGGTCCTGTTGTCGTCGAGCAATCCGACGGCATGCGTTACGTCCCACGCAAACCGATCCTCATGCCACCAATCCGGGATCGGAAGCGGTTGCACGCCGGTTTCATCTGCTTCCACGCACGGCGCGAGAGACATGTCCGTATCCGAGATGGGACGCCACACGATGTTTCCGACCTGTCCCGCGACTTGCGGCGTTTCCAGTTTTTCGCTCTGCCACGAAGCATCCGCAGCGGCGGAAGTCTGAAATGTCCATTGCCGATGCCTTTCGCGCGTCATCAGACGCAGCGCCGCCCCCCCGATTAAGTTCGGAACGCAGTCCGAAGGCATGTCCGAAGGCGGTGCGAAGCACGCCATGATCGTTGCAGGAGATCTCGGATCGCGTTTCACGACGCATCGGCCAGGAACGAACACGTACAAACCCTCATTGAAGGAAGCGAACGATGCCCCGCGATCGAAAAAGAACCTGCCGCCGTCAAACACGGATTTTCCGTCGAAGGCGTGAAACGACACCTTGCCTTCGCTACATGCGATCCGCAATGCAGGGGTGGTTATCTCCGATTCCGGATCGTGGGAGAGGGGCGTTTCGGATTTGTCCACTCGTTGGAACGGTCTTGCTTGCAGTCTCCAGAAACCATCTTCCGTTTCCAACGTAATAGGCCCATCCGAAACACCGCGGCGCAGCCATGTAACGAGGTCATCTCGGAATTTCCAATTTCCAGCCGTTGTCTGCCGCCAGGAACGCGTCCGATTGGCTTCATCCGGACGGACGATCCGCAGTTCCGTTTCCATGCCGGGACGTCGGGTCAAGCGCCACTGCCAGCCGCCGTTCTCCACGACGCTGGTTTGCGCGAGGGCATCCGGACCGGTCAGCAGGGTCAGTTGGCCATCTTGCCACAAGGCAACGAACCGGCCATTCATTTCTATGGCAACGCGCGCTGGACCTTCCAGACGAACCAGCGATCCGTTGCGGAATCGCTCATCAACAACCTGTAACCGGAACGAGTCGGCATCGCGAACCGTCAGCCCTAGATCGGTTATCAACACAAGAGAACCGTCCGAGAGGATTTCCATATCCTTCGCGCACAAGAACGAAAACGTATCCCCCGACGAAGCCCAGACGGGCCTTTCGGCGCGCGACGCATCGCTCCATGCAATATCGAGTCCATTTTCGGGACCCGCCCGGAAATCCAGTTGTTCTCCTGCGACATCGATTCTGGCCGCCGTCTTCGTGGAAAGCGTTTCCTCAAACCGCAACGTCCCTTCGGACGCTTCCTCCACGAGGCGCGTTGTCCGGTCCGCAAACGTAAGCTGGATTCTGTCGTAGGAAAGTTTTGTCTGGCGCAGTTTTCGATGGCTCTAGGCGATGGCGTCGAGGAAGACAGGCGGGTCTGGGGGGCGGAGAGTTCTGTGGCGACTATTTTGGCAAGCAAGGTCGCGTCAAGCTGCGTCCCCAGGACCTTCTCGCATATTTTATGAATATCATTGCAATGCGGCGCGTCAGACAAAGCAGGACTTTCTTGTTCCATGACTTTTCCTATGCAGATATATGAATAAAACCAATGATATGAGGTCCTCCAAAGAAGAATACATCTCCCAAACTACGATGCTAGCATACGATTCTATTTGGGATCAATGGTGGAATGCTCAGGACCATTGCCCGAGGTTTTGACCTCGCCGAAAAGCGCGATCGTGAGGCAGGCTTGAACGAAGGGAAAAGGGGAATGAGGGCAATCTCAAACCGTGACGACGGCGCCCGCGCGGGCGGATTCGTACAAGGCGTCAATGACCCGCATGTTGGCGATGGCGTCTTCTGTGCTCCATCGAAGCGGATCGCGCGTGCGGCAAGCGCGCACGAAGTCTTCGATTTCAAGCGCATAGGAATTGGCCGCCGGCACGTTGACCACTTCCTCGCGATCGCCCCGGCGCAATAGAAACGTGGCGCGTTCATTGCCGGGAAGCCACGGCGAGGGAATGAGGATCGAGCCGTCGGAGCCTTCAATTTCGGCGGTCTCTCTCGCGTATGACTCGATACCGCATTCGAGTTGCGCGAGGATGTTGTTGGGGAACTCCAGGATGCCGAGCATCAGATCGTCGACGCTGGTGCGGCGTTCGAATGCGGCTACGCGGATAGGTTCTGCGCCGGCGACAAGCCGCGACAGGTTCACGCAGTAACAACCGACGTCCATGAGCGAGCCGCCAGCCAGTGCGGCGTCGGCGATAATGTTGTCCCGGCTGTGCATCCGGAATGAAAACGCGCTGCGGATCGTCGTAATAACGCCGAGGGCGCCATCCTGTATCAGACCGAAGATGCGGTCGTACTGCGGGTGATAACGGTACATGAACGCTTCGCCGAGGGGCAGGCGCTTTTGCGACGCCACGTCGGCGACCCGGCGGGCTTCGGCGGCGTTGGCCGCGAAAGGCTTCTCGCACAAAACCGGCAGTCCCGCCTCGAGGGCCTTGATGGTCCACTCCGCGTGCATGCTATTCGGCAACGGATTATACACGCAGTCAATCTCGGCGGAGTCGAGCATCTCCTGGTACGATCCGAACACCCGCGGAATGCCTTGCTCCTTTGCCCATTCAAGGGCGCGCGTGTATTCGCGACTCGCCACGGCTTGCACGCGGGTGTCGTAGCATTCGGCCATGGCCTTGATGAAGGTGCGCGCGATCTTCGCCGTGCCCAGAATGCCCCACCGGACTTCGTTCATCATGCTACGCCTCCCCGTGCGCCGGCCGCGCCGCGATTTTGGGTTCATGCCCAAGCGTCAAGCGAGTATACATAAGAGCGGAGGGCGCAACAAAAAGAAGCATTGGCCGCCAATCGCCCCGATGGAATGGCAGCGACGCCCATCGGTTCCGGACGGCACGTGATTTTCTTCGAGCGATTGTGGGAAGACGCGGGGAACGTATGCTAGACTTTTCACCTGCGGCGCAAAGGTCGTGATGCGGGAGGATGCCATGCCGGAATATATCGGGACGCACATGGATGCGGGATGTCTGTGGATGACGCTGCAGCGCCCCAAGGTGAATGCGCTCAACGTGAAACTTCTGCGGGAAATTCGGGAGACGGTTCAGGCTGCCGAAGCCGATGCGGCGATTCGGTGCATGGTCATACATGGCGGCGCAGGGAAATTTTTCAGCGGCGGTGCGGATATCCCATCGATCCAGGACGCGCTGGGGAGCGATCCGTTCGCGAAAGGCGCGTTGCTTTCAGAGGGACAGCAGACGATGAATGTCATCGAAGGCTGCGGCAAGCCTGTTATCGCGGCGGTGAATGGCGCGGCCCTAGGCGGAGGATGCGAGTTGGCGTTGGCGTGTCATCTGCGCCTTGCTTCGACGGAGGCGACGTTTGGCCAGCCCGAAATCAATCTCGGCATCATGCCGGGCTGGGGCGCAACGTACCGGCTCGCGAGGCAGATCGGTCATGCGAGGGCGTTGGATTGGATGCTGACGGGCCGTATGGTCGGCGCGCAAGAGGCCTACGAGGCAGGCCTGCTTTGTAAACTCGTGAAGGCGGAGGAACTGGAGGCGGCCGCACAAGAGCTTGCGGGCACGGTGAGCCGAAAGTCGCCGCTGGCAATGCGGGCGATTCTGGAAACCGTCCAAAATCAGGCCTTGCATCCTGCCGATGCCAGCGAGCTGGAGACTCGCGGGTTTCAACGATGCATGGCAAGCCACGATGCCGTTGAGGGCGTTTCGGCCTTTCTGGATAAGCGGACGCCGCATTTTACGGGAGAATAGTGACAGTGAGGCGTTTAGGAACGTTTGCATGCGCGATAGGAGCGGCGGCGTTGCTGTCCGTATCCGCACAGGCGCTAGAAGCGGGCGCGGCAAAGGTGGACATTACGCCCGGCCTTGGCACGCCGCTGAATGGATATGGGGCGCGGCTGGGACAAGGGGCGGCGGCGGTGCACGACCCTATCACGGCCCGGGCGCTCTACCTGGAGGACGGCCAGACGCGCCTGCTGCTGGTTGCGGCCGATCTGTGCGTCATCAATCGCGAATTGCGCGATCGCGCGCTGGAATTGGCGCCGCGCGACGTGCCGCCTGAAAACATTTTTCTTGTCGCGACGCACAATCACAGCGGGACGGGGGGGATGGTGCGCCCCCTGATCTTTCGATCGATTTCGGGCCGCTTCATGCCGGAGGTGTTGGAGGCCGCCGCCCAAAAGTTCGCGGAGGTTATGCGCACGGCCATCGGGGCCCGCCAACGCGCGGCCATCGGCTATGCGACGTTCCAGCAGAACGATCTGTCGCGCAACCGCCGCGTGCCAGACGGTCCTGTGGACACGCAGGTGGGCGTGATTCGCGTTGAAAACGCCGACGGACGTCCCATCGCCGTCATGGCCAATTTCGCCGCGCATCCCACGAACGTTCCCGAAGAAGACGCCCTCTCTGTTTCCGCCGATTATTGCGGGTTCTATTATGCGGAACTCGAGGCGTTGTTGGGCGAAAGCGCGATCGCCCTGTTCACCAATGGCGCGGAAGGCGATCAAAAATGCGCCGCGCCGCATGGCGAAGATGGCTGGGCCAAAACCGAGGCGGTGGGACGGTTGCTTGCCCAACGCGTAAACGAGGCCGCCCAGAAAATTCGGTGCGACGAAAGCGCGCTACGGGTCGCCTCCGCGCAGGTCACTCTTCCGAAAACCCTTGCGGATTCGTTTCTGCCGCAGGACACGACGCTGAAGACCATTGAAATCAACGATTTGCTGCTGACGTTTTTCCCGGGGGAGCCGTGCGTCGACATTGGGCTCGAATTGCGAAAACGGTCGTTGGCGCGCGGATACGGAGCTCAATTTTCCGTGGGACTCTCGAACGATCATCTCATGTATTTCGTGCCTCGTTCGATCTACAGCACGACGGGCTACGAATCTTCCATGAACTTCTATGGACCGGGCATCGAGGACTTTTTCTACCGTGAATTCAGCAAGCTCATGAGCCGAGGAACGCCGGAGCCCGAACCGGAGCGGCCTGCAGAGCCGGAGATCGCAGCATTGCCCGGATCGCGTCGCATAACATTGACGGGCTCCGCTTACGCGATTGGATACATGCGCGGAATGGCGTTTGCCGAGGAAATCCGTGCGCATTATCGGGACCGCGTTTGGGCCCGGGTTGAGTCCAAGGCATGGGTCCCCAAGACGGGCTTGTGGAATCTGGCCCCCCCGTTCCTCAATCAGACCCCGTTGGCGTTGCCCTTTCTCGCTTTCAACGCGAGGCCTTTGCTGAAAGGGCTTCCAGACGACTTTCTGCGCGAGGTTGAAGGCATGGCCGATGCCTGCGCGTTGCCCTTCGATGCGGTTTGGCTTTCACAGTGCGCGCCAGTTTTCGAGGTGCAGGCGCGGTCTGAAGACATCTACCGCCAACCCTACTGTACGATGTTCGCGTTGACGGGCAAACGTACGGAACGGGATGGCGTTCTGATCGGTCGCAATTTCGATTGGCCTGCGGCGGGGGCGCTCGTCGTGGAGGATGTGAAACCTGCGACAGGGCGTCGGTTCGTGGCGATTGGTTTTCCGTGGACGGCAGGGGTGTTTACAGGAATGAATGACGCGGGTCTTGTGCTATGCGCCGAGAGGGTGGAAGCCCTCGGAACGCCTTCTTTGACCGGTCCGCCGATCGAAATGGCGTTGCGTCAGACCTTGCAGACCGCGGGAACGCTTCCGGAAGCCTTGGCGCAATTGCAGGCGGCTTTGTACAACTGGTTTATGGACTCGATCAACCTTAATTCAAAATTGAGTATGCTGTACCAGTCAGGTCGTCTCGATGAAGCGACAGCCGTTTCTGAGACCCTGATGAACCATACGGATCGAACTCTGGAAATGCTGCAAAAATATTGCAAGTTGGGTGGCGCTTGACGACGAAACCACGTGTTGCGGGCTTCACCCTGCTGGAGGTGCTCTTTGTCATCCTGATCCTGGGTGTGCTGGCCGCCGTGCTGCTGCCGCACTATGTGGATTTGGGCAAAGAGGCGCGCATTGCCAAAGTGCAGGGTTCCCTGGGCGCGGCGCGCAGCGCCTATGCCATGT
>ERZ795030.1514-NODE-1514-length-31088-cov-7.942384_pt1 | contig 31088 bp, 20 predicted proteins | sample MGYA00375122_ERZ795030 | MGnify/ENA primary metagenome ERZ795030 (study PRJEB30165, sample SAMN05720146) | activated sludge metagenome | isolation source: anaerobic digester from wastewater treatment plant | place: Japan | collected 2015-04-20 ... | reverse complement strand
TGCAAACCTTGTTATTATTATCTGTTTCCGGCTCAAGGATGTAAAATTTCTCGCCGCACACAACCTTGAAGCAATAACTCAACATTATGAAACTGTAGATTTATCCTAATTATGCGCGCCATTAAATAAATACTTATAGATAAGCGCTAGGCACGTCAACAGCAAATCAAGCTAATCGAGGAGTTTGCCCTCAACGAGTTGCCCCAACGGGTCTAAAATTTTGCACTCGAGTTTTTCGTCGGTTAAATGAGAATAGAACGCGGTTTACTCTTTTATCTCGCGGCGGAGTTGAATGTGGACGTCGCGGAGCTGCTCATCGGTTACGTCCGAAGGCGCGCCGGTCATCAAGCATAACCCCGCCTGCGTTTTCGGAAATGGTATCACGTCCCGAATGGAATCGCGCTTCATGAGTATCATCATAATGCGGTCGAGTCCAAAGGCGATGCCTCCGTGCGGGGGCGCGCCGTAGGATAGGGCTTCGAGCAAAAATCCAAAGCGATGCCGCGCCTCCTTTTCGCCGATGCCGATGGCTTTGAAGACGGTTTCCTGAACGTCCGAGCGATGGATGCGGATGCTGCCGCCGCCTATCTCTTCGCCATTGAGCGTAAGGTCGTAGGCGCGGGCGCGCACTTTCTCCGGCGCCGTTTCCAATAGCGGAATATCCTCCGGCATGGGGGACGTGAACGGGTGATGAGCGGAGTCCCATCGGCGTTCGTTCTCGTTCCACTCAAAGAGGGGAAAATCCACAATCCATGCAAATTCAAGGGCGTCGGGATTTATAAGATTGAGCGCGCGTCCGAGCCAAAGGCGGAGCTGTCCGAGCGATTCGGCGGCGACTTTGGGTTTATCCGCCACGATGAGGATGAGGTCGCCCGCCGCGGCGCCCAGCGCGCTCGCAAGGCTGGCAAGGGTTTCCGCCGCGAAGAACTTGCTGATGTTGGAATTGGGGAGGGCTGGCTCGCCTTCCATCTTAAACCAAGCTATTCCTTTGGCTCCATAAGTGGCGGCGACTCGCGGGATTTCGCCGCCGGGTTTGAGTTGGGTGTTGGAGATTTTCTCCGCCGCCGCCGGCACGCACAGGGCGCGGATGACGCCGCCTGCTTCGATGGTTTCTTTGAAGACTCTAAAATCGCACGAGCGGAAAATATCCGTCACATCTTTAATCTCCAAACCAAAGCGCAGGTCGGGTTTATCGGAGCCGTATTTGAGCATCGCCTCGGCATAGGGAATGCGCCTAAAAGGGATTTCAACCTTTGCGCCTTTGATTTCCTCGAAGATTTTTTTGATAAGGCGCTCCATCGGCTCAAAGAGGTCCTCCGGCGTGATGAAGGACATCTCGATGTCAATCTGCGTGAATTCCGGCTGGCGGTTGGCGCGGAAGTCTTCGTCGCGGAAGCAGCGCGCAATCTGGAAATATCGGTCATATCCCGCCACCATGAGAATCTGTTTAAAAAGTTGCGGCGATTGCGGCAGGGCGTAGAACATCCCCTCGCTCATACGGCTGGGGACGAGGAAGTCGCGCGCTCCCTCCGGCGTTGATTTAGTGAGGATGGGCGTGTCCACTTCGATAAATCCGTTTTCGTGCAGGAACGTGCGGACAACGCGGTAGAGTTTGGAGCGGGTAATGATAATTTCCTGCATCTCTGGACGGCGGAGGTCAAGATAGCGGTAGCGCAGACGGTTCTCCTCGCTCATATTGGCATATGAATCCATCGTATAAGGCAGCGGCTGCGACGTGTTCAAGATTTCGAAGCAGGACGCTTTGACTTCGATTTCCCCTGTGGCAAGTTTGGGATTGACCATACCTTCGGGGCGCGCGGCGACTTTGCCCTTAACGGCGATGACAAATTCATCGCGCAATTTTTGAGCGGATTCAAAATACTCTGCGGCGATGTTTTTAGGATCCAACTCCACTTGGCACAGCCCGGTTCTATCGCGGATGTCAAGGAATATGATCCCGCCATGGTTTCGATGGCTGTGCACCCAACCTTTGAGGATGACTTCTTTGCCGATATCAGATTTGCGGAGCTCGCCGCAATAACAGGAGCGCTTGGCTTCGGTGAGTTGAGGCACGCGCGAACCTCTCTTTCAGATTATGATGTTAACGGGCGGCTTTTTTGCTTTTCTTTTCATCCTCTTTGAGAAGGACGTAATCAATGGAATCCAGCAGAGCTTGCCACGACGCCTGAATGATATTCTCGGAAAGTCCGACCGTTCCCCAAACTTGTTTGCCGTCTGAGGTTTCTATCATAACGCGGACTTTTGCGGCTGTGGCGGCTCTGGGGTTGACCACGCGAACTTTGAAATCGGTGAGATTTATCTTTTTCAGAACAGGGTAATGCTGATTGAGCGCGCCTTTGAGCGCGGTGTCAAGGGCGTGAATCGGACCATCGCCCTCCGCCGCCATAATCTTGACATCGTCGCCGATGCGGATTTTGATGGTCGCCTCAGTGATGCACTCCTCCTCCAGCCCGCGCTTTTCCACAATCACGCGAAAGCCGACAAGTTCAAAAAACTTTCGATGTTTGCCCATCGCCTTCTTCATCATGACCTCAAAGGAGGCTTCCGCGCCTTCAAATTGATACCCTTCGTTCTCCATGTCTTTGATAGTGCGCAGAACGTCCTTCGTTTCATCCTGCGCGGCGGCGACATCAATTCCCAGCTCGTCCGCCTTAAAGCGCAGATTGCTCACGCCGCTCATCTCCGAAACCAAAACGCGGCGTTTGTTGCCGACGGCTTCCGGTTCAATGTGTTCATAGGTGGAGGCGTTGCGGAGAACGGCGCTCACATGGATGCCGCCTTTGTGTGTAAAAACGGAATTGCCCACATAAGGCTGGCGCTCGTTTGGAACCAGATTGGCGATTTCATCAATCGTGCGGGAGAGGCGTTTGAGTTCCCGCACCTTTGCCTTTGGCACACATTGGTAATTCGCCTTAAGGACAAGCGCGGGGATAATCTGAATCAAATCGGCATTGCCGCAACGCTCGCCGTATCCGTTCATCGTGCCTTGCACCTGCGAGGCGCCCAGATGGACGGCGGTGATGGCGTTGGCGACTGCCAGACCTGAATCGTTATGCGTGTGGATGCCGAAGGGATGGCTGCCGAGCGTTTTGCGCACAGCGTCAAGAATATCATAAAATTCAAAAGTCAGCGTTCCGCCGTTCGTGTCGCAAAGCGTGATACAGTCCGCGCCCGCTTCCGCCGCCGTTAAAATCGTTTTCAAGGCATATTCGGGATTGTTCTTGAAACCGTCAAAAAAATGTTCGGCGTCATAAATGACCTCTCTGCCCTTGCTTTTCAGAAAGCGCACAGAATCGGATATCATAGCAAGGTTTTCCTCCGGTGTCGCTTGCAGCGCCTCGCGCACATGCAAATCCCACGACTTGCCGAAGATGGTGCAGACCGGCGCGCCGGAGGCGATTAGGGCGCATAAGTTTGAATCATCCTCCGGTTTGATTTTCTTGCGCCGCGTGGATCCAAACGCCGCAAGACGGGCATGTTTCATCTTCACAGACTTCATATGGGCGAAAAACTCATCCGCCTTCGGGTTCGCCCCGGGCCAGCCGCCCTCCACGTAATCTATCCCGAAATTATCCGCCTCCTGCGCAATGCGGATTTTATCCGGCACGGAAAAGGATATCCCTTCCGCCTGCTCCCCATCGCGAAGTGTGGTGTCATAAAGAAAGACCCGTCTTCCCATCTCAAACTCCTTTTATTTATTGATTAAAGTCTTCACTTCTTTGGCGAACTCGCTAACCTCTTTGAAATTCAGATAAACGGAGGCGAAGCGGATATACGCAACCTCGTCCAGCTCCCGCAGACGTTTCATTATCATATCGCCGATTTTCTTCGCCGAAACCTCCCGCGTCATCTCATTATAGAGACTTTTTTCTATCGCGCTCGCAATCTCCTCGATGCGCTCATAGCCGACATCCCTCTTCTCGCAGGCGCGAATCAACCCTTTGATAATCTTCTCGCGTGCGAACGCCTCGCGCCGTCCATCCTTCTTAATCACAAAAAGCGGAATATTCTCAATCACCTCATGCGTGGTGAACCGCTTGCGGCATTCCGCGCACTCACGCCGGCGCCGGATGGAATTCCCCTCGCGCGAACGCCGCGAGTTGACCACTTTGCTTTCCTCAAAACCGCAAAAAGGGCACTTCATTTTGCCCTCCCAGCATTATAAATTTTGGAATAAATGAATATATTCAAAAACCGCGTCAAGAAAATAGTTTGTGCTCCTTACCCCGCAAAAGCCTCCCGATATTTGAACGATGCCTGATGATGAGCATTAAACCAATCGCCGCCGTTATGAAAATAAGCAGCGTCCGCTCCGGATAAAACACGCCGATCAAAACAGGCAGCAGCGCCGAGCCGATTAACGAACCCAGCGATACATATCGGCTGACGGCTATGATAAGAAGGCAAACTGCAAGCGTCGGCAGCAACGCCTTCGGCGCCAGCGCCAAAAAAACGCCCACGCCTGTCGCCACGCCTTTGCCCCCTTTGAACCGCAGGAACACCGTGAACATGTGACCCGCAATCGCCGCGATGCCCGCAAGCAAAGCCATATCGGCGGGCGCCATGACGCCCCCGCCGCCTTTCCATTTCAAAACCAGCAACGTCGGCAGAAACCCTTTAAGAATATCAATCAATAAAACCGAAACGCCGATTTTCCAACCCAAAACCCGAAAGGCGTTCGTCGCGCCCGGATTGCCGCTCCCGCTTTTGCGCAAATCCACACCGCATAGCCTCATGCCCAAAATATAACTCGTCGGGATGGAGCCAATCAAATAGGAAACAACCAGCATGATGATTAAAAATAACATAAACAAAAATCTGCCTTAAAACATAATTGAAAGAAAATCTAACCAAGCGCCAAACCGCGCGTCAAGGCAGGATAAAAAAATAAATCCGTCCGGAAGGTGAGGCTTTCCGGACGGATTTGCCGAGATATATATAGAAATGGGAATTGGGGGCTTAATACTGCCAATACCCCGGAACCCAGACATCGCGCGCTACAGTGCGGTAGCAAACCTCGCCCCAAGCGCCGATGTATTCCTCCGTGTCATAAACCCGTTTCCAATATCCCGGAACCCAAACAGGGCTATATGTGTAAGTCACCGTTGTAGCGGGATATGCGCCTAAATAAACCCCATACTTGCGGGAGACATAAGAACCGCTGAAACCCCACCATGGATAACCGTAGTAGAACCCGAGACTATAGCTGCTGCCGCGATGGCGGTCCCGACTCCAATCACGGCGGTCATATCTGCCATGATCCCGGCGGTCGTGGTCGCGGCGATCCCAATCCCGGCGGCTATGGTCGCGGTTGCTGTAATGCCCGCCGATAGCAGTATTCCCATCGCTATAACCAAAACCAAAAGAATAAGAACTGGACTTAGAACCCTTGTCGCTGTCGCGGCGATCCCCCGGACGCTCGGCTATGCGATTGCTCGAAGAAGAACTGCCCCTTGAAGAATCGCGGGAGCCGAATGCGCTGGAACTTGAACTGCCGGGCAAACTGCCCGAACGTTGCTGGATGCTCGGAGTGGATGTCTGCGGCTTGGACAAACTGCCCGAACGTTGCTGGATGCTCGGAGTAGACGTCTGCGGCTTGGAATCGCCCCATACACGCGGAGAACGACGCTCCTGCACGCTGGAGCCGAACGAGGAGCCGCCGCGAGAACTGGAGCCAAATGGGGCGCTGCCTCTTGAACCGCTGCCCATACGAACCGAAGATGGCGAGCCGCCGCCAGCGCTCCCCCTGCTCGAAGCGCCCGATGGAGCCGGTCTCCCGCCCCTTTGCGCAAACGCCAAAACGGCAACCAAGCACAACACCGCAGTCAGGATTAACATTTTTTTATCGAACTTTTTCATCTTAACCACCTCCCTATATCTATTGAACGATTTGACAAAATAATATGCAACTCCCGTGCCAAATAATATTCATTATATTCACATAGCCAACTCCAACAAAATCAGCGCTCTGCATTTTACATATTGGCGGCGCGCCGTCCAAAAATCCATCTGTTTGTTTATCAAACACAACACCTGTATGATTAACGGACAACCTCCTTTTATTAGGGCAAAAATCGCTTTTTTCAAGGTTGGGTATTGACGAACTATCTTTCTTGGTTATTGTCAAACCCATCAAATGCCTTCATCAAAATAAATAAATTGAGGAGTTTTTATCATGAAAATTGCAGTTGCGTGCGATCATGCGGGGTTTGAGTTTAAAAACAGGCTCATTGAATATTTGCGCGAAAAGGGGCACACGCCGCAAGACTTCGGCTGCCAAAGCTCGGAATCCTGCGACTATCCCGATTATGCCATCCCCGCCGTTCAAAGCGTGGCAGAGGGCAAAAACGACCGCGCCATCCTCATCTGCTCCAACGGACTCGGCATGTGCATGGTGGCAAACAAGATTGACGGAATCCGCGGCGCGCTCGTCTATAACGAAAACACAGCCTCCATGACGCGGCGGCATCACGATTCAAACGTGCTCTGCCTCGGCGCAAAGGAATTTTCCGCCGAGGCGCTCCTCAAATTCGTGGAAATCTGGATGACTACCGACTTTGAGGGCGGACGCCACGCCCGCCGCACCGCCAAGTTCCCGAAGATTCAAAACTGTTAATCCCGCAAAGGCAAAACATGAGCGCCATAAAAAAAATCCAATCGAACGCCGGCGCCCTCAACCCTGCAACGCGCAAAAAACGCGGATGCCTTTTCTGCCAATCGCGTTTTCAAAAAAAAGGCTTTGTTGCCAACCAACTCGCATACGCCGTCTTCGACCAATACCCCGTTACGCAAGGGCACGCGCTCATCATCCCCCGAGCTCATGCGGCGGATTATTTCGAGCTGTCGGATGCGGAACTGAAATCAATTCATTCCCTGATTATGAAAGTTCGGGAAATACTTTTGCAAAATGACCCTTTGATAGTCGGATTCAATATCGGCGCAAACTGCGGAGCGGCGGCGGGGCAGACTATCATGCACTGCCACATCCATCTCATCCCGCGCCGCGCCGGAGACATGAAAGACCCCCGCGGCGGCGTCCGCGGCGTAATCCCGAAAAAGATGAAATATTAGCCAACGTTAAAGGAAATCGCTACATGGAAAAAGAAAAAAAGTTGCCTTTTCAAAACCCCGAACTTTCCTTTGAAGAACGCGCGGATGATTTGATAGCGCGGCTCGGGCTTGAAGAAAAAATTTCGCAGATGACGCATTTCTCGCCTGCCATCCTGCGGTTGGGAATCCCCGCATACACATGGTGGAATGAATGCCTCCATGGCGTGGCGCGCGCAGGCGTCGCCACCGTTTTTCCGCAAGCCATCGGACTTGCCGCCGCATGGAACGCCCCGCTGATTCAAAAAGTCGCAGACGCCATCAGCGAAGAGGCGCGAGCCAAACATCACGAGGCGGCGCGGCGCGGCGACCGCGGCATTTACAAAGGCATCAATTTCTGGTCGCCTAATATCAACATCTTCCGCGACCCGCGATGGGGACGCGGACAGGAAACATACGGCGAAGACCCCTTCCTTGCCGGACGCATCGGCGCCGCCTTTGTCAAAGGTTTGCAAGGCGAACATCCGCGATATCTCAAATGCGCCGCAACTCCCAAACACTTCGCCGTGCACAGCGGACCCGAACTCCTCCGCCACAAATTCAACGCCGTTGTCAGCCAACAAGACCTGCGCGAAACTTACCTCCCCGCCTTCCGCGAATGCGTCGTCGAGGCAAAAGCCGAATCCGTCATGGGCGCATACAACCGCACAAACGGCGAACCCTGCTGCGCCAGCCCGACGCTCCTTATCCAAATCCTGCGAAAAGAATGGGGATTCAAAGGACACGTGGTCTCCGATTGCGACGCCATCTGCGACATCCACGCCAACCACAAAGTCGCCGACACGCGCCAAAAATCCGCCGCCCTCGCCGTCAAAAACGGCTGCGACCTTAATTGCGGCGAAACTTATAGCAGCCTTCTTGATGCCATACGCGAGGGGCTCATCACAGAAAAAGAAATTGATGCCGCTCTAAAAAACATCCTGCTGACGAGATTTCGTCTGGGGCTTTTGGACCCGCCGGATATAGTCCCCTACAGCGCCGTCCCTTTTGAAAAATGCGACTGCGAAGAGCACCGAGACCTTGCGCGCCAAGCCGCGCGCGAATCTATCGTCCTCTTAAAAAATTATCGCAATCTGCTCCCCCTTTCTAAAAATTTAAAAACAATCGCCGTCATCGGACCCAACGCAGACGACCGCGGCGTCCTGCTCGGCAACTATAACGGCACGCCATCCCAAAGCGTCACCGTTCTCGAAGGCATCCGCCGCAAACTCCCCGACGCGCGCATATTCTACGCCCCCGGCTGCCCGCTGGAAGAACTTAATGAACGCGGACACGTCGGCACGTTCACGCGCGGGTTTGCTGAGGCGCTTGCCTGCGCCGAACGCGCCGAAGCGGTCATCATGGTTCTCGGACTCAATTCGTTTTTTGAAGGCGAAGAAGGCGACGGCTCGCTCTCGCCCGCAGGCGGCGACCGCGTCAATCTCAATCTGCCCGGCAAACAGCAAGAGCTGCTCGAAGCCGTTTGCGCAACGGGCAAACCGGTAGTCCTCGCGCTCATGAGCGGCAGCGCCCTCGCCGTCAACTGGGCGCAAGAACGCGTCCCCGCCATCTTACAGGCTTGGTATCCCGGCGAAGAGGGCGGAACAGCCGTTGCCGATGCGATTTTTGGCGATTACAATCCGGCGGGACGCCTCCCTGTCACATTCTACAAATCGCTCGACCAACTGCCCCCCTTCGAAGATTACGCCATGAACGGCGAAAAAGGGCGCACCTATCGCTACATGAAAGAAGAGCCGCTATACCCTTTTGGGTTTGGCTTGAGCTACACGCGGTTTGAATACAGCGCGCTGCGCCTTTCCGCTAAAAAATTGCGCGCAGGCGAGCCGCTTGAAATCAGCGCCAACGTTAAAAACATCGGCAGCCGCGCAGGCGATGAAGTCGCGCAGTTGTATTTGAGTTACCCAAAGGAAATAGCGTATGCGCCGCTGCGGCAGCTGCGCGGTTTTATGCGCTTCCATCTTAACCCGGGCGAATCCCGCCGCATCGCCTTTACGCTTGCGCCGGAGCAAATGACCCTCTTTGACCGCGAGGGGAAAGTCGCGCTTGCATTCGGCGAATACCAAATTTTTGTCGGCGGCTCCCAGCCGGATGAGCGCAGCGCGGCGCTCGGCGGCGCCAACGTTCTTGCCGAACAGTTCGAAATCGTCCCGTAATATTTTTATTTATCCGGCGGTCAGTTCAAGGAAGAGGTCTTCAAGGTTGCCCTCGCGGCGGGCAAAGCGGCGCATCTCCTCCAGCGTGCCTAAAAAAATGAGTTGCCCCTTGTGAATCAAACCGATGCGATCCGCCACCTCCTCCGCCACAGATAAAAGATGCGTGGATAGGAAAACCGCGGCGCCTTTATTTGCCGTCTCTCGGAAGAGCCGTTTCACAATCTTCATACTCTGCGGGTCGAGCCCGACCATCGGCTCGTCAATCACAAGCGCTTTAGGGTCATGCATCAGCGAGATGGACATAACCAGTTTCTGCCTCATGCCATGCGAATAATTCTCAATCAATTTATCGCGCGCATCCATCAGACTAAAAATTTGAAAATATTGCTCCATGCGCTTTTCCTGTATGTCGCGCGGGACGCCGAATAGGTCTCCTATAAAACGGAAAAATTCCACGCCGGAGAGTTTCTCATAAACATACGGATGGTCGGGGATGTAGCCGATGAGGCGCTTTGCCTCGAACGGCTGCTCCTGAATGTCGTAGCCGCCGATTATGGCGCGCCCGTGCGTGGGACGAAGCAGCCCCGTCATCGCCTTAATCGTCGTGGTCTTGCCCGCGCCGTTAGGTCCCAAAAAAGCGAACACCTCGCCCGCGGGAATCGTAAGCGAAAGATTTTTGACGGCGCAAACCTCTTCGAAATTTTTAGTCAGGTTTTCAATGCGGATTAAAGCGTTATCCATAAAATTAATGCTCCCCCTTCAAAAAATCGGGAAGGATGGTTGGAATCGGCGCGGAGGGCGCGCCGCCGGTGGGTTTTTGCATCAAATCCTCGACGGCAAACGAAGGACGCGGAATCGGCGCGGCAAACTCCTGATTAAGCGCGAGAATCTCCTGCCTGCCTGCCCGCCGCATCACAAGGTCGGGCATCAACTGGCGCATGAGCATCGCACCGGAATCATCCAGCCATGCAATCGTTGTGGAATTATTCAACGTGGTCTCCACGCGCCATGCGCTCACAGGCTCTGAGCCGAGCGCAATATTCTCGCGCCGCGCCACCCGCACGACCGCTTCTCCCCCGCCGCCGCCCCAAATTGGGTCATACACCGGTATTCGATAAACCTTCCCGGCTTTGAGTTCAAGATTGCGTCCGAGATTTGCGCGCGCCGCCTCGAGCAGCGAAGGCGGACGCTTCATCTCAAAATCGCCCGCCGTTGCGCCGTCCTCGCCTGCGACTCTATAAAAGAGCCGCCCATCGCGATAAGCTCCGTCAATATCCCATTTCTTCCCCTCGCCTCGCATCTTTGCCGCAAATCGCCGCAGGATGAAAGAGCCGTCCAACTCCGCCCCGATAGTCATCATAATCGAATTTTTGAAAGTCAAAAGTTTGAACTCCATCAACAGCCGCGCCAAAAATACATACCCCGACTCGCCGTCGCGCGCAAGGGACACATTCATAGCGCCGACGGGCAGACCTTTGTAAAATATGCGCATCCACTCCTCCTGATCTCTCCAATCGGAGGCGGCGTCAAACGCGGCGGTTTGCAAATCCCGATGGTTCGGCGCGCGTCGAAAAATACGCTCCCGCACAAGCGTGAACATCATGAACACCCAAAAAAAGATAATGGCAAGCTTGATGGCAAGATTCTTCATAGGCAATCCTTTGAAAAGTTAGACGCCCTATTGTAATCAAAAATCAACGCATCCCGCAAACCCATTAACAGCCGTTCGCCGTTCATAAAATGTTGCGGCAGGCAAGCGCGGAGATGCACAGAGCAAGCCGCTTGCGCAAATCGTGAATGCCGATATAGGAGGCGACTGGCAGCGTCCATTGCAACAGCGCCATCCAATAAGGAATCATGCTCGTCTCAAATAATGTGGTCACATCGGCATAATGGCGCAGACGGCGAATAACCGCATGGCATTTTTTCACCATCGGGTCGCCGCCCCTGTAATCAAACGCCGGCTCATCCGATAGAGATTGCTGCCGCAACAACCCCTGCGCATATTCGAGCAACGGTTGCAAATCATCCCCGCTCTCCATGCGCGGCAACTCAATCAGCATAATCGCCTCCAGACGCGCAAAATCCGAAACAATATTCCGCAGCGCCGTCTCGGAAAAATCTATGACATAAATATTCTCGCGCTCATCAAGCAGAACGTTTTGCAGATTCAAATCCCCGTGCGTGATGCCGGAATACCAAAGCGTCTGCTCCTCCGCCCGCATCGGATAGATGTGTTTAAGAACGTAATACGGATTGGGCAGCGTTGTTTTGAGCTCGGGGAAATCAATATTTTTTTCATCCAACGAAACGCCCATTTCCGAAACGGCATGCTCCAAAAGGCGCGGGAATAAAATCGCCGACGGCGTGTGCTCGGCAAAAAGGCGCAGCGGCTCCCAACGCGGCTGCCCATACCACGGCTTTAAAATGTTCGTAAAAAGGCGGTCGAATAACGGCAAAAATTCCTCAATCGGACGGCTCATAAAATGCTCCCGCAGCCAGACAAGCCGACTCTCCGGTCCGGAAACGCCGAGGAAATTGTATGTTATCCCCGCCCATCTGCCTTGCGAGGCGCTGCCTAAAATTACTGCGCCGTTATTGAGTATGTATTTTTGAACATAATTGCGGCAGGCGTTTTCCTCGCTGCCGATATTGGCAAGCGAACCGATTTTGCACACAGTCGGAAGCATACGCCTCCCTTCCGCATCGCAGCTCACGGCTGAAAATGTGGTAGCGGTAAAACCGCCGCTGAGCTTTTTGAGGAGAACGCGGCTGGAGCCTTCATAAAGGCGGCGGATAATCATATCCCATTCATCGGGGATGTCAGCGCCGCAGGGCGGGTTGACCCATTCAATTTGCAAACGTTTCTGCGCGGCGGGGCGAATGCTTTGCAGCGGATAGAGCCAGATGCGCGCGCGTAAAATTTTCGATTCCTCCGCCGGATATAAAATCTGCTCCGGTCCTTCGCCGATGAATTCATGAAGGGCAATCTCCGCAGGGTCGTCGCCGACATCCGGCATGGCGGCGTCTTTGAAAAAAGCCCCAACAGCCCGCAAGGCATCCGGCGGGGTTTTCCCAGATTCCGGAATCGTTCCCACAATCAGGAAAACGCCGCGTTCGGGCAGGGCAACCGATTTGAGACGACCGGCTTTCAAGTCCGCGCTGTGGGCATAATATGCGCCGGCAACCTCCGGAACTTCCGCAAGAAGGATAAACCCCAGCGGCAAGTTTGCGGCGCCGACGGCATCGCAATAAGCGCGCAAATCGTTTTTCAAAATCTCAAAGGTTGTCGGTTTTTGCGCCGGCAGCTCCGCCATTTTCTGCGGCGCGCCGGCAAGGCTCGCCCCGGAAATGATGAAGAGCGGAGTTTCATCAGGTTTTTTGGCGGCAATAAAATCCGGCAGATTATTCCCGTCCGCCGGAATAACGCCCGCAAAACAATTCGCCGTTATCATCAAACCGAGCGCCTCCGCCGCCTGAGCGCGGTCGCCGCCGAATCCGCCGACGCCAAAGGAGAAACCCAACTCAGAGAGCCGCACAGAAATCAACGCGCAATCCGCTGACGGCGCTTGCGTTGCCTCGCCCCAGATATCCAAATGAGAAACCTGCGCCGCCGCGCCGGCATCCTTTATCAGATAGTCGAGTCCGGAGGGCGCCCGCCAAAGAGCCGCCGGCGAAACACCGCTGGCTTTTTGAATTTGTTCATAGGCTTCCTCCTCGCCGCCCGCTGCGCGGAATATTCTAAGAAGCCCAGCCATCTCAAGAACTGCCATCACATCGGGATTCAAACCGAAGAAGAATAAATCCCCGCCTTTGGATTTCACCCTTTTTGCCGCTACCACAAGCGAGCGAATGCCGGCGCTGGATAGAAATTCCACCTCGGCAAAATCAAGCATCCAAAAAGGCTCTGCGTGCTGCGCCGCAAGGCGGCTGAATTCTTTATCTGCTACCGATGCCCCGAATCCATCAAACCGCCCCGCCAAACGCAAAAGCGGAAAAATCCCCTTCTCCTCAACTTTAATCTCCAGCATAATCTATTACCCTTTTTTTTCCAAATTGATTAAACTATTCCTCACTCATATTTCGCATACTGCCGCGGGTCAAAGGCTTCGCGCACAGACTCGCCCACCAGCGTCACCAGCACCAACGTAACGGAAAGCGCGGTAAAGGGCGCAATCGCCAGCCAGATTTTCGAACGGTTCTGCACCTGAAGCGCCTGATCTATAAGCTCGCCCCAACTCGGCGTGGGCGGCGGAACGCCGTAGCCCAAATAATCCAGCCCCGTCAGAGCGCCTATCGCCGCCACAATCGCAAACGGCGTGAATGTGATGAGCGGCGCAAGGCAATTGGGGAGCAGATGCTTAAAGATGATGCGCGCCTGCGAGGCGCCGTAAGAGCGCGCCGCAAGGCAATACTGCCGCGTCTTTTCCCGATACATCTCCGTGCGCATATAAAACGTAATCTGCATCCACCAAAAAAGCGCCATCAAAAAAAGAAGCAGCGTAAAACTCGGAGTGAAAAACGTGCCCATGATGATGACAATGTATAAAAAAGGCAACGTATCCCAGATTTCGATTAACCGCTGCGTGACGATGTCGAACCTGCCCGCAAGGTAGCCCTGCAGCGAGCCGACAGCCGTTCCGACAGTCTGCGAAACCAACACCAGCCCCAGCGCGAAAAAGATGGAGACTCTAAAACCGTAAAGCAACCGCGCAAAAACATCCCGCCCCTGCGAGTCCGTGCCTAACCAATGGCGGCGGTCGGGCGGATTCGGCGGCGGTTCTTGATACGCGCTGAAATCATTCTCGTAAGGATTAAAAGGAATCGGCGGCATCAACGCCCAGTTCGGCGACCCTTTGAACTGCTCCTTCATAGCGCGGTAATCCGCTTCCGCATCGTCAAACCCGAACTCATCTTTCTGCCCGAATTCAGACATACTGTGGAACTTGAACGTCGGAAAATAAAACCGCCCCTCATAGCGGACGATGATAGCGCGGCTATTGGCAATGTAATTTGAAAAAAGAGAAAAAAATGTCAGCGCTAAAAGCGCAATAAGCGAATAATACCCGCGCTTGATGCGCCGAAAACGCCCGATTCGCTTCCGCGTGATTGGATTCAATCTAAAAAATTTCACCGCTCACTCAAACCTCACTCTGGGATCAACAAACGCCACGCACAAATCAGAAAGCAAATTCCCCAAAAGCATCAGCACACTGCCGATAACAATCATACCCAGCACAACCGGATAATCCCGCGATACGATGGATTCGTAAACTAAAAGCCCGATCCCTTTGATGTTGAACACCCGCTCGATGAGGACGGAGCCCGTCAAGATGAGCGAGATATTATGCCCAAAGCTTGTGGCAATCGGAATCAGCGAATTGCGCAGGGCGTGGACAAACACCGCCCGACGCCACGAAAGACCCTTTGCCAGCGCCGTCTTCACATAATCCGCGCCCATATTCTCCATCAAACTGTTCTTCATCAACATCGTCATCACCGCAAAAGAGCCGACCATATAACAGATAAGCGGCAAAACGGCGTGATGCGCAATATCAAGCGCCTTGCCCATATTTGAAAGACTCGCAAAATTCTCCCCGCAAAAACCGCCCAGCGGAAACCAATCGCGCTTCACAGCAAAAAACACAAGCATAACCGCGCCCAATGCATACCCCGGAATCGCATAGCCGATAAAGATGAAAAACGACGTGATATTATCCAACAAAGCGCGATGGCGGAGCGCCTTCAAAATCCCCAGCGGGATGCAGACAATATACGTCAGAACCGTTGTTACAATACCGTAAAAGATAGAGACCGGCAAACGCTGGGTTATAATCTCCCGCACAGGCATCGTATAGCGGAAAGAATCCCCCAAATCCAACCGCGCCAGATTCCCAACCCATCGCCCATAACGAATATAAACCGGCATATCGAATCCGTAATACTCCTTTAATATCTTCATCTGATCTTCCGGAATGGAAAGCTGGATGCGCTCGCCTCTGCCTGAAACGCCCGCCTCGCCCGCTCCGCCGCCCGCCAATTGCAGCCGAATCTGGTCAATCGGACCGCCCGGCACAAACTGACATATCGCAAAAGTCGCAACCGTTATGCCCAAAAGCGTCGGCAGCATCAAAAGCATCCGCCGGATGACGTAATTTCTGAGAGCCTTCCCGCGTGAAATTTCCAAAACGCGCCCATCCTTCATCCAAACTTTAATCAATTATATGCGGCGGCGTTTTTCATTTTTCAAGGAACAAAATCTTTTACGCAAAATTTTGATTAGATATTGACAACCCATCGCGCCGTTATCATGTCATTTTTACCTATGATGAAAGGTTGCAAAAAAAATTTATGAAGCATCTGGCAACCCTCCGGATAAAGGCGGACGTGAAACTCATCCCCGCCGCCAAAAGCCTTGCGCGCGAAACGGCGCGCCTTTTTTTCCCGCAGGAGCAGGACATCCTCAACCTTGAACTCATCACGGAGGAATCCTGCCTCAACGTTATCCAGCACGCCTTTGAGCCGAATGAAAACGGCGAATACATCCTTGAAATCATACGCGAGCCCGGCGCCTTTGTCATCGCCATAGAAGACCGCGGCATCCCGTTTGACTTCCGCCGCATTCAGGAAAAAAACGAGCCCGGTATCGGCATGGCGTTCATGAAAAAATTCACAGACGAAATCCGATTCTTTTATATGGGCAGACGCGGCAAACGCATCGAACTCGCCAAAAACATCGCCTATAAAGATTCCGATTCTTTCCTGACGGAACAAGAACGCGCCCCGGCGGATGCAAAGCCGGACGTCTCCACGCCCGTTTCTATACGCATCATGCAACCCGACGAGGCGGTGGAGCTCATGAAATGCATCTATCGGGTTTATGGATATTCTTACACGTATGAGGATGTCTACAAACCGGAAAAAATATCCGAACTGCTCGCCAGCGGCATGGCAACCGCATGTGTTGCCGTCACGCCGGAAAAACGCATCGTGGGGCACCTTGCCCTCATCAAAGACGCCCCGGAAGACCTTGTCCCCGAATCGGCGGAGGCGGTGGTTGACCCGCTTTTCCGCGGGCGCGGCATCTTTGAAAAGATGAAGGATTTCATGCGCCAGCAGTCTTTATCGCTCGGATTCAAAGGGCTTTATAGCCGCGCCGTCACAGTGCATCCCGCCTCCCAAAAGGGCAACCTCAAACTCGGCGCAAAAGAAACCGGCATCATCATCGCCAACTCGCCCCCCTCCTCCGTGTTCAAAAAGATGAGCCAGACCGATGAGCATCACCGCCGAAGCGTGGTGCTTTATTATATGCCTATCAAGCCCGATGAGCCGACGGCTGTTTACCCGCCGCTGCATCACAAATCTATGATTGCTAAAATTTATGAGCATAATCAACTGCCGCGGAAAATCGAGGCGTTCAACGCCGCCGCTAACGGCGTTGCCATCTCCGAACGTTCGCGCATGGACGTCCGCATCAAAGACGAAGTCGGGCTTGCCTTTTTGAACGTTATGGAATTTGGAAAGGATTTCTCCGACCTGCTCCTCTTCCGCTTGAAAAACCTGTGCCAGCGCAAAATCGAGGTCATCATACTCGACCTGCCGCTAACCCACCCCGCCACCGCCGTCTTCGCCCCCGCGGCGGAGATGCTCGGCTTTTTCTTTTGCGGCGTCATCCCCAACAAAAATAACGGCGACATCTTGCGCCTTGAATACCTGAACAATGCCGCATTCGACCCGTCAACGGTTGTCCTCGTCTCCGATTTCTCGAAAGAGATTTTCGATTACATCCTCGCCGCCTCCGGGCTGGCTTAAAAGAAAGGAACAAAGATTATGAACACAAAAGCAAAAATCTTAAAACTCTTCCTCGCGCTTTTCCTCGCGCTCTTTTTTGCCTCCTGCGCCTCAACGCCAATTAACAGCGGCGCAACTCAGCAGCCTTGCGAATTCAAATTCGCCGTCTGGGGCGACACACAGTTCGACACCCCCGCACAGTTTGATAAAACCCTCCGCGAGACGGAGCTCCTCAAACCGGCATTTGTCGTCCACACCGGCGACATGATTACCGGCTATTCCTACGACAAGGAAAAAATCCGCAGTCAATGGGCGCGTTTCAAAAAAGATATCGAACCGCTCTCCATGCCCTTTTATCCCGCGCCCGGCAACCACGACGTTACCACAACGGAAATTGAGCCGCTCTACATCGAGGCTTGGGGCGAGGGGAATTTATACTATTCCTTCGACCACAACGGCTCCCACTTTATCATCCTTGACACCAACCTCAACGCCCGCATAGATGAAATACCCGATGAGGAAATGGAATGGCTCAAAAACGACCTTGAGCAAAATAAAGACGCCATCAACATCTTTTTATTTTTCCACTCCCCGCTCCATCTGGACGCTAAATTCGACTGGCAATCCGTGCATAACCTCCTCCTCCAATACCCCGTACGCGCCGTTTTCACAGGGCATGCGCATATTTATGACCACCGCATTATGGACGGCATCCGCTATTTCTGCATCAACACATCAGGCGCTATGAACAACTCCAACCACATGACCGGTTACTCGCATCATTTCATCTACGTTACCGTTGTGGGAGATAAAACAGATTACGCCGTCATCACAGAGGGGCGCATCCTCCCGCCGGAAGCCGTCCCGCCGTCGGAATACATGCGCGCAGGCTCCTACTTTCAGGACGACGCCACCTACATCATCCCCGATACAAAAGACGGCGCGGCGGATATCGCTGTAAACGCCCTCATCAAAAACCGCACCGGCGAAATCCGCACCTTCACGCTCCTTTGGGAAACCGATAACTTCGATTTCCGATTCGACCCACTCGGCGCAAAATTTGAACTCCGCGCCGGAACAGAACGCGCCGTCCCGTTCAAATTGCACATCCCAAAAGGCAGCCACAACAGGGAAGAACTCCCCAAACTGAAAATCTCCATGCCTTACACCAACGGCGCCGGATACGACACAAACATCGTCTCCTATCACAACCTTTTCTGCCCGCCGCAAACAAAGGCGCTCCCGCTCAATGGAAAACTGATTCTTGACGGCAGGCTGGATGAAGCCGCATGGCAGGATGTCCCCGCCATCACGCGTCTCTGCCTGAATAAACGCGGCGACCTCGCCCGCGAAGAAACCATCGTCAAAGTGCTCTACGACGCCGAAAACATCCACATCGGCATAAAAGGCGAAGAGCCGAATCCAGCAGGGCTCAAAGCCGACGCCCACGGCGCGCTGCCGCTTGTTTTTGCCGATGATGATTTTGAGATTTATCTGGATACAAAACGCGACTTGAAAAACTTTTACCGTTTGATGGTCAACCCAAAAGGCACTGTGTTCAGCAGCGGTCCAAAAGGGCTGTTCACATACACCTTTGATGTCAAGACGTTCATCGGGGAAAATTATTGGAGCGCGGAGTTCCGCATCCCTTACGCCCAGATTGATGCGCAGCCGCCCAAGCCCGGCACGCAGTGGGGGATGAACATCCGGCGCGCCCGCATGCAAACAGACCCCGCCGTCAGCGAATGGTCGCGCATGCGCGGATTTCCCGCACAGCCGCAATTTTTTGGCGTTGTGAATTTCGAATAAAATAAAGACGCCGTTCAGACCGCGTTGCACGGAAAGAGCAGACGCACGCGCGTGCCGCGTCCCGGCTCGCTGGAGATGGCAATCTCCCCGCCGATATTCTGCATGATGCCGTAGGTGACAAAGAGTCCCAAACCGGAAGACTCGCCCTCTTTTTTCGTTGTGAAAAATGGGTCGAATATATTTTTCATAATCTCTTTTGGAATGCCGCCGCCGTTGTCTTCGATGACCACTTCGATAAAGCGCCGATTCTGGGCATCCGGCATAAGATGCCGCGTTCGCACTTTTATCTCGCCGCCGCCGCTGATAGCGTCCTCCGCATTGCGCAAGATGTTCAAAATCACCTGCCGTATTTGATCCGGCGAAAGCAGCGTTTTGGGAACGTTCGGGTCAAAATCAAGCGAGACGCTGATGCCGTGCCGCTCAAGCGATTTAGCCATCAACTCAACGAGTTTGCCCGCCTCATAATTTATATCCGTCGGGGCGGGCGTCGGAGCGACGGGGCGATACAAATCCTGCAAAGTGCGCACAATCCGCGCAATGCGATCCAGCTCCTCGTTGATATAAGCAAGCGGCTGCATGTTCAGCCCGAGCGATTCAAGCCGCGCCTGATAGCGGCGGACGTCGTCTCTAAAAAGGCGCAGGTAATTTTTGATAATGCCCAGCGGGTTGTTGATTTCATGGGCGATGCTGGCGGCGAGTTTGCCGCTGGCGGCGTATTTTTCCGCAAGCACAAGGTTGTAATGCGCATCTTCCAATTGAAGCGTGCGCTCTTTTACCTTCTCTTCGAGTTCATCCGCAAATCGTTTGACTCTCGTAAAAAGGCGGCTATGCTCCACCGCCACAGATAGCGCCCCCGCCACTTGCTCAATCATAGACATTTCGCGACCGGTGTAAAAATCCGCCTGCTTATGCCCCAAAATCATCGCGCCGAGGATGCCCGATGTGGAAATCAACGGAAGCGCCAGATAGGAGCGGATGCCGCGCCGCAAAAGGTCAATCTCCTCCTGATAGCGGCTGCTGCGGCTTGCAATGTCGCCCACCGTCGCCGCCTTGCCCGTGCGCAGGATTAACTCCGCCACCGAGCCGTCCACCGGCATCGGCGGGTTTGCCTCCCATGAGGATTCAATCTGGGGCCAGGAAAGCTCCGGCGGCGGCAGAATAACCGCAAGGCGATATTCGGCGGCGTTTTCCCGCAGGAGGGCAATCGCGGCGTAATCGCAATCCACAACCTTTTTCAACTCATCCGAAAGCACTTGAAAGATGTTATCCAGATTCAAGTCGGAATTGACCGCCTGCGTTATGCTCTGAATGAGCATAATCTGGTTGGCTTTTTCCTCCACGTTGGCAAGGGCGCCTTTCAAATCTCCATACGTCTTTTGAAGCTCTTGCGCCATGCTGTTGAATCCATCAGCAAGGTCCTCGATTTCATCGCCTGTGCGAAGCTTCACGCGGGCGTTCAAATTCCCCTTTGCAATATCATGCAAACCCTTTTGCAATGTCTTAATAGGGACGACTATTTTATTAGATAGGTAAAGCCCCAAAAGCAACATCGCCGCCACCATGAGCACCCCTAAAAGCGACATGCGCCAAAGGAGCAGATTCACCACAACGACCACATCGCTCACGTCGAACACCATAAAGATGAACCACTCAAAATTGCTGCGCCTATCCGCCCATGCCATCCGCAGAAGGCTGATGGAGGAATACGCCACAATATTTTTTGCGTTGACCGCCTCCAATGTGATAAACCACCCGCCATATTGGCTGCGCATTTGCGCCGCGTGCGATTCCAAAACGGGGGAAAAAACGGCGGCGTTGCGCGTTGCCAAATGAAGGGCGCCTTGCGTTGAATAGACGCCCATTGTCCACTGTTCGCCGATGGTTGAAAGGGCGCCGCTTTTCAAAAATTCCTCCGCAGGAAAAATCGCCACCAAAACGCTGGATGTCGCATGGTCATACCCATTGGGAAGCCCCAGCGGCACAACCGCCAGAATCTGCGGACTGCCGCCCTCCGACGGCTTTTCCTCCGCCAAAAAGAGCTGCCCCGCTTGAACCTGCGCGGCTTCGCCCCACCAGAGACGCTCGCCAAATGAGGCATGGGCGATATTATGATTGGATGCCATCACATCGCCGTTTTTTGAACATAATACCAGCGTGTCCTCCTCAAGGCTGCCGCCGCTCAAAAGGATGCGCAGATAATTTTCCGCTACCCGTCTTGCGGACGCGCTTTCTGATTTTTGGAGCAATTCGTAGTTTTGGGAAAGGAATTCCGGCTCGGACGCCAACTTCAAAACGGCGTCGCATTTGAGGCGCAGAGATTCTTCTATCCCTTTTGAAATCTGCTGCGCGCGCTCTTGAAGATAACCGCCGATAGTGCTGTCCATCGCAATCAGACTGCCCCAGTATGTCTGAAGCGTCCCAATGATTGCAGGCACTATGCTCACCATAAGAATGACGAACATAATCCGTTTGCGTAATGACCGGGAAAGCAGCGCCATTGCACCCATCCGGCGTCAGAAATCTACACCGTCTCAAACAAAAGCGAAATCGTTACAATCTCTTTTGGCTTCACGAAAAACTTTTTTAGTTTTCAAAAAACCCTCGCATCGGGGAAGCGGTTCATTGCCGGATAACGGCGTTTTATTCTTCGCGAAGGATTAAATCGGGATAATATAATTTGCCAAGGATGACGCTTTTTTTTGCGCCGGTGGCGGCGGGCACATTACCCGGTCTGCCCAACGCGCACAAAAGACCGAGCAGGGCAAATCCGATAGCCTCCTTTGCCATGCTGTTAATGCCGAGGCTTTCATGGGTCATAACCTTGATTTCGGATGGCAATCGGTTCTTTAAGGCGTTCACGATAAAGCGGTTCTTAGCGCCGCCGCCGCCCAGTATCACCTCTTTCGGCATGCCGAGCGGGAAGCAAAATTTTTCATACGCAAGAATTATGGATTCCACCGTGAGCATGCTCGCCGTGGCTATAATATCGTTCGGGGCAAGCCTGCGCTTTTTCCCCTCGCGCAAAAGTTCCAACGCATACGGCTCGCCGAACATCTCCCGACCTGTTGTCTTGGGCGGCTTTTTGGAATAATACTGATGGGATAAGAGCGATTTCAGCCATTTTTCGTTAACCTTGCCGGATGCGGCGCGTTTGCCGTCGCGGTCATAAGTCTCCTTTCCGCCGGTTAAATGGAAGACAAGCGAATCCACCGCCATGTTGGCGGGACCGGTGTCAAAGGCGATGACTTTTTCCAGACCTGCGCCGGCGGGCAGATAGGTGCAGTTGCCGATGCCGCCGAGGTTCTGGATGATGCGCGTCTTGCTGCCGTGCCTCAAAAGATAAAAATCCGCCGCGGCGATGAGCGGCGCGCCATGCCCCCCCGCCGCAATATCCGCCGTGCGGAAATCCGAGGCGACTGGAACACCTGTCATCTGCGAAATCACAGACGCCTCCCCAATCTGCAACGTGGAAGGGGCGTATTTCTTCAACTCTTTTTGACCCGGCGGAAGGTGATAAACCGTCTGCCCATGCGAGCCAATCACATGAATGGCGTCCTTCGGGATGCCGGAATTGAAAATAACCCGCTGGGCGACTTTGCCAAAAAACTGACCGATTTCAAAATTCAACTCGCACACAAGACGCAACGAGCCGGCTTCGTCGCGGAATAAACGGAAAATCTTCTGCCGCAAATCCTTCGGGTAGGGAACTGTGATAAACTCCAGAATCTGGTCTTCAAAATGCTCCTCTTGGATAACAAATCGAACAAGCGCGCCCGTCACGCCATCCGCCGACGTGCCCGACATGAGACCAAGGGCGAGATATTCATGTTTGCGCGGCGAAAGCAAAGATTCCATCGTTTCCATTGGCGGCTACCCTTTTAATATATGATTGCCAGACCCCAGCGCAAAGGCTGGTTATATTCATCCGATGAACCGTTCCAGCGAAGAATCTTTCGAGGCGGACACATCGCGGAATCCGACTCCTCATCCAAAACAAGATTGAATCCGATCATACAATTTCGCCGCGGCTTCCACCCTCCCAACTCGCCGATGGGAATTTGCGCCTCCATAGTAAAACCATCTTCCTGAATTTTAATTGCGCCCGAACCCGCCTTGCGTTCAAAACCGTTGCCGCTTATGGAAATCGAACCAATACCCTTCTCCTCAATAGGATACATCTCAATACAAAAATCGCCTGCGCCCATGATTTGACGGCGGCTGGGTCCCTCCAAACCAAGATACAACCCCAACCGGCGGCGCGCCTGCGCTGCACCATCCCGAATATGCGCCGCAACATAAAGGGCGTCATCCGTCCACCAAAATTGAAACTGATGAAAAAGGTCGTCGTTTGGCTCAATGCCGGCAAGTTTCAATTCCGGCACGTCCATCCATTCCGAAAGACAGCCGTCCACTTTTGGCGACGCCATACGAATCGGCATAGGCATCAACCCGATAGAGTTTTCAATGAGCCGCTCGCCGGAAATCTCCGCCGCCGCAAAAAGCCGCCCTTCGCGGTTGCCCGCCAAAAGACTGGAAGAGGTCGTCAGTTCCTCATTCGGCTTTAGACCGCTAAAAGGCTGAGGCGGAATTTCCACTCTGCCCCGCGGACGCAGCTGCCATTGAAGCACGCCGGAAAGCGACCGCTCGCACACATTTTTAAGAATAGTCTCCACCTTGAACCCGTCTTCTGCCTGCCTGCCCGTAATAAAGATTTCAAGCGGCAAAAGCGGCTTATTCATAAAAGCTGAAGATGACGAAGGGGCGTCCGCATCTGAGCCAAAAAGAGGGAATGCGGCGGCGAATAAAACGGAAATTACAAAAATAAAAACAAGACGCCGCGCTGGGCTTTTATGATAATAATGACCAAATAATCGCATAACATCCAACTGCTTATCCCACGCCCCAAACCGACGTCAACCAATTTAATTATCCGATACGCGACCAATTACTTTTACGTTTTTTGACAGCCTTTATCCTTCAAAATAGAAAAAAATAAATATGTCCGTTGGAATCTGTTGAAAGATTAGGGGTTAAAAAATTTTCAATCGCTCTGAGAATCGCCGGGCTATTACTTTTTCAAAATATGAACGATATCTGCAACGTCTATGATATTGTCCTTGTTATCATCAACGACTGTTTTTTGCGTAGGCGTGAGCTTTTTTATGCCCAGAATATGCCAAATAATTAAGGAGATTGGCGGAACATATTCGTATGCTCCCATATCAACACCAGCGCCCTGAGGACGCTTTACGCCAAGAATATCAGAATCCGGCGCGTCTTCTGATGTCCCAGCGTCAATACAGGGAGAATTCGGCTGAAGCTGCAAATCCCATTTTGTTGGGTCATTGCCGGTTACATTGACAAACAAAGGATTATCAGAAATATTGCCCTCGCCTGTTGCCCCAACTTTGAAACAACTGTATGTAATCACACCGCCGGCAAATTTAATATCTGTAAGACTATTACCCCATGCAATACAATTGGTCACAATGCCTTTGTTATAAATCCCGCTGCTCGATGATGTAATGTTGAAATAAACCGTGCAGTTAGTCACTGTGCCTTCATTGTCGTTATAAATCCCGCCGCCGTCAAGTGAAGCGTTATTATGATATACTGTGCAGTTGATCACTGCGCTTTCATTATAAATCCCGCCGCCTTTTCCTGATGCATTGTTTTCATATACCGCGCAGTTGTTCACCTTGCTATTTTTGTAGTTATAAATCCCTCCGCCGTTAGCTGTTGATTTGTTTTCATATACTATGCAGTTGGTCACTGCGCCGGAGTAGTTGAAAATCCCGCCGCCGACATCTGATCTCCCTCTTGTAATATGGAAACCGTCCAAAACTCCTGAGTTTTGCACGCATTGGCGAATACCCCCTCCATCTATGATTGTGGGATGTGCGGAAATATCCCGTTGTGAAAGATGCGATTCCGTTCCCGCAAAGCCGCCATAGAGCGCAACACCTTCATTATTAACGACGGTCTTAGATTCTGCATAGGTCCCTTCTGCGACCCAGACCTCATCGCCTTTTAGCGCATATTCTGTTGCCGTTACAATTGATTTCAATGGAGATGCCCATGTAACCCCCCAATTAGAATCGTTGCCGGTGGGTTTCACATAATACCGAGTTGGTTTAACATGTTCGTATGCTCCCATATCAAAACCAGCGCCTTTCGGACGTTTTACGCCAAGAATATCAAACCCTGGCGCGCCTTCTGAGGTTCCAGCGTCAATACAAGGAGAATTCGGCTGAAGCTGCAAATCCCATTTTGTCGGGTCATCGCCGGATACATTGACAAACATAGGATTAACGGCAATATTGCCCTCACCTGTTGTCCCATCGCCAAAACAACTATACTTAACCTCACCGCCGGAATTTTCAATGTCTGTATTATTATTACTCCATGCTATACAGTTGATAACCGCGCAGCAGATATCGTTATAAATCCCGCCGCCGCTCAATAATGCTTTGTTTCCATAGACGGTGCAGTTGGTCGCTGTGCCTTTGTTAAAAATTCCGCCGCCATTATATCCTGCGTTGTTACTATAGAGGACGCAGTTGGTCACCGTGCCAGTGTTATAAATCCCGCCGCCGTCGCTTGATACGGTGTTATTATAGACTATGCAGTTGGTCATTATGCCAGTATTGTCAATCCCGCCGCCGACATCTGATCTCCCTCTTGTAATATGGAAGCCGTCCAAAACTCCTGCGTTTTGGACGCATTGGCGAGCGTTCTCTCCATCTATGATTGTGGGATATGCGGAAATATCCCGCTGTGAAAATTGTGATTCCGTTCCTCTAAAACCGCCATAGAATTTAACACCTTTACTATTAACAACGGTTTTAGATTCTGCATAGGTTCCTTCGGCGACCCAAACTACATCGCCTGATTGTGCCGTTTGTGTTGCCTTTTCAATTGTTTTAAATGCGGATGTCCATGAATCTCCCGAATTTGAATCGCTGCCGGTGGGCTTCACATAATACCGCACCGCAAAGGCGGATGCTGACATAATCATCCAAAATGCAATTACCGGGAAGATGCGTCGAATAATTTTCATTTTATCCCCTCCCCAAATATTCGATACATTCAAATTCTCGACAAATAGAAAAGTGAATTGCAAGAAATATTTAGGGAAATTTGGGCATGGCTTGCCGCACGCGCCGACATCGCCGATAGCGCCGACAGCGCCGATTATGCCCATCAATAAATTTCAACTATATTGAAAGTTTAGGGGTTAAAAAATTTTCAATCGTTCTGAGAATTGCCGGGCTATTACTTTTTCAAAATATGAACGATATCCGCAACGTCTATGATATTGTCCTTGTTATCATCGGCGGCTTTTTTTTGTGTGGACGTGAACGTTTTTTTGTCCAGAATATGCGAAGCAATTTGCGGGATAGTTATGGTTGGCGGTGCATATTCGTATGCTCCCATATCAACCTTCTCGCCCTGAGGACGCCTTACATCGAGTATATCATATTTCGGCGCCCCCTCTGATGTCCCAGCATCAATACAAGGAGAATTCGGCTGAAGCTGCAAATCCCATTTTGTTGGGTCATCGCCGGATACATTGACAAACATTGGATCAACGGCTATATTTCCCTCGCCAGTTGTCCCACCGCTAAAACAACTATACTTAACCTCACCGCTAAAAAGTTTAATGTCTGTATCATTACCCCATGCTATACAATTGGTCACTGTGCCTTTGTTAAAAATCCCGCCGCCGTCCATTCCGATGTTATTATAGACTGTGCAGTTGGTCGCTGTGCCGTAGTTATAAATCCCGCCGCCGTAATATTCTGCTTTGTTACTATAAATAACACAATTTGTCGCCGCACTTTCTTCGTCGTTATAAATCCCGCTGCCGGAGTCTATTGCGCTGTTTCCGTAGATTGTGCAGCTGGTCACCGTGCCTTTATAGTTATAAATCCCTCCGCCGTCATCGCCTGAGTTGTTTTCATAGACTGTGCAGTTGGTCACCGTGGAGCGGTTATATATCCCGCCGCCATATTCTGCGCTGTTTTTATAGACTATGCAGTCGGTCTCTGTGCCCGAATGGTTATAAATCCCGCCGCCGTTGCGCGATGCGTTGTTATTATAGACTGTGCAGCTGGTCACTGTGCCGGTGTCTAAAATTCCGCCGCCGTCACGTAATGTGGTGTTATTATAGATTGTGCAGTTGGTCACCGCGCCGTGGTTACGAATCCCGCCGGCTATATCTGATGCGCTGTTTCCATAGACTGTGCAGTCGGTCACCGTGCCTGAGGAATTGTTATTAATCCCGCCGCCGTAATATGCAGAGTTATTATAGACTGTGCAGTTGGTCACCTTGCTGTAGTTATTAATCCCGCCGCCGCCGCTATTTTCATTTTTGCCTTTCGTAATATGAAAGCCGTCCAAAACTCCTAAGTTTTGGATGCATTGGCGAGCCTTCTCTCCATTTATGATTGTGGGATGTGCGGAAATGTTCCGTTCTGAAAGCTGCGATTCCGTTCCCGCAAAGCCGCCGTAAAGCGCAACGCCTGCAGGGTTAATAACGGTTTTAGATTCTGCATAAGTCCCTTCTGCGACCCAGATTTCATCGTCTGTTTGTGCAATTTGTGTCGCCTTTACAATTGTTTTAAATGCAGATGCCCATGAAATTCCCGTATTAGAATCGCTGCCGGTGGGCATCACATAATACCGCGTTGGTTTAACATGTTCGTATGCTCCCATATCAAAACCAGCGCCCTTCGGACGTTTTACGCCGAGAATATCATAATCCGGCGCGCCCTCTGATGTCCCAGCATCAATACAAGGAGAATTCGGCTGAAGCCGCAAATCCCATTTTGTTGGGTCATCGCCGGATACATTGACAAACATAGGATCAACGGCAATATTGCCCTCGCCTGTTGTCCCATCGCTAAAACAACTATACTTAACCTCACCGCTGATAACTTTAATGTCTGTATTATTACCCCATACTATACAATTGATTACCGTACTGGAATCGTTATAAATCCCGCCGCCGGAACGTGATGCGGTGTTATTAAAGACTGTGCAGTTGGTCACCGTGCCGTAGTTATAAATCCCGCCGCCGCGATTTTTTGCGTTGTTACCATAAACTGTGCAGTTAGTCACTGTGCCTCTGCTATAAATCCCGCCGGCTAAATCTGATACGCTGTTTCCATAGACTGTGCAGTCGGTCACCTTGCCTGAGAAATTGTTATTAATCCCGCCGCCGTAATTTGCGGTGTTATTATAGACTGTGCAGTTGGTCACCGTGCCATTATTGTAAAACCCGCCGCCGCTCTGTAATGTACTGTTATTATAGACTGCGCAGTTGGCAACTGTGCCTAAGGAACCGTTAAAAAACCCGCCGCCGGGGTTACCTTCATTTTTGCCTTTCGTAATATGAAAACCGTCCAAAACTCCAAAGTTTTGGATGCATTGGCGAGCATTGTCTCCATCTATGATTGCGGGATGTGCGGAAATGTTTCGTTCCGAAAGCTGCGATTCCGTTCCCGCAAAGCCGCCATAAAGCGCAACGTTTAAAGGATTAACAACGGTTTTAGATTCTGCATAGGTTCCTTCGGCGACCCAAACTACATCGCCTGATTGTGCCGTTTGTGTTGCCTTTTCAATTGTTTTAAATGCGGATGTCCATGAATCTCCCGAATTTGAATCGCTGCCGGTGGGCTTCACATAATACCGCACCGCAAAGGCGGATGCTGACATAATCATCCAAAATGCAATTACCGGGAAGATGCGTCGAATAATTTTCATTTTATCCCCTCCCCAAATATTCGATACATTCAAATTCTCGACAAATAGAAAAGTGAATTGCAAGAAATATTTAGGGAAATTTGGGCATGGCTTGCCGCACGCGCCGACAGCGCCGACAGCGCCGACAGCGCCGATTATGCCCTTCAATAATTTTCAACTATGTTGAAAGATTAGGGTTTGACAGTTAAAATATGCGCTTTTTGCTTGACTGAGCTGCGAATTGGACTGCATAAAACAATGTGATAGTTGCGCAAAAGGCGGCGGTTTTTATTATTGCCTTTAATAGGTTAAATATAAAAAAAAGGAGTGCGGTATGAACGGGAATTTTTCAAAGGCGGTACTTGTCGTTTTCATGACGGCGCTGATGGTTTCTTCCATTTTTGCAGTGCCAGCGCCGGTGGTTACCATTAAAAAGTCGCTGGTCTCCCCTGCATCCAAGTCTGTCAACATCGGCGAGTTTGCGAACTATCAGATTGTGGTTAAGAATATGAGCGTGTCAAAATTTGTTTCCGTAAAGGTTAATGATTTTTTTTCCAGCCGTTTTTTAGAATATGTGTCCGCATCGCCGGAGCCGGATGTTATTTCTCAGGAACAGGGCATGCTTTCTTGGACAAATTTGACCGAGCGTTATGGTCCGCTTATGCCGTCGCAATCAATAACGATTTCTGTAACGTTCAAAGGGATTGCGGAGTCTATGACGGCGCCTTCCAGCAACAGGGCAACAGTGGAGGTTAGGGATGATAGTCAGGGCAATTATGAGGCGCAATCCGAGATTGTTTATGTTACGATTATGAAAGGGTGTCCGTTCGATGGCTACGAGCCGAACAACAGTATGCGCGAGTTGTCCAAGATTATGGTGGAAGAAAAGATCAACGGTTATATTTGTCCCGTTGGCGACAAGGATTATTTTTCGTGCGCGCTCCCGTCCGCCGGCATCTACCGTGTGATGTTGGACAATCTGCCGGAGGATTTCGATCTTTATGTTTATGATTCGGAGGGGACGCTCCTTGGGGAGTCTTCGAATTCCGGCAGGACGTCAGAATCTTTTATGACCGAGATTTCAAAACCGATGAGCATCATCATCCTTGTTGCCGGGGATAAAATCTCTTCTTATCTGCCTTATCAGCTGCAGGTGAAAAAGGTGCGCCCGCCGACGTTGGGCAGCAATATTATAAAACCGCGCGGAAATCTTGTTGTCCATGCGGAGGGGTTGAATCCGGGCACGTTGCGCAATCCCACAATCGCCAAGTTTTATTTCAATAAGATTTCGCCCGAAAATCTTTTAGGCTCGACGCATGTTCTGCCGGATGGACGTATTGCGGGAACGGTGAAGCTGCCGCCTGAAGCATCGGGCGAAAATAGTCTTATCACGGAATTAAGCGGCGGGCAATCGGGCACATTTGCAAATGGTTTTCAGGTTCTTGTGCCTAAGGTAGATTTTGATTTGTGGATTGATGACGCATGGAGAACGGAACAGGGGAAAAAGCCGATAGTCAACAAAGTTGTCGCCGGCGATTCCGGCATTTGGAAGCTGACCATTGTGGATGTGGTGTGCAATTACGTGCCTTTGATACCCGCGGGGCAAGTTAAGGTGCAGGTCTCCGTCGAGGATGATTTATTGGGCGCGCCTTCCAAAGTTTATACGCGCGCCGGTCACGGGGGCGCTCTCATACCAACTGTTTTCACATCGGATGGTGGGGGGAAATATCATGCCACAATTGAATCAGGTTCAAAGCAAATTGTCTTCCGCTTCCGCATTCCGAAGAACACGGCGAAGTCTCAGTATATTGACGTAACAGGCGCCGCATTTGATTCTGATGGGAATCTTTTGAGCGCGGTGACTACCCCGCGCCAGATTCGTATCGTCAACGGCGCCCCAGTCGGGATTTTCATCAATCGAAACACCCTTTTCCGCGATATGGACGATAACGAAGCGGCGCTTCTTTTGGCGGATATTTATTCCCATAGTCAGTTTGACGGCAAGCGAACGCTTCAGGATAGGCGCGCCATTATTTACAACGTTGATTCTTATATTTTGCAATCGTATGTTGTTAACTGGGATAATACAACGGTGAATTATGGTTCGACGGAATCTATTCGAAATGAAGCAGCCATCATGATAAGGCATTTCATGCGCGAACGTTTTGGGGCTTTCATCAGCCCGTCTATCAAATATGTCCTGATTGTCGGCAATGATGAGCAGTTCCCATTTTACCGCCATCTCGACCCCTACAATGGCGAGAAGAATTGGGAAGGCAGTTTCCCCGGCGGGGACAAGGGCAATCCCGCCCTGCGCGCCTGTTTCAATAATTGCTACCTGACGGACGATTTTTACGCATCGCTTGTTAACCTTGTTATTAGCGCGCCGTGGAAGGAGGGCGATGTGGATTTAACCGTCGGCAGAATCATCGGCGACTCGGCGGCGGATATGCGCCAGCT
>ERZ795030.1512-NODE-1512-length-31121-cov-26.581440_pt1 | contig 31121 bp, 28 predicted proteins | sample MGYA00375122_ERZ795030 | MGnify/ENA primary metagenome ERZ795030 (study PRJEB30165, sample SAMN05720146) | activated sludge metagenome | isolation source: anaerobic digester from wastewater treatment plant | place: Japan | collected 2015-04-20 ... | reverse complement strand
CCCTTCCGTTATTCATCTGCTACTCGAATAGAGGTCGAAGACCTTCAGCTCCGCTTTAAACGCTTCCAGACTCACCTTCTTCGCGCTTTTGAAGAAAATGACCTTCTGGGCGGTGGGGCGGATGTCAAAGAGGTTGTCGCTGAAGATGCCGGCGATCGAGCCGCTGTCCAGGGCGACTTCAAAGGCGGGGTAGCGGCAGCTGACGGTAACGGAAAACCCGCCGGGAGCGTTCGCCACGGTTGTCTTGATCTCGGGATTCCGCAGCTTCGAAGCTTTCGGCTTCGCCAGAAGCAGGGTGTTTTCCATATACAGCTCGTCGCTCTTCAGCTTCACGTAGATGAAGGTGTTCGAGCGATCGATCCTGCTCTTTCTGGAGAGGTCGATCGTTGTGACATGGATGGAAGAGCGCGGCTTGATGACCACCGGATACTCGCTCTTTCCAAGCTTGTTCCCTTCATAGGTCGAGTACTTTACACTCAGCTTCGCTTCATCGGCGATCTCCCGCGCACTGTCATTGACCACGTATACTTCAACAATTCCATCCTCTTTCATATAGACGATCGGGTGGATGGGGTTGAAGAAGCGCTTGGCGGCATAGTGCAGCAGCTTCCACTTTCCGTAGTAGTCGATCGAAGACCATGAAGCTCCCGGCCAGATATCATTCAGCTGCCGGTAGAGGGTTCCCATTGTCCGACCATAGAGCGTTCGCCAATATTCGATTGCGATCTTCATCGCCCGGGCCTGCTGAACCTGAGAAAGGTAGAGAAGCTGCTCGAAGCTTGTCGGGAGGCGGTAGTATTGGGTGAAATACTCGATGATGATCGAGTTTCCCCGGGGATGCTTCTGGTGGTGCTCCATCACGCTGCTGGTGAGGTTGTGCATCTCTTCATCGGCATACCTGTTTACCGTCGACAATGATGGAAAGGATTGAAAGCCGAACTCGCTGACAAAGCGCGGCGCATAGCTGTAGTAGCGCTCAAACGGGCTCCCGTCATGCCACACGCTTGGGATATGCATATCTCCACGGTTGTCGATGTGTTCACCTTCACTTCTTGAAGGGGATGACGGCCACCACCTTCGGGACGGGTCGGCCGCTTTGACCGTTTTGCCGACGACGTCCTCGTTGTTTCCGCACCACAGGGCGATCGAGGGGTGAGCTTGAAGACGATTGACCTGATAGCGGATCTCTTCTTCGACGTTGGAGAGGAAGGGATCGGTGGCGGGATAGATCGCACAGCTGAACATCATGTCGTGCCAGATGAGGATTCCCTTCTCATCACAGAGATCGTAGAACCATTTGTGTTCGTACATCCCTCCGCCCCAAAGCCGGACCATGTTCATGTTCGCATCGACCATCGATTGGAGAAGGTGCTCATAGCGCTCCCCGGTCATTCGGGAAGGGAAGGAGTCGATCGGAATCCAGTTCGCTCCCTTGGCAAAGATCCGCTCCCCGTTGACGATGAAGGTCATCGACTTGCCGCCCTCACCATCCTCGATCGTTTCAACCTCAAGGGTTCTGAAGCCGACCAGTCGAGTAACGCTTTGGGAGCCGGCGGTGACCGTCAAGGGATAGAGCACCGCCTTTCCTTCTCCGCTGGGGCGCCAGCGCCGGACATCCGATACGGCAAAGGTCAATGAAGCGGTATTCGATCGTCCCGGGCTGAAGGTCTGGGTGACCGTTTGGGAAGAACCGGCGACCGTCGCGGTGAAATCAAGGGCTTCGATCGCTTCAAGCGGGGCATATTCAACCTCGACCGTTACGTCAAATGAGGATGCTCCCGTTTCGACCGTGGTGAATTTCACGCTGTCGATGAACCCCTCGTCGACGAACTCGATCTTGACCGGTTCGTAGATTCCGAATGTCATGATGCACGGACCCCAATCCCGGCCGCTGTGGCATTGAGTCTTGCGGATCAGGTTCCGATGTTTCGCATGAACCGGGTACTCGGAATATGGAATCTGCCTGCTTTCCCTGATCGCTGCATTCTCGGCGCTTTCAAAGATGAGTTTGATCGTATTCTCTCCGACTTGAAGGTGTTCTCCGATTTCAAAGCGCCACCTTCGGAATTGATTGTACATCGTTCCGACTTGACGATCGTTGATAAAGAGCGTGATCATCGTATCGGCCATCGTGAACGTGATGAACGGGGTTCCACAAGCGAAATCTTCTTCAGTCAGGGTGAATGTTCTTTCAAGGATCCAGTCATGCCTGCCGACCCACTGAATCTCCAATTCGTTCGTGCCGACGAACGGATCGGGAATGAGGCCGTTCTTCAGGAGGGCAGAGTGAACATCCCCGGGAAGAGTGCAGTCGATAGAAGGGATTTCGAGGAACGAGGGACAATGGGGGGCGATTGCGTGACGGTCGCGCGGGGAAAGCTTCCAAATACCATTCATGTCGATTGTATGCATCTGAGATTGCCTCCATGGCGAGTATACCATAGGAGAGGGGAGTTTTCTCACTTATCCATGGAGATTTGATGGTTTTACAAGGAGTGCCTGCGAACAAGGACGGGCTCGATGAGTTGATGCAGCGGTTCCGATCGCTCCTTGTTGATAAGCTGAAGAAGGGCCTTGGCGGCCTGTTCACCGATGTGAATGGTTGACTGACTGACGGTCGTCAGGGGAATTCGACAAAACGAGGTGGCCCGGATGTTGTCGTAGCCGATGACCTTCACTTGCTCGGGAATTGAAATTCCCTGCTCAACCAGTTCATTGACAATTCCGATCGCCACATTGTCGTTGGTGACGAAGAGAATCGTCTTCTTTTTGTCAAGCGCTTCTTTATCGATAAGGGCGGCGACCAGCGCGGCTCCATCCGCCTGTGTTTCCACAAAGCGATAGCGCTTATACCGAAAGCGGGGATCGAGCACTTTTTTGAAGCCCGCCACTCGATCTTCAATACTCTGGTGGGCGAAGCCGGTGATGACGATGACCTGCTCGGCCTCCTGCTCATTCACCAGAGCCGCGGCGATCTTCCCGCCTTCAAGGTCGTCTCCCGCCACGAACGACAGGGAGGCATCACTGGGAATCTGGTTGATAATCACGCAGGGGGTTTGACTGGCTTTCAGCAGGTGAAGCGCTTTACTCTCTTTGGCGACCGGAGCAAGCAGCACTCCGTCAACTTGACTGGAGATGAGGGATTTCACCAGACGGGTTTCCTCTTCTTCGATCCAGCGGGAAGAAACAAGGAGCATCGAGTAACCAAGGGGGGAGAGGATGTTGCTGATTCCTTCGGCGACCTCGATGAAAAAGAAGTTTGAGAGTTCGTCGATCACCACCCCGATCATCTTGGTGGGATTGCCGGCAAGGCTCTGGGCGATGTGATTGGGGACATATTCATGCTTCTCCATCACTCTTTTTACCCGCTCCTGTGTTGCCGGCTTGACCAACTCGGGGTGGGTGAGAACCCGGGAGACGGTAGCCTTCGATACACCCGCTTCCCGGGCGATATCGCTGATCGTCTTGTGCTTCATACCTAGACCTTAGGTATTTTCAAGGTGCCTGTCAATCTTTTTGTTGACAACGCACAGGGGAGGTTCTATCATGAAAATGAAAGCGGTTTCATTATGCGGAAAGCTGATGCTTTGAAGACATTTCTTTCTCCATCCAAACCGGTTGCCTTGGCGGTGATCGGTGATTTATGCCTCGATTTGGCGTATCAGGTTACCACCGAAGGGGGAGAAATCTCCGTTGAAACGGGGCTTCAGACGTATTCGGTTCAAAGCGTCAAAGGAGAGCTCGGCGGCGGCTGCAATGTCGGGCTGAACCTCAAAACCCTCGGAGCCCGACGGGTGGACATGTATGGAATCGTGGGAACCGACCTCTACGGCAAGGTGCTCTGTGACCTCCTTGAAAGCCATAACCTTACTATTGAGGGAGTGCAGACCCAAGGGGAGGGGTGGGCAACCCATGTGTACCACAAAGTCTTTGAACAGGGAATCGAACATCCCCGTTATGACAGCGGGAACTTCAACGTTCCCGGTGAGCGGTCGATCGATCTGCTCCTTGAGACCCTTCGAAAGAAGATCGATTCCTACGACGCGATCATCATCAACGAGCAGGTTCCCCAAGGGTTGCACAGCAAGGTCTTCCAGGAACGGCTCAATCGGATTCTTGATGAATATGGGGAGAAGGTGCTGTGGTTTGCCGACTGCCGGAAGCTCAACTCCGTCTACCGGAACGCGATCCACAAGGTGAATGAAGCCGAGGGACGGGCGTTGTCTCCCGGTTTCGCTTCCCTTTCCACCAAGGAGCTCGTCAAGGCGCTCTACGGATACTTCGGCAAGCCGACCGTCGTCACGCTCGGGGAAAACGGGGCGGTCGGCTTTGACGGAGATGTCTTCTCTTCGGTTCTGGGGGTTCATTTTACTCAGCACATCGACATCGTCGGTGCCGGGGATGCGTTCCTTGCGGCGATGGCCCTTTCCATGAGTCGGGGAGCATCTCTTGCAGAAGGCATTGAAGTTGGAAATCTCAGCGCGGCGCAATCCCTGTTGACCCTCTATGGGTGCGGACATCCCACCGTCGAGGAGATTCTTACGCTCAAGGAGAAAGCCGCCTGGCGGTACAACCCGGAGAAAGCCGCGGATGACGCAAACCGGGTTTTCGACTCCGGCGGGACGATCGAGATCATCGATCCCGTGTCCAAGCGGGGATTGCCCAAAATCGCGATCTTCGATCATGACGGAACGATCTCGACGATGCGCTCGGGGTGGGAAGGGGTGATGGCGAAGATGATGAAGGAAGCAATCGCCGGTTCTGCTCTTTCCACCCTCACAAACGAAGAGATTCTGAAGCTCGAAGCGGAGATCGCTCATTTCATCGATCAGACGACCGGTATCCAGACGATCGAACAGATGGTCTACCTCACAGAGATGGTAGCGCGGTATGGCTATGTACCCTCCGATGAGATTCTGAGCGCTCAGGAGTACAAGAATATCTACAACGACGATCTGCTTGCGATGATCGCCTCGAAAAAAGCGGGTGTGGCGAATGGAACGATCCCGCCAAGCGAGGTAACGATCGCCGGTTCGGTCGAGTTCCTCCATTACCTGTATGAGCGGGGGGTGAAGCTCTATCTCGCCAGCGGAACCGATCAGGCGGACGTGATCAGGGAAGCTGCGCTGCTCGGCTATGCCGATCTGTTTGAAGGGCGAATCTACGGTTCGGTGGGGAAGATCGACGAAGACCCGAAAAAGGTCGTTTTACGTCGACTGATCACCTCGCTTGCCGGTCAGGAAGGTGATATCATTGTCTTTGGTGACGGCCCGGTCGAGATGCGCGAAGCCCGCAGCCGGGGGGTCTTGGCCGTTGGACTCTTGAGCGATGAAGTTCGCCGATCAGGTGAAAACCTCGCCAAGCGCCAGCGCCTCGTTCTCGGCGGCGCTTCGCTGCTGATGCCCGATTTCGCTTCCTCGAAGGAGCTGATGAATCTTTTGGGGTGGAATGGCAGTGAACAGTATGTTTGATCGTACTCGAATGACCTATTATCCTCTTCGCGAACGAAAGAACAAGGTATACATCGAAGATGCAACCATACTTCCGGAGAATGATTCCTTCCCGCTTGCCGATGAGCAGGAGGTCTGGATCGACGCCCTGTGTGACGAGATTCTTGAAGCTCGGAGAAACAAGCATCCGGTGATTCTGGCGTTCGGTGCCCATGCGATCAAGAACGGGCTGGGACAATTGCTCGGCCGCTTTGCCGAGGAGGGGTATTTCACCCATCTGGCGACCAACGGAGCGGGCATCATCCATGACTGGGAGTTCGCCTATCAGGGCCGATCCAGCGAGGATGTCAAAGCGAACGTGGCCGAAGGGAAGTTCGGCACGTGGGAGGAGACGGGCTTTTCCCTGAATCTAGCGCTTGCGGTCGGAGCTTTCGAAGGCTGCGGCTACGGCGAATCGATCGGGAAGATGATCGAAGAGGATGGGGTGATGATCCCCACACAAGAAGAGCTCCTGGAAACCTCCCTCGATCAAAGCGCATCCTTCGAGAAACGAAGCGGTGCCTTGGACCTGCTCGATCTGATCGTCAAGCTGGATCTTCAGCCGGGTTGGCTGGGCATCGACCACCCATACAAGGAATATTCGCTTCAGCACTGCGCCTATGTAAGCGATGTCCGCTTCACCGGCCATCCGATGTTCGGTCACGACATCATCTACACCCACAAGGCGAACAGGGGATCTGCGATCGGACGGACCGCCGAGCGGGATTTTCTTGTCTTCGTCGATTCGATCGCCCGGCTCGAAGGGGGTGTCTATCTCTCCGTCGGATCGGCGGTGATGAGTCCGATGATCTTTGAAAAAGCGCTTTCCATGGTTCGCAACACCGGCGTCCGGATCGATCATGCGGTCATCAGGGTGGTGGATCTTCAAAAAGGAACCTGGGATTGGAACCGAGGCGAGCCGCCTGAAGACAACCCGGCGTACTACCAGCGCTTCATGAAAACATTCAGCCGGATGGGCCTGGAAAGCCATTACCTCTGCATCGACAACCGGTCACTGTTTGTGAATCTCTATACCGCTCTCAAAAGGAAAGGATGAATCGATATGAAGAAGAAGTTTACAGCGTGGAAGGATGAACTGCAGCATCACCTGGACAAGGAGCTGTTGCCGTTCTGGCTTGACCGTCTTTGGGATGAAGAACACGGCGGATTCCTCACCCAGTGGGATAAAGACGGCAAGGACAGCGGCGTCGATGAAAAGTCGATGCTCGCCCATTTCCGCTCGATCTATTCGCTTTCACTGGCGGCGCTGCACGGCCATGACCACGACGGACGCTGCCAGTCCCTTGCCACCAAAGGGGTGCACTTCGCGATTGAGCATTATTGGGATGAGAAATACGGCGGATTCTACTGGCTGTTCGACCGGAAGAACAACGTGCTCATCGACCAGAAGATCACCTACGGACACAGCTTCGTGATCTATGCCCTCTCTACCTATACGCTGGCGTTCGGCGATCCGATCGGCCTCGAGTACGCCGAGCGGGTTTTCGACCTGCTGCAAGTCTACGTCGTCGATACGAACTACGGCGGATACTGGACGATGCTGAATCGGAACTGGAGCCTCTGCGGGCCCGGCAGCGCCGGCGGGGATCGCAAGACGCTGGACATCCACATGCACCTGATGGAAGCGTTCACCGCGCTGTATCAGGCAAGCGGCAAGGAGATCCACAGGCGCAAGCTCCTTGAGATCATCACCCAGATCGATGAGAAGATTCTTCATCCGGAGTTCAAGACCGGCATTCCCATGTTCTGGGAGGATTGGACGATCGCCCCGCACATCAAGTTCGACATCATCTGGGGATGGGACCGCTTTGAAGGGGAAGGCGGGGAGAAGGAGCACGCCCTTGACAATACCTCATACGGCCACAACGCCGAACTCTTCTGGCTGCTTGCCGAAGCACTCAAGAGCGCTGACGTCCCGCTCAAAGCGTGGGAGCCGACGTTCCGCAAGATGCTCGACCACTCCGTCGCCTACGGAGTCGACGAGAAATACGGCGGCGTGTATGTCGAGGGTTCGCTGACCACGAGCGCCGTGCACGACAAGGCGAAGGAGTTCTGGCAGCAGGCTGAGTTCATGATCGGGATGCTCGATGCCTACCTTCTCTACGGTGATGAGCGCTACATCAAGGCGTATGAAAACGTCCATCGCTTCGTCTTCGATGTGATGATCAACCATGACGTGGGCGAGTGGCTGCCTCTGCTGCAGCAGGACGGAACGCCGATCTGGAGGCATATGAGCCACAGCTGGAAAGTGAATTACCACACGATCCGGGCAGTAGTGTTAAGTATCAACCGCCTTGAACGGTTGATGGAATAAAGGACCTCGTCGAGGTCGGATTCATGAAAAAAGGAGTATATCATGAAAAAAAACGTTCTAGCCATCTTGGTGGTCCTGCTTATCGCTTCGGCACTCGTTTTCGCAGCCGGAACGAAGGAGCAGAAAGGCGCCAATACGATTGAGATCTTCAGTTGGTGGACTGCAGGAGGAGAGGCGGACGGACTTGAAGCGATGTTCAAGGAGTTCAGCAAGAAACATCCGCAGCTTGAAATCATCAACGCGACCGTAGCCGGCGGAGCGGGAACCAACGCGAAAGCGGTGCTTGCAACGCGGATGCAGGGTGGAAATCCCCCCGATACGTTCCAGGTCCACGCCGGACACGAATTGATCGACACGTGGGTGACAACGGGCTTCATGGAACCGGTCACCTTCATCCTCAAGGATGCCGGATTCATGGACAAGTTCCCGGCCGACGTGATCGACATCATCTCCTATAAAGGCGAAGTGTATTCGATTCCCGTGAACATCCACCGATCAAACGTCATGTGGTACAGCCCCAAGCTCTTTGCGAAGTTCAATCTCAAACCGCCGAAGACGATGGATGAATTCTTCCGGGTCGCCGACGTGTTCGAGAAGAACGGCATTCCCGCTCTCGCCCTCGGAGACAATGAGAGCTGGGCTGCCACCCACCTTTTGGAGAGTGTCATTCTGGCTTCGCTCGGCCCGGACCGCTACCGCGATCTGTGGAACGGAAAGGTCAAGTGGAACGATCCCAAAGTCCAGGAAGCATTGGTCAACTACACCAAGATGATGAAGTACACCAACCGCGACCACGCCGCTCTGGCGAACATGGATGCCGCCGGCTATGTCGCCGAAGGCAAAGCGGCGATGAACGTCATGGGTGACTGGGCTGCCGGGTATTACTACTCACAGAACTTCAAACAGGGCGAGGATTGGGATTGGGCGCCGGCTCCGGGAACCGGAGGTGTGTTCATCATGCTCAGCGACTCCTTCGGCTTGCCGAAGAACGCGCCGAACCGGGAGAACGTGGTCAAGTGGCTCGAGCTCTGCGCCTCGAAGGAAGGACAGGACGCATTCAACCCGATCAAGGGTTCGATTCCCGCCCGGACCGACGGCGACCGCTCGAAGTATGACCGCTATCTCAACGCCGCGATGGATGATTTCGCCTCCAATGCGATCGTGGCCAGCGTCGCCCACGGAGCTGCGATCAGTGAGCCGTGGCTGACCCGGGTAAACGACATCATGGCCGCCTTCACCACCGATCTGGATGTGGCCAAGGCGACCCGTGAATTCCAGGCGGCCGCCGATCGGTATGCTCCGTAACGTTCGGACATAGAACCTGTGATAAGAATGGTTGCAGTGAACCTGCAACCATTCTATGATAAGGGAGCCCATGTACTGTTCACAAAAAGACAAGCGCTTAGCGATTATCATGCTCATACCGTTCCTCGCGGTATTATTCCTGTTTGTCTATGGATTCATTTTCTGGTCAGTCCGCGTGTCATTCTCCGCCTGGGATTCGATCTTGCCGGACATGACGTGGGTGGGCCTGAGGAATTACCAGGAGCTGATGGGCTCCCTGCGCTTCAAGACCGACATCGTCAATACGATCTACTTCACGATCTTCTTCATCGCCATCTGCGTCGTGGGAGGATTCATTCTTTCCTACCTGCTGTTTGTGAACCTCAAGGGGGAAGGGTTCTTCCGCACGGTGTACCTCTTTCCGCTTTCGCTCTCCTTTGTCGTAACGGGAGTGCTGTGGCGGTGGATCTTCAACCCCGAGGTCGGCCTGAACGCCCTGCTTCGAACGATGGGGTTCAAGGCGGAGTTCGGGTGGTTCACCTCGACCTATTCGATCGCCGGCTTCAACGTCGCCCTGATCGCCCTGATCATCGGAGCATCATGGCAGTACCTCGGATATACGATGGCGATGTTCCTCGCCGGTCTTCGGGGAATCGATGACCAGCTGATCGAATCCGCCCAGATCGACGGGGCGGGGGAGTGGGCGATCATCACAAGGATCATTCTTCCGATCATCAAACCGATCACCTTCTCGGCGATGATCGTGTTGGGCCACATCTCGCTGAAGATCTTCGACCTTGCCTATGCGATGACCGGCAAGGGTCCGCGCTTTGTTACCGACTTTCCCGGCTTGTTCATGTTCGAAACGACGTTCAGGGGAAACCACTACGCCGAAGGCGCCGCCATCTCGATCGTCATGCTGCTTCTGGTTGCGATCGTCATCGTGCCCTACCTTGCTTCAAGCCTGAGGGAGGATTGAGGATGAAACTGAGCAAGACCAACCGAGCCGTCAAATACATCCTTGCCGTCATTGCAGCCTTTCTGTTTCTTTTCCCCCTCTATGTGATCATCAACAACAGCCTCAAGCCGTTTGCCGATGTCCGCGTGAGCGAGATGTGGGTGTTGGCCAGATCTCCATCGAGCGAAGGGTTCTCGAAGGCGTTCAAGGCGCTGCGGCAGAACTTGATCAACTCCTTCATCCTCGTCATCCCGGTGAGCCTGCTCTCCGTGCTCTTTGGCTCAATCATCGGATTCATCTTTGCGAAGGTGCGGTTCAAATATTCAAAAGTCCTCTTTTTTCTCGTCATCTTCGGGATGTTCATTCCCTACCAATCAATCCTGATTCCTTTGGTGCGGACGCTGAATAGGGTGGGGCTCTATGGAAAGCTGGAGGGGCTCATCGTTACCCATACGATCTACGGCCTTCCGATCTCCTCGCTGATGTTCCGCAACTACTACGCGAAGATCCCCGATGAGCTGGTGGAGGCGGGAATGATCGACGGTCTTCAGTTGGTCGGGGTCTTCCGCCAAGTCGTCGTCCCGATCTCGCTACCGACGATGGTCGTCGTGCTGATCTGGCAGTTCACCAGCGTGTGGAATGACTTTCTCTTCGCCGTGACGCTCACGCAGAAACCGTCGATCCAGCCGGTTACCGTCGCGCTGCAAAACCTCGCCGGCACGCAGGTCATCGAGTGGAACGCCCAGATGGCCGGTGCGTTGATCGCCGCCGTTCCCACCCTGTTCGTATATATCTTCCTTGGCAAATACTTCATTCAGGGACTGCTCTCCGGTTCGGTGAAGGGGTAGGCGATGATGTTTGTCGGCTTGGATATCGGTGGAACGAAGACCGCGGTCAGCCTTGGCAGCGGTGACGGTTCGATCCGGCGGAAACAGAGCTTCCCGACCCGTGGAAAGCCCGAGGAAGTCCTTGAGCGCTGCGCCCTCATCATCGAAGCATACAAGAAGGAGGACGATGCGATCCGGGCGATCGGAATCAGCTGCGGAGGTCCTTTGGACAGCGAGAAGGGGATCATCCAGAGCCCGCCGAACCTGCCGCTGTGGGATGATATCGAAATCGTGAAGTATTTCGAAGAGCGGTTCGGAATCCCTACGTTCCTGGAGAATGACGCGAACGCCTGCGCCCTTGCCGAATGGTACTGGGGGGCGGGGGTCGGCAGCTCGTCGATGATTTTCCTGACCTTCGGCACCGGCCTCGGAGCGGGGCTGATCCTGGATTCCCGGCTCTATCGGGGGGTCAATGGCCTCGCCGGCGAGGCGGGGCACATCCGCATCGCCGATGACGGACCGATGTGCTATTATAAAAAAGGCTCGTGGGAGAGCTATTGCAGCGGATGCGGCATCAGCGGTTTATACAAGATCGCCACAGGACAGGAACGTTCGGCAAAAGAGGTATGCGCCCTTGCCGATGCGAACGACCCGGCGGCAAAGAAGGTGCTCGAAGAAAGCGCCGCCAAGCTCGGATTGGGGATCGCGCTCCTGATCGATCTGCTGAATGTCGAACGGATCATCATCGGAAGCATTTTCGAGCGCAGCGAACACCTGTTCCGGTCGATCATGGAAGAGGTCATCGAAAAAGAAGCTCTTCAGACAAGCCGGGAATCCTGCACGATTCTTCCCTCCGGTCTCGGTGATCGGCTTGGAGACATGGCGGCGCTCGGAGTCGCCCGGGACGGGTACCAAAGGAGCACACACAATGCTTGACGTGTATGAACGATATCCTCAGCTTGAGGGAATCAGGAAAGAGATTGAAGCTGCGGCGGACCTTTTGGTCAAAGCCGCAAAGAAAGGCAAGATGATTCTTGTAGCCGGAAACGGCGGATCGGCGGCGGACAGCGAGCATATCGTCGGGGAGCTGATGAAATCGTTCATCCGACAGCGGCCGATCGAGCGAATCGTGGCGGAAACACTCATCGAGGTGGACCAGGAGCATGGCTCGTATCTGGCGATGAAGCTTCAGAGTCCGATCAAGGCGATCGCTCTTCCGACCCACGCTTCCTTGAGCAGCGCGTTTGCCAATGATGTCGATCCCAACCTCACCTTCGCCCAGCTTACCCTCGGCTGGGGCGAGGAAGGGGGAGTCTTCTGGGGCATCTCGACCAGCGGCAACGCAAAAAACGTGAACCTTGCCGCAAGCGTCGCCAAGGCGAAAGGGATGAAGGTTCTTGCCTTTACCGGCAGCGACGGCGGCGAGCTGGCCAAAAAGGCGGATGTTGCGATCAGGGTGGGAGAAAGCGAAACGTACAAGGTTCAAGAGCTTCACCTGCCGATCTACCACTACCTGTGCATCCGGCTCGAAGAGGCGCTCTTTTCCTAGGGGTCGCACATGCAGCTGCTGCCGGATATCTATCAGCTTTCCGGATCATTGGCCGGCCTCGGCGGTGATCAGATCCTCGGTCCGTGGGACGAGTGCAACAGCTACCTCGTCGACGGCGGGTCTTCATACATCCTCATCGATGCGGGGAACGGGGAGAACATCGGCCTCATCTTCAAGCGGATGGAGATGTGGGGCCTCGATCCCGATAAGATCTCAACCCTGTTTCTCACCCACGCCCATTGGGACCACGCAGGGGGAGCCCGCCTCTTCAAAGATCGGGGAGTGGAAATCCTGTCAAGCAAGGAGACCGCCGACTCGGTGGCCTCCGCCGATCATCGGTGCGCGGGCTTCTTGTACCACAGGGAGATGACTCCGGTAACCGTCGATCGGATCGTAGGCGACGGGGAGATGGTGTCGATCGATGCCCTGGAATTCGAGGCGATCCATCTTCCCGGTCACACCTTGGGCTGCATGGCGTACCTCCTCACGTTCGAAGACCGGAGGATTCTCTTCTCCGGCGATGTGATCGGCACCCTCGGGTGGGGGGACTTCGGGTGGGACGGGTCGGTGGACTTTGACAAGCAGCGCTACATCGCATCGCTCTTCAAGCTCCAAGGAATACCCTTTGACGTGCTGCTCCCGGGCCACGGAATGGGATCGTACACCGATCCGACCAAGCGGGTGGACATCTCGCTGAATCAGGCCCTGATCCAGTGGCGGTGATCAGGTCGATATCGCCATATCCGTTTCAGTATTCCTTCCTTTTTACAATGACACAGCTCATATGGATTGAGACCACCAAGATGCAGATCGCTCCTGCCACGATCGCTACGGAAATCAGATACGAATTGATCCGGTTCATCGTTTGAACCAGATTCATCATCCGATTCAGATGCTTCCCGACAAGACGGATCGTAATGAACAGGACGGCATACGTCGCCACCATGATGATTCCCTCTTTTTCCACGCCATATTCAAAAACAAACGGAATCTGTAGCGCCACGAATATGATCGGTACGGCAAACGATGTGGCTGCCATGATGAGAGCAAAATCCAAACTCCCGTATTCCATGCCGAAAACCGCCAACCCCGACACGAATGCCATTATTCCGAAGAGAACGGAGAAACAGTATTTGCTTTTCACATACGTTGTACGTGATATCGGCGTTGTGAACAGGAACTTGGGAAATTCCGACTGGCTTTCATATCCGAAGGAGATTGCCCCCAGTATCATGGGTATATAGGCGAAGATGAAAGGAATGATGATCATCGCTCCCTGTGTGATTGCGATACCGGCAATCACGCCTACCATGATCAACAGCAAGAGATATGTTGATTTCGAGGAAACCAAATCTTTATAGAGCAACGCTTTCACTTTCCACCCCCTTGATGATATACACCATGATGTCTTCTATGCTTGCGTTCGTCAGTTTGATGCTCTTCGGCATCAGGTTCCGAATGACGAGCAGATCTTGGCCAAAGGCATGCCTGCGCCTACCGACGATCGCTTCAGGATCGAGATGTCCGATCGTTTCATCATCCAAGGAACATAATGCGTACCGTTCGACAAGAAGATCTTTTTCCTCCATGAACAGGAGTTTTCCATTGTGAAGAAACGCGATATAGTCAGCCGCTTTTTCCAGATCGGACAGGATGTGTGAGGATATCAATACCGTATGGTTTTCGTCCTGCAGAAAATCCAAAAGGATGTCCAGGATTTCATCTCTCACTACAGGATCAAGCCCGCTTGTCGCCTCGTCAAGGATCAACAGCTCCGCCTGATGGGAAAGGGCGATGGATAAGGAGAGTTTCATTTTCATTCCACGGGACAGCGCTTTCACCTTTTTATCATCCGGCAGTGTAAATCTCTTCAGATAGTCGTTGAATGTGTTTTCTGCCCATGTGGTAAAGGCGAGTTTACAGAATGTTCCCACTTCTTGGACCTTCATATCGGCAGGAAGGTTGATGGCATCAAAAACCACTCCGATTTTATTCATGAGCTCGGGCTCATGTTCGTTCGTACTGTTACCAAAAATCTTTATTTCCCCACTGTCAGCATGTATCAGGCCTAAAATGGCTTTCAGTGTGGTACTTTTGCCGGCGCCGTTTTCTCCGATATACCCGACCATGCAGCCCTTGGGAATCGTGAAATCCAAAGGTCCCAATGAAAAACCTTTATAGTTTTTCGTCAGGTTTCGTATTTCGATTGCGTTATGCATCATCTTCAACTCCTTCCAACGTATCCAATATTTCTTTCAAGTCTTTCATTGACAATCCGGCAAGTTTGGCTCCTTTGATCGCTTCCAATAATGACGCCTCCACCTTTCGTAATTGCTCTTCTCGGATAAACTCCTCGTTTTGAAGAGAGACATAGCTCCCTCTGCCCTGAACGGAGTTTATGAAGCCTTCCGCTTCCAGTTCGTCATAGGCTCGTTTGGTAGTTATTACGCTGACTCGCAATTCCTTCGCCAGATATCTGATTGACGGTAATTGTTCTCCGGCAGCCATGCTTCCGGAGATGATGGCTGATTTGATCTGATTCTTTATCTGCACATAAATAGGGTCGTTGCTTGCATTGCTTATCTGTATATTCACTGTATCCCCCCATATACGCTGATGTGTTCTTTGTGTAATGAATGTATATACTGTATATAAACACTTATTATATGTCAAGCCGTTATTATATTATTTTTATAGGACATACTGCTCCAACGTCAGGTTATGGAATCGTGCACCGATCCGACCAGGCGGACGGAGATCGTGCTGAATCAGGCCCTGATCATCATCTCAGCGAATACTTCGTGCTTCTGCCCCCTCCGGAAACGGAGACATACCGCTTCTCTTCCAGATGCTTCATGAGCCTCACCACTTTGCTTTTGCTGAACCCTGTCCTGTCCGCTATTTCACTGCTGGACAGGATTGCTCCGCCTTGTAAGGCTTCAATGATTTCAGACTCATCACCGGTTACTTCATATTCCGCTGTCGTGGAGGGGAGTTCGACTGTTATGCTCTGATCCAATATGGTGTACGTCGGCTTTATGTCATGCTCTCTGTATGCTTCGTTTATACGCCTGATTCCTGTTCCAAGAGTTTCTATTAACCCCAGTCTGAAAAACAAATTGCCTATAATGGGATTTTTCAATACTGAAAGAGTTCCATGCAGGTATTCTTCTTTTTTGACTCCGAAGGGGAGTCCGCCCGGCGAAGAAATTTCGATTTTATGTTTGAACATCGCTATCCGGATATGGGCATGCACGTCATAGTCTCGATGAACCAAGGCGTTTGCAAGGGCTTCCCTGAATGCATCCTCCGGTACGAGCTCACGTTTTTGCCGCAGCGACCCTTCAATCACTTCGTATTGATAGTTTCTTCTGTATCGATCCAATGCCGTGTCGTACTGCTCGAGAAGTGAGGTGTTGCCGATCGTCTCTCTTTCGAGGATCACGTTGATCGTTTCACCGAACCGGACGATATCGACACCGGGAAACGTATTTCGATCCGCAAACAGAGCGGCTGCGTTGTTGTACTTCATATCCTTCGTATAGAAACCCAACGAGCGCAGTATGTCGATATCCAAGGTGCTGATGTCGAGAACATGGTGAAGTTTTTTTTCGAGATACGAAAAACTGAGGTTGCTTTCCGCACAGGCGAGCTGGTCATAAAACAGGTTTGAACCTTCCAAGGCTAAACGCCTTAGTTCGATCATATCCACCTCGACGCTGGATGTTCCGCTTCTTCTGTATGCCTTCCCCTTGTAAACATACGGTTTATACTTTCCTTCAAAAACCTTTAGTTCGATGGCATTCTCGTTTGTGATGCTCAGTGTAAAATCCGGTTTCGGTTTTATGCTGTCGTTTATTTTATGTTCTATATCCAAGCAGGATTCCTCGGCATGTTCGATTCCCACTACATTTCCTTCATCATTGACTCCGAAGAGAATCGTACCATCGCCGAAATTGGCGAAAGCACTGACGGTTTTCAAAAAAGTATTTGTAATGTTTTCTTTCAGCTCTAATGTTTTGCTTTCTTTCATGCATCATTCTCCTACGTAATGATGTCATAAACACAATAAAAATGCAACGAATATTTATTCGATTCATTTGCGTTTCAGAAATGAGACGAATAATTCAAGAATTTAACCTACAAATGACACGTATTTGCAATGAATAGCCATTCGATTCATTTGCGTGTCAATCATGAAACGAATAATCACCATGGTGGATCATATCGGAAGACAAAACAACCGCCCCTCGAGGCGGTTGCATCGTGCAGTAACGAAAATACCTATCTGCCCTGTTCCAAGGCCAAGGTGATCGTGGTGCGGTCGGCCACTTCGGCAGGCCCGAAGTACTGAACCGCTCCGGGGTAGGTGTAGGCGGTCTTGCGGGCCCACTCGTCGCGCTTGGATGCGAAGTACTTGAAGGGTTCTCCATCCAGCTCGACCAGCGCCTTGCGGATGACCGGCTTGCTTTCACCGTGGCGAACCTCCATGTTCATCATCATCGTGATGGGGATGCCGCCGGCCTGCCACTCGGAAGCGGGCTTGGCGAGGTGTGTGACGCTGCTGAGGTATCCGGTGAGGTTCTGGGCGACGAGGACGAACGCGTTGTATCCGAGGCTGTAGCAGTAGTCCGCATCGAAGTTGGTCGGGAAGGCGCAGCGGCCCTCATAACCGAAGAAGTGGTGAAGCGTCTGGAACTTCGCTCCCTTGCCAAGCTTGTTCAACCGCTCTTCGACCATTGAAGAGAGAAGCTTCTCCGTCTCGATCTTCGAGACCTGGACGTTGCCGTGGGAATCGCGGTCGGCCAGCAACTGGAGCCTGAAGGCTTCGGGGAAGGAAGAGAAGACGTGGGCGGAAGCCTTGGAGAGGAGATCCGTTACGAATCGGATCTTCTCATGGTCATCCTCGATCGCACCAAAGGCTTTCTCCTCCTTGGCGAGGAGGGTGTTGATCTCCTGGATCAGAACCTTGATCTCGGGGATGAACTCGACGACCCCTTCGGGAATCAGGCCGACTCCGAAGTGGTTGCCGTCATCCGCCCGGGCGGCGATGATCCGGACAAGCTCGTCGACGACATCATCGAGGCTTTGATTCTTCGCTCCGATCTCTTCACCGATCAGGCAGAAGTTCGGCTGTGTCTGAAGGGCGACCTCCAGGGAGATGTGGCTTGCGGAGCGGCCCATCAGGCGGATGAAGTGCCAGTATTTCTTCGCGGAGTTCGCATCGCGGGCGATGTTGCCGACCAGCTCGGCGTAGGTCTTCGTCGCGGTATCGAACCCGAACGAGATCTCGATCGATTCGTTCTTCAAGTCACCGTCGATCGTCTTGGGACAGCCAAGCACTTGGATGCCGTGGTTTTTCTCCAGAAAGTACTCGGCCAATACCGCGGCGTTGGTGTTCGAGTCATCTCCGCCGATGATGATGAGCGCGCCGATCTCATGCTTCTTGCACACCTTGGCGCAGGTCTCGAACTGCTCGACCGTTTCCAGCTTGGTCCGGCCGCTGCCGATGATATCGAAACCGCCGGTGTTTCTGAATTCCTTGAGGTATTCAGCGTCGATGATCCGATAATCATCCTTGAGGATTCCCGACGGACCGCCCTTGAAGCCGTAGAGCTTGTTTTCGGGGTTCGCCGCCTGCATCGCATCAAAGAGTCCGCTGATCACGTTGTGTCCGCCGGGAGCTTGTCCGCCGGAGAGGATCACTCCGACGTTGCGAACGGTTTTTGCTCCGTTGTTCTCGCCTTGCGCGTAGCTGACGATCGGCGCGCCGTAGGTATTGGGAAAGAGGGAGGCGATCGCCTCGCTGTCGGCAGCGCTGCTTGTCTTCTTGCCAAAAACGGGAACCAGCTTGCATGCGCCGCTTGTAAGGATCGTCGGCAATTTGGGCTTATAGCCGTAGCGGGCTTCCTGCAAAACTGAAATGTTCATAGATGGTACTCCTTGAAAAGAAATCTTTCACTTCATGAACATTAGAATAAAACACCGCTCCAGTTCAAGAGCGGTGTTCTTCGAAGTACCCTCCGGCGATATTTCGCATTGAGCGGTCGCCAATGATTCAAGCCATGAAGATGTCATGGATGATTAATTTCCGCATGGTTTCCAATGCAACGAAAGTGCGGTATTCTAAAGATATGATAGAGCTGTACATCGACGCCGATTCCTGTCCCAAGCCGCTGAGAGCGATCATCCTGAAGGCGGTCACCAATCGGAATCTCAAAGCGTTCTTCGTCGCCGACCGCCTTCTGAAAGATGTCCGGCAGGCATACGAAGAGCATACCGCGCTGCTGCGAAGCGCGGTTGAGCAACCGGAAGAGCGCCGGATGATCAAAAGCCCGATCACCATGATCGTCGTGGAAAGCGGAGCCGATCAGGCGGATCGATGGATCGTCGATCATGCCCCACCCGATTCGCTGGCGATCACCCGTGACATCATCTTGGCGGATATGCTCGTCAAAAAGGGGATCACCGTTCTGGATGACCGGGGGAACGTCTTTACGAATGAAAACATCGCCGAGCGATTATCGCTCAGAAATGCGATGACGACGCTTCGTGAATATGGAGTGTTTGCAGAGAAGCACAAGCCGATCGGTCCAAAAGAAATCAGGGAGTTTTCCGCTGCGTTTGACCGGGAGCTTGCCAAGGCGTTGAAGCAAAAGGGGTAAGCTTGCCCCTTAAGGGGTAATGAAACACTCCATCGGATTACTCTACCACAACACTCTGGAACGCGAGCTTTTGCTCAGTCGGACCAACAGGCTTCCCGAACTTGAATGTTCCCTCTGCCCGATCGACGACGATCGCTTTGCCAGCACCGACGACCTTTTGATCTGTTTGTGCCGGGACCTGCCCAACGCCCTTAGAATGAAGGATATCACCAAAGAACATCGGCTTCTCATCTTTGCGCCACCGAACTTGGCTCAAGTCTTCACCTACCTCCACGATTGGCGGTGCGCTTCGGTGTCGTTGAACGCCAATCCCGCCAAGATTCGAGCTGCGATCGCCAATCTTCTGCAAGCTGTTGACGGAGTGATGGAGGTACAAGAGCCGGTTCATCTCACCAGAAGGGAACGTCAGGTCCTTTCCCTGATACTCAGCGGCCAGGCGACCGCCGAGATCGCCAAGACCCTCGGAATCGCCAACGCTACCGTCACCACGTACAAGAAAAGCCTCTACAGCAAGAGCGGGACGAACTCCTTGAGCCGGCTGTTGATCTGGGCGATGGTTCGCCGGATGTAAGGAGGATTTAGAACTCGGCGGATTTGGGTGAGCGCGGGTAGGGGATGACATCGCGGATGTTCCCCATTCCGGTGACGTATTGGACCGCCCGCTCGAAGCCCAGACCGAAGCCGGAGTGGGGGACTGAACCGAAGCGCCGAAGATCCAGATACCACCAATAGTCCTCGGGATTAAGCTTCAGAGCCCTCATCCGGCTTTCCAGGATCTCAAGGTTCGCTTCACGCTCGCTGCCGCCGATGATCTCGCCCAGGCGGGGAACGAGGACATCCATCCCCCGGACCGTCTTCTCATCATCGTTCAGCTTCATGTAGAACGCTTTGATCTCCTTCGGGTAGTCGGTGACGATCACCGGAGACTTGAAGACGACCTCGGTAAGGTATTTCTCATGCTCGCTTTGCAGATCCGTTCCCCAGGAGACGGGAAACTCGAAGGTGTCGTTTTTCTTTGCCAGCTCCTTGACCGCATCGGTGTAGGTCAGCCGGATGAACGGGGTTTCGATGATCTTCTGAAGCGTGGTACCCATCTCCGCTTCATAATGGCGGCTGAAGAACTCCATATCTTCTTCGTTCTTCCTGAGCACTTCGCTGAAGAGGTATTTCACATACTCTTCGGCAAGCGCCATGTTTCCATGAATATCGCAGAAGGCCATCTCCGGCTCGATCATCCAGAACTCGGAGAGGTGGCGCTTGGTGTTGGAGTTCTCCGCCCGGAAGGTGGGGCCGAAGGTATAGATGTTCTTCAGCGCCAAGGCGTAGGTTTCCCCTTCAAGCTGACCGCTGACCGTCAGGAAGGTCTGCTTTCCGAAGAAGTCCTTGGTGTAATCGACCTGCCCGTCTTCGGTCTTCGGCACGTTCAGAAGGTCCAGCGTGGTGACACGGAACATCTCTCCGGCTCCTTCGGCGTCGCTGGAGGAGATGATCGGGGTGTTGACATATAAGAAGTTTTTATCCTGAAAGAATTTGTGCGTCGCCCAGGCAAGGGTGTTCCGCACCCGGGCAACCGCTCCGAACGTGTTGGTTCGAGCCCTGAGGTGGGCGATTTCCCTGAGGTATTCCAAGGTGTGCCGTTTCTTCTGAAGGGGATAGGTATCCGTCGGGCATTCGCCAACCAGCGTGAGGGCGCTTGCGGCCAGCTCGACGCTCTGGCCTCCGCCACCGCTTGCAACGAGCGTTCCTTCGCAGATGACCGCACTCCCGGTCGTAACATTATTGAGAGCAGCGAGATCGGAAAAGGTGTTCTTGTCAAACACGATCTGGATCCCCTTTAATGAAGAGCCGTCATTGACCTCCAGAAAACACACGTTTTTGGAGTCCCGCTTCGTTCGAACCCATCCTTCAATCGCAATCAGCTCATCTGAAGGATCTTTCCTCAGCACATCAACAATTCGTTCTTTCATATCGCTTCCTCTCGACTTTGCGCTATTATGAAGCGTTTGGGTGAAACAAGTCAATGAGAAGCATTAATATACAGATTGACAGAATTTGTAAAAATGTATATATAAATATCAGTATCAGCCCTTGGAGGGTCTTCATGTATCAGACAATTCCCCAACTATTTGAAACCATCGTAGAGAAATATCCATCCGTCGCCGTGCAGCTCAGCAAGGACGAGAAGGGAACATTCCAACCGATCACCTATCGTCAACTCCATGATGAAGTGTACGCCTTGGCAGCCGCTCTCTCATTTTATGGAATCAAGCGCGGCGACCGGGTCGGACTCATCAGCGACAACCGCAAGGAGTGGCTTGCAAGCGATCTGGCGATTCTTTCCCTCGGAGCCGCCGACGTTCCCCGCGGCCAGGATGCGATGACCCACGAAGTGGCGTTCATCCTCGGCATCACGGAAGCGGAGTTCTGTTTCGTTGAAAACATCGCCCAGCTGAAGAAGGTCGCTTCGCTGCTGGATCAGCTTCCTCATCTTGCCACCATCGCTGTGCTCGATCGGAAGACGACGAAGGAGCAGGTCCGGGACCTCTCGATCAAAAGCGACATTACCGTTCTTCTGTACAGCGAGCTGATCGCCGGAGGCAACCTTCTGCTTCAAGATTCCAAAAAGCGTAAAGCGATTCAGGAAGCGATCGCAACAGGCGATGCTGAGGAGATTGCCACGATCATCTTCACCAGCGGGACCACCGGCGAACCCAAAGGCGTCATGCTCAGCCATCGAAACTTCGTCTACCAGCTCGAGGCGATTCCCAAGCTGATCAAGGGGTTGGAGCCGGAGCAGCGGTGGCTCAGCGTCCTGCCGGTCTGGCACTCCTTTGAGCGGATTCTTCAATATGTCGCCGTTTCCAACGCTTCGACGATCGCTTACTCCAAGCCCCTCGGTTCAATTCTTCTCAATGACTTGGCTGTTGTGAATCCCCATTGGATGGGCTCGGTTCCCCGCATCTGGGAAGCGGTCCGCAGCGGGGTGTTCGCCTCGATGAAGAAGACCGGCGGGATCAAAGCGGCTCTCTTTTTCTTCTTTACCGGTGTCGCCGCAACATATGCGAAGAACCGCGATCTGCTCCTTGGCAGGGTGGCGACGTTCAGGAAACGGAACCGCTTCGTCGACATCGTTCGCTCAATACTTCCTGCAGTGTTGCTCTTCCCCCTCTACAAGCTTGGAAACGTTCTGGTGTTTTCAAAAATCCGGGCGAAGCTCGGAACAAGCTTCATCGCCGGCGTCAGCGGCGGCGGCTCCTTGAGTGAAAGCGTCGATTTCTTCTTTGATTCGATCGGCGTCAAGCTCGTCGACGGATACGGGCTGACCGAGAGCGCTCCGGTGGTTTCAATCCGCCCTCTTCAAAAAAGCATCAAGCGGACAATGACCGGCTTGGAGGGAACGGAGCTCAGGATCCTTGATGATGAAGGCCAAGCCGTGCCCCCGGGCGAGAAGGGCGTGTTGTACGTCCGCGGCCCTCAGGTGATGAGCGGGTATTTCAAACGGCCTGAACTCACCAAGACGGTTCTCTCGGAGGACGGATGGCTCAATACCGGAGACCTGGCGATGTGGACCCACAGCGGCGAGTTTGCAATTGTCGGCCGGGCGAAAGACACAATCGTTCTCGCCGGAGGAGAAAACCTGGAGCCTGTTCCCATCGAGACGAAGCTTGCGGAAAGCGAGTACATCGAGCAGGCGGTGGTGCTGGGGCAGGATCGAAAGTATCTCGGTGCGCTGATCGTGTTGAACAAGGCCCGGGTCGCCGAATACCTGAAAGAGAAAAACATCCCGTATCTTGAAGAGACGATGACCCACCTCGGCGAAGTAAAAGAGCTGATCGGTCGGACGATCAATGACGTCATCAGCACAAAAAGCGGGTTCAAGCCCTTTGAACACATCGCCCGCTTCAAGCTGCTTTCCAAAAGCTTTGAAGTGGGAAAGGAGCTTTCAGCGAAGCAGGAGCTGAAGCGGTTCGAGATCGATAGGATGTACGAAGAGGAGATCAACGAACTCTTCGCCGGTTGAATTGCAATTAAACCCTGCCTCCGATACACTTTCAGCGAGGCAGGGGGGTATGATCCAAATTATCGGGACCAAACAGTGCAATGAGACAAAAAAAGCAATTCGCTTCTGCAGGGAAGCCCGGATTGCCCACCACTTCGTCGATTTAAATGAGCGTTCGCTTTCTCCCGGAGAGATTGCCTCGATTCTTACCACCTACCGAGCTGAAGAACTCATCGACACCGCTTCGAAGGTGTACAGGAAAGAAGGGTATGCGTATCGGGTCTACGATCCGCTTGAAGAACTGAGGGAAAAGCCGGCGCTGCATAAGACCCCCATCATCCGCTTTCGCGGGAAGACCCACCTCGGCTATGATGAAGCGATTCTTCGCGCATGGGGGGCTTCGGATGCTTAAGCGGGCGGTTCTCGGCAGCGGCTCGAGTGGTAACGCCTACTACATGAGCGATGGAGAAACCTCGATTCTTCTCGATCAGGGGTTCTCCCTTGTCGAGCTGAATCGACGCCTTGATCGATTCGGCTCTTCGGCAAGCGAGCTTGATGCGGTCTTTGTCACCCATCTCCACCCCGATCATGCAAAAGGGGTGGGAATTCTTGCCCGAAGCCGGGATATCCCGATCCACCTCCATACGAAAGCGATCGCCCGCAACGCCCGTGAGTTCGCCTTTCTCGGCATTCCCCAAAAACAAGTGGTGGAAGTCGAAGTCGGGGAGGTGATCCGACTGGGGGCGATGAGGATCTTTTGTTTTACGACAAGCCACGACAGCCCCGGTTCGGTCGGATGGTATATCGACCATCCCGAAGAGCGGGTGATGCTCTTGACGGACCTTGGCAAAACGACCGAAGAGCAGAAAGAACTCGCCCAAAGGGCAAGCATCCTCTTTTTGGAAGCGAATTACGATGAAAAGATGCTGGAAGAGGGACCGTATCCCCGTATTCTGAAACATCGGATCCGTTCGGTGGAGGGACATCTTTCCAACGACGATGCCCTCACATTTGTTCAGGAAAGCGGGTTTGCCGGCAATGAGCTCTACTTTGTCCATCTCTCGAGTACAAACAATGATCATAGACTCTTGGAAGGGCAGGCCAAAGGTCGTGTCTCAACTCCCTTTGTCGTGTGTGAAAAGAACCGCTGGTACGGAACGATTGGAGCTGCACAGTGAAAAAGAAGAAGAAAGAACCGGTTATCAGTAAGAAAAAGATCAAACGAATGAAGCGATCCGACGGGCTGAAGATGAAGCTCGTGGACAAGTATACGATGGAGCGGGTCGTCGCCGGCAGCGCCAGCCGCTATCCCAAGCGCATCGCCCTCCGAACCTACGCCGAAGAGGGAAGCGAGCTCACCTACAGTGAATTGAAGCGCAAAAGCGATGCGGTCAGCTTGTATTTTCTTGAGCAGGGATTCGTCAAAGGGGACCGAATCGCCCTCATCGGTGAATCATGCCCCAATTGGATGCTTGCATACTTCGGCCTGACGGGCATCGGCCTTACCGCCGTTCCTGTTCTTCCCGAGTTTTCACCCAAAGAGATCCTTCATATCCTTCAGGACGGCGGGGTGAAGGCGGTCGTGGTCAACGCCCGCCATGTCGAGAAGATTCTTCCCTTCATCCGGAAGAAACCGGAGTTTCTGATCCGCTTGGAGGACCTGTTCCACATCCCGATGCCGATCAGCGGGGAACTGAAAGACAGGAATCAATTTCTCAATGCGCCCGGGCGGGATATCACTCGCCGGAAGGTGGATGCCAAAGCCCGGCAACTCCTTTCCGAGCATCGCCCCAAGGAGGAGGATCCGGCTTCGCTGATCTATACCAGCGGAACGACGGGGATGAGCAAGGCGGTGATGCTGACCCACAGGAACCTGGTGTGGAATGCCGACATCTCATCCGATGTGTATTTCAAGGTCAAGCCGGGGTACAAGGCGCTTTCCATTCTACCGGTCAGCCATGTGTACGAATTCACCATCGGCCAGGTCTTGGCGCTGCTCTGCGGCTGCGAGGTCGTCTACCTCGGCCGTCCTCCCGCTCCCTCCAGCCTGCTCCCCGCGCTCAAGGAAGTCCGGCCCCATATCATCATGACCGTCCCGCTGCTGATCGAGAAGATCTACCGCTCCAGCGTCCTGCCGACGTTGAAGGCGAACCCGAAGCTTCAACGCTACCTGCGCTTCGGAATCACCCGCCGGTTCATCTTCCGGATCATCGGGCGGAAGCTCATCGTTACAATGGGCGGCCGAGTCCGCTTCTTCGGGATCGGGGGCGCTCCGCTTGACCGGGAGGTCGAGGCGTTTCTGGCGGAAGCGAAGTTTCCCTACGCCCTCGGCTACGGCTTGACGGAAACCTCCCCCCTGATCTCCGGGGGAAAGCCGAAGAACCATACCGTCGGTGTGATCGGAAAGATCGTGGAGCACCTTGAAGTCCGGCTGGAGGAAAAGGACCCCGCTACCGGGATCGGCGAGATCGCCGTCAAAGGACCATCGGTGATGCAGGGATATTGGAACAACCCCGCCTTGAATGAAGAGGCGTTCACCCCCGACGGGTTCTTCAAGACCGGAGACCTCGGGTTCATCGACAAGAAAGGCCGGCTCGCGATCAAGGGGCGGACCAAGACGATGATTTTAGGCAGCGGCGGCGAGAACATCTATCCCGAGCTGATCGAAGCGGTGATCAACAACCAGGACTTCGTTACCGAATCGCTGGTGATCCCCGAAGGCGGAGCGCTTGTCGCCCTCATCAAGCTGGATATCGAGGCGTTTGCCGAGAAGATGGCTTTGAGCGTGAACGAAGCGAAGAGCGAAGCTGCCCGCTATCTCAACAAGATACGGGAAGAGGTGAACAAGGAGCTGAACGTCTTCAGCCGCCTCAGCAAGGTCCACCTGCAGGAGGATGCGTTTGAACGCACCCCCACCCAGAAGATCAAGCGGTTTTTATACCTCCGAAAAAAAGATGAGAGTTCCGATGCTTGAGGAGAAAGCAGCGGATATGCTATACCAAGCGTATGGCTAACGTAGACCTTCGAATTCAACACATTGAGGCGATGGCGAGTCCTGCCGAGGTGTTCGCCCGCTTTCCCCTTGATAAAGACGGCAGCAAGGCGATTGCCTCGTATCGACAGACGATCGCAAAGATCATCCGCGGTGAAGATTCGAGGCTGCTGGCAATCGTCGGCCCCTGTTCGATCCACGATCCGAAGGCGGCGCTGGAGTATGCACAGAAGCTCGCCGTCTTCGCCAAAGAGGTGGAAGACCAGCTGTTCGTCGTGATGAGGACCTATTTTGAGAAGCCCCGAACCGTCGGAGGGTGGAAAGGGCTGATCCTCGATCCCGACATGGACGGATCCTACGACATCGAAGGGGGGATCAGCCTGGCCCGCTCGCTGCTGGTGGAAATCACCCACATGGGTCTTCCCGTCGGCTGCGAGGTGCTCGACCCGATCATCGTTCAGTATATCGACGATCTGATCAGCTGGTCGTCGATCGGTGCGCGGACGACGGAAAGCCAGGTGCACCGAAACCTGGCAAGCGGACTGAGCGTTCCCGTCGGATTCAAGAATTCGACCAGCGGCGAACTGATCAACGCGGTCTATGCGGTAAAGAGCGCCCGCTCAAACGCCTCTTTCATCGGGATGGACAAGGATGGCGTTTCCAAAATTTTCAGAACGACCGGTAATGAACTGGGGCATCTCATCCTTCGCGGAGGGGATGACGGGCCGAACTACTACGAGGATGATGTCGAGCACGCCCGGGATCTGATGGAGAAGGAGGGGCTCCTGCCGGCGATCGTGGTGGATTGCTCCCACGCCAACAGCCGTAAGGATCATCATCGTCAAAAACGGGTTCTTCGCTCGATCGTCGATCAGGTTCGGTGGGGCGAGCGATCCATTCGGGGCTTCATGCTCGAATCGAATCTCTTTGAGGGATGCCAGCGCATCGGCGAACACCCCGCCGATCTCATCTACGGGGTCTCCGTCACCGATCCCTGCATCGGCTGGGATGAAACCGTGCGAATCTTGCGGCGCGCCTATGGAATCCTCAAAGATCGCACTCAGGACGTGCCGGAATTATAGGAGGAAGAGATGAAAACGGTATTGGTTCTTTTGGCTCAGGGCTTTGAAGAGATCGAGGCGATCACCCCGATCGACCTGCTGAGGCGGGCTGGTGCGAAGGTGACCGTCGCGACGCTTAAGGAGGATCGGGCTGCCGGAGCGCACGGCATCACGGTTCTCAGCGACACGACCCTGGAGAAGTTGGGAGACCGGCTCTTTGACTGCGTCGTCCTGCCCGGCGGAGGAGAGGGCTCGGAAAACCTCGCAGCTTCCGCCGCCGTCCTTACGAAGGTGATCCAAATCGCCCAGGAGGGGGTCGTCGCGGCGATCTGCGCCGCCCCGGCGGTGGTCTTGGGAAAGACCGGCCTCTTGGACGGCAGGAAGGTTACCGGATATCCCGGAACCGCCGAGCTGGTCGAAGGCCTCGTGTTCGAGGATGACGGTGTGGTCGTTGACGGCAACCTCATCACCGCCAAGGGTCCGGCGTTCGCCATGGACTTCGCTCTTGCGATCATCAAGAAACTCTTCGGCGACGAGAAAGAAGAACAGATCCGCTTAGGCATCCTGAGGTAATCGTGAAAACCATCGGCTTCGACAATGAACGGTATCTGGAGGAGCAGCGCCACTATATCCTCGAGCGCGTCAAGGAAAGCGACGGCAAGCTCTATCTGGAGTGCGGGGGCAAGCTGCTCTTCGACTACCACGCCTCCCGCGTTCTTCCCGGCTTCGATCCCAACGTGAAGATGCGGGTCTTCCAATCGCTTGCCGATGAGATCGATGTGATCATCTGCATCCACAGCGGCGATATCGAACGGCGCAAGATGCGCAGCGACTTCGGAATCACCTATGACGCCGACGTGTTCAAGATGATCGACGATTTCGCCAAGTGGGGCCTTGCCGTCAACAAGGTGGTGATCACCCGGTATGACGGGGAAGCAAAATCCCTCCAGTTCAAACAGGTTCTGGAGCAACGGGGGATCACCGTCTATACCCACTCCTACACCCGCGGCTATCCCACGGACATCGATACGATCGTAAGCGATGAAGGATATGGAGCAAACTCCTATATCGAGACGACGGCTCCCGTGGTGTTGGTCACCGGGCCCGGCCCGGGATCGGGGAAACTGGGCACCTGCCTCAGCCAGATGTACCACGATTACAAAATGGGGAGAAAGAGCCGCTATTCGAAGTTTGAAACGTTTCCCATTTGGAACCTCGGAATCGACCATCCGGTGAATATCGCCTATGAAAGCGCGACGGCGGATCTGGGGGACAAGATCCTGATCGACCACTTCCACGCTTCGGAGTACGGAACGCTTGCGGTCAGCTACAGCCGGGATCTGGAGGCGTTTCCGCTGCTGAGGAGGATTCTCCTCAGGATCATGGGCGAAGAGCCGTACCGGAGTCCGACGCAGATGGGGGTGAATCGCTGCGGTTTTGGAATCATTGATGACGAGGTGGTCCGCAAGGCGGGACAGCAGGAGATCATCCGCCGCTATTATCGAAGCAGCTGTGAGTATGTTCAGGGGATCGCGACAAAAGAGACCGCCGATCGAAGCCGGGCGATCATGGAAGAGGCCAAGTTGGATCCCAACCAGCGGGTCGTCGTACCCGCCGCGCAAGAAGCCCTGAGGCGGGGAATCGAGCGGGGCAAAGGGGTGAACCGCATCGTGTGCGCCGCCGCGTTGGAGCTGCCCACCGGCGAGATCGCCACGGGATGCAACTCCCCGCTGCTCCACGCTTCAAGCGCGTTGATTCTCAACGCGGTGAAGATCCTTGCCGGTATCGATCATGAAGTTGATCTGATTCCGCCGGCGATCGTTCAATCCGTCACCGCGATGAAGCGGGATGTTCTCAAAGGCAGGGGAGTCAGTCTAAATCTCGATGAGACGCTGATCTGTCTGGCGATGAGTCGGGCGATCAATGAAGATGCCCGGAAGGCGAGCGAGGAGCTGCCACGGCTCATGGGCTGTGAAGTCCATATGACCCACATTCCCTCATCCGGCGACTCTTCGGGCCTCAGGAAACTCCTGTTGAACGTGACGAGCGATCCGCGCTTTCCGACTTCGAATCTCTACAACCCCGCATAGCGAATCGAGTGAAAACACCGCGAAACCGTCAAATACTTGACCCATTGATGGGGTGTTGATACCTTTGAGATATGAAACTTTCAACGAAAGGCAGATACTCACTTGAGACGATGGTCTACCTCGCCACGTCAAAAGATCTTGTTTCAATCCGTACGATCAGTGAAGCGACAGGGATTTCCGGCGGGTATCTGGAGCAGTTGATGATACCGCTTCGCCAAGCGGGATTGGTAGTTTCCCAGCGGGGAGTCCAAGGCGGTTATGCGATCGCTCGGAAAAAGATCACCTGCCATGATGTTCTGCTTGCCAGCGAGGGGGAGTTCACTCCGACGCCCTGTAAGGATTGTACCCAGACGACAATCTGTAAAACCCATCAGATCTGGGCGCTGTTGGAAAATGCGGTGATCGATTATTCCAAGAATGTATATATTGAAGATCTTGCCGGGCATCTCCTCGAAGGTCAGAAAGGAGGGGGAATTTGAAAATTTCAACCCGCGGGCGGTATGGTCTTCGTCTTCTCGTGGATATAGCCGAGCAAGCCACCGAAGCTCCGATAGCTCTCTCGACGATCGCCAAACGGCAGAATCTCAGTGAAAAATATCTCCAGCAAGTCGCCCTTCTTCTTGCTCGGGGAGGAGTTCTTACCTCGGTGAAAGGATCGGGAGGCGGATATTCGCTTGCAAAGCGTCCGGAAGAGATTCTCATGTACAATGTGCTTGACCTGCTTGAAGGGAACATCGCTTTTGAAGAGGAGCCGCCGGCGAACGAGACCGCGGTTCAGCAGGTGATTCGCCATCATTTCTATCGAGCGGTCGATCGCAACGTCCGAACCGCCTTTGGCGAGCTGAACTTGGCCGATGTGATGAAAGCTGATTGGTTTGGCTACGAAATTTAGACGTTGACGTCACTTACTCTTCTATATACTGTTATTCCCAGGTTAATACTAGGATATTAAGGGAGGTTTTCATGACCGCTGAACGATACGACAATATCACGCAAACGGTGGGCAACACCCCGCTGGTTCGACTCAACCGCATCAATGAAGGAGCGGCGGTCATCTATGCGAAGCTTGAGGCGTTCAACCCCCTTTCAAGCGTCAAAGACCGAGCCGCCCTGGCGATGATCGAAGGGGCGGAGAAACGAGGCGAATTGAAAAGCGACAGCGTGATCATCGAACCGACCAGCGGCAACACCGGCTTGGGGCTGGCGATGGTCGCAGCGGTGAAAGGGTATCGACTCATCATCACGATGCCGGAAACGATGAGCATCGAGCGGAGAAAGCTCTTATCGGCGCTCGGAGCGGAGCTTGTTCTGACCGACGGAGCCTTGGGAATGAAGGGGGCGATCGCCAAAGCCAATGAGATCGCCGCTTCCCTGGAACACTCCTACATCCCGTCCCAGTTTGAAAACCGGGACAACCCGGGCATTCACTATAAGACGACGGGACCGGAGATCTGGGATGCCACAAACGGAGCGGTCGATCTCTTCATCAGCGCTGTCGGTACCGGCGGAACGCTCACCGGGGTCGGCCGCTATCTGAAGGAACGAAACCCGTCAATCAGGATCGTCGCCGTCGAACCGGAGGGCAGTGCGGTTCTTTCCACCGGACAGAGCGGTCCTCATAGGATCCAAGGTATCGGAGCGGGATTCGTTCCGGCTGTCCTCGATACCGCGTTGTATGATGAGGTGCATGTGGTGAGCGATCAGGACGCCGCCACCGCTGCAAGAAATGCGGCAAAGATGGAAGGCATCCTCTGCGGCATTTCCAGCGGAGCAGCTTTGGCCGCAGCCTTGGAATATGCGAAGAAACCGGAATACAGGGACAAGACGATCGTCGTTGTCTTTCCCGATACCGGTGAACGGTATCTCTCCAC
>ERZ795030.1504-NODE-1504-length-31236-cov-9.169109_pt1 | contig 31236 bp, 19 predicted proteins | sample MGYA00375122_ERZ795030 | MGnify/ENA primary metagenome ERZ795030 (study PRJEB30165, sample SAMN05720146) | activated sludge metagenome | isolation source: anaerobic digester from wastewater treatment plant | place: Japan | collected 2015-04-20 ... | reverse complement strand
AGCTCTGTTTTTTCACTCATATTCTTTTTGTCTTCGTCAGACGAAGCTCGTAGAGAAACATGTAGTTTTAACTCAGGGCCTAAACCGCATTCAGCTCGCAGGGCACGAATAGAGCGAATTATCTCCTGCATCTGTCTAAATGATTTTTCTACAGCTTCATTTTCTCGCGCCGCTCTTACAAGGGGATAGGGAGCTGCAATGAGCATGCCTGTGTATTCGCTTGGCGATGAGATTTTCGACGCATTGCCATTGCTACAAGAATTAAGTGAAGCTGCCTTTGCTCTATTTTCGGCAATTTCCTCTAAGGGAAGTTTTGCATAAATTTCTTCTGTAACAAAGGGTAGATAGGGATGCAAGAGTCGAAGGCTTTCTTCAAGGAGATTCATCAAAACCGAGGTTGCCCTATCCTTCTCGCCATCTGTGCCATTTCTAAACGAAAGTTTTGTTGCTTCAATATACCAGTCGCAAAACTCTGTCCAAAAAAATTCGTACAAAGCTTGTGCCCCATCATTATAGCGATATGTTTCAAGGGCACTACGAAGCGCTTTTACCGCCTCATTGAGACGAGCATATATCCATTTATCGAGGTCTGTTAAATCGGAATCTTGGATAGGAACGAGATTTCTCTCTTCTAGATTACCGAGCAAGTAGCGACTTGCATTCCATATTTTATTTGCAAAGCGACTTCCCAACTTAAAAGATTCTTTATCGATTAAAATATCTTGTCCCTGAGCGCACATAAAGCCAAGGGTAAACTTCATAGCATCGGAGCCAAACTCTTCGGTAATTTCTAGGGGGTCAAGCCCGTTACCAAGAGATTTACTCATCTTGCGACCTTGTTTATCGCGTACGAGTCCATGAATGTAAATATCTTTAAAAGGCACCTTTCCGGTAAATTCAAGACCTGCCATTATCATGCGGCTTACCCAAAAAAAGATAATATCATAGGCGGTAACGAGGGCTGTTGTCGGATAAAAGGTTTTAAAATCGGAGGCTAGGTCTTCGAGGTTTTTCCCGTTTTCTGGCCAACCGAGGGTTGAAAAAGGCCAGAGCCAGCTAGAAAACCAAGTGTCAAGAACGTCTGCATCTTGATGAATCTCTTTGCTTTTGCACTTTGTACATTCGCTTAGGTCAACACGGCTAACCATCATTTCACCACAGTTATCACAATACCAAACGGGAATGCGATGCCCCCACCATAATTGACGGCTTATGCACCAATCGCGAATATTTTCCATCCAATGCGAATAAGTGTTCTCCCATTTTTTTGGATAAAACACAATATCGCCGTCCTTCCAAGCCTTCAAAGCCTTATCGGCAAGGGGCTTCATTTTGACAAACCACTGATCGCTCAGATAGGGCTCGACAACGGTGTCGCATCGATAACAATGCCCGACGGCGTGAGAGATTGGTTTTTCTTCCTTATATAGACCCAGTTCCACTAAATCTTCTAAAACTTTTTTTCTTGCCTCTTTTAAGGAAAGTCCTTGATAGATTTTAGGGACGGCGTCGTTTAAGCTGCCGTCGGGATTGAGAATATTTATAATTTCTAGATTATGTCGTTGACCAAGTTCCCAGTCATTTGGGTCGTGAGCAGGCGTTATTTTAACCACACCTGTTCCAAAAGAAGGGTCTACATAGCTGTCGGCAACAACAGGAATACTTCGCCCAGTTAAGGGCAATAGCACTTTTTTACCAATGAGAGCGGTATAGCGTGGGTCATCGGGATGCACCGCAACGGCGGTATCGCCAAGGAGGGTTTCTGGTCGCGTTGTCGCGATTTCAATTTTATTGCCACCAGGAAATTCAGTTCCGTCTTCGAGCTTTACCGCAGGAAGAGAAGCACCTTCAATTTCATAATAGAGGTGATACATCATCCCTTGTTTGTCTGTATGTTCAACTTCGTCGTCAGCGAGGGCGGTTCCACAAGAGGTACACCAGTTTACCAGATAATTTCCCTTGTATATCAAGCCTCTTTCAAAAAGGCTTACAAATACTTCTCGAACAGCACGAGATAAGCCCTCGTCCATGGTAAATCGCTCGCGACTCCAATCGACAGAGGCTCCTATTTTTTTAAGCTGCTTTGTAATAATTTCATGATGCTCTTCTTTCACTTCCCATGTTTTTTTTACAAAGGCTTCACGACCAAGGTCATGGCGAGAAAGCCCGTCTTTTTTTAGGCGACGCTCTACCACATTTTGAGTTGCAATACCAGCATGATCTGTTCCTGGAAGCCAGAGGGTATTTTTCCCTGTCATTCGATGATAGCGAACAATAATATCTTGCAATGCGTTATTTAAACCATGCCCCATATGAAGCACCCCGGTTACATTCGGAGGAGGAATAACAACAGTGAAACTTTCTGCATTTGCAGGAGCGGATAGGCTCTCTGATGCTTTATTTGCAGAATACAAGGCTGAGTCTGTATCAGTTTTTGGCTTAAAATAGCCTTTTTTTTCCCAGTCTGCGTAAATTCTATCTTCAAAGTCTTTTGGATTATATGCCTTTTCTAATTCTATACCTTTCATAGCGTAAATAATACTCTTTTTTCGTTTGAGTTTCAATGCTTAAAATGCTATACTTTTTCTATGATACATATTTTGCATACCGCAGACCTCCATCTTGGAAAAGTTATATACGAGCATTCTCTCATAGAAGACCAAAAAAAAGTCTTAGCCCTTCTAAAAGACATTCTAAAAAAAGCCAATACAGCAAAGGATCCCTATTCCGCCCTCGTCATTTCTGGCGATATTTACGACCGCTCCATCCCCAATCCCGAAGCAATCAGTCTTTTTGATAGCTTTTTAACCGAAGTAAAAAAAGAAAACCCAGAACTTGCTCTTTTTCTTCATCCCGGAAACCACGACTCCGCAGCTCGCCTTTCTTATGCCTCTGAACTTTTAAAAAATCAAAATATCCACATCGCAACAAAGTTTAGCGATTCCCTAAAAGCGACTCTCTTAAAAAAAGGAGAAGAAAGGCTCGCTGTCTTTCAAATTCCCTTTTTAACAGCAGGTTTTTTACATGGACAAGAAGGCTCTGAAAAACGGCGCAGTCAAGAGGAAATGCTTTCCTTTGTTATCGAAAAAATCCAAGAAGAAAAGGAAGCACTTGAAATAAAAGAAGGCTTAGAAAAAAACTCTTTACCAAGCCTTTTGAGCGCCCATCTTTTTACCCTCGGTGGAAGTGAAAGCGATTCAGAGCGCACAATAGTGGGAACAGCCGAGTATGTAAACGCAAATCTTTTTTCTCCCTTCACCTATACCGCCCTCGGACACTTACACAAAAGCCAAAAAGTTTTTGAAAACGATTCTGCTGCCGTGTATTATTCTGGCGCCCCCATCGCCTACTCCTTTGGGGAAGGAGATAAATCTTTTTTGTCCGTCAGCATCGATACAGAAAAAAATAAGATAGCATCGATAAAAAAAATACCCATAGAACCTTTGCGAAAAATGACGCAACTTGAAGGAAGCTTTTCAGACTTTTTTAGCAAAGACAGATTTGACGCCCATCGAGAAGAATATCTTGAGATAAAACTGAAGGATGCAAATCTTATAGAAAATCCTATGCAATTATTGCGATCAAAATTTCCCTATCTACTTTCTATAAACCAAAGTTACGCACTTTCTAAACAAGAAGGTTCATCGCTTTTAACAGAACGAAAAGAAGTCTTAGAGAAAAAGAATTCCTTTGCAGATATTTTAAATCTTTTTATAAAAGATGTAGATACAAGCCTTGATGAAAATGAAGTTGAAAAACTTCTGTCTTTGGCCATGAGTATAGAAAAAGAAAAACAAGAAAAGGAAATCCAATGAAGATAGAAAAACTCAAACTCAAAAACTTTGGTCCCTTTGTTGGAGAAAACGAAATTGACTTTAGCCTCCTTGAAGATATTTTCTTGATTTACGGAAACACTGGCTCAGGGAAAACAACTATCTTCGATGCAGTATGCTATGCCCTCTACGGAAAACTTCCTGGCACAAGAGAAAAACAAGATATACGAAAATGCAAAAGCGATTTTGCAAAAGCAGGAGAAGATGCCTTTATAGAACTCTGCTTTCAAGTAAAAGAAGATAGCTTTCGAGTAAAAAGGACGCTCCCCTACCTCTATGAAACAAAAAATAAAACTATTGCAGAAAAGCCATCTTCTCTCGTCCTTGAAATAAAAGAATCGAATGATACAAAACAAGATGCCCGTTTCGAAGAAGATAGCTTGTTTCAAAACGATGGAAATACTAGCGAATGGAAAATTCTAACTGATAATCTGAGTGAAGGAAATAAAAAAATAGAATCTATCCTCGGTTTAACTGCAACAGAATTCAGTACCATCATTTTACTTCCGCAGGGAGAATTTGCCCAGTTTCTCAAGCAAAACTCACAACAAAGACGGGAGTCTTTAAGCACGCTTTTTCCTGTAGAAATCTACAAAAACTTTATATCCACAGTGGGAGAAAAAACAAAAAACTTTAGCGCTCAGAGTGCAAATCTCGAAACAAATCTTTTAGAATTGCGAAAAGTATTTTCACCAGAAGAGACGGATAAAAAACAAGAAATCTTCAATACAAAAATTACAGAACTAAAGGAAGAAAGAGTAAAACTCAATTCTGCAGTATCTAAAAAAACAGAAAAAAAAATACACCTCGAGCAAGTCATAAACAGAAAAGAAAATTATGAGTCTTATCTGGAAGAAGAACAGAAGACAAAGATTTCCTTTGAAAGACTTCAAAAAGAAAAGGCAAATATTGAACTAATTGAAAAAAAACTCATAGCAATGGATGCCGCTTTAAAAGAATTTATTAAGACAGAAAAATATATTAAGGAATGTGAAGAAGGGTTTGATGAAAAATCCAAACTTGAAAACAAACAAAGTATCAATACACATAAAATCTCAGAGCTGCAGAAAAATCTCAGAGGCTATGAAAAAAAACTTGAAGACCTAAGTCAAGACAAAGAAAAACTCGTAGACCTTCTTGAAGAAAAAAATAAAAAGGAAAAAGAACTACACAAAGAGAATGAAAAGATAGCCGAGATAAAAAAAAGAATAGAACTAGAAACAACAATCGAAAAACTCGAAAAAAAAACACAAGATATAAATAAGGAAATAGAAATCTTATCCAATGATACCGAAAATGCAAAAAATATTTTGTCTGATTTTATTGCAGCGGATGAAAAAAACAAAGAAGCCTTTCAAGCTTCTCTACTTGCAGAAAAATTGGAAAGTGGAAACGCTTGTCCCGTCTGTGGCTCAAAAGAGCATCCACAAAAAGCAAAACCTGTGGACAGCCTTTTATCTCTTGAAGAAAAAATACAAAGTCAAAAAAATCTTATAGCTGTGGCAGAAAAAAACCTGAGAGAAAAAGAAAGGATTCAAACAGCAAATACTACCGAGCTATCACTTGCGAAAGAAAATCTATCTCGTATAGAAAATAAAGAAGATTTAGCTGATGCAATAAAAAAACAAACAACAATAGAAGAAGAAATACAAGGGCTCAGTATAAAAATAGAAAAGAAAAAAAATGATGAAAAAGAAAAGGAGCGACTCAGTAAGGAAATAAACACCTGCAAAGATACTATAATACAAGCAGAAAGCGAAAGAGATGCGCTTAAAATGGATGCGGCACTTTTGACACAGAGTATCAAAACCGCAGAAAGCCATGTCCTCCAGATGGAAGAACAGTACAAAGAACTTCTAAAAGAAATCTACCAAAAGTATGCAATCAAAAAAAACGAAGAAGCTTCCAAACAAGGACTTAGACTACAATACCTTTCAACACAAAGCATGCAGCTTCTGAAAAAAGACTTTGACTCTCAAACAGCTGAAGTAGCTAGCTATAAAGACGAATGCACAGCCCTAGAAAAAAAACGCAATACACTTGCCGGACAAATTGATGAAGCAAAAAAAGCGCTAGAAAAATCAGCACTTTTTATATCCGAGCTAGATGAAATAGCACTATTTGAAACAAAGTCTCTCTCCTTGCTTAGAGAACTTCTAGACAAAACCCTTATTGAAATAGAAAGCAATACTGCGAAACAAAAGGAAATAGACGAAGAGATAGAAGAATTACAAGCAGGGCTATCGAAAGAAAGGCAATATGCAGAACAATACGCTGAGAACAGCCAAAAACTTGCGGCCTTACAAAAAGAATCTGAGGTGATAGCTCATCTTAACAATTTGCTTTCTGGAAATAACGAAAAGAAAACACCGCTCGACGCCTGGGTTTTAAGCTTGTTTTTAGAAGAAATTATTATCTATGCAACAAAACGTTTAGAAAAACTTTCAAGTGGTCGGTATACCTTTTCCCTTAAAACTGAAAATGCAGGAGGCAGAGGATACAAGGGATTGGAAATAGAAATCTTTGACTCCTTCACAGGAAAAAATCGCCCTCCCTCTACCCTTTCCGGCGGTGAAACCTTTATCGCTTCGATTAGTCTTGCACTCGCACTCACCGATGTTGTACAATCAAGGTCTGGAGGCATCAGTATCGATTCACTTTTTATCGATGAAGGATTTGGCTCCCTTGACCCAGAAAGCTTAGAACTCGCTCTTGGCATCATCGATGAAATTCGCTCAGAAAGAGTAGTAGGTTTAATCTCCCACGTCGGAGATCTTGGTTCACGTATTAATTCGCAAATTATCGTACACAAATCAAATAAAGGTAGTAGCCTAAGCCTCATCGGCGTTTAGGCTCACAAAGAAAGGAAGAAAACATGGAAAAATCATGTATAAGAAAATCGGCACTTTTTACAGACTTTTATGAACTTACCATGGCACAAGGCTTTTGGAAGCATAAGATGAATCAACCAGCTGTCTTCGATATGTTTTTTAGAAGACAGGCATTTAAAGCAGGCTTTTCTGTTTTTTCAGGAATCAAGCCACTCTTGGAAACACTGAGCGAATTTTGCTTTTCAAAGGAAGACCTCGCCTATCTTTCATCCCTCGATTTTTTTGACCCGGCTTTTTTAGACTACCTCGAAGATTTTCATTTCCAAGGGGACCTCTATGCAATGGACGAAGGCTCTATTATTTTTCCAAACGAGCCAATAATTCGCGTTCATGCAAACATGATCGAAGCACAGATAATCGAAGGACTTGTTTTAAATTGCATAAATTTTGAAAGCCTCATAGCAACCAAAGCCGCCCGTATCTGGCATTCAAGCGGCTATGGAAACATCATGGAGTTTGGACTTCGTCGCGCACAAGGCTCCGATGGCGCTATGAGTGCATCACGGGCTGCCTATATCGGTGGAGCATCTTCTACAAGCAATACCCTCGCGGGAAAACGCTACGGCATCCCCGTAAAAGGCACAATGGCACATTCATGGGTTATGTCTTTTCCCAGTGAACGAGAAGCCTTTGAAACATACGCAGAGCTTTTTCCAAACAACTCTATCTTTCTCATCGACACCTATGAAACACTCGGCTCAGGCATAGAAAACGCTATCTTTGTGGGAAAAAAACTAAAAGAAAAAGGCTATAATTTTGGCGTACGCCTCGACTCTGGAGACATACATTATCTTTCAGTAGAAGTGCGAAAACGCCTCGATGCGGCAGGTCTTCGCGATGCCTTTATCACTGTTTCAAACGAACTATCGGAAGAGATTATCGAAAACTTGCTGCTACAAAAAGCACCCATCGATAGCTGGGGCGTTGGCACCAACATGGTTACCGGCGGAAATGAATCTTCCTTTACTGGTGTGTATAAATTATCTGCTCATTTTGATACAGAAGGAAAAATGCACAGCGCTATGAAGTTTTCAGATAATCCAGAAAAAACAACAAACCCCGGCATAAAAAATGTCTGGCGCATCTACGACCAAGACGGTATGGCAAAGGCTGATATTATTTCCCTCATTGACGAAACAATTTCTACTGAAAAAAGTCAGTCTTTTTATCATCCATCGATTGATTATAGACAGTTTAATTTTAAGCCTGCGAAGGTTGAACTTTTACTAAAACAAAAAATAAAAAACGGAAAGCTCTTAGATACAGAAAAAACAAATACAGCTGAACTCCAAGAAAGTCGCGAAACAATGATTCGGCAACTAAATAGCTTTGACAATTCCTATAAGCGATTGTTAAATCCCCATGTGTATAAGGTTTCTATAAGCGAGGGCTTAAAGGACTTAAAGCTCAAACATATTCAAAACCGACTCGGACATTAAAAAAGGCTGCGATATAAAAGAGAAGCTCCTCATCAGACTTTTGTTTTTTGAGGGAGATAATCGGCTTTTATATTTTGCAGGGAAGATAATAAACGCATCTTTGCATCAAAGTTTCCATCAGTAAGAACTCCTAGTTTTTCTCTCATATTTTTTCGCTCAGAAAAAGCTTGATAATCGCAGCTACAAGTAAAGCTTGCAAAGCCTTCTTTTTTTGCGCGAAGTATAATAGATTTTTCATCTACATAATAAAGCGGGCGAATTATCGTTACCGGATATTTTTCATAGGGCAGTTTAGGAATCATCGTAGAAAGCTCAGCCTTGTTCACCGCATTCATCAATAGGGTTTCCAAAACATCATCCAGATGGTGGCCGAGGGCAATTTTGTTAAAACTTCCTTCCAGCGCAAAATTGTTCAGCGCAGTTCTTCTTTGTGTAGAACACCACCAGCAGTTCATTTTCTTTCCTTCACGCACACGATCCAAAACAGAAAACTCTTGGATATGTAGGGCTATACCCCAGTCCTTGTACAAGGCTTTTATTTCTTCGCTCAATGGTGGACTTATATCTGTTCCTATGTGAAGCGCTGCAAGGCTAAAATTTTCTCTCTTTTGTTTTTGCCTTTGACTTAAATATTCAGCAAGTATGGTAGAATCTTTACCACCCGATGCACCGATTAAAATACGGTCGCCATCTTCTAAAAGAGAAAAATCAAAAACAGCCTTATCGATGAGGGAAAACACTTTGTTTTTTTTCATAGGCTACTATAACATATTTCCAATAAAATAATACAAGAAAACATACAGAGTGCAAAAAAAACTGCCCTCTTACAAAGTGTAAAAAGGCAGCTCTCTTTAGTGTCGATATAAATTATACAAGAACTTCTGAAAATTCTTTTACCTGTGTTTTCCGCTCGTCTTCACTCGGGGTCCAGTTTTTTCTCGTAAGAGAAATAAAGGCGCTCGAAATAAAGATAGTAGAATACACACCTGAAACCATTCCTACAAGGAGGGCAAAGGCAAAGTCTTTCATAGAACCACTTGTAAAAATATACAAGGAAACAACGGCAAGCATTGTGGTAGCAGTAGTGATTATTGTTCGGCTTAAACTTTCAGTTTGTGAAAGATTGATAATATCAACAAACTTATTTGTTTTTACTAAACGGACATTTTCACGAACACGGTCAAGAACAACAACCGTATCGTTTATAGAATAACCGACGATGGTAAGAATTGCCGCAATTGTTATAGAGTTGAATTCCATTTGCGTCCAGCTCATCACAGCCACCATTACAAGCGTATCGTGAATAATTGCAAGAACAGCACCAAGGGCAAAGTCCCACTTAAAGCGAACAGTCGCATAAATCCAAATCAAAAACAAGGTCGCCAAAACCAAAATAATTGATTGCGTAACAAGGGTTTTAGAAAACTGTGAAGCCACAAAGTCTGTTTTTATTACCGCAACCTTATCGGAGCCAAATTCATTGCAAAGCAAGTTATAAATAAGCTCTTGTGTTTTTTTACTCATTTCTGGGTCAGAGCCATCATCGCCAATACGAATTTGAAAACTATTCTCCCGCGCATCCCCAACCGACTTCACTGCGATGTCAGGGATACTTTGTAAGGCAGAGCGAACATTTTCAATGCTATGCACCTGACTTGTATCTGCAATATACACCGGTGTTTTGCTCGCAGAAAGCGTTCTTGAAAGAGAAGACGAGGTAAACAGGTTTGAAACAGGCGTATTTTCTGGAACTTCCAATTTTGCTTCAATGCCAGGAACAGCATTCAAGGCAGCAAGCATTTCTCCTGCGGTTTTGTATTGCAAGTAGCCAAAACTATGCGTTGTTTTTTCAGAACCAAGTCCACTCACCACGAGATTAAAACCTTGTGCACTGGTATCTACAGAAACAGAAGAAGTTCCTGTGTATGACAAAGTAAATACAGTGTCTGCAATTTTTACGTCCTGCATTAAGCCAGGCTTAAAATCGATACCAAAGTTTATACCCACCGTAAATAAACGATACATTCCGCTAATAAGTATTGCAGCACTCAGGATAAGAGCTGGAACAAAAAAGCGACTAAAACGAATTACTTTTTTCATTTTATCTTCCTCCAGCTGATAGTAATTTTTTCTGTTTTAAGAGACTCCGTACCAAAGTCAAAAATAAGCCGTGATACAAAAAGCGCAGTAAAGACACTGGAAATAACACCAATCGCCAAGCTCACAGCAAAACCTTGAATTGCACCTGTTCCCAATTGTGAAAGGAAGATAGCTGCGATAAAGGTTGTTATATTTGAGTCCATAATTGCCCAAAAAGCCCTGTCAAAACCTGCTTCAATTGCAGCGGCTCTCTTTTTACCTAAACGAAGTTCCTCTTTTATTCTTTCAAAAATAATAACGTTCGCATCAACAGCCATACCAATCGTTAAAATCATACCGGCAATGCTCGGCAAGGTAAGCGTTAAGTTAAAGGCAGATAAAATACTAATAAGCAAAAACATATTGAGCACTTGTGCTACAACTGCATTTACACCAGCTCCACGATAATACAAAAGCATAAAGACTATAACGGATAATAGTCCAAAAACCAAAGCTAAAAAGCCTTCTTTAATTGCGGTTTCTCCAAGAGAAGCACCAACAACTTGTTGACTTTCAACTGAAAGCGGCACATTTAACCAAGCAGTTTGTAAAATCTTTTTGAGGTTATTTGCTTCATCTAAGCCAAAACCAGAGATTGCAACCTGGCCATTTGGAATTGGCTCGTTTATTTTTGCATAAGATTTAATTTTATCATCTGAAACAATGGCGAGATAGCGATCGCGATTTGCAGTCGTAAAATCACGGAAAATAACAGCACCGTCTGAATCAAGCGTAAAATGCACCTGCGGTCGCCCGTCGTATTGATTCGAGCCAATATCGGCAGATTTAATATGCTTACCGTCAAGGACTATTTCTTTTTTTACCACAAGATAGCCAATGCGTTCATCAAGATCGTATTCGTCCTTAGTATACAAACCGAGAACCTCGGTATCCTCTGGGATAATAGAAAGATCGAGTAATTCGCCACGAGCGGTGAAGGTTTCTGCAGGATGCGCTGCATAATGTGCATTAAATGCATCAGTTGCTTCAGAGTCTACAAGGCGAAAATTTAAAATTCCCTTACCCATGATTATGGAGTTAATAGAATCAACTTCAGCAGCACCGGGAATTTCGATATAAATGCGATTTTCACCCTGCCTACGAATAACAGGCTCGGAAAGGCCAAATTTATCGATTCTGCCGCGAAGGGTTTCGATTGCCTGGGTCATCGCATTGTCGTTAAAAGTTGCAAGCTCATCGGAAGTCATTTTACCTAAGTCCTTTGCAGCTGCTTCTAAGTCCGCCTTGACAATAACACTCATACCACCAGACAAGTCGAGTCCGAGTTTTACAGAGTTATTGTAATAGCGCTTATTTTTTAAAATTTGTTCGCGATACATTGTTTCGATTGCATTCATCAATTCCAGCTCATTTTGAAAACCAGCTAAAAGGTCGCGAATACTCGGCTCTTTTGGAAAGTTTTTTTTCAAAAGCTTATAATTTTTTTTCGCTTCTTTTATAAGATAGGCATGTTCTAATGGAATCGCTGCACCAGGATTTTCTTTTGCTAAAGCCTTAAGTGTTTTAACATCTTCAGATGCCTTATAACCAGCAAAATCCTTAATTGTTTCTAAAGAACCTAATGCAAGTACTTGATCTTCTTTCGGTGTAAGCCCATACCAATTGATAGTTGGCCATAAAAAGAAAATACAACAGGCAATAATTCCCAGAATTAGAAGAAAACGTCCTCGTTTACTCATTTTAATTCTCCAGTTTATTATTTTTCTTCTTTAGCGGGGATTGAATCTTCGCTTTGAGTTTTTTTATCTGATTTTGATTTTTTTTCAAGTTTTTCTGTTTTGTCTTTTGCGTCTGTTATAACCTGAGCGATAGCAGAGCGAGAAAACTCCATCTTTGCATTGTCATCAACTTTAACAATAACAGTTTGTTCTTTTGTAGTACTCACTACCCCATGAATACCACCGATGGTAACAATTTTGTCGCCTTTTTTTAAAGCGGCAATCATTTTTTCTGTTTCTTTTTGCTTTTTATTTTGAGGGCGAATCATCAAAAAATAAAATATAAGAAAGATGATTGCAATTGGGGCCATTGACATGAGCAAAGAACCCGAACCACCTGCTGAGGCGGTCTGTAGTAATGTGAACATAATTTTTCCTTTATTAATTTAAACAAATTTTTGTCTAAATAGAATATCACATTACTAAACAGACCGTCAAGGGAAAAGCTTGATCGCTATTTTAAAAGTTAGACTTTCTCAAACGCACTTTTCGTTGCACCGCAGACGGGACAAACCCAATCCTCTGGAATATCTTCAAAAGCTGTTCCTGGAGCAACTCCACCATCTGGATCACCTTCAGCTGGATCATAGATCCACCCACATAATGTACATACATACTTCGCCATAATTCCTCCTAAAAAAAAGCAATGAGAAAATTTCAATTTTCGAAATTGCTTTTTTTCAGCACTTTCGCAACAGAGTGAGAAAGTGCACGTATATATAAAGTTTGCAACGCAAACTTTTAAATGAACAGTGAGGCACCATTTTTGCCGAACTGTTCATTATCCTCCTTTAAACTCGCCATGGATGGCGAGATGCAACAAATTTTTGACATGTTTTGCAACGCAAAACTGTCTGAATATTTTTTACATGGATGTAAAAAATATTCTAGCAAACTTTTAAATGAACAGTATAACGTTTTGCCGAACTGTTCATTATCCTCCTAAAGCTTTCTCGCCATGGATGGCGAGAGGCAACAAATAATGTAAGAACACTATACAGTAGCTTTTCTTATTCTGCAAGTAAAATATCGAGTTCTTTATTGCGTTCTAAAAGTATTTTACTATTTGTATTGAGCGAGACTGCTTGTTTCAAATAATACTGCGCTTTTCGATATTCTTTTTGTTGAAAATAATAATTATACAAGGAAAAAAGGGCATCGGCATTTCGCGGATTTGCTGTTAAACTAAAACGCAAATCATTAAGCCTCGCCTCATCAGAAGATGCTAACTTACTTCTCTCAAAATATAAGGCAGACTTAGTTCTCGTATTTGTTGCTTTCCCAAGATTTGTTTCTATTAAAGAGCGGGCGCTTGTCTCAGCTTTTTCAGCAATTAAAATACGGATATTAGAAAGCATGGTCTCTTCATTTTCACCCGTAAGCACTTGTAAAAAATCATAGGCTTCTCTCGCTTCAGAAACCTTATTGAGGGCAAGGCAGATTTTGATCTCATTCAATAAAACATGTGGATCTTTTTTTGCTTGTGCATAGAGACTGCTATTTGCGGCATAGGCATCTTGCCACTGCTCTTGCAAGATAAATTCGTCGACACGAATCGCTATCGCTTCAGAATTTTGTGGCTCTTTTACGAGAATGCGGTCGAGAAGTTCTTCTAAGCTAAAATCAGCAACTTTTTGTCCCAATTGTGCGGAAATTGAGGCAGCAATGAGCAAGAGTTCTAAGTCATCTGGATAGAGACGAAGCGCTTCTTGCAAAGTACTTGCTGCAGCCGTCGGGTTTTTATTCCAATCTCTTTGTAAAAGCGCTTTCAATTCAAGGTATTCTCTCGCTGTCTTATCGGTTTTTGCATACAAGTCCAGTAAGGAAGAAGCTTTCATAAATTCTTCCTTTGCCATGAGCACTTTTGCACGAAAAAGAATAAATTCGCTATTGTTTGGGTCTCGTTGCAACAATCTCGATATATACATTTCAGCAGCATCATATTTTTTTTCTGAAAACGAATAGCGAGCAGCTATCCAAAGCGCATCGATATTATGATCCTCTTGAGCTAAAATAAGCTCGGCTTTTTGAAAGGCTTCTTTTTCTTGCCCTATTTTAGCGAGGGCCTTCATATAGCGAAGCATTGTAGGAATATAGGATGGGTTTTTTTCATGAGCGTTTTTATAACGGGGTATAGCTTCATCAAGAGAAAAACCTTCTTCTAAAAGAATGGCAAAGAGGTATTCTGCAAAAAAACTTTCTGGATTAAGACTCAGTGCCTTTTCTAAAGCAAAACGAGCTTCCTCGTAGTAATTATGTACTGAAGGGGCGGTTATTAAGACAAGCGATGGGAGAGAAAGGGAAAAAAAATCTTCAGTTCCTGAATTAAAATCATAAATCCCTCTTTTCGCAGCTGCAATTGTAGCGGCATAAGAATCAAGGTCCGTACTATCAGTATATAAAGATTCATCGATTTTTTCTTGATATAAAATTGCTTGCAAGGCATAGGCAATTCGTAGCAAGCTTTCTTCATCCTTAGAAAGTTTTGGCTCCTTTTTTTTCAAAACTGCTATCGCTTCTTGCAAATCCCCTGCCCTTGCGTTTTCTATTTTTTGCAGTAAACTCGGTTCAATACTTGAAAACTTCTTTTTTGAGATACGCGGCGTTGTAATCGCAACAGCTTCCCTTGGTTTTTTTTGCACTTCATCGCTTTCTATAAAGCTCGTTGACGGTTTTGTTGTCGTACAAGAGAAAAGTATAAAAATGGACACAAAAATAAAAACAAGAAGTTCCGCCTTTAGCTTCATTCCACAGGAACCTTCTTTTTATTGATAAAAAATAAAACAACCAAAATGATACCCATAACAACAATAAATACCGGCCACCAATCCACTACAAACTGTGAAAATGTAAAATTGAAAAGATGCAAGGAAAACAATAAAAAAACAAAACCGAGGCAAAACAAAAGAATTGCAGGAACGAGAAATTGTTTTAAAATACGGCTTTGTTTATAAAAATTTGTCACAAAAAGGCAAAGCCCAGCAAACATGAGAACAACTGGCCATAACTGAGAAAAAGCATAGGAAATAAGCCCTAAGTCAATCAAAATAAACAAAAAACCAATCAATTGAAAAAGTAAGCCCAAAAAGAAAAAGGCTGTTTTTTTTATGTGAATTAGTGATAGATAGAAAAAAATAGCACCCAAGCTTACACATGCAAAAGAGCGAAACGCAAAAAAAGCAGTGGAACAAAGAGGTCGCATACATGTAATAAGCAAGATTCCAAAACAAACTAATATGAGACCAAAGAAAAGTATCATTTTATTCATGGGGCTGACCATAATATTTGCTATTTGAATGTCTTTTTTTTTCTTCATCGCAGAGTCCTTTATAACTAGTATCGGTTGCAAATCATAACAAGTCTATGATACCATACTATCTATGAATATAACAAATAAAATAGCATGTTTTCTTCTCTCTGTATATGTTTTTACTTTTTTTTCTTGCACAGAACCCAACTTTTTAGATAAACACCAAAAAGACTTATTTTCCATACTCAAGGAGCCAAATCTTTCCAATGAAACGACATTTTCTGTCATAAATCAAATCGCTTCTACATATAAAACACAAAAAAAAGAAAGCGAACTCATTCTCTTTTTAACAGATTATGTTGAGAAAAACCCTTCAGACCCATACAATGCCTACTGGCTTCTCATGATTGCCCTCTTCTATATGGAAAGTGATGCCGAAAAAGTTGCGGAGTATTATTTTGACCGCATCATTCAAAATTACGATGACCTACTCGTAAAAGACAAATCGCTCCATATTATAAGCTTACAAAATCTCATAAAAATGAGCGATTCCCCTGAAAATAAGGTGAGCTATTACAATGCCCTCATTTCACAATTTGGCGAGGAGCTAAATATCACAGAACTTTATTTACGCCTCGCGCAAGAATACGAGGCTATGGGTGATTGGGAATTAGCATTAAAATCCTACGCATCTTTTTTAGAACGCCCCGATGCAACAACGATACAAATCCCCGGTATATCGGACCCTTACAACACCGCAAAAAAACTTGTGGACTTCAATAATTCACCCAAAAACCAAACCTTTGAAACCCTCGAAGCCCTTGAAACCGCAATAAAGCGTGCAATCGATACAAGAAACTTCAATATTCTCGATAGTTACTGCGCAAATGTCAACTTTTTTGCTATGTCATGGAAACAAGATGACAACGCGGACAATGTCGAAAAAAACTTCTCCATGCGCGATTACGGCTTAGGGAATCGTATCTATTATGATAAAAATCTTGATGAATCTTCTAACCCAAATGAGGCCTATTTACGAACCACGGGTTGGAGTCGCTATATTTCTACCTGGTATCTTTATTTTAGAAAGGTAAATTTTCCGCTTGATCCCGAAATCCATGGACGTTGGGAATGGGCTGGTATTTACTTTGGAGAAAAAGTTTAGGCTATGAAAAGATTTTTTCAGTATTCTGCTATCCTCCTTCTATTATTCTCACAGATACTCTTTGCTTCTGAATCCTTAGAACTCAAAGCCATAGACATAGATGTCCCCGAAGAAGAACTGATTAGTTATTATAAAAACCAATACCTCAGCGATTCTGCAAAAAGATGGCTTGAAGAAATTATGACAAATGCGGCAGAATATCGTCCCTTTATTTTGCAAGAACTCAAGGAACAAGATGCCCCGCTTTGTCTCCAGTATTTGCCCGTTATAGAGTCAAACTATAAAATCACTGCCTTGTCAAAATCGGGGGCAAGTGGCCTTTGGCAATTTATGAAAAACAGCATCGCCCCTTTTAATATTCACGTGAATGAGTGGATGGATGAAAGGCGCGACCCCTGGCTTTCCACCCGAGCAGCGATACAAAAACTCAAAGAAAATTATAGCTACTTTCAGGACTGGCACCTCGCCCTCGCTGCGTACAATGCCGGACTCGGCGGTATCTCCCGCCTTATGCAAAGCTATAAGACAAACAATTATTGGGACCTTGCCAAAAAAGGAGCTTTGTCAACGGAGACAAAACACTATGTACCCAAATTTTTAGCTATTGCTGAAATTTTAGAAAACCATGAGTACTACGGTCTCAACTTTCCAAGTCCTGAGGAAACAGAGCATAAGTCCCTCGACTTTGTGGAAATCCCCATAAAAAAAGCTGTCTCCCTTCAGATTCTCGCAGAAAAAATAGAAGTGAGTGAAAAAGAGCTCATCTACTACAATCCCTCGCTCTACTACGGCATTAGCCCCATGGATACAAGCTATCGTCTACGAGTTTCGCAAGATAGTGCTGAAAAAACACTCGCCCTTCTAAATGATGAGTCCCTACCGCTCATTCAATACAGCATGTATAAAATAAAGTCAGGGGATACGCTCTACGCCCTCGCCCTTCACTATGGCGTGAGTGTAGATAGCATACAAAAACTCAACTCTCTTAAGACATCGAAAATTATCATAGGGCAAAATTTACTCATACCAAGCATAAAAAATGTCGGCGAATATGCAGGGTCTAAACCAGCTGAGGCAATTGCCTACGACGGAAGCTATGTCGTAAAAAAAAGCGATACCCTCTGGAGTATCTCCCTCGCCTACAATGTCCAAGTTGAACAACTTGCAGAAGAAAATAATATGCTTGTTTCCGACATTTTACGCGAAGGATTTATCCTAAAAGTGCCGATACGTAACTAGGGGTATAGTATGGAAGCGTCAACAGGGTCGAAAAAACGAATAATTTTCGCCACAGCTCTTATTTTTTTTATTTGTCTCAGAAGCATTCCGCTTTTTTCTCAAGCCTATTCTTCCCAAAGCGCGGTAAACTGGGCAACTAAAAAATTTAATTCTCGCCTTGAACTTGACTTTTCTCAAGCAGGACTCAAGCATCCTGTAGACAGAGGAAGCGCCGTAGATGCACTGTCCTCACGACTTCCCTCTCTTATAAAAGAGCCACTTTTAAGTATAATAGTAGACTCTTCTCGAAGTTTAGGCGACCTTATCTTACTCGATGAATTACGTTTCGAAGTTCTCACAGAAATTACAAAAACTGCGCAAAAATCAGCCGGTGTTTTTATCAATAACGGGCAAGATATGGAAATGTACCATACTATTGACTTAGAAAATATCGCATCCCTTCTCATTAAACATAAAACAACTTATACGCAACAAATACCCATTCAAAGCCTTTCTTCTAAACCCTATACAGGCATCCTCATCGATGCGCGAGGTAGCTTGCCTGTGCAGGGAGAATTTTTGAATGAAAAACTGCATCCAAGTTTATTTCCCAAAATTTGGACAGATGCTATGGAATTGATCTATGAAAAAAACATGGTTGAGCCAAGCATTGCACTTCGAAAGGGCTTAGTCTCCTATGCCGACCGCATAAACGAAAAAGAATTTGCTGCCCGCATAGGAAATGATCCATTGCGCATAAAGGCACAAAAAGTTTTCGGTGTCTATCGAACCGACCCAGTCATTTCTCGAGACGATGCACTTAAAATTCTCTCTGTTCCACAAAACCTAGAACTACTCAAAAATGGAAAAGTTATTATCCTCGTCGATTCTGATTTGCTCTCTCATGCTGTCGTGGCGCCTGAAAAAACCGCTACCTACTACGCTGTTTTCAAAGAGTTTTTAGAATTGGCCTATGACAAACGCTTTCCAGACAAAATAGAAGATACCCACAAGGGCATTCAAATAACCTCGCACTTTAATTTTATTGCAGATTCTCCTGAGCTACTCGCAAATGAAAAAGAACACCTTGATTCAATAGCTCGCCTACTGCAACAGCATGCGCTTTCAAATGAGTACACGATAGAAATAGAAGGGCATACGGCAAGTGTCGGAAAACCTGAAGGGGAAATGATTTTATCTATTCAAAGGGCTGAAACTATTCTATCAGAATTACAAAACCGTGGTATCGATACAAGTTCCTTTAGTTACCGTGGATACGGCGGAACACTTCCCATTGGCGATAATGAAACTGAAGAAGGGCGGGCGGAAAATCGTCGCGTAGAAATCTACGTGGTGCCAAAGGCGACCTATATTCAGCGGTCAAATTAGCAGTTAGATGTGAAAAACAATAAGACAAGATAGCTGCCAAAGCAAGCTATATTCAAGGGTCAAATTAAGTCAGGCTAAATCAGCCTAAAAGTCGGGCGGAAAGCATTTCTAGGGCTTCAATCATAGCCTCATGTTCAAGGGGAGCGATGCGTTTATACAGGGTCTCCGCTGTGTCATCTTGTAAAACAGGCACTTTTTTTTGCACGAGAATTTCCCCGGTATCGCAGCCCGAATCGACAAGGTGGACGGTACAGCCCGATTCCATTTCTCCACTTGCAAGCACAGCTTCGTGAACATGATTCCCCCACATGCCGACGCCACCAAATTTTGGCAATAAGGCGGGATGCATATTTATGATGCGGTTTTCATAGGCTTTTATAATGGGACCGGTGAGCACAGTGAGAAAACCTGCAAGCACAATGAGGTCTATGTCGTTTTTTTTGCAAAGTTCAAAAACAGCATTTGAAAGAGCGAGGCGTTTTTCTTCCATGGTTGCCGTTTTGGCTTTTTCGCTGCCAAGAACAGAAACAGGGCTGGTGATTTCGCTTTGTATAGCAAAACGCCGAGCGCGCTCGAGGGCATAGGCATCCTTTGTGCTACTGATGACAAGGGAAACTCTAAAGGGAGACTGCTCTCTCGCCCTCTCGCTATCGATTATAGCTTGTAGGTTTGTTCCGCCCCCTGAAACAAGGACGGCAAGACGCAGCTCTTTATTTTGCATTTTTTCTCTCTTCATGCCCTGCCCCACTTTAGTCTTCAAAGACAAGCGCTTCTTCTTGGCTTAAAAAAGCAGGTTTTTCGAGTGCTTCAACGCGACCGATTATACGCGCTTCTTCGCCATGCTGCTTAAAAGTCTCGATTATAGATGCAGCTTTTTTTGCATCGACTGCAAGCACAAAACCAATACCCATATTGAAGGTATGGTACATTCTATCGGAATTTGCGCCACGTTTTACAAGCTCATCAAAGATAGGAAGTATAGTCCAGGATTTCTTTTTTATCACTACACGATGCAAAAACTGTCCTTCATTATTTTTGGGGAACATGCGAGGAATATTTTCATAAAAACCACCGCCGGTTACGTGCACCATGCCATGCACCGCCTTTTTGTATTTTTCTAAGACAGCAAGAACAGGTTTTACATAAATCTTTGTTGGCTCCAAAAGCACTTCACCGATTGTTGTTCCTTCAAATGCGGTGTCGAAGTCGCTTACCAGTTTACGCACGAGAGAAAAGCCATTTGAATGAACTCCACTCGACGCCAAACCGATGAGGACATCACCCGCCTGTATTTTATCCCCGGTAACAATTTTTTTCTTATCGATAATACCGACTCCAAAGCCAGCTATGTCGTACTTCCCTTCGTCGTAAAAACCTGGCATCTCAGCAGTTTCTCCACCGAGCAAGGCGCAACCCGTTTGTAAGCAGCCCTCGCTAATGCCCTTTACCAAGTCGGCTGCTATCTCTGAGTCGAGTTTTCCACAGGCAATATAATCTAAAAAATACAGCGGTTTTGCCCCTGTGCAAAGAATATCGTTGACACTCATGGCAACACAATCAATACCGACTGTATCGTATTTTTTCATAGCAAAGGCAATATCGAGTTTTGTTCCCACGCCATCTGTCCCACTCACCATCACAGGATTTTTTATCCCCTTGGGAACAGCAAACATACCAGCAAAACTACCAAGCCCGTTGAGAACTCCCGGAATCATCGTCGCCTTTGCAAAATCCTTGTATTTTGAAACAGCCTTATAGCCTTCTTCTATATCTACACCAGCATCTTTATAATCAACCATATCTATCCACCTTTTCTATTTTCCTGTATCCACAGTCTTTGTCTTATTCCTATCGTTTTTAGTTGCCATTTGTATTTAGTCCTGCCATGGGAACTGCAATCGGATACTTGCCAGTAAAACAACCCTTGCAATAGCCATAGTTTTTTTCATCGATACCCTTCAAAGCTTCAAGCATTCCTTCAATCGAAATAAAAGCAAGGGAATCGGCGCCTATTTGCTCCCTCGTTTTTTCAAGGCTAAAGTTTGAAGAAATAAGGTCCTGGCGACTCGGCGTGTCAATGCCAAAATAACAGGGAAATTTTACCGGCGGAGATGAAATGCGAAAATGCACTTCCTTTGCCCCTGCGCGACGCAAAATCTCGATGAGCCGTCGACTCGTCGTGCCGCGAACAATCGAATCATCGATAACGACAACGCGTTTTCCTTCAACATCGCTTTTTAAGACATTGAGTTTTACAAAGACAATATTTTCTCTTGAGCTTTGTGCAGGTGCAATAAAGGAGCGCCCGATGTATTTATTTTTTACAATGCCCATCGCATAGGGAATGCCGCTCGCATTTGCATAGCCCATGGCAGCTCCCAAGCCTGAGTCGGGAACACCAACAACGACGTCAGCGTCGACATGGCTTTCCTTCGCAAGCACCGCCCCCATTCGAAGACGAGCTTCTTGCACAGCGATACCGTCCATAATGGAATCTGGACGGGCAAAATAAATATATTCAAAAACGCAGGTGTGTTTTGCCGTTTGCTCACCAAAATCAAAGGAGAGCACCCCGTCCTTATTGATTATAATAATTTCACCGGGGCGAATATCGCGAACGAGCTCCGCACCAATGGCATCGAGGGCAGAGCTTTCACTTGCGAGAACCCAGCCATTTTCAAGTTGCCCCAAACAAAGCGGACGAATACCGTGAGTGTCGCGTGCGCCGATGAGAGAATTTTCTGTCATCACTACAAGGGAAAATGAACCCTTTATCATTTGAATCGTGTCGGTTAAAGCCCTGTCCAAGCCCTTTTTATAACTTTTTGCTATAAGCTTTATAATAACTTCAGAATCGCTGGTAGAAACAAAGGTTGAACCCGTTTCTTCGAGAAATTCTTTTATTTGCTCATAATTTACGAGACTTCCGTTATGAGAAACCGCAATAGTTCCCAGCTTTGAACGATTGACAAAAGGTTGCACATTTTCTATATGAACATTATTTGTTGTTTCATATAAAACATGACCGCAGGCTATATTTCCCGAGAGCCCTTGTAATTTATTTTCTTTGAAAACTTCTGCAACAAGCCCAAGCCCGCGAATTTGTTCTACTTCGCCATTATTAGAAACAGCAATTCCTGCAGATTCTTGCCCACGGTGTTGCAAGGCATGTAAACCGTAATAGGCCAGCTTTGCCGCATTTTGCCCGAGCAGCTCTTTTGATTGTATCTTTGTTTTGGTTTTGCTATCAGCCGCTATCTCAGTATTTTCAGAGCAGCCTTCAGTATTTAGAAAAATACCGATAACGCCACATTTATCCTTGAGCTTATCTTCTGCATTTTCATCGATTGCTTGCGAAAGCATATTTTTTTTAAAATCACCTTGATTTATATTCATTTTTACATCCTACTCGTACATCACATTCAACTAAAAAAGGCCCTACAAATCGACACCACAAGCACCATTTAGCAAAGCTTCATCCACCAGTTTTTTTCGAAATAAAATGAGTTTTTCTTTTAAGTCTGCATCAGAAAGTGCGAGTATTTGAAGCGCAAGATAGGCCGCATTTTCTGCATTGTTTATACCAACAGTCGCCACTGGAATTTGCTTTGGCATTTGTACTATGGAAAAAAGAGCATCCATGCCAGCTAAGCCATTCGATTGCGGACTCCTGCATTCAAGCGGAATACCTATGACAGGGAGAATCGTATGGGAGGCGATGACACCGGGAAGATGTGCGGCGAGACCAGCACCTGCAATAATTACTTGACAAGCTTCAGCCTCAACTTCACGAATGCGTTCTTTGAGGAGATCTCCACTTCTATGTGCTGATAAAACAAAGGCTTTGTAGGAAACATCGAATGCTTTTAAAACATCCCCAGCCTTTTTCATAATTTCTGTGTCGGATTTTGAACCGAAAAATAATGCGACTTTCATTTACAGATATTAACATAAAAAAAGCCTTTCTTCAAGACACAGGGGAGAATCCAAGTGTAAGGCAATAAAAATGAATTTGCAAGATAAGATGTTGACAAGTAAGTCTTTGGCTAGTTTAATAGATATGATACGATAAAATATATGAGAAGAGGGGTTAAATGAATGATACTAGACAATGAAAACGAGAATTTGAAAGTCCATGAGTGGATTCAAGAATACACCGAGCAAGGAAGCTTAGATATTATAACAGGGTATTTTACCATAGGTGCTCTGGCTTGGCTTTCTAAAACTGTAAATGATAAAATTACAGACTTCAAACTTATTTTGGGTGATATTGTAAATATTGATTCCGTAGAAAATCGTCCCCTCGATCTCTTAAACGAAAATATTAGCATTGAAGCTTCTTTAAAGCTAAGTTCACTTGCAAAAGAAGCTGTCAATTTTTTAAAACAAGATAAGGTTGTGGCAAAAACACTAGAACCCAATTTCTGCCATGCAAAAACCTATTTGTTTAATCCAAATAAAAATGATGATAGAAACAAGTACTTTATTTCTGGAAGCTCAAACCTTACCGAAGCTGGTATTGGATTAAAACAAACAAACAATGTAGAGTTAAATATCGCAGAAACAGGTAATAACAATCAATACAAAGAACTAAGTACGTGGTTTCACGAAATATGGAACAAACCACAAGCACACAAAAAGAAAACCCTAATAGATTCTGAAGGTAAGAAAACAAGCGTAGATTTTAAAAACTATCTGATTGGCGAAATAGAACAAATTTTTATAAAATATTCTCCGAGAGAGCTTTATTATAAAACGCTCTTTGAATTATTTGGCAACCAATTGCTAGAAACAGAAAGTGACCCCAACTTTAACCGACAAATCGGACGTTTAGAAAATTCTGCCATTTACAACACACTGTATGAGTTTCAAAAAAAAGGCGTTTTGAGTTTGATTCGAATGCTGCAAAAATATAACGGAGCTATTTTGGCAGATGCTGTTGGACTGGGAAAAACATGGAGTGCCTTGGCGGTGATTAAATTTTTTCAACTCCAAGGAAGAGAAACAATGTTGCTCTGCCCCAAAAAATTAGAACATAATTGGCAAAGATATTTGAGAAACCAAGACTCACGCTTTGAAAAAGACCAGTTTGATTTCTTTATACGCTTTCACACAGATATGCACGAAGACAGAATGGAAAAATACACAGATCGCAATGACAAATACTTTACAAATGATAAACCAAAGTTAATAGTCATTGATGAAAGCCATAACTTGCGAAATGATAAATCGAACCGTTACAAATTTTTTCTCGAAGAAATTTTGAAAAAAAATGAAGATATAAAAGTTTTACTTCTTTCTGCCACTCCCATAAACAATTCATTAACAGATATTCGAAACCAGTTTAAGTTGATGGTGCAAGGAAGAGTCGATGGATATGAAGACTCATTGGGCATTCGCAATTTGGATTACACTTTTCGAGTGGCACAAAACACCTTCAATGAATGGCGGAAAGATGACAAACCACGAATCGCTGAGTTTATAAAAAAACTCCCCGAAAATTTCTTTACACTTACAGATTCATTGATTGTTGCACGTACTCGAAAAATGATTGAAGGACAGCAAACGGGATTAACTTTTCCCCTAAAAGCAAAACCTGAAAATCATTTTGTTACACCTAGCCAACTAGGAAACTTTGAATCTTTTGAAGAGTTGTTTGACCATTTTCCGCCAATGCTTTCGGGGTATCAGCCTTCATTTTATTTAGATGAAGATGAAACAGATATACTTCATGACGAAAAACAAAGAGACCGTTTTCTTGTTAAAATGATGTATATTCTGATGGTAAAACGCCTGGAATCCTCATGGTATTCATTTTATTCCACCATAGAAAAAATAAAAGACCATCATCAAAACACCTTGGAGAAAATTAACCTTTATCTAAAAGGAAAAAAGAATTTTGAGTTAGATGAAAACGAGGAGTCTTTTTTCGATGAAGATGATTTACAAAACGACTATGAGGATTTAACTTTAGGCAAAAAACGAAAAATCTCGCTTTCAGATATTGATGCGGCAGGAAAACTTGATGATTTTAAAAAAGATTTAAAGGAAGATATAAATGCCTTAGATAATCTTTCTGCCAACCTCCAAAAATTTAAAGAAAAAATTGAAAGTGAAACCGTTCTTCCGAGAAATCAAGAATCTGCAGATGATAAACTGCAAACTTTGATAAAAGAAATCAATGAAAAAAGAAAATTGGGCGAAAACAATGGAAACAAAAAAGTTGTTATCTTTACGGTTTATCGAGACACAGCTCTGTACCTTTATAACCAATTAAAAAGTCGCGGTTTTGATAAGTTGGCAATGGTCTCTGGAACAGGTTCTATAAGTAGCGATTCAAAAGAAGAGACTAAAAACTTTGAATCTATTTTGGAACGTTTTGCTCCATATACAAAACTATATATGGAAAAAGAATGGGATTTTAAGAGCGAGAAAAAAGGAATCGAAGCCTATCATGAATGGATTTCGTGGATAGCTCAAAACCACAAAAAAACCTATGAAAAAGTTCAAAATCCAATTGATATCTTAATTGCTACCGATGCATTAAGTGAAGGACAAAACCTCCAAGATGCCGATATGGTTATAAATTACGATATCCATTGGAACCCGGTGCGTGTTATTCAACGAATGGGGCGTATCGATCGATTGGGAAGTCCGAATAAAAAAATATTTGGAATTAATTTTTGGCCATCTAACAACATTAACAGCTATCTAAATCTTCAAGGAAGAGTTGAAGAGCGGATGGCAACAATGAAGTTGGCAGGATCCGAAGTCGATGAAAAGTTTTCTAAGAGTTTTAAAGAAATGTCCCATGACGAATCTTTCGACCAAAAAATGAATAATCGCATGTTGGAACAAATGAAAACGACCTTTGACGATTTGGAAGGAGAAAAGGCATTTGGCTTCGATGACCTTTCCCTGGAAGGCTATAGGCAAGATTTAGTGGAAGAATTCAACAGAGACAAAGCAAAATACCAAAAAATGCCCAAAGGCGTCTATACTGGATTCAAGGCAGATAGCGCTATTTGCGCAGAAAATGGCTTAATTGCTGTATTGGGCTATCCTGCAAAAGCTCCAAAAAGCCCACAACACGAATACACCAAATATAACCTTATATATATAAACAGCGAAGGCAAATCAGTATTGCTCAATCAAAAAGAAATCTTGGATGCCTTGACACTTCACAAAGAAAAAGACCGATTTGTGCCTGAAAAGATAGACAGTGGAGATGAAGAGGCTATTCAAGACTTGGCAGGTTCTCTAAAATCTTGGTTAGAAAGTCAAGCCGTAGAAGAAGTAGCGCAAGAAGACGGTACAACAAAAAAACAAATGGGAATAGAAGCAAAAAACATCCTAGCAAAACTGAGGAAGGGAGATAAAGACGCTGTAAGCAAAGTAAAACAAAATATCAAAGTAGAAGAAAAATTCCAAATGGAAAACTTTGACCTAATTACTTGGTTTTTGGTGACGGTCTAATACAAATGAAAATGAAATTTGACGATCTTATAGTACAGATTCAAGAAGTAAGCAAAAATTTACAGCAACAAGCTGTAAAAGCGGTGAATGTATCACTCACTTTGCGAAATTGGTTAATTGGTTTTTATATTGTAGAATTTGAACAAAACGGAGAGGATAGAGCTCAGTACGGTGATCGATTGTTAGAAAGAATTGCTGAAACAATTCAAATTAAAGGGCTGGGTATCACCAACTTAAAATGGTGTAGGATTTTTTATCAGAATTATCCGCAGATAATTCAGCCAATAACTCAAATGTTCGACAACCCAATCTTCCTCCCAATTCGTCAGTCAATAACTGACGAATTACAAAGTACCAAAAATCAGATGCATAAGTTCCATCCTTTGCCAATTGACGAATGCAATAAATCTCAAAAACACATACAACATTTATTAAACCACTGCTCTTTTACGCATTTTATAGAGCTGATAAAAATAGATGACGCAATTAAAAGAAAGTTTTATGAAATGTTAATTCTAAAAACAACTCCCTCGATAAAAGAACTAAAAAGGAGCATTGAAAGTTTGACTTACGAACGCTTTGGACTCTCAGAGAATAAAGAAAAAGCTTTGCAGAAGATAATTAATAAAATTCAACCTCAAAGTAATACAGATTTAATCAAGTCACATTATTTTTTTGAATTTCTTAACATTTCCCACCCCGAACTAATCGAAGAAAGTGATTTAGAACAAGCTCTGATTACGCATCTTCAACAATTCATTACAGAACTTGGTAATGGATTTTGCTTTGAAAATAGACAAAAACGTATCCTCATTGGAGATGAATATTATTTTATTGATTTAGTCTTTTATCATCGGATTCTTAAATGTCATGTACTTATTGAACTGAAAACTGAAGCAGTTAAACACGAACATATAGGACAACTAAAAACCTATTTGAATTACTACAAAAAAAATATCCAAGAGCCAAACGACAATCCACCAGTCGCCATATTATTAATTACAGAGCAAAACAAAGCCCTCGTGGAATATGCAATAGCAGACGCAGACAAAGATCTATTTGTAAGCAAATACCAATTACAACTCCCTCGAAAAGAAGAAATAGAAAAATTTATTACAAATGAATTGAAAAGGTTAAAAAATGAGTAAACTAGAAAAATTTAAAACAGATTCTTTTATCGAAGCTACTCAATCTTTTTTTAAAGATTTGGGCTTGCCAATTCTTAACATAACAGAAGAGCCAACTTCCGCAAAAGAAACTCTCAAAGATACTTATAAAGAGAACGAAAGCTTTCAGCTTATCGATGATGTTTATTTTGTAGGAATGGTAGACGATGCTGCTTTTGAAAACAAAACCTCTTTAAACCCAAGTGAAATCAAAAATGAAATCGAACGTGATTACGATGGTATTTTGATTTTTGCCCTTACCCTTAACAAAAGACCCAATGATTTACTTCCCACCCGTTCGCAGCTCGCAGAAATATCCAGAGCATTTAACCGTGAGTTTTATTATACTCCAGTTGTAATTGTGTTTAAATACAATAATTATCTCGCATTTGCAAATACAGAACGATTAAAATACAAGCAAGAGTGGCGAGAAGGGGAAAAAGCAGGTAAAGTTAGTTTACTGCGAGATATCTATATAGAAAAACCACATTCTGGTCATGAACGCATTTTATCTGAACTGGAAATTCCATCGAGTGGGACCAAAAAAATAAACACCTTTGCTACACTCTACGCCCACTGGCAAGAAGTTTTTAGCGTAAATTTACTCAATAAAAAATTCTACCAAGAACTTTCTAACTGGTATTTTTGGGCAATCAAAAATGTAGTTTTCCCAAGTGAACCTACTATCGAAGATGCTCATAGAAAAAATGCTAAATTAGAAGATCTAATACACGAACACCGTGCAACAAATGTTATCCGTATGCTCACGCGACTCCTTTTTGTATGGTTTATAAAAGAGAAAAAACTCATTCCCGAAGAATTATTTGAACTTGAAAGCTTACAAAAAGATATTCTAAACGAAATAGAACCGTTTTACGAAAATGGATTATTTACCGAAAGCAACAAAGACAGCGTCTATTATAAAGCTATTTTACAAAACTTATTTTTTGCAACATTGAACTGCCCAATCCTGTCAGATGACTTAGACAAAAGATTTAGAGGATTTCGAAGAGAAAAGAATTATGGAGATGACTTTGGAAACGATTGGCTCTATCGATACAAAAAATATTTTAAAAGTCCTGAAATATTTTTAGAACTGATGAACTCTACTGTTCCATTTTTAAATGGTGGATTATTTGAATGTTTAGATGATAAACCGCAGAAAATCTACATCGATGGTTTTTCCGATAACTTAGCTAAAGGTGAGCAGCTTATAGTACCCGACTATCTTTTCTTTGGTCTCGAAGAAGAAGTTGATTTAAGCGATGTTGTTGGCATAAGTGATGCAAAAACAAAACAATCTGCCGTTAAAGGTCTTATAAATATCTTAAAGTCCTACAAGTTTACCATAACTGAAAACACCCCTATCGAAGAAGATGTAGCACTTGACCCAGAGCTTTTGGGAAAAGTATTTGAAAACCTACTAGCAAGTTATAATCCCGAAACCAAAACAACGGCACGAAAGCAAACTGGCTCCTTTTATACACCGAGAGAAATTGTAAACTATATGGTGGATGAAAGCTTGATTGCCTACTTAGAAAATGCAATTAAAGATTGGGAAGGATTAAACGAAAAAGAAATCGATGAAAAGCTCCACCAACTCACTTCTTTTGATACTGCAGAAGTATTTGCCGATAAACCCGATTTGCAAAAAAAGATTGTTATGGCATTGAGTACTTGCACTATTCTAGACCCAGCCTGTGGCTCGGGTGCCTTTCCCATGGGCATTTTACAGAAAATGGTACATATCCTACAAAAGCTCGATTCGGATAATAAAATATGGTATGATGTTCAATTAGAAAAAGCAGAACAAGAGAGTAAAGATGCTTTTAAAATCGATAACAAGGAAGATCGTGGAGAGCGACTACAAGAAATCAATGAAGTTTTTGACCGAAGCATCAACGATCCAGATTATGCTCGTAAACTCTTTTTGATAGAAAACTGTATCTATGGAGTAGATATTCAGCCTATCGCAACACAAATATCCAAGCTACGATTTTTTATCTCCTTGATAACCGATCAGAAAGTAAGTCCTGAAAAAACGAACTTTGGCATACGTCCCTTACCCAACCTTGAAACAAAATTTGTTGCTGCCAATACGCTTATAGGAATAGAAAAAGAAAGTGGTTTGTTTTTTACAGAAGATATACAAGAACTAGAAAAAAAGTTAAAAGTAATCCGAAGTAAATTGTTTAATGCGAGAACTAAAGAAACTAAAAATAAATACAGAAAAAAAGACGAAGAGCTACGAACAGAAATTGCAAAAATACTCAAAAACAATGGCCTACCTTTGGATAGCGCAGAAAAACTAGCCACTTGGGACCCCTACGACCAAAACGCTTCTTCCCCCTTCTTTGATCCCGAATGGATGTTCGACATAGAAGACGGCTTTGATGTGGTGATAGGAAATCCACCGTATGTGCAATTGCAAAAGAATACTGGTGCTTTAGCTAAAGAATTTGAAAATGCAAACTTCGAAACTTTTACACGAACAGGAGATATTTACTCCTTATTTTACGAAAAAGGTATTAATGTATTAAAGCAAAATGGACATTTAACCTACATTACCTCAAACAAATGGATGAGAGCTGGCTATGGAAAAAGTACCCGTCAATTTTTCACAAAATTTAACCCCATAAAATTAATTGATTTAGGGGCAGATGTTTTTGATAGTGCAACAGTAGATACAAATATCTTAATTATTCAAAATGCAAAAAACAAAAACAAATGTTTAGCGGTAGATCTTTCAAAAACAAAAGAAAATGTAGATTTAAATAATTTGAATTATGAAATATTGAAAAATCTTAGCAGTGAAAGTTGGACAATAGCCAATAAAATCGAGCAAAGTATAAAAGCCAAAATTGAAAGAATTGGAACTCCTTTAAAAGAATGGGATATTCAAATTTATCGAGGGGTTTTAACTGGCTACAATGAAGCTTTTATTATCGATGGAGAAACAAAAGATAAACTCATAGCACAAGATCCGAAAAGTGCGGAGATTATTAAACCTGTTTTGAGAGGTAAGGATATAAAAAGATATAAAGCTGAATTTGCTGATAAATGGTTGATAAACTCTCATAATGGTGTAAAACAAAAAAATATAAAGAGAATCGATGTACAAAACGATTATCCTGCTGTTTATCAACATTTATTGCAATATAAAGAAAAATTAAAGAAACGACAAGATAAAGGAGATCATTGGTCTAATCTTAGAAATTGTGCTTATATTCAAGAATTTGAAAAAGAGAAGATTGTTTATTCTGAAATAGTAAGAGAACCTCAATTTCATTATGATATTAATAAATTTTATCCAGAAGCAACTGCTTTTATGTTAACCGGAGAAAACTTGAAGTTTTTAATAAGTTTATTACAAAGTGCTTTTTTAACTTATTCTTTTAAAAAATTTTACTCAGGTGGAGGATTAGGCGAAGAAGGGATAAGGTATAAAAAAGTTTTTTTAGAGTTACTTCCCATTCCAAAAATCTCAGAATCTGACCAAGAACCTTTTGTCCAACTTGTTGACCAAATTTT
>ERZ795030.1501-NODE-1501-length-31311-cov-5.239730_pt1 | contig 31311 bp, 34 predicted proteins | sample MGYA00375122_ERZ795030 | MGnify/ENA primary metagenome ERZ795030 (study PRJEB30165, sample SAMN05720146) | activated sludge metagenome | isolation source: anaerobic digester from wastewater treatment plant | place: Japan | collected 2015-04-20 ... | reverse complement strand
CTGTCGAGGGTCTGCTGCTTGGAATCGATCCGGCAAGCCCCAACGCGGACGACTCCGGAAGCAAACGCTACGCGCGGGCGGCAGAGCTTATCGGCGACAAACAAGCGCTTGCTGCGCCGCGCGTCCAAGAAATCCTTTCGGACGCCGATCCCGCTCAAAACGGAACGGCGCGCATCTTTAACGAGCAGACGCGCTGCTCCGTGGTTTTTCAGCCCAGGATTCGCCAGATCCGCGTCGCGTTTCCGGATGAGAACGGCAAACCGGGGCCTTACACGGTGGTGCGTCTTGGCGAAGTCGACGACGTGCAACCCCAAGCAGCGACTGGAAGCAGTCGCGACGCCGCCAAGACCGCGACGCAGCAAAACCGCCGGGCTTCTTCCAGCGGAACGCGTTCTAGCCGCAAGGAGGGGTCGTGAGCGAGGTTGTTCGGGTGTTTACGCCAGGCGATGCGCGGCGCAGACGGCGACATGGGCTCTATCGCCGCATGGCGCTGGCGGTGGGCGTTCTTGTGATTCTCTACTTGACGGTCAGTTCATGGGACCGTCGTTCGTATAGCCAATTCGTTCCAAAAGACCAAAAATATGGCGTGGTCATCACCGATCTCCTGAGACATCGCGACGCGTTGGCGCAATCCGCAGTGTGGCGAGCGTTGCCGCCCTCCATCGGCGCGAACGGCATTCCAGCCTTACTGACATCAAGCACAGGGCTTCCAGAGTGGGTGCTTAACAATCTGATTGGCGGATCGTGCTACATCACGGGCCAAGACATCGTCGCTTTTCACGACGTCGTAATCATCACGCGCATGACGATGATTGGCAAGCAACTGGAGCGGTTAAGCGCCTTCGCTTCTGCGATCGAGAACGATCCCGCGGGCGGGCTCCGCCTGCGCCATGTACGGGGAACCAGCGTTTATTTTGCCGTGCGCGGACGTCTTTTCCTGCTGTCACGATCCCGCGACGCGCTGATCCGTTCCCTGACGCTCCGGCCCGAGGATGTCGTCTCGGATGATCCGTTACTGATCCAGACCGCCAAGTCCGGCACCGAACACGTGCGCGGCATGGTGATATTATCGCCGGACGACCCCCTCGGCAAGCACATCCGTTCGCTACGTTTCGCCTTGCGCATCGACGCCGCCGCGGCGCACCTGCGCTGCCGCGTGAAGCTAGATGAGAGTCTTGATGCCTCTCTCGCGCCCCTGTTGACCGATCTTGGTCCTAAGCCGTTGATCGCGCCGCCCGACGGCATGATCGGGCTTTCGGCCAATCTCGGACATCCCATCAAAGACGTGTGGACGTCGCTCGCTCCGGCCCTTCCCTACCCGATTTTTGCCGCGCAACAGTGGGACGCCTGGCAGACCGTCTCGCCCGGGCGACAACCGGGATGGTTGCACATGCTGACGGGGTTGCTGGGCCTGGCGGGCCCAGGGTTTGCCCTGAGCGTGAGCGGCGTCGACCAGAACGAAATGCTGCCGTTGCCGTTGCTCGTCGGACTATTCGAGGCCCCCATCGACGCCATCCAGAAGGCTGCCGCATCGTGGCCGCCGTTGCCGGATACGGCAAAACCGTGGGATAGCATTCCCCGCTATGAGACCGACCACAAATGGATTCGTCTGCCGTTGATAGGCGGCCCGTCGTTGGAACCTGTGGCGGCGCCGTACGGCGATGCACACTTATTGTTCAGTTCAAGCAGGACCGTGGCCGAAGCGATGTTGACCCAGCCCCAACCCCCTCAGCCCCTGGCTACGCCGGGCAATCTGTGCCTTCAGATCAAGCCGCTCGATTGCGTGCAAGCTCTCGCCGATGCCGGCCAGCAATTGGCGGACAGCAATCTGTTGCGCGGGTATGCGCCGGATTCGTTTAAGGCCGACGCGGCGCGGTGGATCGAACAAGCCAAAAACGTCCGGTCGCTTTCGTTTTTGCTGACGCGCGACAACGGCGAACTTGCCGCTCAGGCTGATCTATTCTGCACAACCGTCGACTAGAGAGGACGAATCGGTGGCCAGGCCGGTATCCATGAAATATGGCATGTCTCATTCGCCCGCGATTGTGTGGTTTCAGCAGGACCTTCGCCTTACAGACAATCCGGCGCTCTCCGCAGCGGCCGATCGCGGCCAGGTGGCGCCCGTCTACATTCACGCGCCCGAAGAAGAAGGGGAGTGGGGCCTAGGCGCAGCGAGTCGTTATTGGCTACATCAGTCCCTTGTCGCATTGGACGCTTCTTTGCAAGCGCGCGGCCTGCGCTTGGCGCTGCGACGCGGCCCGACGTTGGACGCCTTGCGCACGATCGCCGCCGAAACCGGGGCGCGATCGGTTTTCTGGAACCGTCGCCACGACCCCGTTGGCGCCGCGCGGGAAGCCGCGGTCGAACAGGCGCTGCGCGCGGACGGCATCGAGACGTTTCCACACGTTTCCGCGCTTCTCTTCAACCCGGATCGTATCCGAACCCAGCAAGGGGGGCCATACAAGGTCTTTACGCAGTTCTGGCGCGCTTGCCAGGCCTCTGACGAACCGCCGCCGCCGTGTGCCGCCCCATCGTCCCTGCGCGGGCCGGAATCATGGCCCCATTCCGAGAAAATCGAGGCGCTTGGGTTGGAGCCGTGCGTTGATTGGGCGGCCGGGATTCGCGGCGCATGGCGTTTCGGCGAGGCGGCGGCTCGGGACCGTCTGGTTTGTTTTCGAGACGAAGCGCTGGAGCGGTATGCGACGGGACGCGACGCGCCCGCGGAGGAGTTGACCTCGCGACTGTCTCCGCACCTGCACTTCGGCGAACTATCGGTGCGCCAAGCATGGCACACAATTCAGGAAGCTGCGCTGCATCGGCCCGGCAATAACATCGACGTTTCGGCGCAACGCTTTTTGACCGAGCTGGGTTGGCGCGAGTTTGCACACCACTTGCTAATCCACTTTCCCAACACGCCGACGCAACCGCTGCGTCCGGAGTTTGCGCGTTTCCCGTGGCGCCGCGATCCCGATCGTCTGTGCGCGTGGCAACGTGGACAAACCGGATATCCTATCGTCGACGCGGGCATGCGCGAGCTATGGGCCACTGGGTGGATGCACAACCGCGTCCGCATGATCGCGGCGTCGTTCTTGGTGAAGGACCTGTTGCTGCCGTGGCAAGAAGGGGCCCGGTGGTTTTGGGACGCGCTGGTTGACGCGGACCTTGCCAACAACACCTTTGGGTGGCAGTGGAGCGCGGGGTGTGGCGCGGATGCGGCTCCGTATTTCCGCATTTTCAACCCCGTGACGCAAGGTGAACGTTTTGATCCGCAAGGCCGGTACGTGCGGCGCTGGGTCCCCGAACTTGCGGCGCTTCCAGACGCGCATATTCATCGACCGTGGGAAGCGCCCCGCGATGCCCTGGCCCGTGCGTCCATAACGTTGGGGCATGACTATCCCGCGCCGATCATCGATCATCGCGAGGCCCGGCAGGAAGCTTTGCTTGCATTCCAGCGGATTCGCGCAATGGCCTCGGCCCCCCAAAAACTGGTATAGTGACGCAAACGAAGATTGAGCGCAGGACCACATGCGAGAACGGAAATCCGCCATGACCTCTCCCGAGAACGCCAGAAAGAGCAAGCGCTCTTTTTCCGCCCGCTTGGCCCGGAGCACGCGCACGCGCATGATCTCCGGCTTGTTGGTGCTCGTGCCCCTGGTGGTCACGTACTTTGTGCTCCAGTTCCTGTACAAAATGTCCGTGGGCACCTTGCTCCCTCTATTGAACAAGGTCGATCTGCAACTCCCCGAGTACGCCAAGCCCCCCGTGGCTCTGCTTGTCGTGTTTGTCGCGATTTATGTGGCGGGTCTTCTCGCGGGCAACTATGTGGGCCGTAAAGTGATTGCCTTGGGCGAGGCCATTCTCCGTCGCATTCCCGTAGTCAAGACGGTCTATTCCGCTTCGAAGCAGGTGGTCGATACCTTCAGCATCAAGGATAAACAAGGATTCAAACGAGTCGCCTTGGTCGAATATCCGCGACCTGGCATCTACGCATTGGGGTTTGTGACCGGAGAGATCCGCCTTCCGGACGGACGGAACTGTTATATTGTATTCATACCGACCTCGCCTAACCCAACCTCGGGTTTTTTGGAGGCCGTGCCCATGAGCCAGGCAGAATTGCTCGATCTGTCGATCGAGGAGACGCTTCGGGTCGTCATGTCCGCCGGCATTTTATCGCCGGAGTCACTGGTTCGCGCCGCGGACGCATCTCCGGAGAAAACGGAGACGTCATGAAATTCGCGACCGAGTATCTTTACTTCACGACCCAGCGAAAGCGCGAATACCTCAACATCACCCCCTCCGTCGAGGGCATTGTCGCCAAGAGCGGCGTGCGCGAGGGCATGGCGCTTGTGAGCGCCATGCATATCACGGCGGGCGTGTATGTCAACGATGCGGAATCGGGCCTCATCCAGGACATCGACGAATGGCTGGAAAAACTGGCTCCGTTTTGCGCGGACTACCGCCACCATCGCACGGGCGAAACAAACGGCGACGCGCATCTTAAGAGTCTGCTCATCCACCATGAAGTCATCGTGCCCATCACCGAGGGCCGTCTCGACCTCGGCCCATGGCAACAAATCTACTATGCCGAGTTCGACGGCCAACGGCGCAAACGTTTGGTCGTCAAGGTCATGGGCGAGTAGCCTCGCATGCCCAGCGTCAAAAAATCCTTCTACACGACCGTCGATCACGACTTTGAGGTCGAACATGTCGAAGAGGTCGCGTGCAATCTCTGCGACGCGACGGCATACGACGTTTTGGCGCAAGAGCTGGGCTTTGACATCCGCGAATGCTCGAACTGCGGACTTGTTTACGTTTCCCCACAACCCGCTGCGAATGAAATCAAGCGTTTCTACGAGGGCATGTACACCTCGCAAACCGCCGCCGACGCCGCGACCCGTTCCATCGGCGCGGTCGAGCGCCATCTCAAGCGCGTGGTGTTTGCGCGGAAACCCGAGGGCGGACGCCTCCTCGAAATTGGCTGCGGCTATGGGAATTTTTTGCGGCAGTTCGTGAGCCCGCGATGGATCTTGACCGGCGTCGAAACCGCAACCAATGCCCTGGCGCACGTGCGCAGGACTGTCCCCGGCGTGACGTTGGTCGAGGGAACCGTCGAAGAATCGGACTTTCCTCCTGCGAGCCAGGACTGCATCGTGATGATCGCGGTCCTCGAGCACATGAAAGACCCGAAAGGCGTGCTGGCGCGCGTCACGCGTTGGCTCGCTCCGGGCGGGATCTTGCTCGTGCAAACGCCCTACATCGCAAACTTCATCCGGGCCAAACGCTGGTTTCCCAAGTTGCCGATACATTTTGAAGCGCCGCGGCATCTGTTCGATTTTTCGCCGTCGACATTGCCGCGATACTTTGCGGAAGCGGGCCTGCGCGACATCCGCACGGAGATCGCGCGCCCGTATTCGAGCGCGGGGCCCTTGGGCACGTTGCTCATCTGGGGCGTCAAGGCGCCGGGTTTGTTGTTGTATGCGCTTACGGGAGGACGCTACGTGTATCCCTATTCGAGCGCCATTGTGGTGCACGGCGTGCGCGAACGCGCCTAGATCGCCGTGGGGAAGAAACAAGGAGACGCCATTGTGCAAGCTGTGATCATGGCTGCGGGTCAATCGACGCGCACCTACCCGTTGACCCTCACGCGGCCCAAGCCTCTGCTTCCGCTTCTGAACAGGCCGGCGCTCGCACACCAGCTCGACGCGCTACATGGAACCATCGACGAGGCGATCCTCGTCGTCGGCTACATGCGCGAACAAATCGAGATAGCATTTGGCGATGACTATCGCGGAATCCGCCTACGGTACGTCGTGCAGGAAGAGCAAAAAGGCACGGGGCACGCAATTCTGCAGAGTGCGCCGCACATCAAAGGCCCCTTCCTCGCCATGAACGGAGACGACCTGTATGCCGCGACAGACCTTCGACGACTGGCGGCGTCGGACGATCCCGCAGCGCTTGTGAAGCATGTCGAGGACCCGCGGCTCTATGGCATTTACGAAGCGGACGGCGATGGTCGCGTCAAGCGTCTCGTCGAGAAACCTACGGAGGTGTTCTCGACGTTGGCCAACGTGGGCGCATACCGTTTCGATCCGTCCGTGTTCGACGTTTTGAAGCGCACACAACCCTCATCGCGGGGAGAGATCGAAATCACGTGCGCCATCCAGGCCCTTGCGGAACAGGCGACGTTCCGCGTCGTCGAAATGGAAAGCCACTGGCTTCCCATCGGGTATCCCTGGCATCTGCTCGACGCCAACGAATACTTGCTGAATGCCTGGCTCGAACATCGCATTGAAGGCGAAGTGAGCCCCGCCGCGCACATCAGCGGACGCGTCAACATTGGCAAAGGAACCGTCGTCCGTTCTGGCGTCGTCATCGACGGGCCGGTCCTCATCGGCGAAAACTGCCATATCGGCCCCAACTGCTGGCTACGGCCCGGCGCCACGATTGGCAATCACTGCAAGGTTGGCCACGGCGTCGAGATCAAGAACTCGATCCTGATGGATCATGCCGCCGCGCCGCATCTCAACTATGTCGGCGACAGCATCATTGGGGAACGCACCAACCTTGGTTGCGGCACGGTGACCGCGAACGTCCGCCACGACGGAAAGAATATTTCGTCTGTTGTAAAAGGCGAAGTTGTCGACAGCGGGCGCAGAAAACTGGGCGCCATCATCGGCGATCACGTGCATACGGGGATCAACACGTCCATCTACCCAGGCCGCAAGTTCTGGCCGCACACATACAGCTTTCCCGGCGAGGCCGTCCGCAAAGACGTCGTCGATACGCGCCGCACGCCGCAAAAATAAGCCGTTGGGGGGGGGCGTAACCGCCGAATGATCCCCTTCGCTAGGACTCTATAGAAGAATCCGAATCCAGGCAGTCATCCGGAAGGTTCAGGAGACTTTTCAGGCCGCCAAATGCTTGCATGCCCGAGGGGGGCGCCGCATCGCGATAGACGGCCGCCGCCCCACGGGCGCCGGTGCGTTCATAGGCCTCGTGCGCATCGTCGTGACAGTACAAACACAGGAGCTCCCAATTGCTGCCATCGCTCGGGTTGTTCTTGTGATTGTTGTCTTTGTGGTGCACGGTGAGCTCGCGGAGGTTTTTCCCGGAAAATTCCCGGCCGCATCGGGCGCAAACATGGGGAAACAAAACAAGGGCCTGCTCACGATAGGCCGATTGCGATGGCGTCTTCTCGAACCGAAGAGCAGCGGGAGTCGCCTGTTTTTCCGGCCTCGAAGGTTTCCGTTTCTGCGGCATGTGATTCTCCTGGGCTTACTCGGGCGGAGTCTACCCCATTATCGGTTTTTCAAACTCGACATCGCAGTAGAGACAGCGGCTATGCCGCGACGACGAGACGCGATGACAGACGGGACATTCGACCGCCATTGCGGTCATGCGACCGTCCTGGACTCCGTCGCGCAGATCGATCTCGAGAGCCTTTTCTTCAAGCTGCCTGTCGGTAAGCTTGGCGCGTTCGCGCAGCAGTTCCCACAGCGCTTGATTGAGAAGTTGCAGACGCCCGATGGTCTGTTCCAACACGCGCATGCGCTGCTCAAGACTTGCGGTTTGGGAACGCGCCTGCGTGTCGGTCGTATTCGGCGTGGAGCCGCTTCCTGCATACCAGATGCCACCCATGCCTAACATGACGATTCCCTCCGTCGTTTCGCAGCGCCTATCCGTTGGCCGCACATGCCGGTGTCAGAACAGTGCCGCCTGCTGAGGCCCCTCGGGCGGTTTGAAGCCAATATGGACGTATGCGCGGGGCGTGGCAACGCGCCCCTGCTGGGTGCGCTTGATGAACCCCACTTGAATTAGGAACGGCTCGTGGACCTCTTCGAGGGTCTGCGATTCCTCGCCCACCGCAACGGCTAGCGAGGAGAGTCCCACGGGGCCGCCGTTAAACTTCTCAATCAGCGTATGCAGGATCGCGCGGTCCATGTCATCCAGACCAAGTTCATCGACACGGAGCAGACGCAACGCGGCATCGGCCATCTCCTGCGTGATCGCGCCGGTCCCTTTCACCTGCGCATAGTCACGCACGCGCCGCAACAACCGGTTCGCGATGCGGGCCGTGCCGCGCGAACGGGACGCAATCTCCAACGCGCCGTCTGGGTCGATCGGCACATCCAGAATTCGCGCCGCGCGAATAATGATTGCCTGCAACTCCTTCGGCGAATAGAAGTCGAACCGGCACGTGTCGCCGAACCGCGCGCGCAACGGCGGCGTCAACAACCCCGCCCGCGTCGTTGCGCCGATCAAGGTGAACGGCTTCAAACCGATCTTCATGGACCGCGCCGTCGGCCCGCGCCCGAGCAAGATGTCCACCTCAAAATCCTCCATCGCCGAATACAGGGTTTCCTCGACGGCATGGTTCAGGCGATGGATCTCATCAATGAATAGAACGTCGTGCGCTTCAAGTCCCGTCAGAATCGCCGTCAGGTCCGCTTGCCGCTCGATGACCGGGCCGGAAGTGGCCTTAAAGTCCACGCCCATCTCATTCGCGAGGATACGCGCGAGCGTCGTCTTGCCCAACCCCGGCGGGCCGTTCAGCAGCAGATGGTCGAGCGGCTCGTTGCGTCCCTTCGCCGCGAGAATCGCGATGCGCAGCTTTTCCTTGATCGGGTCCTGACCCGGAAAATCTTCCAGCCGTTGCGGGCGGATCTGCTCGTCGAACACCGTCTCGTCGGACAGCGGTTTGGGATCGAGGACATCGTCGTGCGTCATATTACACCTTCGCCATGAAGCGGAGCGCCGCTTTTAAGACATCTTCATCCGACGCGTCGGAGCCGAGTTTTTTGCGGGCGGATTGGGCGGCCTTTTTTGCCTCGCCGAGGGTGCAGCCGAGCGAGCACAGCGCGGCGACGACATCGTCACTGTCGGCGTCTTCTGCGCTTTCGGGCGCGCCGAGGATGGCGTCGAGTTCGGCATCCTGACCGAGCTTGGCCTTCATTTCGAGGACGATGCGTTGCGCCATCTTCTTGCCGATGCCGCTGATTTTAGTGAGGGCGGTGACGTCGTTCTGTTGCACGGCGCGTCCAAACTCCGACACGCTCACGCCGGACAACACCGATAGTGCGACCTTCGGTCCAACACCCGTCACGCCGAGCAACATGCGGAACAACGTCCGCTCGTCCTCGCGCAAAAAACCGAAGATTTGGAACGCGTCCTCGCGGATATAGCAGTGCGTCAATAGCGTGACGGTCTGGTCTTCGGTGACGCGCCGTTGCGTCGAGCCCGGCACCCAGACCTCATACCCCACACCGCCGACGTCGAGTTCGACGTGCGTCAGCGCCTTCCGCGCAACCGTTCCTCGTAGAAAGGCAAACATGACCGTATGGTAGCCAGGCGCACGCAGGAAATCCAGCAGTGGAGGAGCCCCGCTCGGCGTGTTGACCGCCAAGGCGCGCGGAGATAGACTTAGGCATGCGTCGTTTGTTGCTCCTATTCATGATGCTCGCGCCGTTCGTTGCGATGGCGGAGGAGATGGTCGCCAATCCTGGCTTCGAGGACATCATTGGCGATATGCCGGCGCGTTGGCATATTTTTGTGCAGCCGATGGAAGGCGCTCACGGAGCGCTGGATGCCAAAGTCGCCCATGAAGGCCGTTGTTCGATCCGGTTGCACAACCCGCGCCGGTACGAGAAAGAACCCGCCAACAATTGGAGCCAGAACATCATGCGCGGTTTGGGCGGACGCGTCTTGGTCGTCAAGGGATTCATCAGGACCCAGACCGCGACCGAGGCCTCCATTTGGCTTCAGTGCTGCAAGAAGAAACCTTGGACGGTCCTTAGCCTTTCGAGCACGGATGATGCGACGCCCATATACGGCACCCGTGACTGGGCCCCTGTGGAAATGCGCGTCGAAACGCCGGCCAACACGGAATGTTTGGTGGTGCGTTGCGTCCTGAAGGGGCAGGGCACGGCATGGTTTGACGACATCAGCGTTGAAGACGCAGGTCCCGCGCACGAATCCGCCCCCCCAACAACCAGCGAACCGCCATCCGTCGCCGCGGCCGCTTCGGACGGCTCCCTTTCGAAGCCGGCGCAACCAAAAGTGGAACCCTTGATTCCGGCAGCGCCAATGCCGCCAAAACAGCCGGAGCTTCCCGCCGTCCCTGAGGTGTCAGACGCGACGGTTTCATGGACGAAACCGACCTCGCCGCTGGTTCCAACTCCAAAAAAAAAGCCGGAGACTTCCTCCGATCCTCTTGGGGATCCAGCGATCGATCGGGACACAAGCGCATGGTCCAAAGATAGCGAGTGGCGCCGTGCGTACAAAGCGGTGGAGTCCGCCAACACAGCGCTCAGACGCAAGAACGAGGACCTCGAACGCCAGGTGGCGGAACTACGCAAACAGTTGCAGGCCGTGCAGAGCGATGTGAGGAAACTGCAGGACCGGCACGCCGCCGAAGCGACGCTCGATCCGCCTTCGAATGCGAGGCCAACGCCGTTTCTTGCCCCCCAAGACGATCCATTGCTGACGCCGCACGCCGATCCAGAGGAGCGACCCTAATGATCCAGTTTCTCTTGCTTGTCGTTATCGCAATCATTTTTGGGGCGGTTGCTGGGGGAATTGTCTGGCATTCGTGGACCATACTGGAGAAGGTGTTGCCTCCCGCGGCGGAAACCGATCCTGAGGAACCTTCCCCGCGAAGGCCGCGCGACGGCGAGAAGACCCGGGGGAAATAGGCCATGCTCATCAGAACGGCACGAGACCGCAGATGAATTCCGATCGGAAACCGCGTCCCTATATCGGGGTGCATTTCAAGTGTTGCAACGTCTACATTCGCGTCTATCTCGACCGTTTCGGCAGGACATTCAGCGGCCATTGCCCCAAGTGCATGCGCAGAATCGAGATCAAAGTCGGCCCCGGCGGCAGCGCATCGCGCTTCTGGACAGCGAAATGATGGCGCGTTCGCAACCCATCACCCCCCGATATCCAGGGTGGGCCCTGTTTTTGACAGACGTTCCGCACGCAGTTCCGGATGGACCCTGTACGCTTCGAGCACTTCATGCGTCCGGACTTCCGGCCATGTCATGTCTGCCAATCGGTCGATCAAGGCTGTGTCGTCTTTCGTGAAGGCGTTTTCCGGCCGGTCGATCATTGGGGCGCTGTCCCACGGGAAAAACTCGAGTTTGTTGAGACACATAACATCGCGGACCACATTCGCCCGAACGTAGTGGATGCCCCAGACGTTCAACATGCCGCACAGATTCGGGTCCGTCATGCCGGTTCGGCAGCGCCGCCACATATCCCCGGCCACCGCGAAACGATCGGGCTGCAAATCATAGGGATCGAATGCGATGCGGAATGCGGCGCGATGCAAATCGTCGATTTGCGCATCGACAAGCACCCATCGTCGCTGGGCGGCGTCCCAATACTCCGCCACCCAGTGATCGCCGAACTTCCCCTTGTGAAAATACGCCTCGAATCCGCAGCGCACGCGCGCCGGAACGCCCTGACTGCGCAATATCGAACAGAGCAGCACGGAGAAATGACGGCAGCTTGCGACAAGGCGGCGCTCGGGAGGGCGCGGAATCCAAAATGGAGCCGGATCATGCGCGAGCAGAGCCGGAAGCAGCGCGGCCGTCTCGGCAATCTGCACCTCCTGCATCCGGTCTTCCGGAACCAGGAAGCCATATTTTTTGGCGTGAAACACATGGATGAGGAGGCCTTGCAACATCGCGCAAAGCGCGGGCGCGTCATGCGGGAGACCCTGATACAAATGCGCAAACGGCCCGGGATCGGTAATCGGGCTATGCTCGCGATAAAAATCGGACGAATCAAGGTTCATGATCGCTCCCTACTGCATCACTCCACGCTCGAATCAACTGCTGGGGCCGGCGCGGCGCGAATCCCGCTGGAGCGACTGAAGAAACTCGGGATCAAGCGAAATGCCAAGCCGCTGACATTCGCGCACGGCCTGCCACGCGCGGTCGTAGTCCTTCCGTTTCCAATAAGCCACCGCCAGGCCCTTGCGCACGGACGGATTCTTGCGATCGTACGCAAGCGCGGTAAGCCATGTCGTGAGCGCATTGTCGTACTGCTCAAGATTGAAATAGCAGAGCCCCAAGTTGTAGTAGTCGTCCGCGAAACCTGGATCCAGATCGATCAAGCGCTTAAACGCCGCGATGCCTTCCTTATAGCGTTCGGTGCGGTACAAGACCTTGGCCAGTTCCGCGTTCACGTCGACGTCCTCAGGCTTCATCGCGGCCAACCGTTGCAGCGGCTCGAGCAATTCTCCCGGATCGCCGTCAAGAAGAAGAACCACCATATTCTGGAGCGTCACCTCGTCGTTTGGCTGAATGTCCAACGCTGCGCGGTAGGCCGCTAGGGCCTCATCGCGTTTTCCAAGGTTGCGCAAGCACAAGCCCTTGTTGCATAGGGCCGCCATGTGCTGCGGGTCTAGCCGCGCCGCCTCGTCGTAATGGACGCAAGCCTCCTCAAAACGCTTTTGATCGAACAGAGCGTTGCCCAAACGATAATGCGCGCCGGCGTCATCGGGAGAAGATTTTACAGCGTCTTCGAGCGCCTTGAACTCTTTGGCGGCATGGGTCTGACTCATAGATTGCGGCGCGGTTTCGTGCGTGCGCGATTCCCTACGGTGCAGGTCGCGCGCGGCTTGCGGCCGAGTGGGGGTGGCGCACCCTGTAAGGATCATGATCGCCGCGAAGCCAAGGCTCCACAATCCGCTCCCTGCAATTCGATTGGCCGCTTTCCTGCCGATACACATGCACTTCCGCTCCTCTTTGGAGATGCTTCGCGCTGATCGCGATGACACGCATACTGGATTTCCCATGCGCATCACTACACTAGGGATTACGAGGCGGCGAAACAAGTCGCTCCTGGCCGTGCGGATCAGCACTGGCCAAAAGATGACGCGTCACGTCCGCCAGCGAATCGTACACGGCCTCCGGTTCGAGCGCCTCGAGGACTGCACGGGTGGCGTACCCCGTCGTTACGCACAAACAGCGAGCGCCTGCCGCGTGCGCGGCCAGCACGTCAAAATGCGTGTCGCCGACAAATGCCATCGCGTGCGCCGGAACGCCAAGCGCCTCGGCGGAAGCCAGCACCGCTGCCGGGTGCGGCTTCGGATGATTCACTTCGCGCGGACCAATGCGCGACTCGAAAAAATCCAGCACTCCCAAATGCGCAAGAATCCTTTCCGAATACGTCCGCAGCTTGGAAGTCGCAAAACCAATGCGCATGCCCGATGCTCGAAGCTGCTCCAGCGCCTCGCGGGCTCCCGGGAGCAGAAAGGTCTTGTCGCACATCACCGACGCGTAGTACTCCCGATACACGCGCGCACACGTCGCCGGATCGCGCTTCGAAAACAGGGCGAACTGATCCTCAAGAAGGTGGCCAATAGTGCCCACAAGAGCGTCCCGTTCCGGTCGCGGCTCGCCCAGCGCATCAAAGGTGTGGAAGAACGACTCCACGATTGCCTCGGTCGAATCGATGATCGTCCCGTCAAGATCGAAGGTTACGGCCAGAACGCGGTCGTGTCGTGCGGCATTGAGCATGAGATGAAGAATCCAATGGTTGCGCCAGGCCTAATCGATGCGCACGCGGCGGCCTTCGATATGCACACGGCCTTCGGCGATGAGTTGAATGGCCCTGGGAAATAATTCGCGCTCGCAGGCCTGCACGCGCGCCGCAAGGGCGTCCGGAGTGTCGTCGTCAAGCACGGGCACGCTTGCTTGGAGGATGATCGGGCCGTGGTCGTACTGATCGTCGACAAAATGCACCGTTGCGCCGGTCAACTTCGCGCCATACGCGAGGACTGCTTCGTGCACGTAGTGGCCGTACATGCCTTTCCCGCAGAATGCCGGGATCAGCGCCGGGTGCACGTTGAGGATGCGCCCCGCGAAGTCCTTGGGCACTTCCAGCAGACTCATGAACCCTGCCAAAGCGACAAAGTCCACCGGGTGCTGGCGTACGGTCCGCCATAATGCCGCGTTGAAGTCCGCACTCGATGCAAAATCCTTGCGGTTGACGACAACGGCCGGGATGCCGTGCCTGCGTGCGCGTTCGATCCCATAGGCGTCCTGGCGAGAGCTGACGACGCACGTCACCCGCGCGCTCAATTCGCCGCGATCGATGCGATCGACGAGATTCTGCAGCGTTGTGCCGTTGCCCGAAAGCAGTACGGCGAGGTTTAGCGCCATGCCCACTCCGTTTTCCGCGCGTCACTCCGGCCAGAGACCGGAGTAGACTTCCGTGGCGGGGCCTTCCTGGTAGACGCAGCCGTCGTCGGCCCATTCAATGGTGAGCGCGCCGTAGACGAGGCGCACGTCGACCCGGCGATCGACGCGCCCGGTGATCATGCTGGCCAGCGCCGAGCCGCACGATCCGCTGCCGCTGGCCATGGTGATGCCGCTGCCGCGCTCCCAGATGCGCATGACGATGGAGGCGTGATCGATGACGCTGACGAACTCCACGTTCGTGCGCTGGGGGAACGCCGGATGATTCTCGATCTTCGGGCCAATCTCGGCAAGGTTGACGGCCGTGGCGTCGTCGACGAACACCACGGCATGCGGATTTCCGACGTTGGCGCAGGTGACTTTCACCTGGCAGTCGCCAAGGTCGAGCGGCTCTTCAATCACGCGTCCAGGCGGGCCGATCATCGGAATTTCCGCGCGCTCGAACTTGGGCTTTCCCATGTTTGAACGAACCGTCAGGACGTTGCCGTCCCGAACATTCAAGCGCACGCGGTTTGGCCCGGCGAGCGTGTCAATGACAAAATCGGTCTTATGCGTCATGCCGCGCTCGTACACGTACTTGGCAAAACAGCGGATGCCGTTGCCGCAGGTCTCGGCTTCGCTGCCATCGGCGTTGAATATCCGCATCCTGAAATCGCCCGACTCGCCCGGCAGCACGAGGATGATGCCGTCCGATCCGGCGCCCAGATGGCGGTGGCTCATCCGGCGGGACAACTCGGCGGGATCGGCGACCGCATATTTTTCGCCGTCTATAAAAAGATAATCGTTCCCCAGCCCGTGGAGTTTCGTGAATTCGATGGCCATATCGTTGTCTTTCAGGAGTTGTTCTGGGCGTTTTCCGCAAACGCGATCGCGCCCAAAACCAAGCGTTCGATCAAGACGGGAAACGAAATGCCCGCCACCGCCGCCGCCTGCGGAAACAAGGAAGTCTCCGTCATTCCCGGAATCGTGTTGAGCTCAAACCACACAGGTCCCCGGTCGGACAGTATCATATCACTGCGGCTCAGCCCGCGACAACCAAGGGCGTCATGGGCCTTGACGGCATACTCTTGCACGAGGCCCGTCATGTCTTCCGGAATGCGTGCAGGCGTGATTTCTTCAGAAGCGCCCGGATCATACTTGGCGGCGTAATCGAAAAATTTCGACGTCAGCGGGCGTATTTCCGTCACGGGCAAAGCCCACGGGCGCCCCCCCGGAGCGACATCCATCACGCCGCACGTCAACTCGACGCCCTCTAGGAATTCCTCCACCAGAACGGTGTCGCCATACGAAAGCACGTCCAACAAGGCGGATTCAAAATGTTCCGCAGTGTCCGGAATGGCCATGCCAATGCTGGACCCCTGGCATGGGCTTTTGATCACGCAGGGAAAACCGATCTGCGTTGTGATCCGGGCGATCGTCTCGTGCGGCACGGAGTCCCATTCGCGCCGCGTAATGATTTCATGCCGCGCCACGGGCACCCCCGCTTGGCTGACAACGGCCTTCGAACGTATCTTGTCCATGGCAAGGGCGCTGGCCGCGCAGCCCGGACCGGTGTACGGAATGCCAAGCATGTCGAACATCCCTTGAATGCGTCCGTCCTCGCCGAAAGGACCGTGCAACGCGAGGAACACGCAGTCAATCCGCAACGCCATCAACTGGGGCAATGCCTCATGCACATCGATGGCAGGCGTTCCGAGCAGTTTCCACTTCCCATTGCGCGTAATCGTGATGGGGGTGACGTTGAATTTGTCGCGATCGATGCTGCCAACGACCATCGCGCCGGTCTTCACCGAAACATCGTGTTCAGAACTGATGCCGCCCATCAGGACGGCCACGTGATGCTTTCTCATGTGCAGGGCCACTCCTCCCGCAAACCCACGCCGCTGCATTCTCCCGGCGCGCTATCGCCTCGCCGTCCCCTATCCATGACGTTCGCTATCGTGGGCGTTGGTGGCCACAGGATAGCACAAAAGCATTGTCGACGCGAAGAACTGAAAAAACGGGAGAATCCGGTAGCTACGTCGCAAGCTTGATGATACGCACTTTGCTGGGAGCATCCACGTGCGTATCGACGGAGCCGTCAGCGCGTTTGCGGTGCTGGACTTTGACCGGGCCGTAGGGCGTGGCCATTGAGCCGCTGGCGTATTCGAGGTCGCCGAGATGTGGGCGCACGCGAACGGAAGCGCAGCCAGGTTCGACCGGCGCAAGGCCGAGCACGTGTTCGATGAGCCATGCCGCCGGACCGCCCGCCCAGCCGTGACAAAAACTGTGGCGCAGGCCCTTGTAACAGTAGTTGCCGAAGTCGGCATGCAAGTCCTTCTTGCCCGGCGGGACGAGTTCGTCGATGCGTCCGGCGTTCTCGGTCCATTCGAGTTGGAAGTCTTCCCAGAACGTCGTTGCGCCGCAATCGAGCATCGCGCCCCAGTATTTGCGAATGACGTCCAGCGCACCGGTATAATCGCCCGCAAGCGCCCGCGCCTGGAGGACGTAGTAGCCGTAAAAAGTGCTGAGATCGGACAGGGGATTCGCGGCAAGCGTTTCGCGGTTTGTTTTCTCTGCATCGGCCAAGCCTGCCAGGACAAGCATTGCATTCGCGACTTTGCGCGGCGAGGGAGGGGGGGCATATCGCCGCAACTGTTCCGCCGCCAACCGGCATGCCGCTTTCTCCTCGTCGGCGTCGAGAAGGTCGCACAACTCCGCGCCTGCGGCCATCGTCATCGTCATCAGCGCCTGCAAACCCACGTGGATCGCGCCAGGGTCCTCGCTCGACGGCCAATCGAGAAAACGTCCGCCCGTCAACTGCTCGCGCCCGTCTTCGGCGATATGCGTGCGCAGGTGTTTCAGCAGCGGCAACAGGTAATCTCGCTGTTTGCGCAGATAGCCGGCATCGCCGTGGAAACGGTGCCACGCATGATGCACCAATACCCACCACATCGAATACGAACTGATGCCGTGCATCCACTCGGGCAGCGGCCAATGATCGCGGACATAGTCCAGAGTCTCTTCGACCACGCGTTGCCGCCCGAGGACGTTGCAGATCACCATCGTTTCGGGATGCAGATCGCCGATCCACGCCAGCCGGTCGCGTTTGATGCCGTCCCACACGAGGTCTTGCATGCAGCAGTGCACGGTGTATGTCGCCGTGCGCCAGATGGCGTTCAAACGCTCGTCGTTGCATTCGAACGATCCCTGATATTCGATCGGGCGCATCAACGACACCGCGCGCACATGCTTCAGTTCAAGCCGTTCATTGGGTTCGACGAGATCGATGCGCACGAAACGAAACCCCGTGTTGCCAATCTCCGTCTGACCGAACCAGGGAATGTCGCAGAGGGTGTTGTGGATGGCGTGATCGTTGTCGGCATTGCCCATGGCTTCACTGACCGATTCGCCAAAGCGCACGCGCACTTGTATGGGTTTGTGCGATGGCGTTATCGCATTCACGATCTGCACGCCGCCATGGAGTTCGCGCCCGAAATCCAGCAACAGGCCCGGCTCGCGACCGTCCTTGCTCTCCAGAATGCACATGCCCTCGCCCAACGTCAGCAACGACTCCGCGCCTTGCGGGGCCGCCGCTCCTTCCGTCGTCCATACCACTCGAAGGGGCGCGATATACGTGCGTTCGCGCGGGTCGCGGGCGGCGTTCGAATTCATTGGACCTCCATTGAATGTTGTGCGCGCAACGGTTTCAGGAAAAGGCAGGGGAAACCATTTTCTCAAAAGAAATTTGCCCGGCGGCTATTCCTTTGTCTTCTTCTCCGTAATCAACACGGGCGTTCCCTCGGCAATGCGATCATACGCTTCGATGACATCATCATTGCGCAGGCGGATGCAGCCGTGCGACGAAGGCGTGCCGATCCGGTCTTCGGCATTGGTGCCGTGGATATAGATGCACCGCGCCATGCTGTCGACTTTGCCGCCTTTGTTCTTGCCCGGCTCAAGACCGTCGAGAAACAGCACGCGAGTGAGCACGAGATCCTCTCGCGTGTCGTCGCCCGGCTTCCATATCAGGGCAGTGGCTTTGCCGCCGCGAAACACGCGTCCCCAAGGCTCGCCGTTTCCGGTCTTGCGCGCCACCACATGCCAGCCCAATGGAGTTTTGAGACTGTCCATCTCCGATCCGGATCCATTCCGGGCGGTTGCGCACGCCGCTTCCCAAGCAACCATGCCGTTCTCGACGATCCGAAAACGCTGTTCGTCTATCGACACCCATACCGCCGTGCCGGCGCCAACACGCTCGCTCCATCCGAACTCCGCAAGGTGGCGGCGATGCTCCTCGGCAAGCGACTCGCCCGCGCGCGCAACCGAATGGCCCAATAGCGCCACGGACAACAATGCAATAGACAACACGTGATTCTCCTATCCTATCCGCGCGAAAACATCATTGTTCGAGTTGGACAACAAGCGGCACATGATCGCTCAGCCACCTCTTGCCATCCTGCAGGAAAACCAGTCGCGCCCACGGAACGATTTGGAACCCGGCAATCCATTGCGCTGCGGGTTCATCAAGCCAGATTTGATCGCTTCGATCTTTTCCAACGCCCGTCGATTCCACCTCATGACCCGTCAGCAGGGCCGTGTCGAGATAGCCCCGCTGCATCAGGTAGCTTGACGCAGCGCCCAAAGGCCCCTCATTGAAATCGCCCGCGATGACATGCGGCCGTTCTCCGGCGCGCAACAATCCCTCCAAATCTTCAATGCGCGAACAAGTCGCTGCGTTAGGGCCCAATTGCCGCGCCGACGCCAGATGCACATTCGCCAGCGTCCAAACGCCCCCATCCGCCTGCACTTCGGCGATTTGCCACATCCGTTGCGGCGGCGCCGCGGCAGCGCGTCCGTCTGCAAGCAGCCGGCCCGAACGCCAGTAGAGGCCCCCGCCATACTGATCATGCACGCACCCGGGACAAAAAGCGCCGTCCATTCCAAGGGCCTCGCCAACCCGTTCGAAAACGTCCTCGCTCTGTATTTCCTGCAAACAGACCACATCAGGAGAAAACGCCCGGTACACGTAGAGAAGCCCCTCCAAAACCTCGGGCGCGGGCATTCCCGGCATTTCCGGGGCATACGGAGCCCCCTGAAACCAAAAGACATTATGACTCAGCACCGTGAGGCGCGCCATCAAGAACCTCTCAAGAAACCATGGCCCGGGCCATCTGTCTGAGCACCCAATCGACCTTGCCGGACGAAAAGCTGTCGACCCATGTGCCGGAAAGATCGAAAATCACCGTGTCGCACCGTATCATCTCTCCGCCTCGGAATGAGCCCTATCGGGAAAAATCGTTTTTCTGCGATGATTTCCCGGGAGAACGTTCCTATGACGCCGGCCCTGCGCCTTCGGCGGGCGCCGACACGATCACCTCGCCCGGAAGGCCTGTTGCTTCCCGATAGCGCGCCAGCAGTTCGCGCACGAACGCGTCCGTCGCCCCGACATCGACCAAGCTGACGGCGCAACCGCCGAATCCGGCTCCGGTCATGCGCGCCCCATAGCATCCTGGCAAGGCGCGCGCAATCGACGTCATCGCGTCCAACTCAGGACAGGTCACCTCGTAATCATCCCGGAGGCTGATGTCCGACGCCGTCATCAACGCGCCCAGTTGAACGGCGTTTCCCGCTCGCATGGCCTCGCACGCCGCCTTCGTGCGCAAGTCTTCCGTGATGACGTGACGCGCGCGGCGATACGCGATGTCGGTCATCAAACACGCGGCGCTTTCGAGGTCGCCCTCCGTGAAATCGCGCAGATGCGACCCTGTCCTGCCCGTGGCGGCGGTCAACGAAGTCACGGCCTCGGCGCACTCGGCGACGCGCTCGTTGTATTTTGACGCACTCAAACCCCGCGTCACGCCGGTGTTGGCAATGACAAACCGGGCGTTTTCGAACGCCACGGGAACGAGTTCGTATTCATGGCTGCGGCAGTCGAGAAACAGCGCATGCCCGGCCTTGCCCATCCGCACGATAAACTGGTCCATGATGCCGCTGTTGACGCCGATGAACAGGTTCTCGACGCGCTTGCCCAACAACGGCCCTTCCGGGCCCTCCACCGCAAAGCCGCCCATCTGCTCAAACAGGACCAGCGTGGCCATTTCCAGGCTGGCCGAACTGCTGAGCCCCGAGCCGACGGGAACGTCGCCAATGATCATCAGGTCGGCCCCGCAAAGGGGACGCTGCATCTTGGACAATTCGAACGCGACGCCGACGACGTAGTCGATCCAACCGTTCTGCGCGCTCTTGTCCCACGTCATGAGGCGCGCTTGCGCCGACTTGTCAAAATTCGCCGCATACGCGTTCAGCACGCCGTCCTGACGGGGACGCGCAAGGACGACCGTCTCCCGCTCGATGGCCATCGGCAGAACGAACCCATGATTATAGTCCGTGTGCTCGCCGATAATGTTGACGCGTCCCGGCGCGCGCGCGATCACCGTCGGCGCAAACCCAAAATGGGCTGCAAACTGTTTTTTGGCGGATTGGATATCGACGCTCATGGCATTCCTCTTTCAAGAAAAGGGAAAACTAGCCCAGAGACACAACACAACAGAAGAAGAAAAAAACGCTCCCAGTCCTTTGTTTTTGCGTGAACGCTTTTCTCATGTCTATATCGCCCATCACACGAACGGCGCGCCGAAGCGCGCCGCCACGAAAAGCTTCATTCCCTCATGGTTTCTTAGCGAATGGCCTTTTCCGTTTCCATGTCGAAATAATGGGCGCGGCTCATGTCGACGTCGAGCACGTGCGCTTGATTCACCCTCGGTTTTGCATCCGCATGAATGCGCGCCGTGATCGATTTTCCCGCGACCGCCAAGTACAAATATATCTCCGACCCCATCGGCTCGACGACCTCCACGTTGGCCTGGATGCTTGCGCCATCGACCGGCTTCTGATCGACATTCTCGATGAAATGCTCTGGACGGATGCCGAACGCGATCTCCTTGTCCACATACGCCGAAAGCGCGGCGCGGTGTTTCTCATGCACGATAAGATCGATGCCTTCGACCGCAGTGCGGAATCGGAGCGCGCCGTTTTGCGCATAGATCACGCCGTCATACATGTTCATCGGCGGACTCCCGATGAATCCGGCGACGAACTTGTTCACCGGGGTGTTGTACAGATCGAGCGGGCTGGCAATCTGCTGAATGGAGCCGCCCAACATCACCACGATCCGATCGCCCATGGTCATGGCCTCGACCTGATCGTGGGTGACGTAAATCATCGTCGACTGCAAGCGTGTATGCAGCTTACTGATCTCGGCGCGCATCTGAACGCGCAACTTCGCATCAAGGTTGGACAGCGGCTCGTCGAACAAGAAAACCTTGGGCTGCCGCACAATGGCGCGTCCCACGGCCACGCGCTGGCGCTCACCGCCCGACAGAGCCTTCGGCTTGCGTTCCAGCAAGTGCGTGATACTCAGAATCTCGGCAGCCTCGCGCACGCGTTTGTCGATTTCTTTCTTGGGGTACTTGCGCAGCATGAGACCGAACGCCATGTTTTTGTACACCGTCATATGCGGGTACAAGGCGTAATTCTGGAACACCATGGCGATGTCGCGGTTCTTGGGCGGGACATCGTTCACCAGCCTGTCGCCGATGTAACACTCGCCGGCGCTGATCTCCTCCAGCCCGGCGATCATGCGCAGCGTCGTCGACTTACCGCAGCCCGACGGACCGACAAGCACCACGAATTCCTTGTCTTCGACGACCAGATCGGCCCCTTTGACAGCTTCCACGCCGCCCGGATATATCTTTTTGACTTGTTTCAGCTCAACGCGTGCCATTGGCGATTTGCCTCCCTGGATGGCTTGTACGACCCATGCAAGCCGCAGCAGCAAGCGTCTACCCCCACACTGCCGCAGGCACTCATGATAGTCGGCGCATCAACCGAAGTCAAGGAACCGGACGCGACAAGCCCGCGCTGACACGGCCAAACCTCTTGGCGCCGGATGGCGCGCCCGACGGAACCCCATTTCGCGCTTTCCGCCGAAAGTCCTAACCGAAGCCTGCCCAACGGCATGAAACCCGATTCTCCCTGCGCCGGTCTAACTAAATCATGAGATGCATGCTGTATAGTCTTCTCCTTGCGGCGGCGAGCGGCGCGGCGTTTATCGCCTTTGCCTTGACCTGCATCGCGCCGTATACAATGCCCTTGGTGGGGCGACCTGAAATCGTACGAACCATGACGGCGACGTTCCCCGGCGTCCGTTCCATCGATATCCATAACGAGAACGGACCCGTCCGCGTGCAGACCGGCACCGGCCATGAAGTCCGCGTGACCGCCGTCATTCGCGCATGCCCCCTCACCCGGAACGCGGCCCAAAAGGCGCATGTCACGCGCTACGAACCTATGAGTATTGAGCAAAACGGCGACACGCTGCTGGCGCGCCCCGTTTCTGGACGGATCGCGGAAGACGTAAACATCGCCGTTGACTACGCCATTGAAGCGCCTCCGGGAACCGACATCGCCATCGAGAACGTCAACGGCAACGTGAAAGTGACCGGCTCCTTCGGCGCAGTCAACGTGTCTGGACAAAACGCCGACGCCGAATTGACGTCCCCCCAGGGAACCGTGACCGTTCGCACGCTGAACGGGCGCGTGCGCCTGACGGACGCGGCGCAAGGAGCCGACATCGAAACCGTCAACGGAAACATATACGCCCACGTGACCGGCGGCGCGTTGCGCGCCGAAACCCGCAACGGCCTTATTGTCGCCCGCGTGGCCGATCCCTCAGTCACGGAATGCAACTTGACCACCCTCAACGGCGGCATTACAGTGGTCCTCAGTGAACCATGCTCCGTCGCAGTGGACGCAAAAACCCAACACGGCAGAGCCCGGTCCGACTGGCCCATGATGACCGGCGCCGAAAATGTCCTTCAGCGGATTGCCGGGACGATAGGCTCGGGAAATATGCCGCTTCGGATGGAAACCGTGAATGGGAATATTTGGATTGCGAGGGATACGTCATGAGCGCATTCGCGGCGGCCATGCCCACCGCGATGGGCGGCGCCGCTATGCATGAGGAAGCGACCGACGCGCAACTCGTCACACGCGCCAAAGAAGGCGATGCCGCCGCGTTTTCCTCACTCATTCTGCGGCACCAGCGCATCGTGTACAACCTCGCGTTTCGTTTCATGCGAAACGCCACCCAGGCCGAGGACATGGCGCAGGAGGCCTTCCTAAAAGCCTTTCGGCTGCTCGAAGGCTTTCGGGGCGATTCGAGCTTTTCGACTTGGCTGTACCGGGTGACATGCAGCGTCTGCCTGACCGAACTCGACCGCCGCAAACGGCGCGGCGAGGTCGACCTGCAGCCGATCCACGACCGCGCCGAAACCATCCGTTCCTCGCACGCCGACGCCGATGAAGCGGAATTGATCCGGCGTTGCGTCACGAAGCTTCCCGAAAAATATGCACAAGTCTTGACCCTTTACTACCTACAAGAGATTCCCTACGAGGACCTTGCCAAAATCATGGGGGCGCCCCAGGGAACCTTGAAAACGTGGATGCATCGCGCGCGAAACTGCCTGCGCGAAATCGTCGAAAAGGAATTGGGCGAAGGGAGACGGCATGCTTGACAAGGATTTGGATACGCGCATGGAACAAGCCCTGCGCGACGAGCCCCTGCGCCCGGTTCCGGCAGGGCTATTTATGCGCATCCAGCGCCATGTTCGTCTGCTGGCCATGGCCCAACAAGAGCGTCAAGCCTTTAGGGCCCGCGCGACGTTGGCGGTTGCATGCGCCCTCGCGCTGATCCTGGCCGCCGGCATCCAGCTCTGGCGGACCGCTCCGCTCGATTGGGCCGGGCGGCGCTTCCCGGGAGCCTGGGGATACGTCGATTATCTGCGCCTCGATTGGACGAACACGAACGCGGGCGTCACGCTCGCTCTCGTTGCCGTCATGGCCTCGATAGCCTGCGCCATTCTCGTGGCGCTTGCCGTTCCGGCCATTGCCGCAAGGGGCCGCAAATCATAGACTTGGCCGGCGCGAGCTTTCTCGAGAATCCGGGCCCGATCCCGGCGGTCTCTCGCGATCCCGCAAATACTCCCCGAAGAAGATTTCCGCAAATCCAGCCTTCCCGTGTACAAGCGCCTCGATTTCCGGAATGGTGGAATGCTGGAGGATAAGGTGCGCAACCACCTCGGCGCCCGCAGCGTCATGGAGTTCCATACATGCCGCGCCGAGACCTAAGGCGGAAAGCAGCGAATAGCCGGATTCGAGTCGCTTTTCGAAGTAACTCCGGGCCCGTTTCCAACGGAAGCACGTCAGGTTCTCATACCCGGACCACTCGTTCCCTTCGTCCATAAGCGCCTTCGGATCGGGAACCAACTGCTCCACGATATCCTCAAAGGCAGGCATGGCGCCCGTGGGGGGGCCAAGACGCTTTTCCAACCCAGGGCGCAACGCTTCGGCGATCTCTTGGGCGATGCGAAACTGACTATGCAGCGTCGGATGGCAATGGTCGATCATGGCCTCATCGCCGAGGATGCCCCCCGGCGAGTCCTTCTCCAACGCGTCCTCGACATCGACAAGCATAACGCTGGGATATCGCGCCGGCATCCCGCGAATGAATTCCTGGATGCGTCCGTGCGTCCGCACTTTCCAGACAGTCTCGTTCGATGCCTCCTCGTAGAGTCGCCGCGCCTGCGCTACATCGCCCGCCCTATCGTAATGCCGCGCAAGCTGATACGACTCCACCGCCGAACGATCTGTCTGAGCCGCCAAACGCTCTGCCTCATCCGCGGCCAGGGCAGGCAGCTCATCGGCGCCCGGTTCCGGCGGAAAATCACGCAGGTTGCGCAGGTGCGTGAGGTAGACAACCTGGGCCTCGCATTCCTGGGCGATGGCGAGCAAGCGATCCGTAATCCATGCGAAATCTTCGACGGCAGAGGCCACTGCGCCTGCAAGTTCGGCCTGTTCCGCCCCATCGACGCGGGCGGCGTTTCCCCCCCCATCCCGTCCCGAACGCCCCACCCCGAGGGCCATCGCGCACGCACGCGAACGCCGGGCCAACCATCCTTCCGGATCTGTCAGCCGCCACAACGGATTCGCGCGTCGTTGCGCGGCAAACGCCATGCCGGCGGGATGCAATTCGTTGCCGCCGCCAAGGACAATCAGATAATCGGGACGTAACGGCAGGCAATCGCGCACGGTCTGCAAACTAAAATAATACGTTCGGCCGGGCGAACCAAAATTAAACGCCTCGAAAGCCGCGTTGGGCCACTGCGCGCGCAACAGCCGCAACAACATATGCGGAAACGCCGCATCGGGACGAAACGGCGTGCCGTACACAGACGAGGCGCCAAATGCCGCGATGCGGATCGTGCCCGGCTCTTTGGAAATCGTCAGTTCCGGGGAACGCTGCGAGATTGGACGAGACGGCAACTCATGCGAGGACAGGAAATAATAGCCGTCGCGCATGGACGATGCCGTCAGCAGATCCACCCACGACGGACGCGCCGATGGGCGCGCTGCCGTGTAGACCCGCGCCGCCCCCTCAATCAAGGCCAACAGCAGCGCGGTCGATAGAAGAACGATCGCCGCGATTCGAAACCGCCGCCATGGCCGCCTCGGGCGGATCCCAGTCCCTGAATGGACGCTAGTCGTGTTCATCGCACCGGTTGATGCCGCAGCACGCGGTTGCCACGCCTACTCGTGCGCTTCGGATGCACGAAGATACTGCTCATAGAAAGACCGCGCAAGACCCGCCTGTCCGGCGATGGCCTGAGCGATATCCTGCTCGCTCGAAGTGGCGCGGATGCGGTCCGCCATCGCCCGCGCCTCCGCCAAATCCCCCAACTGCACCCGGCACATGCCCAACCCCAACGCCGAATTGAGCGAATATCCCAGTTTCAGACGCTCTTCGTAAAAATCCGCAGCCCGTTTCCATCGTTGCGCCACGAAGTTCCAAAAACCCGAATACTCTATGCCATCCATGAGCATCTGCTCCACATTTGGCGTCAATTGATTCACCAATTCGCTGAACGCCGGCGCGTCGCCGGTTGGCGGGCCAAAACGCTGCGTCACCAGAGGTTCCAATTCCCGAGCCAACGCCCGAGCCACCCGGAAATGCGTTTCGAGCCGGAAATGGGAGGCGTCCACAAGCCAATCATCGCCGATCACGCCGCCAGCCGATTCCCTCTCGAGTTCCGGCTCTACATCGACCACCGCCACGTCCCGATAGCGACCGGGAAGCTCCCGCACGAACTGCACCAGACGGCTGGTCGCCCGGCCAAAAAAATACGACCCATCCGAAGCCTCGCAGTACAACGCCTTGGCTCGCGCTGTATCGCCCGCCGCCTCGTAATGACGCGCCAGCAGAAAGGCGTCCGGCGGCATGCGTGACGGACGCGCCTCGATCGCGCGCGCCTCCGGGGCCGTCAAAGGAGGCGAGAACTCGACGCCGGGTTCCGGCGGAAAATCACGCAGATTCCGTAACGGCACAAGATAGACGAGTTTGGCGTCGCTCGCGCGCGCAAACGCGACGATGCGCCCCGTTATCCACTCAAAATCGCGGTACACATCGGGAACATGCGCCGGGAAATCAAAATTGGGAGGGATTGGAGGCGGCGCCGCCGGATTCGCGACATCGTCCCCGCGTTGCATGGCGGAGACCGCCCATCGCGCCGCGGACGAGGTGCACAATAGCCATCCGTTCGGATCAAGCCAATTGCCAAAAGGCCTCAAAGCGCGCCGCGCCGAAAAATAAATATTGTTGGGGTAGAGGCCGCCCGCGCCCGCATCGAGAATCATGCAATCCGGCTTCAAGGCCATGGCATCGCGCACGGTTTCGAGACCGAAATAATAATTCCGGCCCGCTGATCCGAAATTGCATACCTCGAATTTCCCCAACGGCCATTGCGCCTTGAGGATGCGCAACAGCATGTGCGGAAACGCGGCATCGGGCGGATAAGGAGTGCCGTACACCGCCGAAGCGCCAAACGTGGCGACGCGAAACACATCCGGGTCTCTGGGGGCTTTCAACTCCGGAGATCGGGGCGGCTCCACCGGAACGGGCAGTTCGTGCATCGCCAGGAAATAATAACCATCCTGTTTGGCCCCTGGCGTCAATACATCCACCCAGGAGTTCTTCGGTTCCGGACGTGCGCGCCAATACAGACGCGCCACGCCTTCTAGCGCCAACAGCGCCACAAGCGTCGCCGCCACAGCCTGAAAGAAGACCACTCCCCACCGGTAAAATCGGCCCCGACGCCGGGGTGCAGCATCCCTGTCAACCGGCGTGCCGCCCCTGCATGCTTTGCTATCGGTCACCAGCACTCCCCTCCCATATACGACGGTCCGTAGAACCATCCTTGAGAAACCATTCCGCCACCCCGGTAGTTTCCCTGTTGGCCCCAGCGATTTCAACGCGCCCACCTGCATTTCAGAATGGAAACTGGAAAAGAATCGCTCCAATTGCTACCATAAGCGCCCGCAAGAGCCCGAGCGGACTTCCGTTGCGAGGCTGCCGCTCTCGAGCGGCAGGCAGTCAAGGCAGGCCCAAACATAAGCCGAAGCGGGAAAACATGTGCGCATGGCGATCGGTCCGACCTCGCAGGCGCGTCGTATCGGCGGAAAGGGGCAGGGAACTTCTTTTCCCCCGCAAAGATTGGAATTTCTACAGTTTCACGGCTCCGCAGGAAATACCATAACGATGACCGGCGTTCTCGCGGATTGCACGGAAACCTTACAAAATTGGAGTGAATCATGAAGCGTGCATGGAATATTTGCCTGACGATCCTGTTGGCGGCGCCTTTGGGAGCCTGTTCCCAGCCCGGGGAAAAAACCGAAATCCTGGCTCCGCCATCGTCGACAAGCGCTCCCGAAGCATCAAGCTCTTCCGCCGGCGCGGAACCGTCCACCCAAGGCGCCGATGCCTCGGGTGCGAGTCTGGTTGGAAAAACATGGCAATTGGATAAGTTCACGCTCAGCTTCACCTCCGAAAAGGACATGATCGTACGCGGAGGTCCTGTCGACAGCATCGCCCCGAACGGCTTGACGGCGTCGTATTCGGTGGACAAGGGCATCTTCAAGGCCGTCGCCTTGGGCAAGACCTATACCGGCACGTGGGATGGGACCAACCTGGTGGTTGACGGACAAGTCGGCATTCGTAAATAACGCGCTATGCTTTTGCGGAGGGGGAGACGCAACGTGCTCTATAGGGGGGAAAGAACGCGGACGTTGACTTTTGAAGAGGCGGTGCATACCATGGGCGCGCTTGCCAGCCGTACGGGGTTTCATGTGCCTTTTCCCGTTCTGTCCATGGCATGCGTGTGCATAGGGAAAGACCCAACAACATAAGGCGAAAAGTGGCGGGTCGCCGCACAGCGGGGAAACAACACGGACATCCTCTATTCGCCTGATTCTGAGGAAATTGACGGCAACATATGAGCATCCATCCAACAGCGGTTATCGATCCCAAAGCGGAATTGGCCCCTGACGTGATTGTGGAACCGTTCACGATCATCGGGCCTCATGTGCATATCGATTCCGGGACCGTTGTCGGGCCCCATTGCGTTTTTACCGGCAGGACCGTTATCGGCAAAAACAACCAGTTCTTCAGCGGATCGCAGATCGGTATCTTGTCCCAAGACCTCAAACACAAAAAAGGCCTTATCGGACGCACCGTCATTGGCGATAACAACATGTTTCGCGAGCACGTCACCGTCAGCGCCAGCACTATGTCGAGTTTTGACGACGACCATCGCGTCACCTCCATCGGCGACAACTGCCTGTTCATGGCCTATTCCCACGTTGCGCACGATTGCCACGTCGGCAACGCGGTCATCATGGCCAACTGCGCCGCCCTTTCCGGTCATGTCGACGTCGAAGACAAAGCCACCATCGGAGGTCTGAGCGGCGTCCACCAGGAATGCGTTATCGGCACGATGGCCTTCGTCGGAGGCATGACCCGCGTCAACAAAGACGTTCCACCCTACATGATTGTCGAAGGCAACCCCGGGCGCTGCCACGGCCCGAATTCCGTCGGACTGCGACGCAACGGACTCGACGCCGCTGCGCGCGCCCGCATCAAGACGATGTACAAGATCATGTTTCGCTCCGAACTCAACACCACCCAGGCGCTCCACGAGATCGAAACGGCCATCGAGGACAGCGAAGAGCGCAACCACTTCGTCGAATTCGTCCGCAAATCGCTGCGCGGCATTACGTTGCGTTAGGCGTTTCGCGTTTTTCCGTAGCCGCTCATGCCGAATGGGGGGCGGCTTCCTCAATGCCGATAGCATTTTCACAAGCATGCATGCGCCGCGCGCGCCCAAGAGACAAGGAGACGCCTCATGAAGCGCAGTGAAATCAATGCCCTTATCGAACACGCAAAGACTTTTTTTGCCGAGCATCGGTTTATGCTGCCGCCGTGGGCGTTCTGGGGACCTTCCGACTGGAAGGGCAAGCGCGAGACCTGCGCCGAGATCGTCGAAAACATGCTGGGATGGGACATCACCGATTTTGGCAGCGGCGATTTTGACGCTTGCGGTCTCCTGCTGTTCACCATCCGAAACGGCAATCCCGCGCGCGACAAGAAGCCCTACGCGGAGAAAATCATGATCGTCCGCGAAGAGCAAGAAACTCCCATGCACTTCCATTGGAGCAAAATGGAAGATATCATCAACCGAGGCGGCGGCAACCTCGTCATCGAGCTGAGCCAATCCACGCCGGACGAGCAGTTCTGCGACAGACCCTTCAGCGTGACCACCGATGGAATCGCGCACCGCGTGGAACCCGGCGGCAAGGTTGTCCTGACGCCCGGCGAAAGCATCTGCCTCACGCAAGGTCTATATCACCGGTTCTACGGCGAAAAGGGAAAAGGCTTGGTGCTGGTCGGCGAGGTCAGCCAAGTCAACGACGATCGCACCGACAACCGCTTTTACGCGCCCATCGGACGTTTCCCCGTCGTCGAGGAAGATGTCGCCCCGAACCATTTGCTCGTCGGGGACTATCCCCGATTTCTATAATCGGCATCCGCGCGGACCCAAAGGCCGTTCCTAGCGTTCCAAGACGTGCTTAACGGACGACGGCATTCGCGAGAAAGCAGACGATGAGACTCGGCATCGGCGTGATAGGCTACGGATATTGGGGGCCGAATCTAGCCCGGAACTTCGGCGCGCATCCGGATTGCCGCGTGCGAAGCATTTCGGATCGGAGGCCGGAGCGCCGGGAATTGGCCGGGCGCCATTTCCCGCACGCGGCAATCATTGCGGACGATAGCGCATTGGCCGCAACAGACGTCGATGTCGTGGCAATTGCCACCCCGGCGTGTACGCATTATGAACTTGCCAAGCGCGCCTTGCAGAACGGCAAGCACGTGTGGATCGAGAAGCCGATGACCTCGAACTCCGATCAGGCCAAGGAATTGGCGGAGATCGCGGCGTCGCGTGGGTTGACGTTGATGGTCGACCATACGTTTTTGTTCACGGGCGCCGTGAGCAAAATGAAAGAAGTCGTCGATGCGGGCGAACTTGGCGGCCTCTATTATTACGACTCCGTGCGCGTCAATCTCGGCTTGTTTCAGCACGACGTCAACGTCATCTGGGACCTCGCGCCGCACGACCTTTCCATCATAGATCACCTGCTGGGTCCGTCGGCGCAAGCAGTGTCGGCGCAGGGGCGGGGTCATTTCCACACCGGTCTGGAGGACGTCGCCTACGTCAGCGTGTTCTATCCGGATAACCTCATCGCGCATTTCCATGTGAATTGGCTGTCGCCCGTCAAAATACGCCGCACGATCATCGGCGGCTCGAAGCGCATGCTGGTCTGGGACGACCTGAGCCAGGAAGAGAAGATCAAAATATACGACAAAGGCATGCAAGTGACGACGATCGAAGGCATTTACAATGTCCTGGCCACGCCGCGCGTCGGCGACATGACGGCCCCGGTCGTTCCGTTCACCGAAGCGTTATCCGTTGAGGTGGATTATTTCGTGACGTGCGTTCGCGAGAAAAAAACGCCGTTCAACGACGCCCAGGCGGGTCTGCGCGTCGTATCGATGCTCGAGGCCACGGACAGGTCCCTGCGCGAAGGCGGACGAATCGTCGAACTGCGGCGGGACTGAGGCGGGGGAACGATGGAAACAAGATCGGAAGAGCACACGTCTGAACTCCAGTCACTC